>JAEEGL017042346.1_pt1 | contig 22513 bp, 23 predicted proteins | sample 9134231 | NCBI WGS metagenome assembly JAEEGL01 (sample SAMN16246548, study PRJNA631951) | gut metagenome | biome: gut microbiome; feature: rumen; material: fiber-attached | host: Bos | place: Iran: Karaj | collected 2018-10
GTCGATATCTGGAGTAAGGATGACTTCGCCGCCACCGCAAATAGGTGCAATGGTAGAGACTACTAGCCCATATGGGCAGTCAAAGTGAACGTAGCTCATCCAAGAATGCAGCTCTTTGTCCCACATTTTGACATCGGAAGCGACTTTGGAATAAATAGCAGAAGCAATCAGGGCCTTATTGGTAAAGACCATTGGCTTAGGGCCAGAAGTAGAGCCAGAAGTAAAGGAAATAAGGGCTTCTTTGCTGGCTGAGAAGAAATTTGATGGTATTCGGCCGTGATATTTATCCGCTATCTTGGTGATAGGCTGGTGGCCTAGCCAAAAGCCGTCTAGGGCATGGAAATCTATATCTTCTGACTGTTCGTCGTCTGGACCAGATTCGTCTATGGTGCGACCGTCTAGATTGATGACGTGCTTGACGGATGAGGCATCGTGTTTGATAGCTTCGATACGTTTGTCGGAATACTTGTAAGTGATGAGGAGTGGGGATTTGAATTCGTCTAGATAGTGAATGAGAGTGTCGCGGGCGGTTTTCTCGTCCAGAAAGCTTACAATGGCGCCGATGCGATTGGCCGCTAAGAAAATGAGGACATTTTCGTACATACTACGACCAGTGGCTACAGTGATAATATCGCCAGATTTGATGCCGAGAGCCAGGAATGCCTTGGCAAGAGTTTTGCGGTCTTGCTTGAGCTCACGACGGGTGAAATCTAGTTCTTTCTGATTGACGACTATGTCGTCGTTGTGGCCGATACAAGAAAGATCGAATAGCCCAGAGATGCTCAACGGTGGCACTGCTGGGTCACGTTTTTGATGCTTGATTTTTAACATATTATTACCTCGCTTTTTTCATTATAGCATAGTTCTTTTGTGGTGGTCTTGCGCAATGTTGAGCTAAGCAATCAAAATAACCCCTTCCGTCGCTCGGACTTGTTTGGCTTATAATTTTCACAACGTAGGGCAAGAAAAAATGTCTTTAGTCGCTAACGCTAGGGACATTTTTTCATTGCTAAGTTAGTAAAAATTATGCCAAACAAATCTGGTTTAAATTTCATTATGCTCCGAAAGGGGTTATTTTTGATTGCCTGGGATTGCATAGGTATCCAATTATCTATTATATTTCAGAAATATACAGATGCTTGACACGCATGCGATGATGTAGTATTATGGTAAACATAAAGGTTATATAAAATAAAAAGGAAAACAAAATGTTTAGATTTGTACCATTGTTGGTGTTGGTCGCCGGAATATTAATATATGTGTGGCGTAGTCGCAAAGCGCATCGGAAGTTTGATTAACAATTATTAATGATCTCAATTACAGTAAACAATGTAGCTTTAGCTTGTTGAATAATATAGACAATAATGTGATAGTAAGGCTACGGTGAGTATGTTATAATTAAGTGAACATAAGCAGAAAGGATAATATGCAACCAGGACAAGAAATAGATATACCAAATAGACCAGTAACAAGAAGGAGGCCAGTGGCTACACAGCCAGCTAGTGCTGCTGGGGCGGGGGCAAGTATGCCAGTGGATAATGGGCCGACTTTTGGTAATGGTGCGTCCGTAGTGGGCGCAAAAGGGGGCAGAAAGACTGGCTGGATATTAACTACGATATTATTGTTGCTAATAGCTGCTGGTGGTGTAGGCTTTGGCGTATGGGCTTATATGGATGGTAATACACAAAAAGACCAGCTAAATTCGCAGATAAGTACTTTGCAGCAGCAGAATAATGATTTGCAGGAGCAGATTGAGGAAATGGCCGCGAAAAACAATACTACTGGTAGTGCTGGCGATAACGCAAATATGGAAGGTGATACATTTGCCAGTATGGAAGAGTCGGATTTTATAGTTTTGGATGAATGGGGGGTGAAAATAAGGATAGGAACTCCTTTCGTGTACGTAGCTAAATCTATGAAAGAAGATTGTGATGGTAGTACTTGTTCAATCCGGATAACAGCATTGACGGAAGAAATGAAAGAGATTGTTGATAAATATCCGGATTTGGGGGTGGAAGATATCGTTCATGATTTGGCTATAGTGAAGACCAAAGAAAGTGAGCTAGAAAGATATCCTGGCGAAATGATAAAGCCGATATTTAATGATGGAGAATATAATTATTTTGTATTGGTTCCGAGTGGCTTGTCTTTGTCTTCCGAATTGAGTATTGATGAGAGTAGTTTGATAACCAAGGCTTTTGATGCTTTTGTAGAAAAAGTAAATACTGCGGAAAATTATTCCAAAATCTAGAGCTTAAAATAGGTTAAAAATAGTGAATTGGCACTCTTGCATTGTGAGTGCTAATTTGTTACAATAGGAGTATTATGCAAGAAGAATTTAGTGAAATAATGAATCGGTTGAGTGAAAATGCGCGGTTTGCACTGCAAAAGGCGGATTTTTACAGTAAAAGATATAATAATGGCTATATGGGGACGGAGCATTTGCTACTAGGGATAATGAGTATAGATATGTCTACTGGGGCAAAAATGATTCGTGACCAAGGTGCTACACTGGAAGAAGTGGAAAAAGCGCTGAATAAGACTGCGGTAGAGGTGCCGGGGAGTGATATGGCGATGATGTCGTTATCTGAGGCGGTAATTTTGACACTAAGGATGGCGCAAAATTATACGCGTGAGCAAGGACTTACTGTAATAGGGACAGAACATATTTTGTATGCGCTACTGAGTCAGCCGAACTCTAGGGCAAGTCTAATATTGGTGGGATTAAAAGTAGATACAGAGAAATTGTTAGACGAAATAGAAAGATTGGTAGAAGAGCAAACAAAAGATGAAAAATTAAAAGCTGAGAAAGCAAAATATTTGAAAAAATCTCCGCTGAAATTTCTGAGCCGCTATGGTAAAGATTTGACAGAAGAAGCTAAGGAGGGGAAGTTGGATACAGTAATAGGGCGAGAGAACGAAATAGAGAGAGTAATAACTGTACTATCGCGCAGGACTAAGTCTAACCCAGTGCTAATAGGCGAGGCTGGTGTAGGCAAGACGGCAATAGTAGAGGGGCTAGCTACGAGAATAGTGAAGAATGAAGTGCCAGGTAACTTAATAGGTAAGCATATATATCAAGTAGACTTAAGCTCTGTGGTGGCGGGGACGAAATTTCGTGGGGAATTTGAAGAGCGAATAAAGGGCATAATAGATGAGGCGACTGGCGATGATTCGGTGCTACTATTTATAGATGAGATACATTTGCTAAGTGGTGCTGGGTCTAGTGAAGGTAGCATGGATGCGGCGAATATATTGAAGCCGGCACTAGCGCGTAATTCTATAAACTTAATAGGTGCGACGACGCTGGATGAATATAGAAAGAGCATTGAGAAAGATAAGGCATTGAGCCGAAGGTTTCAGACCGTAATGGTAGAAGAGCCAAGTGCAGCTGTGACTTTAAGAATATTAAAAGGTATAAAGAAACATTATGAGACTCATCACGGTGTAGTGATACCAGATGAAATGCTAGAGACAGCTATTACTATGAGCCAAAGATATATAAATGATAGGTTTATGCCAGACAAAGTGATAGATGTGATAGATGAGGCAAGTGCTATAGCTAAGGTGGCGGCTGATAAAAAAGGTGGTGGCAAATATAAAAAAATGAAGATAGAAAAAGCTGCGTTGGAAAATAAGATCGCTGATGCGGCAGAAAAAGAAGACTACGAGAAAGCTGCTAATCTTAAAACTGAGTTAGCAAAGCTAGATAAGGAAATAAAGAAGCTAGAAAAAGCTGGCGTGAAGAAAATGGAAAACCCGACACTTACGGAAGAGAATTTGGCTACTGCGGTGTCACTAAAAACTGGCATACCAGTAAGCAAAGTACACGGCAGCGAGATGAAAATGTTGATGAACTTAGAGGATGAGCTGAAGAAATCTATCATAGGACAAGACGAAGCGGTGGCAGCAGTGGCAAAGGCGATACGACGAGGTAGAAGTGGTATTACCGATACTAGGCGACCGATAGGATCTTTTCTATTTATGGGGCCGACTGGCGTAGGCAAGACGGAGCTGGCGCGTGTGATAGCTAGAGAAGTGTTTGGTGGAGAAAATGCGCTAGTAAAGATAGATATGAGCGAATTTGGTGAAAAACACAACGTATCGCGGCTAGTGGGTGCACCAGCTGGATACATAGGTTATGATGACGGTGGTAAGCTGACTGAAGCGGTGCGGCGTAAACCATATTCGGTAATACTATTTGATGAAATAGAAAAAGCACATCCAGATGTATTTAATCTGCTACTACAAATACTTGAGGATGGTGTACTTACGGACGGACAAGGTAGTAAGATAAAATTCAATAATACTATAGTAATACTTACGTCAAATTTAGGTTCGGCAGATATGTATAGGGAGAGTGAGCTTGGGTTTACGGCAAAGACCGCGAAAGATAAGAAAGCTTTAGCAGAGGAGTACGAAGAGAACAAGTCCTATGCAATGAAAGCTTTGAAAAAGGTGATGCGACCAGAGCTAATAAATAGGTTGGACAATATATCGGTTTTTCATGCTTTGACTAGAAAAGATGTAGAGAAGATATTTGATAACTTGATAAGTGATTTAAAGAGGAGACTCGCGACGAAGGGGATAGGTATAAAAATAGATGATAAAGCAAAGAAATATTTGATAGATGAAGGGTATGATCCGAAGAATGGCGCAAGGCCATTAAGGCGTAAAATAGAGGACGAGGTAGAATCGCTAATATCTGAGCAGATAATAGCGGGCGAATTAGAAAAAGGTGATATACCGACACTAAAATATGTAAATAAGAAATTAAAATTAGTAAAGGAGTAAAATGACAAAAAATTATTTAGTACCTACAGTAGTAGAAGAAACAAATAAAGGGGAGCGAGCTTATGATATATATTCACGGCTGCTCAATGATAGAATTGTATTCATCGGTGAGGACGTGAATCCGCATACGGCCAACCTAGTAGTAGCACAGCTGCTGTATCTTGCGCATGAAGATTCTAAAAAGCCGATCAAGCTATATATTAATTCTCCAGGTGGCAGCGTGTATGATGGGTTAGCTATAATAGATACGATGAATTATATCGAGCCAGATGTAGAGACGATAGGCATAGGACTGCAAGCGAGTATGGGGGCGATGCTGCTCTCGTGTGGGGCGAAAGGTAAGAGATATTGCTTGCCGAATTCGAGAATAATGATACATCAGCCGTCATCTGGCACAGAAGGCAAAATTACTGATCAAGAAATAATGCTAAAAGAAGGTATTTTCCTGAAGAAACGTTTGGCGGAAATATTTGCCAAGAATACTGGTAAAGATATAAAACAGGTAGAAAAAGACATGGATCGTGATAATTGGATGAGTGCAGAAGAAGCTAAAGAATACGGGATAATTGATGAAATTATAAAATAGCATTTGAAATAAAAATATTGGATTTCTATTTCGTTTATGGTAATATAGAAATATATGAAGAAGGCAATGTGGGCGAGAGATAAGGAGAAGATATTAGCCTGGGCTATGGGGTCGGCGGTGTTGCTTATTGTGGTAATTAGCGTAGTGGTTGTTTCTATGGTTTTTGTAAAGAATAATCAACGAGTGGAACGACGGGTTGAAAAAGAGACTATGTTTGATGATTGGGGTGAGTATATAAATAATAAAGATGCGGTAGGATTGATAGAAATGACAGATAGACAAATTGAATCTACGGATGATAATGAAGTAAAATCAATTATATATGCAACGCGCGCCAATATATTGTATGGTTTCGATATTGGAGATGATAATGCCGATTATGGGGCTCAGGTATTGTCTGACATTCATAATGCGGAAGAATGCTATCCTACTGGTGATTCGGCCTATATGGTATATGTGTATGAACAAGAATATGGTGATACTGCAGTAGCGGAGAAATATTTGAAATTAGCGGAGGAGCGGGGTGAGATTATTCCGCCGGGGAAGGGATAATATATGTTTCGTAGTCTAAAAATAGTTGTAGGGTTGTTGTTGATTTGTTTTGTGGTTGAAGGATTTTATTGCACGGCTAGTGTTGCTGCTATGAGCTGTCAAGACATAATAGACAAAGGAGAAGGCTATAATCAATCGCTTTATAATGCCTGTAATAAGCAAGGTAGTTCTAGAGGTACAATGTGGATCAGTAGTTATGAAAGTGGAGATAATTTGGAGGCGGTAGTCAATTATGACAATATAACAACAGGGTATATTACTGTTTATTTGCATGGAGCCACAATTACTGATGATGGAGGCGTTGATTCTAATGCAACTTGCATAAAAGTGTTTGAGGGCGACAGGATGCCAAACGATAACCCTAGTGATGGTATGACTTGTGATGCTGGAGGTGTTGCGTATAACGATAAGGGGTATTCTTATATTGAACTGATTTCTGATGGTGATGGTTCCTGGGGGCTACCGAAAGATAGTGATGGTCCTTATATGTATAGAATAGCAGTAAGTAGAAACAATGGTGACATAAAGTCAAGTGTTAAGTCTATTAAATTAGATATAGGGAGCATTATAAGTGAAAGTGTTGGTTATATGGACGAAGATAGCAGATGGATTCATGAGGTGAAACTTAATGTCTTTCGATGTTGGAGCGGGAACGAAGGAATAAATTCTTGTTATTCTGATCAATCTGTTTTAAAAATAAGGACCCCGACTTTTCTGGGTTCATCAAGGGCTATGACGAGGGATGTTGATTGGTCGGATAGTATGGTGGCTGATGGCACTGGTGTGCAGTATGATGCCGCTCATAGATGGAAGCCTGAGGGTGGGGCTAGTGCTGGAGACTATACTGTAGGGGATACATTGGTAATACCAGATTGCGATTTTGGTAGCGGATGCAAAGTGACGTTTAGGCATTATATGAAGAGAGCAGTAGGAAGTGAGGGTGAGGCATATTATAAGATAACTAGGTTTGGAGACTCCAATAGTGCTACCCCTTCTGATGAAAAGACTTCTGGGCTTACTGCTGTTGGCAAAAAGATTCGTAAAGACGAATTGGATACTATAACGATGTATCCTGGCCAGAAAGTTTGTGAGAAACTAGAATTTAACATTGACGGGAGTGCATTAACTAATGATTTATCTAAAAGGGTAACTTCTACCGTATGTGCAGTAGCAGTAGGCGGTGAAGGATCTGATATTAGTATGGAAATAAAAAATGATAGCTCCACAGTAGATCAGAGTTGGCACAATGATTATGTATATGCAAGACCTGATGACAAAGTAAAAATGAAGGGTACTTATGCTCCATATTATCAGAGATGGTACACTAAGTCTCTAACAGGAATGGATAGTAATATAGGAGAAAGTTTTAATAGTCTTAATAATCCAGGATGGAATAATGCTTTTTCTGCAAAAATAGGTTATGAGACACTGGATAGTGCATCGTGTGCTGGGGATACTTTTGGTGTAATTGGTAAATCTGTTCCGTATGAAAATGAATTTGATCGCGATATAACCGTGAATGATGTTGGCGGAAAACTTGTTGCTAAAGCCGTGACTAACTGTAATAACGATACTAAGAACACGCCTAAGAAAGTAGAAGTTACCTATAATGATAGAGGAAATGGTAATGGTGAGTTTAATGCCAATGTAGATATAGACCCTATAGAGAGCAATGCCGTGGAAGTTCGTGTACCGTATAACTTTGTCAACAATGTCGACATAGATGAAGTAGATGGTAATTATGTCTCTGCGGGTGAGATTATTAAAATACCTTCTACTGTGATAACTTCGCCGAAAAATAATAGCTTGGTTGGTGGAGATCCTTATGCCACTGTTGTTAGAAATGCAAAATTGAGGGTAAGGATGTGTGCTGATGAAGATTGTCTAGTTGAATATAGTAAGAGTGAAAAAGAAATTGGGGAGTTGCATAACGACGTAGATAAATTTGCGGATTCTAGTAAGGATATAAGGGGCGACGAATCTCCTAGCATTAGTGTGCCAGATTTGCCTGCGGGTACTGAGATATATGTGAGTGTAGATGTATATCCGGCAGAGAGCGATGATAACAAATGGAATGACGAAAAAGGCAATGGCAGGTGGTCTGATCCCAAGCAGGTAAAGGTGATAGTTGCAAAAAGTCCTAGTTTTCAGGTGTGGGGTGGCGATGTCTTTGTGAAAGAGAGTGTAAATATTCCATTGGCTAACAAGGCGGTATTGGATGGATATAATTCTGATCCTGCGGGTCCTACATATAGATTTGGTTCGTGGGGCGAGTTGTCGGTGGGAATTGGCTCTGATAGCGGTAGGGGTAATTTGTTTAGTGGTGCTGCGCTGGGGTTTGCAGGTAATATTGGCGGAGAGTTGAGCCCAAAATATTCGTTCTTAGGCGATTATAACAAGACAGCTTTTTATCGCGGGCCTGGTAACAATGAATCTCATTTAGAAGTTCCTGGTGGTAGAATTATCAATAATGGTAATTCTAGTGATAGGGGTGATTTGAACTATTCTGGTGGTAGCATGATAAATATAGGAGCTTTAGTAAGTAAGTTGGATGGAAAGGTGAAGGTGACAAGTGAAGGCGTAGAAATGGTAGGTGCCGATATTCCTGATATGGAATCAGGTGATAGTATAATGTATAAAAATGATAGTGGAACTATTACGATAAATGGTGATATCAAATATAGTGGTAGTTACAACACAATAGATTCTATCCCTAAAGTGATTATTTATGCAGATAATATAAAGATTGCTTGCAATGTAGAGAGAATAGATGCGGTGTTAATAGCAGAGAGAAATATTGAGACTTGTCCATTTGCCGAGGGTGATGAAAAAAAGAATAATTTGGGCAGCCCAGCACGTTCTGCTCAGTTGCGTATAAATGGTGCAGTGATAGCTGGTGGCACCGTATCATTTGATCGTTCTTATGGTGCAGGCATTGGTGCAAACTCTATGATCCCGGCGGAGATTATAAATATGGATCCGTCGTGGTATTTGTGGGCTGCGGATTCGATAGGAATCAGTGGTACGTCAATGGAACATGATGATACTGAAGGATTAATGATACCTACGTACACTTGTGAGCTGCCGCCTAGATACTAACATGGTATAATGAGTGATATGAAAGTATTATGGACTGATGGAAGCGCGGAGCCTAATCCTGGGCCAGGTGGATTTGCTGTGATTGAAGTGGGCAATGGAGTAGGTAAGCCAGCAGTGCTGGGTGCAGAAGAAGATAGCACTAATATTCGGATGGAGGGTAAAGCCCTGATAGCAGCGATGAATTATGCCGGAGAGGCTGGATGCGAAATTCATACCGACTCTGAATTTTGGATAAATGTTTTAACAAAATGGGCGCCTACTTGGGAAAAGCAAGGTTGGAAGAAGAAAAGTGGCCCTATAAAAAACTTGGAGGTCGTGCAGGAGCTCTGGAATTTATATACCAAATATCCTGTGACATTAAAATGGGTGAAAGGGCATGCAGGAATAGAATATAATGAAATGGCAGATGAGTGGGCGAACAAGGCAAGGCAAGGTGCAAAACTGCCTTAAATATGATATATATTATATATGAAGTTATCTGAAGAGCTAGAATATCGTGGTTTTTCTGCTAAGACCACTGTTGAGAATGCGTCGGAATTAGACGAACGTGAATCAAAGAAATTTTATTGGGGTGCTGATCCTTCTGCGGACTCTCTTACCATTGGAAACTTGGCGGCGCTAATGATGTGCGCGTGTTTTGTAAGACATGGTTATAAGCCATATTTATTGGTGGGTGGGGCTACTGGGCAGATTGGCGATCCAAAGGAAAATGATGAGCGTGAATTAAAATCTTTGGATGAGGTAGAGCATAATAAGAAATGCATTAAAGCGCAAATTGAGAGAATCGTGAGAGCTGATGATGTAGCAATGGTGGACAATCTAGACTGGTTTCGCGAAATGAAATATTTAGATTTTCTGCGGGAAGTAGGCAAAGCTTTTTCGATGACACAGCTATTAGATCGCCAGTTTGTGCAAAACCGAATTGGTGAAGGGGGTGCGGGAATAAGTTATGCGGAGTTTTCTTATACGTTGATTCAAGGATATGATTTTTTGCATTTGTATCGTGAGCATGGAGTGGACCTACAGCTATGTGGCGCAGATCAATATGGAAATGCTGCGTCTGGGATTCATTTGATAAAGAGGCTTGAGAATGGCAAGGCGGATATATGGTCTACTCCCCTGATAGTTGACCCTGTGTCTGGGCGAAAGTTTGGCAAATCGGAAGGCAATGCAATATGGCTGGCAGCTACTGATAATGGTGGCGGCAACTATACATCTATATTTGATTTCTATCAGTTTTGGTTGAATCAATCTGATGAGGCAGTAGAAAAATTGATAAAAATCTACACACTGCTCGAGAAAGATGATATTGAAGGAATATTAGCTAAACATCAAGAACATCCAGAAGAAAGGATAGCACAAAGAGCTTTGGCTTATGGTGCTACTGAGGTAGTGCATGGAAAGGAAAATGCGGATGCGATAGAAAATCTTGTCAAGGTATTATTTGACAAAAAAACTAACTTTGCGGAATTTTCTGAGGACGAACTTTCTGAATTTGCTGAGTATTTGCCGGTAGCGAATAAGGGTAGTATGTTGGCGGATGTGTTGGTGGGGAATGGGCTTGCGGAGTCAAAAAAGAAAGCACGTGAATATTTGGCTCAGGGCGCTATTACTATGAATGGGGTGAAGGTGCAAGATAATATGGCACTATCACAAGTAGCTATCATAAAAAAAGGTAAGAATAAGTTTGTAATCGTAAAATGAAATATATTGCGATAGCCGGTAGGCAATTGGAAATTTCATTGGCAGAGGCTCGTGCGCTGTTTGGTGACGCTAAGGTAAAAAATAAGCATATTATAGAATTTGGTGCTGGTGTAAGGCCGAATATAGACAGAATGGGCGGCAGCTTGAAATTGGCTGAAGAATTGGCTGTAACGCCTATGCAATATTTGATGGACCTGCCAGAGGGGAAGATTACTTTGGGGGTATCAGACTATTCTGGGTCAGCTAATCGAAAGAGCACGATGATGGAGGCTTTGAAGCTGAAGAAGATTTTGGTAAGACATGGGCGCAGTGTGAGAATTGTAGAGAATAAGGAAGCTGTACTCTCTACTGCAACTTCGCTACATAATGGACTCAGTGGTAAAAATGAGCGGAAAGTTGAGTTAATCAAAAGTGATGGCAAGTGGTATAAAGTGATAGGGGTACAGAACATAGACGCGTATACTAAGCGTGACCAAATGCGGCCAGCCAGAGATGCTAAGGTAGGAATGTTGCCTCCGAAGTTGGCGCAGATCTTGATAAATCTTTGCGGGCCCCTAAAAAGTGGTGCGTGGGTATTGGACCCTTTTTGTGGAACTGGTGTGGTGTTGCAAGAGGCGATGTTAATGGGATACAAAGCTTACGGTACTGATATTAGCGAGAGAATGATTGAATATAGCAAAAGGAACTTGGAGCATTATGGATTTAATGGTTACAGATTAGAAGAAGGAGATGCGATAAGCCATCGATGGGGCGAAACGATAGATGCTGTAGCTTGCGAAGGATATTTAGGTAGACCTTTTTCAAAAATTCCTTCAGAGATGGAATTGAAGGAACAAAAGCAAGAATGTGGCAGGATTTTTGTGGGTTTTCTAAGAAATCTAGCTTCGCAAATTCGAACAGGTGTGCCAGTGGTGGTAGCTATGCCGGCATGGTTACGTACGGATATGAGGTACGAAAGGCTTTTTTCTGAGAAAATGATTGACGAAATTGAAAATATGGGGTATAATGTAGGAAATAAGTCGCGTGAGGGATTGCTTTATCATCGTGATGAGCAGATCGTGGCGCGAGATATAATAATATTAAGGAAAAAATAGATGTCACATGTAAAAGCAGGCGGTACCGCTAAGAATGTCCACAATAATGCCGGTCAGAGACTTGGTGTGAAACGTTTTGGTGGACAGAAAGTAAAGAATGGTGAAGTATTGGTACGTCAGACTGGTGCCACTAAGATTGCTGGTCCTGGTACTTATATGTCGCGTAATTTTACCATCCATGCAGCGAAGGATGGTGTGGTTACTTTCGTGAAGACTAAGAAGACGCATTTTTCGGGTAAGAGTTTACCTCGCGTAAGAGTCGAAGTACGCTAAATATCCCCCCATCTTGGGGGCTATTTTGTGCTATAATTTTGTTATGGTTAAGAAGAAAAAGATTAAGATTTCTTTTCGTGCGATCCTTTCTGTATTGACTTTGGTATTGGTGGGGTATGTAATTTATCAAAACTGGCCAGATATTCTGGATACAGTTAACCATTTGGATGATGCAAATATATTCGTGCTGCTACTTTTGGTGCCAGAACAATTGTTTATGTATTATGCATGTGGCAAGATATTCTTTTCGTATCTTAGCAATAGACATAGTGTAAAGAAATTTTCGAATAGAGATATTTTACTGATTTCTACTGAATTGAATTTTGTTAATCATGCAATACCTGCTGGCGGAATTGGTGGATTGGCGTATTTGACATATAGATTATTGCCTTATAATGTGTCGGCTGGGCAGGCGAGTTTTTTGTATATTTTTAGATACGCAGTAACTACTGTAATAAACTACGCACAGGCCCTGATAGCTATAGGTATCCTGCTGATTTTTAATGCTATTCCTGACGATGCAAAGTGGATTATACCTGTATCGTTATTGATGAATATGGCTGTATTTTTCTTTTTGTGGTTTGTAGTGTATATAGCAAGTAGCAAAAAACGAATAGAATTCTTCTCAAAAACTGTAGCTAAAATTATGAATTCGGCAGTGAAGACCGCAAGCCTTGGACGTAAAAAGCAATTGATGCGATACGAAAAAATAAGTAATTATTTTGCCGATATACATGAGAGCGTAAAAATGGCAAAAGAAAACAAACGTTATTTGAAGAAGCCTGCGCTATGGGGGTTTATATATAGTTTTTGTGAGATAGCGACGTATTGGATTGTGGCGATATCTTTGGGTAGGCCAGAGCTACTGCCGTTTATTATGGTGGGGGAAGCTATTGGGTCGGTGTTTGATGGAATTGTGCCATATGGGCTGTATGAACTAGGGATGGCAGGTGTAATGATAGCGCTAGGAGTGGATTTTCCGACTGCAACTATTGTAACTGTGATGACAAGGGCAATCACCTTGTTGTTTACGGTAATATCTGGTTCGGTGCCTTATTATAAAGCGATTCAAAGGAAGAATAATGGAAACTAGTATACAGCTTAGCCCAACTGAGTTTATCTCGGTAGTAAATCAGACATTAGAGTATGCGTACTCATCGGTATTGTTGGTAGGGGAAGTTGCAAGTTTTAAGGTAAATCAAGGAAAGTGGGTATTTTTTGATATAAAAGATGATGAGTCTAGCATATCATGTTTTATGACTGTGTATCAGTTGAGAATTCCGTTGGAAGATGGCATGAAAGTGGTAGTAAGAGGTGTGCCCAAGCTTACCAAATGGGGAAGGTTTTCTTTTACGGTAAATAGCGTGATGCCTGTGGGTGAAGGTAGCATAAAGAAGGCATATGAATTCTTAAAAAAGAAACTTACTAGTGAGGGACTATTTGATGCAGCCAAGAAACGCGGAATACCAGAGGATTTATCTAGGATAGGAGTAATATCCAGTACGGCGGCGGCTGGGTATGCGGATTTTATTAAAATACTCAATGAGAGATGGGGTGGTTTGGACGTGCAGGTGGCACATACTCAGGTACAAGGTGTAGATGCACCAGATCAGATTATTAGAGCCTTGAGATATTTCAATGAGCAAGGAGAAGTGCAGATAATTGCGATATTAAGGGGCGGGGGATCTGCGGATGATTTAGCTTGTTTTAATGATGAAACTTTGGTGCGAGAAATAGCGGCATCAAGAATACCCGTGATTACTGGGATAGGACATGAGGTTGATGAAAGTCTGGCGGATTTGGCAGCTGACATTAAAGCATCCACGCCATCCAATGTTGCACAGATGTTGACTCCAGATAAAAGTAGTGTGAAGCAAAAAGTTGGTATAGAAATTCAGAGAGCTGGTTCGATAATTAAGGAGAAAATTGACAGTCTGTCAAATGAAGAAAATGAAAAGATCTTGCGGGTGTCTGATGCTATACGAACTAAGATTACGGAATGCGAGAGATGGCTGATCGAACGAACGAAATTATTGTCGGCTATGAGCCCAGAGCAGGTATTGAAACGTGGATATGCGATACTTAGAGGAGAAGTCGCAATAGGTAATAATATAAATATAGTTATGGCAGAAAAAGAAATAAAAGCATTAGTAAAGGAGATAAATGAAAGATAAGAAAACTATAAATAGCAAGATTGAAGAATTCGATCAATGTGTTGATTGGTTTTATTCGGACGAATTCAGCCTAGATGAAGTAGAAGAAAGATATAGAAAAGCTATGACGCTAGCCGAAGGTATACAGAAGGATCTGAATGAATTAAAAAATAATATTGAAATTTTAGCAAAAGACTTTACAAAATAGTGTGATATAATAGGGTTATGGATAATAATCAAAGTTCGTCGCAGTCTGGTGGTTCGGTTGTTTCTGGCGGTGCTATGCCGATGGTGCAGCAGACACCTTTGGTGGTGGAGCCAAAGAAAAGCGCAAGTGGGTTGATAAAAACTATTGTAATAATAATACTATCTTTGATATCGGTTACTTTTATCGGATTATTTATATGGGGTTTTTTACAGTATAAAGATGTGCAGGAAAAAGCAGATTACAATATAAGTGTGGCGGTAGCAAAGGCGAAGGATGAACAGTCTGAACAGGATACTATTAGCTGCGAGAACCAAAAGAAAGAGCCGTTGCAGACTTTTTCTGGACCGGCAGATTATGGTCAGTTGACTTTTGAATATCCAAAAACTTGGAGCGTGTATGTGGAGTCTGATGCGGCAAATGGTGGTAATTTTAGCGCATATTTGAATCCTATACAGGTAAATACTGTATCTAAAGATACCATTAATGCTTTGAGAGTGTCTATATTGAATGACAGTTACGAGGATGTGGTAGCTAAGTATAGAAAGGAAATTGAGAAAAAGGATGCTAAGCTAACTGTGCAGTCTGTAGTAATAGGCAATGTAGAAAAGGGTACGGAGGTTACTGCGAATAGATATACCGGTACTATACCTGGTACGGACTTGAGTGGGTTTATTGTAATATTTAAGATACGCGATAAGACAGTAATAATGCAGACTGATAGTGTGTTGTTCGAAGAAGATTTTGATGCATTGCTAAGGACTGTCACGTTTAATAAGTAAAGTTTATTATATATCATCAATATACAGTGTTATAATAGTTGTATATGAATGAGGAGGTAGATGGTATTTTGTTGGTGGCACATGAGCTGAAAGCGCCACTTGCCGTGATGAGACAATTGGCCTTTGTATTTGAGGGTGCAGGCGCTAAGGATGAACATGTACGTGCTGAGATGATAAGAGTATCTGAAAGAGCTATTAGGCAGGTAAATGATTTGGCTAGGGTGCGTAGGTTAGAGGATGGGCTATTCACCATGGAACCAGTAGCGGTACGTGAAGTGTGCGACGCTGTATCTCATGAATTAAGTTACCTTTTGGGTAATGATCTAGGGAGTTTAGATGTGAAATATAAGAATAAGTCAAGGCTAGTGATTGCTAATCGTGATTTGCTGTATAGCGTAGTATATAATTTTTTGCTAAATGCAATACATTATTCTGATGATAAAATGAAGACCAAGATGATAGTGAGCGATAAACATGATAAGGTGAAAATAGTAGTGAGGGATTATGGGCCGGCTTTGCCTATAGATATATGGCGTAAGATAAAGAGTGGACGAGTAGACAAGCCGACTTCTATGGCGATGAGGCCAGGGTCTTCTGGGGTGGGATTATATATAGCGTCGAAATTTTCTGAGTATATGAATGCTAATATAGGAGTTGTGAGGCATCGTGATGGAACGAGCTTTTATATAGAGTTAATGATGTCTAACCAAGCGAGTTTGTTCTGATGATTTTTGTGATAGACGACGATCGAATTATGGCAAAATGCATAGTGAGCTATGTGCGTGAAGAGACCTTGGTGTTTGCCAATGCAATTGACGCAATGGATAAAATAGCAGAGGGGATCATTCCTAAGATGATTTTTTTGGATATATTGCTAGATGGGCCGGATGGATTTACTTTTTTGAATGAACTAGTGTCGTATAATGATACAGCTAAGATACCAGTGGTAATAGTGACATCTCTTGACATAAATAAGAACAGTTTAGCTACGTATGGGGTGGTAGGGATGTTGAATAAGGAGATAATGAGACCAGAGGATATTAGGGGATATGTCGAGCAATATTCGAAATAGAGATGTTAAAACTTTGGGATATGTGCTTCGTCGTACAAATTATGGCGAATCGGATAGGATATTGAACATTATTACTCCTGATGGAAAGATATCTGCTATGGTTAAAGGGGTTCGCAAGGAGAAGTCTAAATTGGCTGGAAGTATAGAAATGTTCACTTTGACTGAATATATTATTCATTTTGGGAAGAGCGATTTCGGTATTGTAACTGGTGCGAGAATGCAGAAATATTACAGTGAAATAATAAAAGACCTTGATAAAATAGAGCTGGCGGCCGGGATAATGAAAAGGATCAATGGCGTAGCAGAAGGGTCTGACAATTCGGATTTTTTTGACATAGTGGATCAATGTTTTAAATCAATGAATACGGGCGGCGATATGAGAATGATAGAGGCTTGGTATTTGCTGAACGTAAGGAAGATAATGGGGGAAGAGGTAAATTTTTACCGTGATGTGAAGGGAGAAAAATTGGTACAGGAAAAAAAATACGATTGGAATATGCAGGAGATGGCATTTGACGAGGGTGTAAATGGTGAATATGATGCGGATGATATAAAAGTTTTGAGATTAATAGTAAGTAATAGCTTGGCTGTGGCGCAACGCATAAAATTACGCGAAGATATGGTACTGAGAGCTTTGCGACTAGCTAGGATGGTGGTATAATATCTTGTATAAATAAGGAGATAAAAATGGCAGACTTTAATAAAGTTTTGACACCTGGGGATTATGAAAAGGGTGAGTTAAACGTAGTGATAGAGATACCTACTGGCTCTAATCATAAAATTGAATGGGATCGTGAACATGCGTGTTTTATGCTAGACCGGGTAGAGCCTATGGCTTTTGCAAAACCATGTAATTATGGATTTATCCCACAGACTATTGATGAAGACGGGGACGAGTTAGATGTATTAATGATCACTGATCAACCTCTTACTACTGGCATATGGATGAAGGCGAAAATATTAGGCGTAATGAAATTTGTGGATGGTGGTGAAGTAGATGATAAGATTATATGCGTGCCAGCAGACGATCGAAATAATGGTGATGCATATAATAAACTAGAGGATTTGCCAAAGCAATTGATTAAGCAGATTGAATTTCATTTTAATCACTACAAAGACCTGAAAAAGGCTGGCACTACAAAGGTAAAGGCTTTTGAGGATGTAAAATCCGCAAAAGAAGTAATAAAGGCGTCAATCGAGAGATATGAAGAGGCGCATCCTGAGGTGCGGTTAGCCAAGAATGTAGACAAGGCAGTGAAACAGGTAAAAGGTGCAGTTTCGGAAACTATCGATGCGGCCAAAAAGGCTATAGAGGAAGCTGCAAAAGAATAGTTTATTACTATATAAAAAATACCTCCATTCACAAATGGAGGTATTTTGTGAAGTGAATAATTATTCGTCGTAGTCTTCTACAACTTCGTACTCTTCACTTTCTTGGACATCGTCGATAGTGCTACCTTTGAATATTTCGTCTTTCATTTCGGCGACGACATATTTGCCGTTTACATAGACGCTCTTGGACATTTCTTCGACTTCTTTTTTGAAATCATCTAGAGCGGCTTTTGCTGCAGATTCGTCGGCAAATACAGCGTATGCAGTCATGCTGGTGATTTTGTCGCCGTCACGACCATAAACGAGATGGACTTTTAGAGGGGCATTTGCTGCGTTTTCGGATATTCCTATTTCTTCTGCGCTAGATGTCATGACATACTTGGTGTTGTCTGACACGAAGTATGCGTCGGTTATTTGAGGTTTTTTAGTCGCAAAAAATACTGCTACAGCTATTACTACTACGGTAATTGCCGCTATACATACTCCGATGATGATGTTTTTGTTTGGGTTGTTTTTAGCTGATGTGGTTTTAGCTTTTCCAGCCATAATATCTCCTTATTTTATGAAGTCATTATAGCATAAGCTATTACAAGTTTGCAATAGTTTGGCGAATTTGTGTGGCGGTATCGCGATTGCGAATGGTGACGGTGTCGTCTGCGAGGGTATCAAAATCTATGACTATGCACTTGGGAGTGCCGATTTCGTCTTGTTTGCGATAACGTTTGCCGATGTTACCAGAATCGTCCCAGGTGACAAAAGTGTATTTGGCGCGCAGCATATCGTAAACTTTGCGAGCTTTGGCTACTAGCTCTGGTTTGTTCTTGAGAAGTGGGGAAACGCAATATTTGTATGGTGCGAGATTTTCTGGCAATTTTAGTACTGTGCGTTTGCTGCCGTCGATGTCTTCTTCGGTATAAGCATTGGAAAGGACGGCCAGGAATAGGCGCTCTACGCCGATAGACGGCTCGATAACGTGGGGAATAAATGTCTCGTTGGTGATTTTGTCGCGGTATTCCATAGATTTGCCAGATTCACGCTGGATATTGGCGAGGTCGAAGTCTGTGCGGTAGGCTAGGCCCATCAGCTCTTCTTCACCACCTGGGTAGTCGAACATAAAATCTATAGTGCGTTTGCTGTAGTGTGCACGGTCGCTAGCTGGGACTTCGTATTCGTGGATCTTACTGCTATCTAGGCCAATGACGTTTTCGAGAAAATCGTGTTGCATAGCGCGGAGCTTCTCAAAATTCTCCTCCCAGGTAGAGGGATGGACGAAATACTCTATCTCCATTTGACTGCATTCGCGATCACGCAGGATAAAGTCGCGCGGGCTGATTTCGTTACGGAAGGCTTTGCCTTGCTGAGCGAGGCCGAAAGGTAGGCTAGGATAAACAGTATCGACTATATTTTTGTAATTAGTAAAGATGCCTTGGGCTGTTTCTGGACGGAGATAGGTTACAGAGCTATCGTCATCTATGGCGCCAACATGAGTAGAAAACATCATATTGAACTTGCGGATGGGGCCCCAAGACTCTTTGCCACAGACGGGGCATTTGGCGTGAGTGGCGAGGAATTCTTCGGTGGTGACAGACTCGGAGATGCCATCGGCGATTTTGTCGGCGCGAAAGCGGGATTTGCATTCTTTGCACTCTACTAGAGGGTCGGCAAAGGTGGCTAGGTGGCCGGAGGCTATCCAGGTGCGAGGGTTCATAAGTATGGCGGCATCTATGCCGTACATATCGTCACGGCTATCGACGAAATAATTCCACCAGGCGTTCATAAGGTTGCGCTTTAGCATGACGCCAAGGGGGCCAAAATCCCAGGTGCCGGCCATACCACCATATATGTCGCTGCCTTGGAAGATAAATCCGCGGCGTTTGCATAGACTAACTATATCCTCTAACTTCATGTATATATTATACCATAATGTAAATGACAGATAGATATTAGCTAGTCAATGAAGGTGCATTTGATTTTGTAGTCAACATGCTATGATGATATTTGCACCAATAACGAAAATGCGCTTAGGCTTGATAATGGTAAATTAATTATACTACTATTGAGTAGGAATTATGCATCTGACTGCTTTGCCGGCACTTTGGGTATTGGATGCTCCGCCTGGATGTACTAGGTTATTGTAGATGGAAAGGATATGCGCCTCATCACCGCTATCGTCATCTGCAGTGGACGTCCAATAATAGCCGATATAGCCGCGGTAGCTTGCTGATTCTTCGGCTTTCCATAATCCGGAATAGATGTAATTGTTTGGGAAGGAGCGCCACTTATTAGCGGCCGCAACCGTCATTTGGCGGTCGCCAGTTCCGCCCATTACGGTATCTAGGTGAGAGAAGGAGCCGTTGGTGTTTGTTTGATCACCTATTGGTAATTTCCATCCAACTGGGCAAATATCGCCATTTACTGTAGTAGATGTAGTTTCTTGCTCGCTGTTGCCGGCGGTTGCAGAGTACCAGTTGTAATAGTTGCCATAGGAAAAGATGTTGTCATCGAAATGTTGATGAACATCATAGGTGAAATTATGGGTAAACTCTGGGGATACTGTAGTTTGAGTAGTATTAATTGTGTTTAGACGAGACTGTTTAGGGCATGATGACATTGCGCTATTCGTGCACCAGGTATAAGATGATTCGGACAATCTGTTAGAAGTGATTTGCTGATCATAGTCATTGACGAGTGGTAGTGATGGATTATTGGTGTTGTCTGTGGAGAACTCTGATGTGGTAGATTACGTAAGTAATGGAGTTGTCTAATCTCAGGTTTTCTGTCATCCAGCAGTTGCCGTCGGCTAGTCTTGCTATCGCATAGGTTTTTCCGTCACGACTGTCTGTAAGGGCGGTAACGGTGTTTTTTGCTGACTTTTAGCGTACCAGTGATATTGTCGTAGGTCGTGGCGGTGAGGTTGGAGCAACCTTGCCAGTTTTGAAAATATACTTGATTATTGTTGCTATCTCGTTCTGCTGGGGCCCAGGTGGCGTAGAGATTTATGCCTTTTTTGGTCGTATTGTTTACTGTGATTGTTTGGTTGGGGCCGTAGATAATAGGATCATTACTATTGTCGTTGTCTGTGAGTTTGCTCCAGGCGCCTTTATCTCTGCTCCAGCCTACAAAACCGTAGCCGGATCTTTGAAAGTTGGATGCTAAGAGGTCTACGTCTTTATCTATAGTGGATAAGGTGGTGTACTGAGTGACATTGTCCATGTTCGTGACAGAAGATGCGTCGTTGCCTTTATAACAAATAGTTCTTGCTGGGCATGGGATTTCCCATTGTGCGTATAATGTTACGTTTTTGGATTCTGCTGAGGCGGTGTAGTTTCCTTGTGGAGCATAGGAATTGCCGGTGCCATTTGATGTGGTGTTCCAGTTAATTAAAGTGTAGCCAGTATTAGTATGGGTGTTTGGCCTTAGCTGTGCAGTGGTGCCTGCTTCTATGATTTGCGGATCCATAGTTTCGGTGCCGTCGGCACCGTTTTTATTGAAAGTGATTACGGTGGTATAAGTCCAGATAGCATAGAAGGTAATGTTGCTATTTGCGTTGAGATCGATGTCCAGGATATCTTGCTCGGTGGTATAGGTGGGTTCTGTGGCATCTTGGTTTTCACTCCAACCCTTGAAAATATAGTTGGTATGAGTAGAGGCAAGTGGGGCTGGTTCGGTATAAGTGCCAGAGTAAACTATGTTGGTTTTTTCATCGGTAATTTTACCATTTGTGTAGGTGGGGATGCACTGTAATGTGTTGGTAGTATCTGTAGTAGTGCCATTAAATACTAGTCCGTTGCCGTCGAACGTGATTGTGGCCGGAGCGCCCCAGGTGGCGTAGAGGATCTGGGTGTTTTCTACTGTCTGGTCTATACCAAAGTCATCATCTGGTTGGAATACCCTGGCGTCATTAGGACAAGTTTGATAGCCTGTGGTTTGGTTTTCTGTGGGTTGCATCGTGCACCAGCCAGTAAAGACGTAGCCTGCATGGGTAAAGCTTCCTGTAGACGTATCCGTGGTGCCTATGGCGGGGACTTTAGGACTAAGTGGTACTGTTATGGCGTCTCCGCTTTGAGTGGTACCGGCTTGGGCGCTGGGCATGTTGGTGACTTCGGCATCTGTTGAGGCTTGGGCTGGCTTATTGGCGTCGTATGATACGCTGTATGGTACTGGATTACCTACTGCAGTGATGATGTAGGATTGGTTGTTGTAATTAGTAGAATAAGTACCAGTGTATGGAGTGTAGTCTATACGTATGCCATAGTCTATGGTGTATTCGTCTTCTTGCAAGGTACCATCGTTTGCTGTAGTGTTTTTCTTGGTTAGGAGTATCTGTAGTAGCTATAGTATCTCCATTTACTGGGGCTAGGGTAGTAATTGATGGGAGCTGTAGTAGTGATGTTTTCGTTAGTATTAGGATCTAGTGTGGTAGTGGTAGTAGTATTAGGAGTAGAGTTGTAGTGGCTAGGTGCATAGCCCCAGGTGTTATTTAGGTCTATACCTTCTACCGTATTGTCTATATAGTCTTCTGTTGATACTGGTTGAGATAGGGAGCTAATGGCGCATTTATTTGAGGTAGGCGTATTTTCACATTTCTCGTTATTACTAATGAGTTTGTCTGCAGATGATGATACTGGGTTAGAAGCTTTAATACCTAGTGTATAACCAGTGATATTATTAGTGGCTACACGTATTACTGCAGTGCTGGCTTTCGTATCATCATCTGCAGTACTGGCAAAAGTACCATTACTAGATGTAGGGGTAATATCTAGTGGTAATTCACTATTAGACAAAGAGATAGATAGAGTAGTGTCGCTGGCTACAGATGTACCAGTGATGGCATGAGAGTCATTATCATGTACTGGTGGGCAGATGA
>JAEEGL010791652.1_pt1 | contig 22512 bp, 15 predicted proteins | sample 9134231 | NCBI WGS metagenome assembly JAEEGL01 (sample SAMN16246548, study PRJNA631951) | gut metagenome | biome: gut microbiome; feature: rumen; material: fiber-attached | host: Bos | place: Iran: Karaj | collected 2018-10
ACGAAGCCTGTAAGGCAATGAAAATCAGGAATATCTGCCATTTGGCACTTTACACGCTCGCTTTTGCGGGCGTGTCCTGTAAACCGGACGAGATACAAGTCGCAACGGTCTCTGCGCAAAGCGTTTCCCTCCAGCCGGCTTCCGCCACCCTGAAAGAGGGTGAGACTTTGCAGCTCGAAGCGGTGATTTCTCCCGCGAACGCCACGGAAAAGGGCGTGGAGTGGAGCACGAACAACGACAAGGCCGCCACCGTGGACGCAAAGGGCCTCGTCACGGCGCTGGCGCCCGGCGCCGCGAGCATCACCGTCAAGACCCGCGACGGCGGGCATTCAGCCCGCTGCCGGATCACGGTGAAAGGCCCGGAAGATCCGGGGACGGACCCGGGCACGAATCCCGTGTCCTACCGCACGTGGGAGGACACCGGTGCCAGCCTGCCGGACTATCCCACTTACAACCCGGTCAGTTCCCTCTCCGACTTCCCCCGCATCGACATTACCTGGGAGCAGGAAACCCAGCGCCTGGCGGAAGGCGAATACACGTGGGTGGACGGCACGGTCCGTTTCCGCGACCCCAAGGGCATGTACAAGACCGCCGAAGACAAGGACTACGAAACCGACTCCCAGGTGCTCCAGATGCGCATCCGCGGCCGCGGAAACACGTCCTACGACGCCGAAGGAGGCATCAAGCACTCCTACAAGATCAAGCTCGCAGATCACCGGAAGGTGTTCGGAATGAAGGGAGACAAAGACTGGATGCTGCTGGCCGATGTCCAGGATCCGTCGCTCCTGCGGAACGCGGTCGCCTTGCGCATCGCCCGGATGGTGTCGATGCCCTGGACGCCCAAGTACCGCGCCGTCGAAGTTTACTTCAACGGCAACTACGGCGGCTGTTACCTGCTGGTGGAAGCCAAGGAAGTGGACCGGGAGAACAAGATTCCCATCACCGTGGTGGAACCCGGCCAGACCGACGGCGGCTATCTCCTGGAAATCGACAACAAGGGCGACTTCGACCGCTACTTCCGGACGGAAACCTTCCAGAAGAAGATCAAGTTCAAGGATCCCGACTTCGGGGACCGGAACAATCCAGACAATTCGGCCGACGCCCAGGCCCAGATGAAGTATATCACCGACTATGTGAACGAGGTCGAACGCCTGCTGAAGGAGCGTTCCTTCGATCCCGAGACCGGCTACCAGTCCAAGCTGGACCTGTACACCTTCATCGGCAACTACATCGTCCACGAACTCACGATGAACGTGGACGGCGGCATGCGCCTCTCCACCTATTTCTCCAAGGACAAGGACACCAAGCTGTTCATGCCCCTGGTGTGGGACTTCGACCTTTCCCTCGGGAACTGCTCCTATCTCGGACGCGACTTCAACCTGGATTCCGGCATGGACGGTCCCAAGGGCTGGTTCATCAAGATCCGTGGCGGTTCCTTCGAAAACGGCGACTACGACGGCTCCCGGAAGAGCTACTACCAGTATCTGTTCGAGGACCCGCTCTTCGTGCAGGCCCTCAAGGAGCGCTGGAACCTGGTGAAGCCCCGCCTGGACAAGATTCCCGCCTTCATCGACAAGATGGTGGAGTACAATACGCTGGCCTATGACCACAACGTGTCGGGCGGGAAGAATCCGCGCGCGAATCGCTCGTACTACTACCCGCCGGACAACTTCACCTCCTGGTCGGAGGCCGTGGCGTATATGAAGAGTTTCTACACCGAACGGCTGGCCTGGCTGGACCAGGCGATCAATGAGTTATAGAAAATTGAACCGGGACGAATCTTCGTTCCGGTTCTTTTTTCAGGTTGCTTTTGTCATTTATTAATGCGACCTTTGTGAAAACACCTAGACGTTATCCATGATAAAAAGCAAACCGGGAATCCACCTTGTCTCCCTAGCCATCCTGATGGCCTTTTTCCTTGGGAACACGGCGCTCGCCCAGCCCCGGACAAAACCCTTTACGCTCCAGCTGACCGTCCTCTCAGACACGGACAAGCAGCCTGTCGCGGGAGCGGCCTGTCTACTGACTGATTACGGCATTTTCGCCATTACAGATGCGGACGGCCGGGCCCGGCTGGAGAAAGTACCCTCCGGCGACGCGACGCTGTCCATCCAGATGCTTGGGTTCGAGGATTTCGTTCAGATGATGAACTTCCGCAGCGATTCCACGTTCACCGTCACCATCCTGGAATCCACCCTCGCCCTGGAGGAAGTCGTGGTGACCGCCAAGTCCAGCGCCGCGGGTTCCTCCACCAGCTCGAACATCGGCCGGATGGCCATCGACCACCTCCAGGCCACGAACCTTAAAGACATCATGCAACTCCTCCCCGGTCAGTTGATGTCATCCTCCGACATGACTTCCGAGGAGAAACTGACCATCCGCACCCTGAACAGTGCAACGGCCAACAATGCCTTCGGTACCTCCATCATGATGGACGGCGTACCGGTTTCCGACAACACCTCCATCGGCGACAAGGTGAGCGGCTCCACCGGCGGTGCTGGCGTAGACCTGCGCCAGATCAGCGCCGACAACATCGAATCCGTCGAAGTCATCCGGGGCATCCCGTCCGCCGAATACGGCGACCTTACCTCCGGGGCCGTCGTCGTGAATACCAAGGCCGGGTACACCCCTTACGAAATCCGCACGAAGGTCAATCCGACCACCTTCAACACTTCCTTCGGAAAGGGCTGGAAATTCAGCAAGAAAGCGGGAAGCCTGAATGTCAATGCCGACTACGCCCGGGCTTCGGGCGACCCGCGCGTGAAAAACCGGTCCTTCGACCGCATCAGCGGCGGCATCACCTACAGCAACACCATCAATAACATCTGGTCCACCACTACGAAACTCAACCTCAACAGCATCGTGGACCTCCGGACCGCCGATCCGGACCTTCTCATAGAAGGGACGGAAACCAGCCAGGAACAATACACCGTCCGCCTGACCCACAACGGCCGCCTTTCGCTGAACAAGAAACTCTCCCGTTCGCTCACCTACGCCCTGGGTTTCACCCTCACGAATTCCGAGACCCGCACCTCCAGCATCGTTTCCGCCGGTGGAGGCCTGCCCGTCATCTCATCTCTCACAGACGGTTATTACCAGGTTCCTTACCTGACCGACTCCTATCGGGCCGGCGGCGGAACTTCCTCCCGTCCCCGGAATTTCTACGCCAAGGTAGGCAATGTGTTCACCGCCAATACGGAAACCCTGAAGCAGCGCTTCAACATGGGTGCAGAATACCGGTGGGAGTCCAACAAGGCAAGGGGCTTCTACAACGATTACGACTTCCTTCCGCTCCGTCCAACCAGCAACGGACGGCCCCGGCCGTATTTCGACATCCCGTCCCTCAACCAGGCCTCGGCCTACCTGGAAGATAATCTCACCTGGGACATCACCAAGACCATCGAGTTCAAACTCCAGGGAGGCGTCCGTTTCGACATGCTGCAGCCTGGCCTCCCGGAGCAGGTCCAGTCCATTTCCCCGCGCTTCAACGGGTCGCTCCGGCTGACCGACTGGCTGACGTTCCGCGGCGGATGGGGCCAGAGCAACAAGACCCCGGGTCTCGCGCACCTGTATCCGGAGCCCAAGTACACCGACCGTGAATCCGCCATCTACCTTCCCGCCGATATCAGCCGGCAGATGGTCGTGTACAATACCCATATCACCGAGGTGGAACGGAACAATACCCTCCGCAACGCTACCAACAGCAAGACGGAGGTCGGCGTGGACATGAACTTCAAGAACGGGATGTCCGTCTCCATCGTCGCCTACCGGGACTACATGAAGAACGGATTCGGCAACCTGACCGAATACAGCATCTACTACTCGAACTATTACACCGCCCAGCAGGGAATCCTCCTGGACCGCGACAACCAGCCTTACATCGATTGGAAGCACCCCGCCCGCGTGGACACCGTCTTCACCACCAGCGGACGGATCGGAAACACCCAGGCCAGCCTGGACCGGGGCATCGAGTTCGACATCAACTTCGGACAGATCAAGCCCATCCGCACCAGCGTCCTGCTGAGCGGCGCCTGGATGGAGACGCAGACCTGGAGCACGGGCCGGAACTTCTCCAGTCCGACCGGCATCCCCGCCAGTTCGGTCTATGCCCAGGGCGGCTCTAACACGCCCCCCTTCAAACTGGAGTACCCGTCCGGCCTGCAGCGGAGCATCGACCGCCGGTTCAGCGCGAACCTGCGTCTGGTGTGCAACATCCCCCGGATGAAGATGGTCATTTCGGCCTCCAACCAGGTCATCTTCTACACCTACAGGCACACGACGAACCAGCAAAGCGATCCCTTCGGCTGGATCGACACCGACCTGTCCTATCACGAGATCACACCGGCCATGCTGGCGGACCCGGACACCCGGATCAAGGGCGTCCTCCTGTCTGCCCAGAGGAAGAATCCCGCCGACAGCCAGCCGGTCACCCAGCCTCCCATCTGGCTGATGAACATGCGACTGACGAAGGACGTTTCCAAGAGCTTCGGCTTTTCCTTCTTCGTGAACAACGCCTTCTTCTACATGCCGTACCAGGCAAGTTCCTATTCCGGTACCCTGACCGAAAGGAATACCGGTACCTTCTCCTTCGGCGTGGAAATGTACGTAAAGATCTAGGACGATGAAAAGATTTGCCATCATAACCCTGACAACCTTTGCGGCGGCGCTGTCCCTGCTGTCCTGCCGACGGGAACCTCCCGTGGGCACAGACGCGTTCCTCCTGGAATTCACGATGCCGGAGGAGTGCCGCCCCAATACCTTCTATTCCGGACATACCGTCCTCCTGAAAGGCGGCGTGAACTATGAATTCGAAACGGACGCCTTCGGCCTCGTAACGGTGGATTCCGTCGTCCCCGGCATCTACGACATCATCACGGGCGTAGAACTTACCGGAGCGCAGTACAAGGCCCTCTTGAAGGCTCCTGCGGCCATCGAGGACAACGCCCGCGTGATGGTCGGCGTCTCCGTGATGAACCAGCGGATCTTCCGGGCCGAAGACCTGCGGATCCAACTGTCCGCCGCGGTCCTCAAGAGCCTGCTCATCTCGAAGGTCTATTATTCCGGTACGCGCGACAACATGGACCGGACCTATACGACCGACTCCTATGTGGAGATCTTCAACAACTCCGACGAGGTCGTCCACATCGATGGGAAATACCTCGGCCTGGCCGAATCCGTCTCCCCCGCCGCCTATCCGGCCAAGGACAACCCCGACTCCATCTATCTCCGACAGATCTGCCGGTTCCCCGGTTCCGGCACCGACTATCCGGTGGCGCCCGGCAAGAGCATCGTGGTTGCCGCGAGAAGTGCGCGGAACCACATTGAAAGCGCCTCGACTTCCGTCGACCTGTCCGGTGCCGACTTTGAAGTGAAGGTCATCGAGGGAGCCGGGAATCCGGACGTTCCCATGCTTCCGATCATCTCCAACTCCACGAACATCCAGACGCTGAACCTCCTGAGCGGCGGGCCGAACGCGGTCGTCCTGTTCGAGACCGATGAGGACGTCCTCTCATGGCCGGAAGTGTTCCAGCGCGGAAAGACCTCCGGCGAAATGTTCCGCAGGGTCCACAAGAGCGTGGTCATCGACGGCGTCGAATGCCTGAAGAAGCCCGCCCAGACCGATCCGGACGTCAATACCAAGCGCTTGCAACCCGACATCGACGCCGGATACACGGTCATCACCTCCGTGAACGGATACAACCATGAATCCGTGGAAAGGAAGGTATCCCGCGTCGAGGGTGACCGGGTCTATCTCACCGACACGAACAACAGTTCGGCCGACTTCGTGGTGTGCACCGATCCTTCACCCCGTAATTATGGAAAGGAGGGCCTGCGATGAAAAAGACGATCCTGACCATCCTTGCCCTGGCTCCCTTTGCCGTCCTCGGCGCCCAGGAAAAACCTTCCGATTTCCAGCGGCTTACCCTGGAAGAACTGTTCCAGCCGTTCGCCCTCACCAACAACGCCGCAGGAATGGGTCTCTCGCAGCCTTCCGCCGGCAGCAAGACCCAAATCGGCGTCTTCAGCCAGGCCGGTGATTTCCACCGGGCCCAGGAAGGGAAGGCCGACACCGGCTTCGACTTCTCCACCCTGCGCTACGATACCTTCCATGACCAGTTGTTCATGAAGGGGTCCTTCCACTATACCCTGGACCGGGAAAAGGAGCGCAAATGGTCCGATGTCATGGACCCCTGGCTGTCCATTCCGTTCATCTACGGCAATGCTATCGCGAAGGACTATACCACCCATGACTGCGGCCTCACCTTCGACCTGTACACCGCTCCCCTCTGGGATGCCGTTTCCTTCGGCATCAAGACCGACTACTCCGTCGCCGACATCTCCGGACTCCGGGATCCCCGTCCGCGTACCGGCTACCTGGACTGGCAGGCCGTTCCCTCCGTGCTTGTCACCCTCGGGAACAGCCACGTCGGCCTGGACTTCGGCTACGGCCATTCCAAGGAAAAGCTGTCCGGCCTTACGACCATCCAGTCCTACCCGAACCTGTATTACTACAAGATGTCCGGTCTGGACCACATAGACGGAGCCATCTCGGCCTATAGCGGCTTCAAGCGGCAGTTCTCCGGCGGACGCTTCCTCGGCGACCTGTCCTATGCCTACACGGGCGGACCGGTGAAACTGCTGGTTTCCGGCGGCATGGAATACCGGGAGCTGGACGCCTATGGCGACAAAATGCAGAGTCCCGGCTCCTATAACTGCTTCACTTACAACGGCCTGGCCGATCTCCTCCTGATGCCCGGGAAAGGCCTCCTCCACCGTTTCCACCTGGAAGGGAAATATGGAGACGGCGGTGCCGATGAACTGCTACAGGAACTCACCAGCGTGAAAGACCCCGTGACCGGAGCCACCACCGAAACCTGGGAAACCCTGTACGAGTACAAGAACCGGTATATGCTCAAGACCCTGGATGCGGAGTTCAGCTACAAGCTGTTCGCAACCGACGGATATCACGATTACCGATGGAGCGTCGGCGTCCGTGCCGGACTGTCCGGCTTCCGGAAACAGTATTTCCTCCCCTCTTCCGAATTCGAGGCCTCCGGATGGAACGGTTCCCTGGAAGGTTCCGTCGTCCTCTTTGCCCGCAAGGGCCATAAAGTGGACCTCGCCGCCGACGCCGGATATTACAAGCATCGTGACACGGTCCTGGAACTGCACGAAGACAATCTGTACACGCAGGAAGTCCTCGTCCCGGACAGCGCATACTATTCCAAGGATTTCATCCACGGATCCGCTTCCCTGACCTGGCAGTTCCCGATGAACCTCGGAAAGGCAGGCCTCGCAAACGGATATGTCCGTCTGGACGGAGGTCTCCGGAAAGCCCTGCCCGACGGAAGTCTCTCCCGCATCGCCCTCACCGTAGGACTCTTTACCTTCTGATCTGACTGAGCCATGAAAAGAATCGCCATACTGACCGCCGGGATCATCCTCCTGCTTGCCGCTTCCTGCCGCAAGTCGCAAGACACCCGGTACTTCGCCCCCGAGCTGGAGTTCAGCGAAGAAGGTTATTCCGTCCAGTCCGAAAGCGGCGGAGCGGACATCGTCATCCGCTTCTCCCGGCCGGCCCAGTTTGACTTCCGGATCGGTCTCAACTTTTCCGGACCGCTCCGGGAGGGCGTCCAATTCCGGGTCCCGTCCCATTCGATCGACGTCGCCGTGGGTGATACCGAGGCTCGCCTGCACATCGACCTGGTGGACGATGAGATCTGGGATGAATCCTCCTGGATCGGGATTTCCATCGCAGCCGGTCCCTACTATACGGTCAATCCGGACGGAAAGTGCGTCACCCGCGTGAACATTTCGAAGGCCATCGTGCTTCCGACCCTCAGACTGGCATCGCCGGCGGGAGAAGTCGTCACGAACCCCTTCCGGGCGGAAACGCTTCATTTCGAAATCTCTGCCGACCGGGCGCCTGTTTCGGACATTCCCGTTACACTGGACCTCGGCGGGCTCGTACCCGGAACGGACTGCCTGGTCAACGGCGGTCTCGCTCCGGAAATCACCCTTCCGGCCGGTGCGACCAGCGTTCCCTTCGACATCGCCATCCTGTACAAAGACGAGTCCGGCCTTGACCTGCATGTGCCTCTCGCCCTCGTGCAGAAAAAGGGTTCCTACATCGTATCTTCCGAGGCCGGTGCCCTGGACATCCATCTCAACGACCCTTCGGTGAATTTCACGCCGCTGTGGAAATCGCCTGCCCTGAACAACGGAACCGGCTACCAGCTCCGCCAGGCCATCCTTTCTCCGGACGGGGAATGGGCGGGCAACCTGGCCGCCGACTTTTTCGTGTCATCGGAAGGTTCCAACTATCTGCGCAACTTCCGCAACATGTACGACTCTTCCTGGAGCTGCAAGGCCAACAGTTCGGGCGGCAACGCACTCCGCCTCACGGAGTTCTTCCCGAACTACGCCTATCCCAACGAAATCACGATCCTGGACTACGGTTCGGGCAGCAATACCCGTTTCTTCTCTCCGGTGGACTCCCTGATGCGGTTCGTCCTGGATCCCGGAGAAACGGAGAAGGGAGACATCGTCCTGACCAAGCCCCGGACCTTTATCGCCTTCACCGGCGTCTATGCCGACTGGCAGGCCGAAGGCTCTGACGGGAAAAGGGCCTGGCAATCCGATTCCAGGGCTACGGGCGGCGATATCTTCGCCTCCAAACACCCCGCCCTGGCGAATACGGTCACCGTGACGCTCGAGCGGCTGGAAGGGCGTTTCGACCTCGGGAACAAGACGCAGCCCCTTCACTTCACGGCCTGGTTCCACAGCGACGATCCCCATTTCATGGAGAATGTGGACCTGACCCAGTTCGCCATTACCCGGGAAGACGGCCTCTGGAAAGTCGAGTACATGGTCTGGCCGAGATAACCTGATGAAAGGACTTCTACTCATACTGCTTGTCGCCACGCTCCATCTGCCCAAGGACAAGGTCGGGGTTCCCGTCCTCGTGGGTTCCCGCATCGTGGAAGTGAACCGCGATGGCGGAAAGGTGTTCGGAAGCGGACAGCGGAACCTGACTCCGGTCCTGATGCAGTTCCGGAAAAACGGTCCAAACGCAGTTTCCCTGAGACGCATCGGCTTCCGTTCCCCGCACGGGATGGTATGGCGGGGCAGCCCGCGGGGCAGAAAGAAAAGGCACGCTGCAGAACTGTACCCTATCGTGGAAGAGAGGGCAGACACCTTCGTCATCGACATTTCCCGTTACTTCTCCACTTATCCTGAGTCCCTGTCAGCCATCCCGCCCCGGGAACTCCACGGCCGCGCGGTTTCGCATGAAATCCTGTCCGTCCGGGAAACGGACCGCTACCTCGAAGTGACCGTCCGGTACCGATATGGTGACGGCTTGGAATTGACCGCCGCCTGCTGGTGCCTCTTCCTGAAAGAAAACCCGATGCAGGTCCGGATCGTGGACCCGGAAAAGGCCGGATACAACGGGGTGGAATACCGGCGGCCGGAAGGCGGTCGAATCCAGGTTTCCCAGCGTTGGGACCTTTCCGACGGGAAAACGATTGATTTCTATGTAGACAAGGCCTTCCCTGCAGAATGGTATCCCTACATCAAGGAGGGCATCGAAGACTGGAACCGCGCCTTCGAGCGCATCGGCTTCGGAAAGGTGATCACGGTCCAACCGGAGCCGGAGGACGGTTCGCTGGACCGGTACAGCCCTCTCGTAAACATGGTCCGGTTTATGGACCTGGACGAATCCAATGCCAAGGGCGACGTTCTCGTGGACCCGCGCAGCGGAGAAATCCTGCAGGGAGACATTCTCTGGTGGAGAAACGTCCTGGACCGCCTCTGCGACTGGCGGTATGTCCAGACCGGCGCGGCGGACCCTGCCGCCCGTCTGGAAAACTATCCGATGGAGATACTGGGGCCGATGATCCGCTACTCCATCTGTCACGAAATGGGGCACGTCCTAGGCCTGAGCCACAATATGGGCGCCTCCTGGGCCTACCCGGCCGATTCTCTCCGGAGCCCCTCCTTCACACAGGAATATGGCACGACCGCATCCGTGATGGACTATGCAAGATTCAACCACCTGGCGACGGAGGCGGACATCGCGGCCGGCGTCAGCCTGCTGCCCCCCCGCCTCGGACCTTATGACTATTATGCCATCGCCCTTGGCTATGGCGAAATGGAGCCGGAACCTGGGAACTACTGCTACTTCGCCCCTTTTTATTCCGCCGCCATCTCTCCGGACCCCTCCGCTCAGGCAGAAACACTGGGAGACGACCTGCTCCGGTCCTCCGAGGCCGGTATCGGAAACTGCTGCGCCCTCCTCGGCATGGACGGTCTCACAAAAAAGCGGACCAGGATTCTCCGCCGACAGTATTACCAGTATGTTGCGCTGGCGCTCTCCAATATCGGCGGAACCATAAATGGCCAGCCCGTGGATGAAATGACCCGCAACAAAACCCTCCGGTTCGTCTTCGATGCCTTGGACAACGTCCCCCAGGTCTTGAAGGACGAGCACAGGGAACAGCGGATCCTGAACGAACTCTCCGGAAACTTCCTCCCGGAACGGATTCTCAGAACCTGCGGGGAAAATTCCCTGAAACGGTATGAGCATGAACTCCAACGGTATGCACACAAGCATCCCGATCTGGCTCCTCCGGACGAGAACGAATGAAATCCAATATTTTAAACATATCGATATGAGAAAACAAAACATCCTCCTGAGAGCCGCAGCGGTCTTTATGGCCGGTCTGATGCTCTTCTCCTGCGACAAGACGCAGAAAGTAACCGAACTGCAATTGTCGGAAAAAACCGCCAGTTTCGAAACCGGCGCCGGGGATAAGACCATTTCCGTCACCTGCAATGCGGACTGGACCGTCACCTGCACGGCAGACTGGATCACTGTCGACCCGAAATCAGGCTCCGGCAACGGAAGCTTCAAGATTTCCGTACCTGCCAATGAATCCTTCGAAGTCCGCAGCGCCGACATCACCGTCACGGCGGGCGACAAGACCCAGACCGTCAAGGTGAACCAGCTGTCCCTCTCCCCGTCCCTCCTCCTGGACAAGGAAGCCCTGGATGCCGAGGCGGAAGGCGGTGCTTTCGACGTCACCGTCACCTCCAACGCGGCCTGGACCGTCACCATACCGGCAGACGCCGCCTGGGTGACTGCGGACAAGGCTTCGGGTACCGGCAACGGCACCGTCAAATTCACCGTAGCCGCCAACGAGACCTTTGACGCCCGCGACGCCGAGGTTACGTTCACCTACGAAGGACAAAAGAAGACCGTCAAGGTCCATCAGGCCGCGCTCACCGCTTTCCTCAACCTGAATCCGGAAACCGTTTCCGCTCCTGCCGAAGGCGTCGTCGCCGAGGTGGAAGTGGATGCCAACGTCGCCTGGACCGTCGCCATCCCCGAAGGCTGCGACTGGATCACAGCCGACAAGACCTCCGGGACCGGCAAGGACAAAGTGGCGTTCACCATCGCGGAAAACAATGCGCTGAAGGGCCGCACCGCCACCGTCGTCTTCAACGGCGAACAAGACCAGAAGAAGGAGGTCGCCGTATCCCAGCTACAGGCCGCCCCGAGCCGTCAGACCGACTCTCTGGCCCTCGTAGCCATCTTCAATGCCACCGGCGGCGCCGAGAACTGGCATGCCGAACGCGTCTGGAAGCTCAACAAGCCCATCGACGAATGGTATAGCATAAAACTGAATGAGGAAGGCCGCGTCATACAGGTGAATCTTCTCAAGTCGACTGTTACCGCTCCCTGGACACTGCCGGCTGAAATCGGCGACCTGACTGAGTTGACCATCTTCAAGATTATCGGGTGCCAGTTGACCGGAGCCATCCCCGAAGAAATCTATAACCTGACCAAACTGGTCTCGCTCTATCTGACGAACAATACCCCTACGTGGACCCTGTCTCCCAAGATTGCCGGGATGACCGAACTCAAGGACCTGTACATCGACCAGAATCCGAATCTTACCGGTGAGCTCCCGAAGGAACTGGGGCAGCTTAAAAAGCTCGTAAACATCAACGTTGCACAGACCGGCATCAGCGGAGAAATCCCTGCCGAGATGAGTGGCTGTTCCTCGCTGAACAACCTCATGGCATACAAGACCCAGCTCACCGGAATTCCGGACAACTTCGACGAATGGCCGGCCCTGAAACTAATCCAGCTATACAGCATCCCTGGCCTGACGGGTTCTCTTCCCGCCTCCGTGGGCCGCTGCACCAAGGTTACCTCGGTTTGGTTCTACGATTGCAACTTCACGGGCAATATCCCCGAATCCTGGGGCACCCTGCCTGCATCCTGCGGACAACTGCGCATCCAGGACAACAAACTCTCCGGCGTCGTCCCGGCCGTTATCCGGAACCATTCCAAATGGGGTGCCTGGAATGCAGCCAAATACATCCTTCCCCAGCAGGAAGGATACGGACTGACGACGGAATGAACTCTTACAGTAACAGAAGCAGCGCGAGCAGGTAAAGGGTGAAACCCTGTGCCTTGATCCGGCGCTTGACCGTGAAGTCGGTCGATGCATCCACGGGATCGCGCTGAAGGAAATCCCTCAACTCGGAGCCCTCGGGAATGTCCCGGGGGCTCCATTTTGCAATCAGCTCCCCGTCGTTGAAATAGACCGCCCCCCCATTGGCCCGGTTCATCGTGATCAAGGGCTTATAGTCTGCAAAATATACGGTCAAGTCCTCGGGAATGCCCTCTCCCGGAACGGAAAGGATCAACGGCGTGGCGCCATGCAGCCGCGCTTCGGCGGCCCGGTTGCGGATCCCGTCCCAACGGGCGCTCTCCGGATGGTAAACGGAAAAGACCATCACCTTCCCCAACACGGCGAGTTCGTCCTGATAGGTTCCGTCGGCATCCCGGAAGGAAAGGACCGGCTTCGCCTCGTTCCGATAGGCGCCGCTGCGGCTGAGGGTATCCACGGCCACGAACGTCCAGGTGGAATCCGGCAGGTTGTCCAGGCTGAAGGAGCCCCGCTGTCCGTCCCTTTCGTAGATGAAGGTCGGAACTTTCCCGTCCATTTCCTGGTAATCGTTGTCCAGCGAAGCGAACAGTTCAGCACCGGGGGCGAACTCCGTGAAGTCGATCATCGGCAAGTGGCGCCAGTTATACCAAAGCGCGAACACCAGGGACGGGACGGCTATCCAGAAAGCCACGTACTTGCCCTTTCCGGGAACTCCGAAGTTCTGGAACGGAAGGAAGGCGATCAGGGCTAAAGCCAACAGGATCAGGTTCTTGACGAGCGTCTGCAAATGGGTGAGATGGATGGCCTCGCCGAAGCAGCCGCAGTCCATTTCAGGGTTCGCAAGCCACAGGACCACGGTAACAGCCGTGAAGAAGACAATCATCAGCGACGCGACGACAGCCGTCAACTTGCGGAAGACGCCGGTGATGAGGGCGGTGCCCACGATGGCCTCCAGGAGGGACAGGCCCATACCAAACGGCAGGGCGATCCCCTGCAGGAAACCCAGGCGGAAGAACTTGAAATATTCGGTGACGATGAGCCCGGTACCCACCGGATCCAACAGTTTCAGCAGGCCCGATGCGAGGAACACCAGGCCGATGATGATGGCGAAGAAACGCCTTACTCTATGATGTGCCTTTTTCATGCGAGATAGGGGTCAACGGCCGCCCGGACCTTGTCGAAGATGGCTTCCGGGGAAAGCATCCGCCCTTCAGCGTCGCCGCAGTCGATGCGGAGGAAATGAGTGTCGCGCGCGGCCTCGGCGCGGTACATGTCCCGGACGGCCTGCTGGAAGCGGATGTCGGCCTCGTGGATGTCCTGGCTACCGTGCAGGTAATCACGGTCCGTTCCCTCCCGATGCTGGGCGAGACTTTTCTCCACAAAGCCGATGGGGACATCCAGGAACAGGTTCAGGTCCGGTTCGGGGAGGTCGAAATCGCCGTACTCCGTGTTGAAGATCCAGTTGCGGAGACGGATGCGTTCCGCTCCGGCGGGAAGCTTGGCGCACTGGTAGGCGATGTTGGAATACACGTAACGGTCCAGCAGGACCACCTTGCCGGCATCCAGGGCGGCCCGCATCGCAGGAGCGGCCCCGTGACGGTCCTCGGCGAAGAGCAGGGCGACGAGCTGCGGATGTACCGCATCGATGCTGCCGAACTCGCCCTTGAGGAACCGGCCGATGAGGTCGCCGTACACCGGAGCGTCGTACCGCGGAAAATGGATGTACTCCAACGCCCCGCAGCGCTCCGTCAGATATTCCTTCAGTCTCTTGACCTGGGTGGACTTTCCCGCTCCGTCCAGGCCTTCCAGCACGATGAGCATAAAATATCGGTTAATTGCGCAAATATAGTTAATTTTGCGATATGAAACCGAAAATCCGCATCCTCGGCATCGTCAATCTCACGGACGACTCGTACTACGCCCCAAGCCGGGCGCAGTCGGTCGACGCCTTTCTGGACCGTGTCGGAAAGATGGTCGCGGAAGGGATGGACACCGTGGACATCGGCGCCTGCTCCACACGCCCGGGGGCGAAAGCCATCGGAGCGGAGGAAGAGTGGTTTCGGCTGAAACCTGCCCTGCAAGCCCTTCGGGAAGCGTTTCCGGAGTTGCCCGTTTCCGTCGACACCTATTGGGCTCCGGTCGTGGAACGGGTTTATGACCTCGTCGGCCCGTTTCTCGTCAACGACATTTCCGCAGGGGCGTTCGATCGCGGCATGCTGCCGCTTGTGGGCCGCCTAGGCCTCCCCTACATCGCCATGCACCTGCGCGGGACACCGGAAACGATGCAGTCCCTGGCCGATTATCCGAAAGGGGTCACGGCGGAGGTGCTGCGCTATTTCCGGGCTTTCGCCAAGCGGGCCGCAAAGGCCGGCGTCACCGACTGGATCCTGGATCCGGGCTTCGGCTTCGCAAAGACGGTGGAACAGAACTGGACACTCTTGGAAGAGTTGGACCGGCTGCAGGCCCTGCAGATGCCCATCCTCGTTGGTATTTCCCGTAAGAGCATGATTTACAAGCGTTTCGGAATCACTCCGGAAGAATCGCTGCCCGCAACGCAGGTAGCCCACCTCCTGGCATTGCAGCGCGGCGCCACCTGGCTTCGCGTCCACGATGTCGCGGAAGCGAAACGTACGGTTTCGATCTACGAGGGAATGCCTTATTCTTCCAGCAGATAGACGTCATCGCCGGGGGCGGCGAAATGGTAGGTCTCCCGGGCGAACTTTTCCAGGGAGTCCCGGCTGCTCGTGAGCGAGCGGATTTCCGCGTCCATCTCGTCGATCTCGGAGCGATACTTGTCGATCTGGCGCTCCTGGCGCTTGATTTCCCAGTTCGCCCGGACCCAGTTCAGGACACTGCTGTGCGAGAAGAAGAGCAGCCACAGGGCCACCACCGCCGTCACGATGAGGACGAACGGCAGGAAGTAATTGTGGTCGCTACGGGTAAAGAGATTCCCTTTGTCCTTCTTCCGCGTCATTTCTCTTTTCTGTTTGCCGCGAAATTACTAAATTTGCGGGACAAACAGGCAATTATTTTAAACTTTTCGTGATATGAAACCCACCCTTCTCGTCCTGGCCGCCGGTATGGGCAGCCGCTATGGCGGACTCAAGCAGATGGACGGCCTCGGCCCCCATGGAGAAACCATCATCGATTATTCCATCCACGACGCCGTCGAAGCCGGTTTCGGCAAAATCGTGTACATCGTCCGCGAGTACTTCAAGGCCGACATGGAAAAGGCCGTGTATGAAAAGTACGCCGGTGTCAAGGCGATCGACGGAGAACCCCTGGAGTTCGCCTTCGTCACCCAGGAACTGGACAAGATTCCAGCCGGATTCACCCTGAACCCGGATCGCGTGAAACCCTGGGGCACCGCCCACGCCATGCTCATGGCGAAGGATGTCATCCACGAGCCGTTCGCCGTCATCAACGGTGACGACTTCTACGGCAAGGATTCCTTCCACATCCTCGGTGACTGGTGCCGCGCCCACGAGAACACGAAAGGCCAATACTGCATCATCGGTTTCGAACTGGACAATACCCTGTCCGAGAACGGTACCGTCTCCCGCGGCATCTGCTACTACGACGCGACCAAGACCCTGACCGGCATCGTCGAGCACCTGGAAATCGGCAAGGACGCCGACGGAACCGTGTACGGCATCAATTCCGTAACCGGCGAAAAGCACGCCCTGGACGCCAAGGCCCTGTGTTCCATGAACATGTGGGGCTTCACCCCGGACTATTTCGACCTGAGCGAGGCCATCTTCACCGACTTCCTGAAAGCGAATATCAACGAGCCCAAGAAGGAGTTCTACATCCCCTACGCCGTCGACCGGATCATCAAGGAAGGCAATGGATCGTGCGAGGTGCTCTCCACCCCGTCCCACTGGTTCGGCGTGACCTTCAAGGAAGACCGTCCCGGCGTCGTCGCCAAGTTCGCCTCCCTGGTGGAGGAAGGTGTCTATCCCAGCCCGCTTTATTGATATGGGAATCTCCGCACGCAAGGTCAACAACTATGATCTCTACGCCGGACACGCCTGGTACGTGCCCGGCGTAAAGGGTATGTTCGGCTTCATAGGCTGGTTCATCCTCGGCTCGATCCTGGGCGGCATGATCATGCTCATCATGGGCCTCTTCATGTCCCAGGAAGCCCTCAAGGACTACGGGATGATCGTCGTCTATCCCGTCCAGTTCCTCCCCGCCATGGTCTATGCGGCCAGCCAGAGCCGGAAGAACATGATTTTCGACCCCGGCTATGTGCTGGACAACAGGCACTCTTCCCCGTTCAGTTTCGGCCTGCTCATCCTCGTCACCGTCATGATGACCTTCGCGTCGATGTTCGCGTTCGACCTGCCGAACTACTGGAACATGCAGCTGACCAACCGGTCCAGTTTCCTGAGCCAGTTCTATGATGCGCTCATGGAAACGATGAAACAGATGACCGGCGGTCCGTTCTGGTCCTCCTTCCTGGTGGTGGCCATCTTTGCTCCTATCTTCGAAGAGTGGCTGTGCCGGGGCATGGTGCTCCGCGGCCTGCTCACGAAGATGAAGCCCGTCTGGGCCATCGTCATCTCGGCGGTCTTCTTCGCCGTCATCCACGCGAACCCCTGGCAGGCCCTGAACGCCTTCCTGATCGGGCTTGTGATGGGTTATGTCTACTACAAGACCGGATCCCTGGTCCTCACGATGATCATCCATTTCGTGAACAACGGCTCCGCCGTCATCCTCCAGAACGTCGAAAGCCTGAAGGACTACGACTATTGGATCGACATTCTCGGGAAGCAGAACTACTATCTGGTCTTCGTCGCCAGTTGCGTAGTCCTCATCGCCTGTCTCGCCGTCTTTTCCCGCGTCAAGCTCGAGAACCCCTGGGGCAACATCGACCGTATCCCGCCGGCAGATGAACTCCCTGTCGAGGATCCCGCTGAAAAGGCAGCCGGGGAAATCCGGGACTAGCATAAACGCTCAAGAGGAGCACCCGCGGGTGCTCCTCTTTTTTTCCCAGGATAATCAGCCCTTCAGAATAGAAGCGCAAGTGATTTCCGCTTCGGGAAGGGTATCGAACTTCCCTACGTCCACCAGGCTGAAGTCCGGCGGGACGGCGCCGTAGATGGGATAGTCGGCACAGGCTTTCAGGTAAAAGTCCACGATGGGGAACCGGTCGCCGAAGCCGTACTTCCCGAAAGCGCCGAAGATGGCCGGTGAAACCAGGTGGATGCCGGCAAAGGCGAGCTTGCGGCACCGGTCCGGGTCGATGTCCCCGAACGGGCTCCGGACCTCCCCCGTCGCCAGGTTCGTCCAGCCCTTCAAACGGCCATCATCATCGAACAGGAAATACCGCTGCGTCTTCCTATCGCTCACGACCAGCGTCGCCAGTGCCCCCTCCCGGTGCTGCTCCCGCAACCACTTGAAATCCAGGTTACTGACGATATCGACATTGTGCACGAGGAACGGATCTCCCATTCCTCCGGACGAGTCCAGCAGCAGCTGCACACACTTGATTCCTCCCCCAGTTTCACGGAGAAGGAAACGCTCGTCGGAAACGGTAATGCGGGCGCCGAAGTCATGGAACCGGAGATAATCGATGATCCGGTCCGGGAAATGGTGGACATTCACCACGATGTCTTCATATCCGGCCGCCACCAGTTTGGTGATTACATGGTACAGCAGCGGCTGTCCGCACACGGGCACGAGTGCCTTCGGCATCGTGTCCGTAATGGGTTTCAAACGGGTGCCCAGCCCCGCGGCAAAGACCATCGCTTTCATAGCCATTGTTCTATTCCCCTTTCGCGGTGGATGAGGTGGACCTTCACGGGATATTTCGAAGCAAGGTGCTCCGCAAGGTGCTGGGCGCTGTAGGCGGAGCGGTGCTGGCCGCCGGTGCAGCCGAAACTGACCTGAAGGTGCGTGAAACCGCGCTCGAGGAAACGTTCCACGTGCGCATCGACCAAAGCATAGACATGGTCCAGGAAGCGGAGGATTTCGCCATCCTCCTCCAGGAACTTGATGACAGGGGCATCCAAACCGGTCAATTGCTTGAACCGCTCATACTTCCCCGGATTGTGCACGCTCCGGCAGTCGAACACATACCCTCCCCCGTTTCCAGAAGCATCCTCCGGAATCCCTTTCCGGTAGGAGAAACTATATATGGTAACCGTCAACTCCGACTTTTCCTTTTGTTCCTCGGAGGGGGTATGTTTCCTCGAACCCCCTGAAATAGACGTAAGAACTTCAGAGAGGTAGGGATAATCCTGGAACGGCAGGAGACTTTGCACGATCTCCAGAGCCGGAGGGATACTGTCGGAAAAGGCCTTGTTGCCTTCCCAAAGACCGCGGAAGCCATAGCAGCCGAGCACCTGGAGCATCCGGAAAAGGATGAAGAGGCGGAGACGTTCCCTGAAACGGGTCTCGTCCACGGGGCCATAGGCACGCAGGGCGTCCAGATAAACCTGCAGCAGCTCTTCCCGGAGCGTTTCCGGATAACGGGCACGGGCCTGCCAGAGGAAGGAGGCGACGTCATAATAGACCGGACCGCGACGCCCTCCTTGGAAGTCAATGAAATACGGTTCACCTCCGACGAGCATCACGTTGCGGGCATTGAAATCGCGGTACAGGAACGTGTCGGAAGGCTCGGCGAGAAGGTCGGCCCGGAGGCGGTCGAAGTCATCCTGCAAGAAGACTTCATTGAACTCCAAGCCTGTGAGTTTCAAGAAGTCGTATTTGAAATAGTTCAGGTCGAAGTCCACCATCCGCGCATCGAAGGACGGTTGCGGATAACACACCGAGAAGTCCAGCCCGCGGGCGCCTTCGACCTGGATCTTCGGAAGGGCGGCGATGGTTTTCTTCAGCAGCAGAACCTCTTCCGGACTGTAGGAACCGCTTTTCCGTCCGGCGGACAACGCGTCATACAGGACGGTTGACCCCAAGTCCTCCTGCAGGTAGCAGAGGCCGTCCTCCGCTACAACCTCCGGTACGTTGATGCCCTTGGAGGCGAAATGGCGGTCGATGGTGAGGAAGGCGCGGTTCTCGTCGGCGTCGGTCCCTTCCACGCCGATGAGCGTCCGTCCATCGGGGCCCGTCAGGCGGTAATAGCGCCGGTGCGAGGCCGATCCGGTGAGCGCCACACAGGACACGGGCTCCGCCCCGGCATATCGTTCAAACAGTGATTCCAGTGACATAATATGCAAAAATAATTATTCTTATCTTTGCAAGCAAATGGCGGAAAACGGAAAGATGAAAAGGATCCTTCTCAGCCTGTTCATGGCAAGTTTCGCGGCGCTTGCAAGCTGCGCCCAGCCGCAAGGAACGGTATACGAACCCGTGCGGTATGAGGACGGAACGCCCGTATCTGACGATCCTGAGGCCGAAGTCCTGTTCGCACAGGACCGGTTCCTGACGGATACGACGGTTTCGGAAAGAGGCGACACCCTGCTTATCGTCCGTCATGCCAGCGCTTATGTCCGCATCGAATTGGATGGGTTGCCGGCAGATGCGGGCATCGGGGAAATCCTGCTGGTGCCCACGGAAGGCGGAATCGAAACCCTTCCCGTACCTCTTCCCGAGTCCGGGGAATTCAGCCTGTGGATGGCAAAGGAGCCGGGAGGCCTTCCGGCGGCAGCCGCCATCGCCCGGGCTTCGGACGGCCGGTCCTGGTCCGTCCGCCTGAAAGGCCTGGACCTCCAGGCCGGCACGGCGTACCGGTGGACCGGAACCTTTCTCCCGCCGGACGCCCCGGCAGCGGACTTCCGGGCTACCCCCCTCCCGGCATCGATCCTGGGCATCGAACCCGGCGAGTATTCCGGCATTACGCACATCTCCGGCAACCGGTATGCGGCAGTCCATGATAAGTTGAAAGGCGGTGGAATCGTCTTCTTTTCAATCCCCCTCGGTCCGGACGGGACCGTCACAAGCGTGCTGATGAAACAGGCGGACGGCACGGCGGAAGCGGGCGGCAAGGCCCGGGACTGCGAAGGCATCGCCTTCGTGCCTTCCACGGCCACCCTGTATGTTTCCACCGAGAGCCAGGACATCCGGGAATACGACCTGGCCGGCCGGGAAACCGGAAAAAGACTCCGGATCCCTGAGGGATTCAGCAGCAAGGACATCGATACCAACCGCGGCTTCGAAGCCCTCACGTACGACGATTCCGCGGAACTGTTCTGGACGACGACGGAATCCCCGCTTAAGAAAGACACCTTCCTTCCCCGCATCCTGCGCCTGCAAAGCTTCGGCAGTGACGGAGAACCCGGAGAGCAGTTCCTCTACCAAACCGGGGAGCCCGTCAGGTCATCGGCCGGAAGTACGGCTTATGTCCACGGCGTTCCCGCCCTCGCCGCCCTCGGCGACGGCCGGCTCATCGTCCTGGAACGGGAAGTATACGTGCCGAAAGGAGGCTTCTGGGACAAACTGGCCAACTCGTTCACCCAGACCGACCTGTACCTCGTGGACCCGGTCCACGATACTGCCGGCATCCTCCGGAAATCCCTCCTCTGCTCCTTCCGGACCGGAGCCCTGGACCTGGCCAACTTCGAGGGAATGTGCCTCGGCCCCACCCTCCCGGACGGCCGGCGCACACTCGTCCTCATCGCCGATTCCCAAAAGGGCTCCGGCGGACTGACGAACGAGTATGTGAAGGTAATCCTCCTTCAGTAAATCAGTCGATCTCGAACTCCTGGATCTGCTTCACCAGGTCGTCGATCAGGCGCATCTTGGTGTCGTAGAGGTCGTCGGAGATGTCCACTTTGTAGAAGTGCGGATTGATCAGACGGGATTCTGCGGGAGAGAAATGATGGAGGTTGTCCTTGAAGAAGGCCTTTTTCTGCATCAGCGTGTGCTTCGGGCAAACGCGCTTTCCGTCGGCGATGGCCTGGTGCTGGAGCGGACGGGCCTCATAGGTGCCGGCTTCGAAGGTCTTGTACTTGAAGGAATCGTACTCGTCGCGGACGGTGATGGTCTCCCCCTTCTGGATGGCGAGGTCCATCTTGTCCCCGCGGAGGCAGGTGACGTCGGCCTTGAACACGTAACCGTCGATCTTGTTGCCCTTGGATGAATCCAGGGTGCTGATGCGCCAGGTGATCTGGAAGCCCGGGTTGATGAGCTTGATCTTGTCCTCGGAGCGCTTCAGGACGGGCTGGTCGCCGATCTGCACCAGCTTGTACACGTTGCCGAAGCAGGGTGCGGCCTTGGAGGTGGCGATGGCGTCGCCCACGCCGTAACTGTCGATGCAGGCCCCCTGGCGTTCCAGGTCCGTGATCAGGTACTCGTCCAGGCTGTTGGTCGCGAAGATCTTGCATTTCTTCATGCCGTGGTCGTCCAGAATGCGCCGCACTTCCTGGGAAAGGTAGGCGAGGTCACCGCTGTCCAGCCGGATACCGTAACCGCCGGGATAGCTGTCGTCGATGCCGTTCTCGCGGAAAGCCCGGATGGCGTTCTTGACACCACACTTGAGGGTATCGTACGTGTCGATCAGCAGGATGATGTTCTCGCCCCGGTGGGTGCGGATATAGTCGCAGAAAGCCAGATGCTCTCCTTCCACAGTGCTTCCGTAGGCGGTCACGAAACTATGGGCCATCGTGCCGGTGGAAGGGACGCCGTTCATGGCACCGGTGAGGATGTTCGAGGAGCTGGCGCAGCCGGCGATCTGTGCGGCCTTGCCGCCATAGACGGCGGCCCAGGGGCCGTGGGCACGGCGGGATCCGAACTCGGAAACCGGCTTGTCGGTCGCGCGGCACACGCGGGAAGCCTTCGTGGCGACGGCCATCTGGTGGTTCAGGATGCACAGCATCGGGGTTTCCAGGACCTGCGCCTCGATCATGGGCGCAACGACGGTGACAATGGGCTGCGTGGGGAAGGCGATCTCGCCTTCGCGCATGCAGTACACCGCGCCGGTGAACCTCATGGTGCTCAGAGACTTGCGGAACTCCTTGTAATCATCCCCGGGGAGGAACTTCTCGTAGAATTCCTCCGGCTCGGTGCCCAGCTTCTGGACCATCTGGATGACTTCTTCCGTGCCGCTGACGACGGCCCAGTTGTTGTTCTCCGGGGCCTTCCGGTA
>JAEEGL015831313.1_pt1 | contig 22512 bp, 26 predicted proteins | sample 9134231 | NCBI WGS metagenome assembly JAEEGL01 (sample SAMN16246548, study PRJNA631951) | gut metagenome | biome: gut microbiome; feature: rumen; material: fiber-attached | host: Bos | place: Iran: Karaj | collected 2018-10
AAGAATCCTAAATTTCTTAGGTTTTTTATTCATCACATTTCTGAAGGCATCCCTCGTTCTGATTTCCAGGCCGTTCCCGAGCGGGCTTTATTTCCACTCGAACGTATTGATCATCCTATCAATATCCTGCCTCAGATATTCAATGACCGGCTGCATGGAGTCGTTGTTGGGGACGAAGTTGAAATAAAGGGCGCCACGTAAGAAGTGGTCGGTGCTGTCGGTGAGGTAAAACTGTAAAGGAGTGGCCACACCCTTGCCATCCATCTCGATCATCATCCCGTAAACCTGGTGCTCAGGGTTGATGATGAGGCTGTCGTTCATGCCGTTGGCCTTCTGCAAATGCTTGGTGAGCATGGTGTGGACATCCTCCAGATACTCGCCCAGGTTGCCCTTCACGTCCTTGTGGGTCAGGTGGATAGAGGCTTTAAAAAGAGGCATCTCCACGTTTACCCAGTTCTTCTCTTCTGGCGCAAAGGGGTCGTGGGTCAACTGGGCGTAGCTCGGCACGTCGAAGGCATAACGCTGCAAAGTGTCGACTTTCACATAGTCCTTTTCGGGCAGGTCGATGCGGAAATACCCCTTCGGCTTGGGCAAAGGACGCTGCTCCTCCCCGCAGGAGGCTAATAAAATGCCTATTATTACAACGGCGATAATGTTGATTTTCTTCATTAAAATACTTTTTTTATAATTAACCTCACCCCCCGACCCCCTCTCCACTGTGGAGAGGGGGAGCGTTCTCCCCTGGGCCTTTTCTACCGAGATTAAACCCCTATCGGGGTATCTCCATCTCCCTCTAAATTCTAAATTCTTAATTCCCCACCCCCACCTTAATCTGTATAATGTGTCTCGTATCCGCTTCAGTGATCTCGAAATGGAACTTCTCGATGTTGAAGCTGAACCCCACCTCTGGGATGCGACCTTCGATCTCGAGAACCAGTCCGGCCAGCGTGTCGGCCTCGCCTTGCATGGGCTCGAAATAGTTCTCACTCACGTTGAACACCTTACAGAAATCTACAATGCTGGTCTGGGCTTTGAATAGATACGTTGAATCGTCGATTTTAGTATAATGTTGTTCTTGTTTCACGTTGTCGAACTCGTCGTTGATCTCGCCTACGATTTCTTCGATGACATCCTCCATGGTGATCAAGCCGGAGGTGCCTCCGTATTCATCCACCACGATGGCAATATGTATCTTTTTCTCGCGGAAGTCCTGGAACAGGTCGTTGATCTTGCGGTTCTCGGGGACGAAGAAGGCGGGACGAATCAGCCTCTGCCATTCATACGATTCCGCGTCGAGGTAGGGGAGGAGGTCTTTCACATAGAGTATGCCACTCACCTTGTCGAGGGTCTCTTCATAGACCGGGATGCGGGAGAAGCCACTCTTGATCACGGTGACGAGCATGTCCTGGAAGGACATGTCGTGTTCCACGGCGATAATGTCGATACGGGGTTTCATCACGTTGCTCACTTCTTTCTCCGTGAAGGTGGCGATGCCTTTGAGCATGTTCTTCTCGTCCAACGGCGTTGAGGACTCGGTGGCGATATCCACGGCAGCCGTGAGGTCGTCCATGGAGATTTCGGCCTTCTTCTTTTCTAAGTGTTTGTCCATGAAGGAGGTGGAACGTACCAATAGCCGGCTCAGGGGTTTGAAAAGCATAATCAGTACTTGCAAGGGTCGGGCCATGAAACGAGCTAATTTCACAGGTCGTTTGGCGGCCACAATCTTCGGAGTGATCTCACCGATGATCAGCACTAACGAGGTGATGACCACCACTTCCATGACAAAGGCCGCCATGGGGTGATTCAGCATGTCGAACATTTCGCTGACGATATAGGTCGCTAACAGCGTGATGGTGACATTCACGAAGTTGTTCCCTATCAAGATGGTGGCGAGCAAGGTCTTGGGCTTTTCACGGAGCTTGAGCACCAACTGGCTCTTGATGTCGTTTCTGGATTCCAAGTCTTCAAGATCCGCGGGCTTTAAAGAAAAAAATGCCGTCTCGCTGCTGGAGATTAACGCCGAAGCCACCAGCAGAAGACACAAGATAATGATTCCAATAAGAGCGTTGACGGTAAAACCGGTATAAAATGGGCTAAGGATGATTTGAATCAGTTGTATGTAAGGCTCAGGGTCGGGGTCCATTTCTGTTGAATTTAGAATTTAGAATTTAGAATTTAGAGGGAGCTACCCCGTTAGGGGTTTAATCTCGGTAGGCCTCCCGGGTAGAACACCCCCCCCCTCTCCACTGTGGAGAGGGGGTTGGGGGGTGAGGTCCCCCGGGTAGAACACTCCCCCTCTCCACAGTGGAGAGGGGGTCGGGGGGTGAGGTTCTCCCCTCTAACCTCTGCCTTAAAACGGCAGGTCATCGTGGGGCATCTGCTGGTCGGCAAAAGGGTCGGATGCTGAGGCGGGTGCTTGATACACAGACTCTTGCGTCGAACCGTAGTTGTTTTGTTGTGCCGGGTTATACGATGACTGTTGAGGAGGTCTGGCTGGTGCCAGCTGCATCATCTTATCTACCTGAATTTCAGTTACATATCTATTAATACCTTGATTATCAGTGTATTGACGGGTGCGAAGACGGCCTTCAATATACATCATATCGCCTTTGGCATAGTTGCGGCGTTTGTCGGCGATGTCGTTCGCTAAGTTACCCCATGCGATGAGGTTGTGCCATTCGGTTTGATCCACCCAGTTATTGTCACGGTCGCGATAGCGTTCGGTAGTGGCCAGGGTCGCTGACATTTTTCTGTTTCCGCTGTCAAATGTGGTGATCTCAGGGTCTTTGCCGAGACGGCCAATGAGGATGACTTTGTTTAAGCTTGCCATTGTTTAATTACTTGTTAGTTTGCAGGTTGCAGTTGTGATTAAAGTAGTTTTCTATTAGTTTCGGGACTGGATAGGATCCCAAATCATTTTCAGGCACCAAAAATATATCTTTTGTTTGAATTAATGACAAAAATCCTTCAATTTTTATTTCAGTAAATGTGGCGATTATTGTTTGATGGGTTAATTTATGGGTGTAAGGAGGGCTTATCTTATCGATGCTGAAATCATTTTGCGAGGTTAGGCTGCAGAATGTCGCCGTCTCCGTGAGTGCTTCAGTGTCAATAGGATTCTCTGTCTCGATGCAGGGGAGGTCGTAGAGGTTTCTCCAGATGTCGTTCCCTGTCCTTTTGTGGAGGCATACCTGATGGTCGTCGGTGTGAATTAGAAGATAGTTGAGATAGCGGGTTCTGATGTTAGTCTTGTGTTCTTTCTGGGGCCGTTGGTTTACGGTGCCATTTGCAAAGGCGAGGCAGTGCGGTTGGATAGGGCAGAGGAGGCATTGTGGGTTTTGAGGGGTGCAGAAGAGGGCCCCGAACTCCATCATGGCTTGGTTGTGTCGTCCTGGGTTGTTTTTGTCGAGCAGGTCCTCCGCTAGTTGGGCGAACAGTTTTGGCGCTCCTGATTTATTAATAGGTGTATCAATGTCATAAATACGTGACAACACGCGGTACACGTTGCCATCGACCACTGCATGGGGCAGTCCGTATGCGATGGAAGCGATGGCTGCCGCGGTGTATCTGCCAATGCCTTTGAGACGCGTGAGCTTCTCGTAATCAGCGGGGAACACGCCGTCATAGCGTTCCATGACCTCACGAGCGCAGTGATGAAGGTTTCTTGCCCTGGAATAATAGCCTAGCCCTTGCCACATTTTCAACACTTCTTCCTCGCTTGCCTCAGCCAGGTCTCGGAGTGTCGGCCATCTCGCTGTGAATCGGTTGTAATATTCAAATCCTTGATTTACACGTGTTTGCTGAAGAATTACTTCGGATAGCCAAACGTGATAAGGAGAGGGGTCAGTTCGCCAGGGTAGGACTCTTTTGTTTTCTTCATACCATACCGAAAGTTGTTTCTGCACGTCTTCCATGAGGGTCGTTTCGAGGTTAATGTTTTGTCTTTTAGAGAAAAAAATTTAGAATCTTTTACAAGGGAATCAAAAATGTTCGTACCTTTGCCGCAAATTTACTATAAATCATTAAAACAACCCTAAAATTTAAAAAGAAATGACCAAAGCAGAAATCGTAGCTGTAATCGCTGGTTCAACCGGAATCGAAAAAGGTGCTGTGCAGAATGTCGTTGAAAAATTCATGGAAGTCGTCAAAGACTCTTTGGCAAAAGGCGATAATGTTTATTTGAGAGGATTCGGCAGCTTCATTATCAAGACCCGCGCTGAGAAAACAGGTAGAAATATCTCCAAAAACGTGGCTATCACCATCCCTGCCCACAACATTCCCGCTTTCAAGCCTGCTAAGACTTTCATGAACGAAGTTAAGTAATTCTGAATATTTTACTTAAAATCATACTATTATGCCAAACGGTAAAAAACACAAAAGACATAAGATGTCAACGCACAAGCGCAAAAAACGCTTGAGAAAGGACAGACACAAGAAGAAATAATTCTTCTTGATGAAGTCATTCCCTACTAATAACACAGCATTGCATCTTACCATAAATACAATGTTGTGTTATTGTTTTATTTAAGCAATGTAATCGTTAACCTCAAAGAAGCACTGAAAATGGCTGAAGAACAACCACAAGAAATCCAAGTCAAGACAGTGGAGCGGGAGTTGGTCATCAACGCCCACGCTTCGGAGGTTGACATCGCTCTGTTGGAGGACAAGGTACTTGTCGAACTTCACAAAGAGAAGACTAACAACCAATTTGCGGTTGGAGACGTGTATTTGGGACGTGTCAAGAAAATCCTTCCGGGCCTGAACGCCGCATTCGTTGACGTGGGCTATGAGAAGGAGGCTTTTCTGCATTATCTCGACCTCGGCCCGCAGATCAACTCGCTGCTCAAATTCAAGAACATGCTCACCTCCAGCAAGGAAGGCGAGGTGACGATGGACAAGTTCAAGCTGGAACCTGACATCGAAAAGAGCGGCAAGATCGTCAACATCCTGAACACTGGCGACCTCATCCCCGTGCAGATCGCCAAGGAGCCCATCTCCACCAAAGGACCACGTATCTCCGCTGAGATCTCGTTCGCCGGACGATACCTCGTCCTGGTGCCGTTCTCAAACCGCATCTCGGTATCCCAAAAAATCCGCAGCGGCGAGGAAAGAAGCCGCCTGAAACGCCTGATCCAAAGCATCCGTCCCGCCAACTACGGTGTCATCATCCGTACCGTGGCCGAGAACAAAAAAGTGGCCGACCTCGACGCCGACCTCAAGACCTTGGTCGAGAAATGGGAACGCTGCGTCATCGAGATGAAGAAGATGACCGCCTGTGGACGTATGGTCAGCGAACAGGACCAAACCACCGTCATGCTGCGCGATTTATTGAACGAGTCGTTCAACAACATCTATATGAACGACGAAGCACTTTTTGAAGAAATTCGGAGTTACATCCAGACCATCGCACCGCAAAAGACCGACATCGTCAAGCTGTATAAAGGCAAAGAACCTATCTTCGACAACTTCGGCGTGTCAAAACAAATCAAAGGTCTCTTCGGCAAAGTGGTCACCATCAGAAACGGTGTTTACCTCATCATCGAACACACCGAGGCCATGCACGTCATCGACGTCAACAGCGGCCATCGCGTCAATAAGGAAAACACACAGGAAGAAAACGCGCTTCTGGTCAACATAGAAGCCGCCAAGGAAATCGCGCGACAACTGCGCCTGCGTGATATGGGAGGCATCATCATCGTCGATTTCATCGACATGCGGGAAGCAGCACACCGCAAAGAACTCTTCGACGTGCTGTGCCAGGAGATGGCCCGCGACCGCGCCAAACATACCATCCTCCCCGCCACCAAGTTCGGCCTCATCCAAATCACCCGTCAACGCGTCCCCCCCCCCACGGAAGTACAAGTGCAGGAAAAATGCCCCGTGTGCGACGGCGAAGGCAAAATCCGACCTGCTATCCTCTATATTGACGAAATCGAAAACAACCTCAAATACCTCCTGCTCGACCAGAACGAGAACCATGTCACCTTGCAGGTCCACCCGTTCATCGAAGCTTATCTCACCAAAGGCCTGTTTTCGATCCGGCGCAAGTGGATGAAGAAATATGGCAAGGCATTCCAAGTACAAGCCATGCCCGAGTTCCACATGCTCCAATACAATTTCCAGAACGCCAGCGGCGACGACATCAAGATCTGAACCCTGTGTTGTTGAAAAAACCATTGTGGAGACGATGCGCCTATCGTCTCCACTTTTTTTCCGCCATGTACCAAAAAAACCTTATCTTTGCCCCTCAGAACACTGACCAACTGATTAACTGACCAACTGATTAACTCATGAAAGACATCGTCCTAAGCGGCATCCGCCCCACTGGCAACCTCCATTTGGGCAACTACTATGGCGCCGTCCGTAGCTTTGTGAAAATGCAAGAAGATTATAACTGCTATTTCTTCATCGCCGACTGGCACTCACTCACCACCCACCCCAAACCGGAGAACATACAACGGTCCGCCAGAACCATATTAGCTGAATATCTCGCCTGTGGCATCGACCCTGAAAAGGCCACCATCTATATCCAAAGCGATGTGCCAGAGACCATTGAGCTGTACCTTTATTTTAACATGAACGCCTATATCGGTGAGCTGGGCCGTGTCACCACCTTCAAAGAGAAGGCGCGCCAACAACCCGACAATGTCAATGCCGGCTTGTTCACCTATCCGACCCTCATGGCCGCCGACATCCTGCAACATCGCGCCAAATGGGTGCCTGTGGGCAAGGACCAGGAACAAAATATGGAGATGGCTCGCAAATGCGCCCGTAGGTTCAATAACATCTATGGCGTGGAGTTCTTCCCCGAACCCCAAAACTACTACTTCGGCGGTGATGCCGTGAAAGTGCCGGGACTCGACGGCAGCGGCAAGATGGGCAAGAGCGATGGTAACTGTATCTACCTCTTCGAGGATGAGAAGACCGTCCGTAAGAAAGTGATGCGCGCCGTCACCGACAATGGCCCCCAGGAGCCTAACAGCCCCAAACCCGAGGTCATACAAAACCTCTTCACCATGATGGGCATCGTCAGCGAACCCGAGACGGTGAAGTATTTCGACGAGAAATGGAACGACTGCACCCTGCGCTATGGCGACATGAAGAAACAGCTGGCCGAAGACATGGTGAAGACCCTCAACCCGATTCGCGAGCGCATCAACGAGTTCTCTTCCGACACAGAACGTCTCGACCGCATCGCCCGCCTCGGCGCCGAAAAAGCCCGCGAGAGCGCGGCTAAAACCCTTAACGAAGTGAGGAAAATCATTGGATTTAGAACCTACTATTGACCCAACTGAAAATATCTTTATTCCTAGCAACAGATTTTTATAAAAAAGAAGTAAAAGTTTAGCATACATGCTAAACTTTTTTTTTTTTGCAGCATGATAAAAAAGAAAACTACTATAGACATTATCGGTGAATCCGAAAGAACTACTCTTTATTCCATTAGTTTTGAGATGGATGGAACCACAGAGTTTGAGAAATTTGTTGATGAATGGAACTCAAAGGAGTGGAAGACTTAACATTCGAGATATGAAGAACAAACAAGCTTGGTTTAACGAAAAGGTGACATCGGTGTCACCTGAGATTATGTCAGAAGTGCAACTGTCTGCAGGCATTATCGAGAGAATCGATGTGATTCTCAAGGAAAAGCATTTGACCCAACGTGATTTGGCTAAAAGACTGGGAAAAAGTGAGGCGGTGGTTTCGCGTTGGACTACAGGATTCCCCAATCTTACATTGCGATCCATTGCTCAGCTATCCACGGCTTTGGGTGAACCTTTGATTCAGATTGCATCCAATTGAATAAAAAATAATATCTTTGCGCCTCAAATGGGAGACTTCATCACATACGAAAAAATACCTGAACGTGCGGTCTTAATCGCGGTGGCGACTAAAAAGCAAACTCGCGAGCGTACCGAGGAGTACCTCGACGAACTGGCTTTCTTGTTGGAGACGGCAGGAGGCATCCCCGTGGCACGTTTCGTGCAAGCCATGGACCATCCCTCCAGCGTGAGCTACCTCGGCTCGGGTAAGCTGGAGGAGATCCATCAGTATATCAAAGCGGAGAACATCGAGATTGCCGTCATCGACGATGAGCTGAGCGCAACACAGGCGCGTAACATGGAACAAGCACTGGAATGCCGAGTGCTCGACCGTACCAGCCTCATCCTCGACATCTTCGCCTCCAATGCCCATACCGCTCATGCAAAAGCCCAAGTGGAACTGGCACAATACCAGTATCTGCTGCCTCGACTGACCCGTATGTGGACCCACCTCGAACGCCAACGCGGTGGCATCGGCATGCGCGGACCGGGTGAGACCCAGATCGAGACCGACCGCCGCTTGATCCTCGACCGTATCTCGGTGCTGAAGGAAAAGCTGAAAGAAATCGACATGCAGAAGACCGTCCAGCGTAAGAACCGCGGCAAGCTGGTGCGTGTGGCCCTCGTGGGCTATACCAACGTGGGCAAATCTACCATCATGAACCTGCTGAGCAAGTCGGAGGTCTATACCGAGAACAAGCTCTTCGCCACCCTCGACACCACCGTGCGTAAGGTGGTGGTGGAGAATCTGCCTTTCTTGCTCTCCGACACCGTGGGCTTCATCCGCAAGCTGCCACATCACCTCGTGGAGTCGTTCAAATCCACCCTCGACGAAGTGCGTGAGTCCGACATCCTGTTGCATGTGGTCGATATCTCACACCCCGACTTCGAGGCACAGATGGAAGTGGTCAACCAAACCCTTGCGGAGCTGGGTTGCGCCGACAAGAAGACCATCGTCGTCTTTAACAAGACTGATGCCTACACCTGGGAGGAAAAAGACCCTACCGACCTCACCCCAGCCACCAAACGTAACATCTCATACGAAGAGCTCAAGCAAACCTGGATGGCCAAGATGAACGACAACTGCATCTTCATCTCCGCCAAGAACCGCGACAACTACCAAGAATTCAGGAATTTGCTTTATAAGGAAATCAGGGATATGCATGCCATTCGCTATCCCTACGACAATTTCCTTTACTGATTTTTGTCGTAAGTTTAACATCGAAATTATTGTTAACATCGGTTTTTTAACATCGAAAAGCACGAAAAACACGAAAGGTTTTTTTTCGTGCCTTTCGTGTTTTCGATGTTTTAATATTTAGGGATTTGCTTTATAATTGGTTCATGGCTCTATTCATACGCCAGATGCTAAATCCCCCTTCTTCTAAAGCTTAAAAGATTTTATATCCGTAGATTGTTGCCAATTTAGATGCGAAAAAAATTACAAAAAATTAAATGTTAAAATAGATTTATAATAAATAAATTGTAAATTTACACAGTTTTTTAGTCTAAAAATGGCTAATTTTAATGCATAACACACTGATTTTGAATATATTAACAATATCAGATATGAGAATTATTTCTACGTTTCACAAAACCATGATTAATGGTCTGCATTTTATGTTCCGCGTTTGGCCAATCTGAAGTGGTTGAACAAACCTACTCATTGATGCCAGATGTGACCAACGCCAACCAATACCGTGGCTTCTACGCTTGGCGCGTGAAATCACTCTCTTCTGGTTTGACCATCACGGATGGCACAACTACTTATGGAGTGGGCAGCACCATTGATGCGGATAAGCAAATCTATTTCGTAACCAACAACGAATACGGCAACGAAGTGGAGTTTGAGGCACTTTGGGCATTGGCGTATGTGGTGAATGCCGACCAAAACGGTGCCAATAATATAACTGCCCAAAATGTTGGCCGAGAACGTAATTTCGTCGTTCTTACCACGGGAAACAATTATGCCTATGGTGGCTACAATGGCCGACGTATTGGCAATGATGCGTCTCATCAACGGAAATGAAATGAAAACCCAGAAGATTGTGGTGAGATAAGCCCCCCCCGTCCCCCCCAGAAGGGGGGAGGGGCTTCATAATGAAACATAAAAATACTATATAGCGATGAAAAAAAGAATTATAATCTTAGCAACTGCAATCATGATGGCGGTTGCTCCGGCGTTTGGCCAGATCATCATCACCGAAGAGGACGCCAACCATAATCGTGCGGAGCAGAACAACTCCAACATCGGCGTGATGGTGCTACAGGAAGGTGTGAACTACGACCAGTGGAAATATGCCCCGTTGGACGGGGGAGTGCTGCTGCTGGCAGGACTCGGTGTCGCCTATTTGATGGGAAAACGCAAGAAGAAATAAGATTTTTTGTATTTTTGCATCTTATTTACGTAGGATGCAATGATGCTTTTTGTTGACACTCATGCTCACATTTACGATCCCGCTTTTGATGTGGATCGTGCCGAAGCCGTACAACGTGCTTTGGAAGTAAATGTGGGCATGCTTTTTATGCCTAATGTGGATGCCTCCACCATAGCACCGATGCTGGAGACGCATGAACGTTTTCCCGAATGCACCCGTGTGATGATGGGACTGCAACCTGAAGAGGTGAAAGGCGACTATCGCCAGGTGCTTGCCTTGATGGAGAAAGAGCTGGGACGTGGTATCTATATTGGAGTAGGGGAGGTGGGTCTCGACTTTTATTGGGACCGCACCTTCGAAAAGGAACAGATAGATGCCTTTGAGACCCAGCTTGACTGGGCCAAACAGCTCCAGCTGCCACTCTCGATCCATTGCCGCAACGCCTTCGAGTCGATGGTGAAGATCTTGGAGAAGCAACAAGATGGCCGTCTCCGCGGTGTGATGCACTGCTTCACAGGCACGGAAGAGGAGGCCAAAACCTACCTCGACCTTGGCTTCCATCTCGGTTTGGGTGGCGTGACCACCTATAAGAACTGCGCGGTGAAGGACTTCCTGCCCCGTATCCCCTTGGATCGTATCGTGCTGGAGACCGATGCCCCTTATCTGTCACCCATCCCGCACCGCGGCAAACGCAACGAACCCGCCTTTATGGTCGCCACTGCTGCCAAGATTGCGGAAATCTGTAACGTGTCATTGGAAGATCTCGCCAAAATCACCACCACCAACGCCAAAAAACTCTTTGGATGATAATATTCCCCTCTTTTCCTCGTTGTAAATATCTCTAAATTCTAAATTTTAAATTCTAAATTCCTAATACAGTGACCCAGAAAGAAGAGACCTCGATTCTTGTGCTTTACACAGGCGGCACCATCGGTATGATGCAAGACCCTAAGACAGGGGCCTTGGTGCCTTTTGACTTTGACAATATTTACAAACACCTGCCAGTGTTGCAGAACTTCGGCTATCAGATCGACTTTTACAGTTTCGACCCCTTGATTGACTCGTCGAACATGTCGCCCGACTTCTGGGCCAAGCTGGCGCAGAAGATCACGGATAACTATGAGCAGTATGACGGCTTTGTGGTGCTGCATGGTTCCGACACAATGGCTTACACCGCCTCGGCCCTGAGCTTCATGCTGGAGAACCTCAACAAACCCGTGGTGCTAACCGGGTCGCAGCTGCCGATGGGAGTGGTGCGCACCGATGGACGCGAGAACTTCCTTGCCGCCATCGAGATCGCTGCCGCCAAAGAAGACGACACCTCCATTGTTCCTGAGGTGTGTATCTTCTTCCAAGACCAGCTGTTGCGCGGAAACCGTACCACGAAGTTCAATGCCGAGAACTTCAACGCCTTTGCCTCTACTAACTTCCCGGCCTTGGCTGAGGTGGGTGTCCATATTAAATATAATAAGGAGCGAATCCTCAAACCCAACTTCAAACGCCTGAAGCTGCACACCAACATGGACCGTCATGTGGGTATCCTGAAGCTTTTCCCGGGCATCTCCGAGGAGTTTGTATGCCATGCCTTGCGCACACCCGGGCTGAAGGCCATCGTCATGGAGACCTTCGGGTCGGGCAATGCCACCACGGCGCCGTGGTTCCTTGATGCCCTGAAAGAAGCCATCGACAGGGGGGTGATTATCCTTAACATCACGCAATGCAAAGGCGGTTCGGTGGAGATGGGACGCTATGAAACCAGCCTCGATATGGCCCGAATCGGCGTTGTCAGCGGCTATGACCTCACCACAGAGGCCGCTGTCGCCAAGTTAATGTACCTCATCGGCGAGGGGCTCTCGCGTGAGAAAGTGATTGAAATTCTTGCAGTTTCCATCCGTGGCGAGATGACGAAATAAGCTTTTGATAAAAAAAATACATGGAACTTTGTTTTTCTAACAAAAAAATATGTAATTTTGGCAACGATTTTTAGAGGGGAAGACAGGAAGGGTTTTTACTGGAGAGATGTCCGAGTGGTTTAAGGAGCACGCCTGGAAAGTGTGTGTACTCCAAAAGGGTACCGCGGGTTCGAATCCCGCTCTCTCCGCCAACGGAATTAGAAAATAGTAATCACAACACTAACTAAATCATGAAAAAATTAATTGCTTTACTCACGATTGTTGGTTTTATGGCATTTGGAATCAGCAATCGCTTTGCTCAAGAAGAGCAAGCTCCACAAGAAGCAGCTACCGAACAGGTCGCTGAAACTGTAGCCCCTGTTGTTGAAGAGGCTGCCACCACCCAACTCACCCCCACGGAAGGTCCTACCACTTTCCGCGAGTCCATCAAGAGACAATTCATCGATGGTGGCCCTGGTTTCATGGGCATTGTGTTGGTCATTTTGTTGCTCGGTATGGCTATCTCCATTGAGAGAATCATCTATCTGACGATGGCCGATGGCAACTCCAAGAAACTTCTTGCCGGCATCGAGGAAAAGATGAAAGCCGGTGACGTGGAAGGCGCAAAACAACTCTGCAAGAACACCCGCGGTCCTGTTGCAAGCATCTTCACCCAAGGCCTCATCCGTTATCAAGATGGTCAGTCCCTCGAGGAAGTCGAGAAGTCACTCGTCTCCTACGGCGCTGTCGCCGCTGGCAAACTCGAAAGCGGTCTGAGCTGGATTGGCCTTTGCATCAGCTTGGCTCCTATGTTCGGATTCATGGGTACTGTTATCGGTATGATCCAGGCCTTCGACGCTATCGCCGCTGCTGGTGATATGAGCCCCACGGTCGTTGCCTCCGGTATGAAGGTCGCTTTGTTGACCACCGTGTTCGGTCTGATCGCCGCTATTATCCTTCAGATTTTCTTCAACTTCATCGCATCCAAAATCGAAGGCATCACCAACGACATGGAGAACGCCTCCATCTCTTTCATGGATATCCTTGTTAAGTATCACAAATAAAAAGTAATAATCATGAACGGTAAGCTTAATATTGCAAGATGGGTATTTCTTGCCTTGGCTGCAGTTACCGTTGTCATTGCGGTTCTATACTACCTCGTCGTGGGTACAATAAAACCGGAATATCAGGCAGGTAACCCGACACCTCGCGCAGACTTATTCCTGAATTGGGGCTACATATTGATTATTCTCGGCATCATCGCAGCAGTGATCTCAGCCATCGTGGCCGCTATTGTGAAAGGTGTCAATATCAAGAAAATCTTAGTTGCAGTAATCGCCATCGCTGTCATCGCAGTGATAGCCTATATCATGTCAAGAGGTAGCTTCGGCATCGAATATCCCGCCGGCGACAAGGTCTATTCAGGCAGAACCCACGGATTGGTCGAATGGGGCCTTAACTTCTTCTATGTAACCCTCGGAGTTAGCATCCTTTGTATTATCTATTCAGTTATCAGATCAGGCAAATAAATCAACTTCATCATGGCCAAGAAAACTCCAGAAATCAATTCTAGTTCGCAGGCTGACATAGCATTCTTGCTGTTGTGTTTCTTCCTGATGACTACCTCCATGGACGTGGACTACGGTATCACCCGTCGTCTGCCCCCTCCCGTGGAACAAAATGACGATGACGTCAAAGTCAAGGAAAGAAACGTGATGAATGTTTTGATTAACAAGAATAACAGGCTGATGGTTAACGGCCGTCCCTCTGACATCTCCTTGCTTAAGGATGAAGCCAAACACTTCATGACTCCTCGCCCAGGCGATGAAACCGCCCCGGAGGTGGAACCTAAGACGTTCGACCTTATTGGTGAAGTCTTGATGTCAAAAGGCGTGATCTCTCTGCAGAACGACCGTGGTACATCGTATGCTATGTATATCAGTGTGCAAAATGAGCTGGCACGCGCCTTCAATGAGTTGAAGGAAGAAATGGCATGGAGACACTTCCATAAACATTACGACCAGCTTAATGAAGACCAAACCAAAGCTGTCAACGATGCAGTTCCTGTTCGTGTCAGTGAGGCAGAACCCGCAGAATATTAATAAGGAGGAATATAGATATGGGTAAATTTAGAAAAGAAGGTAAAAAGGAAGTGCCGCAAGTTAGCACCTCGTCCTTGCCGGATATCGTTTACATGTTGATCTTCTTCTTTATGATCACTACCTCTATGCGTGATGTCGAACTGAAAGTCAAGACTGCCATGCCTAAAGCTTCCGAGATTCAAAAACTCGAGAAGAAAGCCTTGGTTAGCTCTATCTATATCGGCCCCCCGCGCGACGCTAAACTCGGTACCGAGTCCCGTATCCAACTGAACGACCAATTTGCTCGTCCTGACGATATCGCCGACTGGGTGCTCCAAGAACGCGAGTCCCGTAGCGAAGCCGATAGACCCTTCCTTACCACCGCTCTTAAAGTGCACAAAGAAACCCGTATGGGCGTTGTCACTGACGTGAAACAGGAACTCCGTAAAGTTGGTGCCTTCCGTATCAACTATACAACCCTCAAAGGAAGCGCATTGGATAATTAATATTTGTCGAGACGCCACTCCGTGGCGTCTCAAACCTTGTAGAGACGTCACATTCGTGGCGTCTCTTTTTTTTTTCGCGTCGTATTCACACTATACCGTTATAACCAAAAAAATAGAGACGCCACAACGTGGCGTCTCTACGGGTGGTCCCACTAGGGCTTGAACCTAGGACCTACTGATTATGAGTCAGTTGCTCTAACCAACTGCGCTATGGGACCGCAAATTTTAGCATTTCCCTTTGTTTGAAACGGTTTATTGCTTATCTTTGCGTTGCAAAAATACAACTTTTTTTGATATGTCGAATAAAATCAAGAATATCATTTTCGATCTTGGAGGCGTTATCCTCGATATTGACGAAAACGCAGCCCTTCATGAACTTCAAAAACTCGGTGTTGATAGTCAACAACTGGTTAACAGTGAAGCCTTTAAAGCTATTGATGAACGTTTTGAAAGAGGTATCATCACCGCTAATACCTTCCGGAAACAGGTGAAGGCCTTGGTGGAGCTCCCCAAACTCTCTGACGCCGATTTCGATTATGTCTGGAACTCCGTCCTGCTCGACATCCCGCGTGAACGTATCTTGGCACTCGAGGAAATCAAGGAGCATTACAACATCTTCCTGATGAGCAACACCAATGAGATCCACTATGACCTCTATATCCGTGACCTCCAGCTTCGTTTCGGCTATAAGCAATTTGATGACCTCTTCGACAAATCCTATTTTTCCTTCGATACCCACCTGCTGAAGCCAGATCCGCTATTTTTCGAATATATCCTCGACCAACAAGGCCTCAAACCTCAAGAGACCCTCTTCATTGATGATACCGAAACTAACGTGAAACAAGCTATGCAGCTCGGCCTCCATGTCTTCCATATCCATCGCGACGAACTGGTACGCAACTTCTTCCAAGAAGGCATCCTTAAGCCGGATACTGAACTGGATAAGATTAGAGGTTAGACCTTTGGGGAATTTATATATTATAAATTAACTCAATTCCGCTAACACCTCTACAACTTCCTCCGCGGTTTTGGCTTCCATGAGCCGCATTTTGTAGGGCTTGAAGTTGGGTAGGCCTTTGAAATAGGAGCTCCAGTGCTTTCGGATTTCGAGGACTGCGATATGCTCGCCTTTCCATTCCACAGATCGCTGTAAATGGATTTTAGCGACTTCTACGCGTTCTTTCAGGTCGGGTGCTGTGCTTTCCTCGCCCGTCTCTAAATAATGCCTGATATGCCTGAAAATCCATGGATTTCCGTATGAAGCCCTGCCTATCATCAAACCATCCACGCCAAACGTGTCCTTGTAGTATTTCGCCGATGGGCCGTCCACCACATCGCCGTTGCCGATAATGGGGATATGCATCCTTGGGTTGTTTTTCACCGCCCCGATTAAGGTCCAGTCGGCTGGCTCGCTGTATTTCGTGGTCCTCAGCCTCCCGTGAATCGTCAACGCGGCAATGCCAACGTCTTGGAGTCGTTCGGCGATATCCACAATTTCTTTATGTTCTTCGTCATATCCTAGCCTGGTCTTCACTGTCACGGGAATCTTCACTGCTTTGACGACCGCTTCGGTGATGGCCACCATCTTGGGGATGTCGTTCATGATGCCCGACCCTGCGCCTTTCGAGGCCACCTTCTTGACAGGACAGCCGAAGTTGATGTCGATTAGGTCGGGGTGTGCCGTCTCCGCATATTTGGCCGCCTCCACCATGGGCGCTACCGCATTGCCGAAGATTTGAACTCCAAAAGGTCTCTCGTATTCCTCGAAATCCAACTTCTTGATGCTTTTCACACTGTCGCGTATCAATCCGTCCGACGAGATGAACTCAGAATAAACCAAGTCCGCCCCAAACATCTTGCAAAGATAACGGAACGGTGGATCCGAAACGTCTTCCATCGGTGCTAATAACAAAGGATAATGTTCAAATTCGAGATGAGCAATTTTATACATGGGCTGTTTTTTGTTGCAAAAATACGTACTTTTGCAAATTCAACTGCTTATTATGATGAATGAGTTCAAGAAAAATCTCAGAGAATCGTCGGGATTCCGCGTCTTTCTTTATTTGATTGCCTTGCTGATTTGCTTGTTGGTCGGTGGGGCGGTGACGATGCTGCTGGCTGATGATGGTAATATCAACGCTATCAAAGCTGGTCAGGGCATCAGTCATGCTCTTATCTTTATGGTTCCTCCGTTGGTTTTGTATGGTTTCACGCGTTTTAAACCGTTTCAGGCTATCGGTTTCAGGCCGGTCACTAATTCTTGGCTGCTACTTATCGGGGTGGTCTTGATGTTTGCTTCGCTGCCAGTGACCGGACAGTTGATGGTTTGGAATGAATCCATGAGCCTCGGGCCATCGTTCGAGGTTCTTGAACACTGGTTGCAACAGATGGAAGAGACAGCGAGTAAGCTTACCGAACAGCTGCTTCAAGTGAATACATTTTGGGGCTTGCTGGGCAACTTGTTGGTCATCGCGCTGATTCCCGCCATAGGTGAGGAACTGACTTTCCGCGGTGTCCTTCAGCAATCGCTGGTGAGAAGATGTAAGAATGTGCATGTTGGCATCGTGCTTTCCGCTGCTATTTTTTCCTTCACCCATTTCCAGTTTTACGGCTTCCTGCCAAGGATGTTTTTGGGTCTCCTCTTAGGTTATATGTTCTATTATTCCGGGTCACTTTGGACTAGCATCCTGATGCATTTCATCAACAACGGCACTGCGGTGGTGGTAGCTTATCTGGGATATCATGGGACTACTCAGGTGGATGCCGACAGCTTTGGCACTGCGGATCAGGTGTGGGTGATCTTGCTTAGCCTCGTGGTTACCATTGCATTGCTTTGGCTGAGCCGAAGACTCTCAAACAAAGCAGTGCCTCAGGGACAGCAAGTTTTGTAAATGAATTAGAATCAATAAAAATATGGAAGAAAATAAAGAAACTGTTCGGACAGAATTAGATGAGTTGGGTGAGTTTGGCTTGATTGACCAGCTGACACAGGACTTTCCTTTGCGTAATGCCTCCAGCTTGAAAGGGGTTGGCGACGATGCCGCTGTCATCGACCATGAGGGTTACCGTACCTTGGTGTCGGTGGACTTGTTGGTTGAAGGCGTGCATTTTGACATGACCTACACGCCGTTGCGGCATCTCGGCTATAAGTCAGCGGTGGTCAACTTCTCCGACATCTATGCCATGAATGGCACTCCGACCCAGATTGTGGTGGGCTTGGCCATCTCCAACCGTTATTCGGTGGAGGCTCTCGACGAGCTTTATGCGGGCATCCGTTTGGCTTGTGATACCTACGGGGTGGATATGGTGGGTGGCGACACTACCAGCAGCCGCTCGGGTTTGGTGATTTCCATCACGGTGATTGGCAAGGCCAAAGCAGACGAGGTCGTTTACCGTAGCGGGGCTAAACCGAACGACTTGCTTTGTGTCAGTGGTGATCTCGGAGGTGCCTATATGGGTCTTCTCATCTTGGAACGTGAAAAGGCTGAGTTCCTGGCGAATCCCAACATGCAACCTCAACTGAAAGGCTTCGACTATGTGCTGGAACGTCAGCTGAAGCCTGAAGCGCGTAAGGATGTCATCGCACGTCTGAAAGAACTGGATATCAAACCCACTTCCATGATTGACATCTCGGATGGCTTGGCCTCGGAGATCCTTCATCTTTGCAAGGAATCAGGGGTGGGCTGTCAACTCTATGAGGAGAAGATCCCGTTGGATCCTTCTACCGATAAAATCGCGAAGGATTTCCAGATTGTCCCGAGCGTGGCCGCCCTCAGTGGGGGTGAGGACTATGAGTTGTTGTTCACCATCGACCAAAAAGACTACGAGAAGATTCAAAAAATAAGTGATGATGTCACCGTGATTGGCTATATGACCGCTGATAAAGGCATTGCTGAACTGATCACGCCCGACCGTCATGTCATCCCGCTTAAGGCGCAGGGTTGGAATCATTTTAGAGATGGGAATTGAGCGTTGAGATGGGAGAGGGAGTAAAGGCGATATTGGCTACTTTGCCTAACAAACCTGGCGTTTACCGTTATTATGACAAAGACGGTACCATCATCTATGTGGGTAAGGCGAAGAACCTCAAACGGCGTGTGTCGAGCTATTTCAACAAGGAACAGAGCGGTAAGACTCGCGTGTTGGTAAGCCGTATCGCCGACATCAAGTTCATCGTGGTGGATTCTGAGTCGGAGGCTTTGCTGCTTGAGAACAACCTTATCAAACAGTACAAGCCTCGTTATAATATCATGCTCAAGGATGACAAGACCTATCCTTGGATTTGCATCAAAAAAGAGCCTTATCCGCGTGTCTTCCTGACGCGCCGGAAGGTCAACGACGGGTCGGAGTATTTTGGCCCCTATCCTTCGGTGCGTACTGCCAATGTGTTGCTGGAGCTGTTGCGTCAGGCTTATCAGATTCGTTCTTGTAAGACCACCTTGCTCGAGTCGAATGTGGAAAAAGGGAAATACCGCATCTGTCTCGATTATCATATCCATAAGTGTTCGGGTCCCTGCGAGGGTCATGTCTCCATGACGGATTATCGTAAGATGATTGCTGAGGTTCGAGAGGTGATCCGAGGCAACCTTCAAGGGGTGCTTCGTGATTTGAAGGCTGAGATGATGGACCATGCTTCTCGCATGGAGTTCGAGGAGGCTCAGTTGTTGAAAGAGAAGTATGACCTTTTGGAAAACTATCGTAGTCATTCCACCGTGGTTAGCACGACGATTCATAATGTGGATGTCTTCTCGTATGTGGATGCCAAGGAGCTTTTTTATGTGAACTACATGCGTGTAGTTGAGGGAGCGGTGGTTCAGGCTCATACGGTGGAGATGAAACGGAAGCTGGATGAGAGTGCCGAGGAGCTGCTCACCTTGGCGGTCACGGAGCTGCGGTGTCAGTTTGAAAGCCAGTCGCATGAAGTGGTGTTGCCGATGCGCCTCGACTTCGACCTCGGCGGAGTGGAGGTCACCGTGCCTCAACGGGGCGACAAGATGAAGCTGCTTGAGTTGTCGCGCCGTAATGCCTTGCAGTATAAGATGGATTTAGAGAAGCAGCGTACCCTGGCGGATCCCGAACGGCATCAGAAACGGGTCTTGAACCAGATGAAAGAAGAGTTGCATCTGCCCGTCCTTCCCGAGGTCATCGAGTGTTTCGACAACTCCAACTTTCAAGGGGATTATCCGGTGGCGGCCATGGTGCAGTTTGTCAACGGCAAGCCCAATAAAAACGCTTACCGTCATTTCAACATCAAGACGGTGGTGGGTCCCGACGACTATGCCTCGATGAAGGAGGTGGTGCGTCGCCGCTATTCCCGTCTGGTAGAGGAGGAGCAGCCTTTGCCTGATTTAATCATCACCGATGGTGGCAAGGGTCAGATGGAGGTGGTGCGCCAGGTGGTCGAGGATGAGTTGCATCTCGACATCCCCATTGCGGGACTGGTGAAAGACGACCGTCACCGTACCACGGAGATGCTGTATGGCTTCCCCCCCCGTGCGGTGGGCATCCGTGCCGATTCTGAGCTGTTTCGTCTGCTTACCCATATCCAGGATGAGGTGCATCGTTTCGCCATCACCTTTCACAGGAAAAAGTTCGAGAAGGGCTTCATGCATTCCGAGTTGGCCGATATCAAAGGCATTGGCAAGGCCACTGCGGAGAAGCTGCTCATTGAAATGAAGTCTGTAAAAACAATCAAGGAAGCTGAGCTCGAGAGCTTAGCTTCCTTGATTGGACCAGCAAAGGCGAAGTTGGTCTATGACCACTTCCACCCGATTACTGCAACTTGAAGTTCACAGGCAGGATGTAGCTGACACGCACTGCCTTGCCACGTTGTTTGCCAGGTTTCCATTTCGGCATGGTTTTCACCACGCGCATAGCTTCTTCGTCGCAGCCGCCACCGAGTGAACGAAGCACCTTGACGTTGGAGACGTGACCGTCGGGTTCCACCACGAAGTTGACGAACACACGGCCTTGGATACCACTCTCACGTGCCATCTGAGGATACTTGATGTTCTTTTGCAGGTACTCAGCGAGTTTTGCGGTTCCGCCTGGGAAGTCAGGCATCTCTTCTACGATTTGGAAGATCTCCTGCTCGACGACTTCTTCTTCCTCGACTTCAGGAGCGACATACTCTTCAATGACTTCGTTCTGATCGACATCGGCGTTGATTTCAACGTCTTCAACTTCCACGTCGTCTTCCACAACTTGGATTTGAGTGGTCTGCTTGGGGACTTCCACCGGCTGGGGCTTCTGTTCCTGCTTGGTGATCTCCACCATCTCTTCTTCAACCACTTCTACAGTTCTGCCGACATCAGCAAATTGCTGTTTGTCATAACTTTTGATCTCGAAAACTGCCCATGCAATCGCTAAGCTAATGATTAAGCCTATCTGGATGAACATCAATTTCTTGTTCTCAAGATTCGCTTTAGGTGATTTCTTCTCTTCCATGGTATTGTGTCTTTTTGTTAATTCGCATACTTTTTGCGTTGCGAAATTACTAATAATTTATTTACAAAACGCTTGATTTTTCAAATTATTTCTGTTTCTGAAGAAAAAATAGAAAAATACGGCGCCGATGAGACTTCCGATGGCATCAGCGATCCAGTCGTAGAGGCTTCCTACGCGGCCTGGGATGAGGGTGTGCTGCATGACTTCGGTCAGGGCTCCGAAAGCCAGGCTGATGGCCAGGGTGATCATGATGGCTTTGCGTTGGTAGGCTTTCCCTTGTTCCTGATAGGGTTGGCGATAGCCCCATAGCGTGATGAAGGCGAACCCTAAATACATGATCAGATGCGCCAGTTTGTCCAAACCGATCAAGGGTTTCGCTTTGGGCAAATAAGAACCCGGAAGTCCTGTGAGCAGCAAGATAATCACTGCGCAAGCGACTCCCGGGTAGCTGTTTCTTGTGAATCTTTCTAACGAACGGATCACTTGATCTTCTCTTCGTAGGCGGCGGCGTCGAGGAGGTTGTCGAGCTCGGCGGCGTCGTTCACTTTGATTTTCAGCATCCAGCCTTCACCGTAAGGATCGGTGTTGACCAGCTTGGCGTTCTCTTCGTCAGCCAGGTTCTCGTTGACTTCGACGATTTCACCGGCTACGGGCATCATCAGCTCAGCGGAGGTCTTCACAGCCTCGACGGCACCGAACACTTCCTCGGCTTCGAGGGTCTCACCCACGAGGTCAGGGTCGATGTCAACGAAGGTGATGTCACCCAGTTCATGTTGTGCGTAATCAGTGATGCCGATGAAGCCGAACTCACCTTCCAGGCGGATCCATTCATCGTCTTTCGTGTACTTCAGGTTTGATGGAATGTTCATTTTTTTTATTTGGTATTAAACTGTTACAAATTGCGACGCCAAAAATACATATTTTAACGTTTCACTTTCACATTTTCTTCAAAAAAATCCTCTTATTGCGCTAAGTTGAATCGAATCATGATACCCGCGAATGTGGTAGCGGTGGGGAATGAGGTCGAGATGAACGGGTTGTTCATGTCGCGTCTGAAGAAGGCCTGGGCGCTCAAACGGGTGCTGAACTGGTAATCGCCCGTGACATAGATGTTGATTTTGTTCTGGCCGGATGATACCTGGTTGTTGTTCTCGTCAATACGTCTGAGTATGGTCTTGTCGTGTTTGAAGCCGATGTCAACTTTCAACACCAAGTCGTTCTTCACGGTTCTCTTGCCTTTGTTACCGGTCAGTGACGAGACGTTAAACGACAGGTTCTTGATACGGTAGCCCGCGCCGATGACGAACTCACGACCGTTGACCTCGGTGAGTTGGTTGTTGGAGAAGCTGATGGTCATCGATCTCGATTTCTTATACTGCACGTTG
>JAEEGL016492687.1_pt1 | contig 22512 bp, 14 predicted proteins | sample 9134231 | NCBI WGS metagenome assembly JAEEGL01 (sample SAMN16246548, study PRJNA631951) | gut metagenome | biome: gut microbiome; feature: rumen; material: fiber-attached | host: Bos | place: Iran: Karaj | collected 2018-10
GATCGAGGGAATCGAGCCCCAGATGTTCGTCTTGCACATGGAGGCGAGCTCGTCGCACGTCTCGGCCATGGGCGAGGACGGGGTGATCGGATAGATCGCGGCCACTTCGGAGCACGCGAATGCGATTTGGGCCGCGGCGGTGTTGCCGTCAACCATTATCTTCTTTGCCATTTCCGTTTCCTTTAGTTGTTATTCCGCCTTGCGGGAAATTTCTTTGTATTATATAATTTTTCCGCGCATTTTTCAAGGCGCAACCCCTCTTGCGCTATCGCTTCCATTATGATATAATACGCGCCGTTTGTTCGGGCGTGGCGCAGTGGTAGCGCAGTTGACTGTTAATCAATTGGTCGCTGGTTCGAATCCAGCCGCCCGAGCCAATATCCTAAACCTGGCGAGATAGCTCAGTTGGTAGAGCGCAGGACTCATAAGCCTAAGGTCAAGGGTTCGATCCCCTTTCTCGCCACCATTCCCCTCTCCATTGCGAAGTTTTCGCTATTCGCCCGAAATGCGGACGAGGCGCACCGGCCCGAGGAGGCCCGAGGGAAGGAGGTCGTCGTCCCTGTGCCAGTGCCGCCATGTCGTGAACGTCTTGCGCTTAGTCTCGTGCGACGGGTCGCCGAGCCATGCGGGCATCTTCGCCAGCGCCTCGCCGTAGAACGTGGCCTTCCATTCCAGCTCCTCCTTCGGCAGCCTTTCGTCGCCGATGAGCCTGTTGGGCCAGAGGTTCGCGACCTTCACTTCGAGCGCTTCCTCGCCCTCGCCCCTAAGCGCGGCGGTCACGTCAAGCTCGAACGGCGGGCGCCACAGCGCGGGGAACGTCATGCCGTTTACCGTCACCTCCGCGACGTTCTTCACGTCGCCAAGCGAGAGGACGACTCTCCCGGAACGCGGCTTTTCGCACTTGAACGAGGTCCTGTATGTCGCAGTGCCCGAAAAGTACTTGAGATTGGGGTCGGCGAACGCCGTCCAGTCGGGGAGGGAGCCGAGAAGAACCTCCACCTTCTCGTTGCCGCCGTGATACCAACCGACGGGGAACTCTATCTTCCACGGACCCGCGACGGCGCTCTCCCCGGCGACATTGCGCCTTGTCTCGGGCCCCGCGCCCGCTGTGGGCGACGGGCGGAACATCACGAACATCGACCCCCGCGCCGACATGGCGAGCCTCACGACGGTACGCGAGCCCTCCCGCCGGAACTCGCGCGCAATGCAAATGCTCCCGGTCTCCGCGTCCCAGATCTCGGGAACGCCGCCCGACATGCGGAACGAGCAATCGAGCTCCGCCGGTTCCTCGCCCGCCCATGCGACGAAATAACCGTCTGTCCCGTCGTCGTAGCGGCGGTGCGTGAAGCGCGTCCCCTCGGGCGCGATGAAATCCGGCTCGACGCCCGCGCGGGCAAGCTCGCCCTCCGTCGGGAAGACGTCCACGATCTTCAACCCCTGGCTACGCCATTCCTCCAAAAGGCCCTTGTCGTCGAACGAGCACGACTGGGCCGGGTTGTGGATCATCACCGAATACGACACGCCCGACGGCGCGACAAGCCTGCCGCCCTCCACGGAAAGGCGCCGCAGCATCGAGCCGCAGAGGGAGCTTACGCCGTACCTGAGCTGCATGCCAATGAGCGGGTCGTCGCCGGAGGGCTGCGCGCTCGTGGAGTTCCAGCCGCCGGAGTTCGGCTGCGTGGAGCCGGAGAAGAAGAGTATGTCCTTCACCGGCCTGCCCTCCTGGAGGAGATGCTGGCAGCGCGTCTGGTAGCGTATCCACGGGCGGACGAACGGCCACCACGTCTGAGTGCGCTCGAACGTCGTACCCCACGGCCCCATCGTCATGCCCGGCAGGCGCGGCGGATTAGTCCACGGCTGGTGCGCCCAGCGGTGGTAGACGACGTTGTTCACGCCCGCCGCGTACGCCTCGTCGCCGCGCCCCTTGTAGCTCCAGAAGTCCTGCGTCCAGCCGCGCGCGGCGGCGGACGACGTGAACGACTCGGCCGAGACGCGGCGGTTCCCGAGGACGTGCGCGACGGAAGCGACGGGATAGACGTTGCGGGCGTCCTGGAACATGGGCTCGCCCTGCGCGGCGCGGCACCAGAACTCCCACATGACGTCGTCGCAGCTCGCGCCGTAGCGCTGGTCGTCGGCGGGATGGCTCCCGTACGGCTCGACAATTAGCGAAAGGCCCGCCTCGTTGCACTTCCTGCGCATGACGCCAGCGTAGTTCTCGCAGAAGAGTTCGCTCGCGACCCTGCGGAAGTCCGCAAGGAACGCGGCAGTCTCAGCAGTGGAGTTCACGAGCTTCCCCGCGAAGAAGAGAAGGTACGGCGTCGGGTCGTAGCCGCAGCGGCGCCTGAACTCCTCCTCGAAGCCCTCCGTCCAGTTCTGGCAACCGACTTCGTAGCTGTCGATGAGCGCGGCGACGATGCCGGAGCGGGCGCCCTTGGCGATGCCGAGCCTCCTGCAGAGGGGCCCCATGTAGCCGTCGAAGAACCTCTCGACCGCCGCGGCGGAGAACTTGTCCACCTCCAGCCCGAGGCCCGCGGCGGTAGCGGGGTGGTTCCTGACGCCAGTCGAGGTGTAGCCGATGCGGAATATCTGCCACGTGCCGCCCGGAATGGCGCACTTGAGGACTTCGCCGTCGAGGAACGACGTAAGGTCCATTACCTTGAACTTCTCCACCGCGCAGCGTTCATCATTTAGCGCAGTGGGCGTTCCGTTGCCCGTCCTTGCATAAAGCGCGTTGTCGGCAATCGCGGCAAATGGCACACGGAAGGCGCGGCCGATTCGCGCCTCGCACACCCTGAAGCAGCTCTTCTCGAGCCCCTTGAAGTCGACGAATATCCTGTAGCGACGCGCCGACACCTCCGCCGGGAAGTCAATGTAGCGCGTCTCGAGCTCCGACTGCTTGCCTATCCAGAGCGAGTAGTCGGGCATGTCAAGCACTGTCACGAAGCGCTTACCATCGTCGGACGCCTTCACCGTCACGCGGCACTTAAGCCCCGACCAAGACGAACGCGCCCCTTCGACACGAAGCTGCAGTTGCGCGGCGGCACACGGCTCGTCGAATTCGAGCGTCTTGACGTAGAGCTGGCCAAGTACGCGCTCCGTGACCTTCGGAGACTTCTCCGTCTCCGGGAAAAGCTCGCCGCTCGAGGCGGGAACCGCAAGGACGCGGATGTCGCGGTAGAAGCCCTCCTTGGCTCTCGGCCTCGGGAGGACGAACTCGCCGGACGCGGGGCCTTTCACGCGGAACTCCGAGACGACCACCTTCTTCATCGAATCGGCAGGCGTCACCCATGGGCCGCCGGAACTGGAGAAGCCGCTGCAGTTGTGGACTGCAAGCCGCAGGCCGAGCCTCTGCGCCTCGCGGTGCGCGTGCCCGACCAGCTCAAGCCATCTTTCGCCGCCGAACGCGACGGAACCGGCCGGGATGTCGCAGTCGACGTCGAACATCTGCGCCCCGGAAAGCCCCGCCCACGCCATCGCCTCGAGGTCGGCCGTGATGCCCTCCTTCGTGACGTTGCCGTTCATCCAGTGCCACCAGGTCTCGGGGGCGGAACTGCGCGGGGGCGCGATAAACCCCTCGTACAACGCGTCGCCCGACAGGGCAAGTTGCGAACAAAGAACCGCCGCCGCAAATATCACCCTCTTCATTTCGTCCTTTCCTGCAGAATCCCCTGCAATCGCCTTGCGGCGGCGCCGATCCGAGCTGCTTCCGTCACTGGCAGGGCGTGTTCAGTCCCTTCCACCTCGACAAGCTCGGCGCGGGGGAAGACCTCCGCGAGAAAGCGGGCGTTGTGCGCGCCGACTACGGCGTCGCGCCTGCTCTGGAAGATGACGACGGGAAGCGAATCAAAGTCGCCGCGGCGGGACGCCTCTACGAGCGCAGCGCGGCAATCGACGTGCCGGAGGTAGTCGAGCCCCCGCGAAAGGTTCTCCTCGCTGTCGGCCATGTACGGGTTGGGCTCCGGGACGGGGAACATCGCGGAGCCGGCAAGCGAATAGTCGAGCCCCTTGCGAAGCGCGGCAAGGCGCATCTCGCTCATTCCCTTCCACGAATCGTCCTTCATCATCCGCGGCGAGGCCGCCACGACGAGAAGCCCCGCGAAAAGCCGTGGCCTGCGGGCGACGCTTTCCAGGAGGACGCTCCCGCCCATCGACCAGCCCACGCCGAACACGGGCGACTGGCCGGCCACTAGATCGCGCTCGAACTCGCCGTCAAGGGCCTCGTTGTAGGAATAGAGCCTGTCGAAGGGGAATCCGCATCCGCTCCACGCGACTGGCGAGGCGGCCCATCCGTTGAGCACGTACGTCCTCATGGTTCGACCGGCTGGAGTATCCAGCGCTTGTTGTACCAGTACCACTCCGCGGGGTGGCTTCGGATGAACAGGTCGAGATGGCGCATCGCCTCGACGGTGATGCGCTCGGCCTCTGCGCGACGGTCCTGCGCTTCCGGATCGGGGCGGATTGTCGCGAGGTGGTTGAAGACGTGCCTGCCCTTCTCCCGGCTCATCGCCGCGACAATCACCGGCGCCTTCGCATGGACTGCGAACATCGCGCCTGCGCGGGAGACGTTCGCCCTGCCGCCGAGGAATTCCACTTCGACGTCACGGTGCTTCACCCTGAGGTCGGGCAATATCGCAAACGCCCGGCCGTCGCGCAGATAGTCCTTTATGCGGCCGAGCGTGTCGCTGCAGCTGCGGTCAAGGACTTCGATGTCGCCGTACTGCCGCTTCATCCACGCATCGATCTTCGGGTTGCGCTGCCGAGCGGCGAGGGCGAAGAGAGGAAGTCCGTACTTGGCCATCGACCACGCCGCCATGTACCAGTTGCCCGTATGCGGAACCATTATCACCACGCCATGCCCCTCGTCCACGAACTTCTGCAGTTCCGCCCTGTAGTACGCGCCGTCGACCACGTGGGCGTCCATCCACTTGCGCGTGAGGCGCGGAGCGCGTATCATCTCGACACCCGTCTTGAACAGGTTCACGAGGCTGCCGAGCGCAATGCGCTTCAGCTCGCGACTGGGCCTTTCGGGGAAGACGGCGTGCAGGCGCTCCATGGTGCGCCCGCGCTTGAACCTCAGCACGTGAAAGGCGAATTTCGCAAGCGCCGACGCGAAGAACATCGCAAGCGCATGCGGCACAAGGTTCACAAGCGCGCATGCCGAGCGCAGCAACGCGTACTCCACGACGATCCTGAAACGGCTTCTGCCCGCCATCTCACCTGACAGATGCGACTTTCGCCTGCGCGGCCTCTATTGCCTTGCATACCGCGCGGGACGTGATCGTGGCGGACGTTATCGCCTCTATGGAGCCGCCGTCCTTCACGACCTTGAGGGAGGAGCCGTCCTTGCCGCCAAACTGGCCCTTGAACTCGGGGGCGTTGAGCTTCATGCCGAGCCCGGGCGTTTCCGTGGCAAGAAGGGTCTCGTAGCATACGAGCGTCTTCCTGTCTGGGCCGAACCCCACCATAAGCTCGATGTCGCCGCCGTAGCCCTCGCCGCTCATGCCCTTCGCGGCATAGCCGACGACCGCGCCCGAGCCATCCTTCCCGGCGAAGACGCCGCCGTCAAGGTCGACTATCTCCTTCACGCCTGGGGGCATCACCCTGCGAACTGCCTCGGCTTCGTTCTTTGCCGCGACTTCGCGAATCGGCCCGGCCGTGAGGGCGTTTACGTATGCGAGCACTGCCGCGCAGACACCGCTAATGACGGTGAGACTCACAACCAATCCTAAAATCTTTTTCATTTCCCCTTCCCCATTACTCTTTAACTCTTTACTCATCACTCATCACTCATCACTCATCACCCATCACCCATTCCCCTACTTCGCTCCAAAGGGTTTTGGCGACGTCCAGCGGTTTACGAGAGGAGTCACGGAGTTCATGATCAGTATCGCAAACGAGCATCCCTCGGGATATCCGCCGAACTGGCGTATGAGCATGCAGAGAAGCCCGCAGCCAAAGCCGAAGATGAGCTTGCCCTTCGCCGTGGTGGGCGATGTGACGTAGTCAGTAGCCATGAAGAAGGCCCCTATCATCACGCCGCCCGTCAAGACCTGCGAATATGCGGGAGCGCCACCCGCGACGAGCGAATAGACGACGACCGTCGCGATGAACGCGGCGGGGATGTGCCAGGTAATGACCTTGCGCCAGAGGAGATACACCGCGCCGATTGCGAGCGCAACTGCGGAGACCTCCCCAATGCAGCCAGGCATGTTGCCGAGCGCGAGGTTGGCGAGCGACGGAATCGCGTCCGTTGCATGGGGCGTTGCCTTGGCGACCGCATCGGCGGCGAACCATGTCTTCATCGTCGCAAGCGGCGTCGCCGTGGTCGCAGCGTCAGGAGTGCGCCACCAGAACGGCTTGAGCCACGTCGTCATCGGCCCGGTGAAGGAGATGAGCATGAACGCTCGCGCGGCAAGCGCGGGGTTGAACGGGTTCATCCCGAGGCCGCCGAAGACCTGCTTCGCGACGCCTATCGCGAACACGGAGCCCACGACCGCCATCCAGAGCGGAATGCCCGCCGGAAGGTTGAGGGCTAGAAGAAGCCCTGTCACGATTGCCGAGAGGTCGCCAATGGTGTTCTCGCGCTTCATCGCAAGGCGGCAGAGGGCTTCTGCGACAATGCACGTAGAGACGCACGTCGCTATCGTCCACACGGCCGGCCAGCCGAAGAAGAATATTCCCGCCGCGGTCGTAGGGAGAAGCGCGATTATCACGTCTCGCATTATGCCGCGCACGCTCGACTTCGAATGCGCATGCGGAGACGAGCTTAGTATGTAGTGTTCAGCTGTATCTTTCGGTTTCATAACTCTCCCTAAACCACCTAACTACCTAACTACCTAACCACCTAACTATTTCTTCGCCGCGGCGGCGGCCTTTGCCTTTTCGGCGGCGATGCGCGCGCGGATCGAGTTCTTGGCGCGCCTGCAGAACTGGGTTATCGGGCGGTACGCGGGGCAGCTGAAGCTGCATGCGCCGCACTCAATGCATGTCATTACGTGAAGGTCCTCCGCGGCCTTGACGTCGTCGGCCTCGACCGCCTTCGCGATCTCCGCCGCGTTGAGGTTCATGGGGCACGCCCTCACGCACCTGCCGCAGTTGATGCACGCCTGCGAACCGTACTGGAAGACGCGGCGGCTCGAAAGAACGAGAAGCCCCGACGTCGTCTTCGTAGTCGCGATGTCGAGGGTCGAGACGGCAAACCCCATCATCGTCCCGCCGGAAATGATCTTCGCCGGCGGCTCCTTCTCGCCGCCGCAGAACTTGACGAGGTCGGCATACTTCGTGCCGCTCGGCGCAAGGACGTTCTTCGGCTCGACGACGGCATCGCCGGAAACCGTCGTGACACGCGCAAGAAGCGGCTCTCCAAGCTCGACTGCGTCGGCAATCGCCGCGACCGTGCCAATGTTCTCGACGACGCAGCCGACGTCGATTGGGAGCGCGGGCGGCTCCGGCACGATGCGCCCGACGGTCGCGAATATCTGGTGCTTCTCGGAGCCCTGCGGATAGAGAACGGGCAGCACGACAATCTCGACATTGCCCTCGATGTCGGCAAACGCCTTTTCCATCGCGGCAATCGCCTCGGGCTTGTTCGCCTCGATCGCAATGCGCACGGCGGGCATGCCGAGTATCTTGCGCATTATCTCGACGCCAAGGCGAATCCTTGGCGCACGCTCGAGCATAACGCGGTAGTCCGCAGTAAGGTACGGCTCGCACTCCGCGCCGTTGAGGACAAGGTATTCGCACCTCTTGCCGGGTGGCGGATTGAGCTTCACGGCGGTCGGGAAGCCCGCTCCGCCCATGCCGCATATCCCCGCCTCCTCGACGCGCTTCAACAGATCTTCCTTGCTCGCGGCCTTCCAGTCAAGAGGCGGAAGGACGGCAGTGGAGGAGTGGGGGAGTGGGGGAGTGGGGGAGCTTGCGTCGGGCGAATCCTCTTTCGCCGTCGTGTCGATAATCACCGCGTCGGCCTTGCCGCCTGCGGGGCCGAGGCGCTTCTCCACGGCGACGACCTTGCCGTCCGCCGGTGCGCGCACGCAAACTGAGATAAAGCCGTTCTTCTCGCCGATCAGCTGGCCGCGCTTCACGAAGTCGCCAACCTTGACAAGGCATTTCGCTGGCGCGCCGAGATGCTGGCTCATCGACACCACAAGCTCCGCCGGAACTGGCATCGTCTCTATCGCCTTGTCGCGCGCGAGCTCCTTGTTGTAGTCGGGATGCACGCCACCCTTGAACTTGAAATTGCTCTTTACAGTCTTCACCTGTTTAACTCTCCTAACTCCTTAGAGAGTTGGAGTTTTGAGTTGGAGTTGGAGAGCGGAATTTTTCCTTTCTCGAACTCGAACTCTATTCTCCAACTTATCCCATACTAACTCCTAACCCCCTGACTACTAGCGACTAACGACTAACTACCTAACGACTAACTACCTAACCACTACCCTCATGCCGACGGGCCAGACGATCTTTCCGCCGAGGGAGGTGTTGATGTGCCCCGCAGAAACGCTCGCGGCGTAGTCCCTGCCCGATGTCCAGCCCTTGCCCTTCTTGTGCTGTGCGGAGAGAACCTTTATCGTGTTCTCGTACAGGAATATTCTGTTGGTCGTGTGCTCGACGTCGATGTCGCGCACGCGAACAATTCCGCCGCACTGTGTGAGAACCGAGTTCGTCACATGGAGATGCGCGTACTTGCCGACGTAGAGCAACGCATTGGCGTACGCCTTGCGCGGGTCACCGTCGCCGGACGCGGGGAACGCAGTCCCCTTCCTGTTGTCATATTTCCCGGGTATTTCTATCCTGCCGCCGTGGCTTACGTCGGAAGGCAGCTGCCAGTAGATCGTGCCGCAGTCGCCCTTGTTGACGTCATTCGCCACCGATCCTGCGGCAGTAGGCGTGATGTGAAGCTCCGACCAGTCGTTCGCGCTCGTCTGGTAGAGCGCGATTCGCCCGCCGCCGCCCGTGTAGTTGTAGCCTATGTTGCCTGAAGCGTATTCGGTTACGCAGTTCGCGCTGATGACGCCGCTGCCGGAGATCACCCCCGCCGTAAGCCATACGCTACCGCCTGAACCGCCACCGCCAGAGGCTCCGTCTAGACCATAGGCAGTTATACGCCCATCAATGCGAATCCGTCCGCCAGAGACAAGCCTTACAGCACCACCTCCATAATAATTCTGATACCCTTTGCTTCCGTTTTGGAACGGTTCAAATATGGAACCGTAGCATTTTGAAAGGTTCGAGTTGAACCCAACACCGCCATAACTCCCTGCGTACGCCCATGTCCCCTCGCTCGCGCCGGCGCCGCCAGTGGCAAGTCCGTCGGCGCAGATCGCGCCGCCCTTCTCCACCGTTATGTCCTCGCCTGCGGAGACGTAGAGCTTCGGCCCAGAGGCGTTCGCGCTGCCGTGCGTGATCTTGCCGCCGCTTCTCACCATCACGCTGTTCGTGACCTCGTTTGGCTCGGCAAAGTAGTTGAGCGTCGCAGTCGCGTTCGTGCGCACCTCGAAGTCGTCGCCGACGACGAGCTTCGCGCTCGAAGTGAAGGCAACAACGCCCAGGTCGCCGCCGAGGATGAGGTTTTTGACGCTCGTCGCGGCGGAAACGGCGACGGTGCTCGTGGCGCCGCGCTTTGGCGTTATCGTGACGTAGGTATCCGCGCCAGGCGCTACGGCCGGCAGCCAGTTCGCGGCGTTCGAGAACGTCGTGTTCGCCGCGCCCGTCCACTCCGCCGCGGCGCTTTCGGAGAAGTCCCAGCCAGTGTTGCCCTGCCCGTCATAGGAGAGAAGCCCCGCGTGTATCGTCTCTCCAATAGTGGCGTTGCAGTCAGACACGGCGACGCCTCGCACGCGCTGCGACTTCGTGGCCTTGAGGAGCCACTTCCCGGGCGCGGCGGAGCTCGCCATGGTTATCTTGGAGAGGACTCCGCCCTCGCCGTCCTGAACCATGCCGTCGACGAAGAGCTGGTCGATGTCGTATGTCTCGCCGGGCGCGAAGTAGAACGCGAGCGGGTCGGACGAATTGCACTTGAATACCTTGTTCACCTTGAAGCCGCGCTCGAACGTCACGGACCCTGCTGGCTTGTCGACCGTTATCCGCGTTATCTCCGTGTTCGCGAAGTCGACCTTCTGCTCGCCATCGCCTGTGAGGATCAGGTTTTCCCAGCCGCCGGAGAAGACGAGAGAGCCTGCGCTCGTAAGCGCGTTCGTGACGATGAGATCTGCCCCTCTCAGGGTAAGCGTCGCGCCAGCCTCGTTCGTAATGGTGTTGACCGTTACGTCGTTGCCGCTGATGACGGGATAGTTGGGACGCCCGGCAGGAATAGTCACGACGTCCGTGTCGACCGGCGTCCTGCTCGGCTGCCAGTTGTTCGAGTTGCCCCAAAGCGTATCGTCGGCGCCAGTCCACGTTATCGGGTCGCCCGGTTTAATTGCGCTCGTGAAGTTGCAGTTCGTGTTGCCGCCGAGGTCGCTGGACTCCACCGCGCCGAACGAGACGCCTCGCGCCACGCAGTTCGAGACGGCAAGGCGCGAGGCCTCCATGCTAACGCCGGAGCCGATGTCGAAGTTCCATTTCGCCTCCGCCGTCGCGGGAAGCATCGAAAGCCGTCCCGTCTCCGCCACCAAGGCGCTTGCGCCGTTATTGTAGTTCGTGAGCACCGCCCCGTTCGCGAAGCGCAGCGTCGCGTTAGGCGAGTTCGTGCAGAAGAAGGAGTAGGCGCGAAGCGTTCCAGCGACGTCGCACGTTCCGCCTTCGCCCGGCATAAGCTCTATCGCGCCGCCTGTCGTAGCGGTGGAGATGTAGCCGCCCGTAGTATCTATGCCCTTTACCACCTTTAGCGTGCATCCTGCCGGTATCTGGAGCCTGCCGTTGCGCTTTACCGTCACCTTGCCGAACGGCTCGCTTCTGTCCGGCACAGCCGCGTCAAGGCGGCAGATGCAGTCGGACGCAAGCGAGGTCCCACGCGCATCGACAATCAGCTCTCCCCTTCCAGGCGCGTCGGAAGCGTTCTCAAGGTAGATCGTGCCGTTGCCCGAGCGGGTGTTTATGCAGCCCGCGTTCAAAGTGCCGGCAAAGCCAAACGAAGTCGCGACGGACTCGACAACCGAGATTCTCCCCGAGCCGCCCTGGTAGTTGTATGTTCCAGACCCGCCCCTAACGTCAACCGAGCCCGAGCCGGAAAGCGTTCCCACCTCGAGGAATACGCTTCCTCCAGCGCCGGAGCGGTAGTAGGTAATGTTCGCGCCGCAGGCGTCGATAGTTCCGTCAAGCTGCAGCGTCCCCGGCGTTGCCAGATACACCACGCCGCCGCCTTTCGAACCGCCGCCGGAGCCCGGCATCGTGGGCTTTCTTATGGAACCGTAGCATTGATAGGCGTTGACGGATGCGGAATCGGCCCCTACGCCTGCATGGGAGCCACCCTTGGTGTTGTTCGCGCCGGGAGCCGGTCCCTGAGAGTTGTTGAAGCCCATGCCCTTTACGTTTATCGACGCGCCGGCGGCAATGGCAATGGACGACCCCGCCTTAAGGTTAAGCTGCTGAACGGCAGTAGAACCTGCGCCGTTCCCGTCATGCGTAAGCGTCGCGCCCTTCGCTATCTCAATCGTAGTCGCTACCTCGTTCGTCTTGAGCCCCGTTGCAAACGTCATGCTCACCGTCTGCGGGTTCCCCGTGTCGAAGGCGTCGCCTACGTAGAGCTTCGACACAGAGAACGCCGTAGCCACCGTGCAGGTCGAGCCCGGCGGAATGTACACCACGCTGTCAAGGCCGGGAGCCTCGCCTGCGACATCGCCGCTCGGCGTCCTCCATGCGCTCGCCGTGCCGAAGTTCGCGCTCGGGCCGGCCCAGATGTGCGTCAGGACTGCGGGGCGGTCTACGAGGACAAGCGAGCGCGGGGCGTTCATGGGAATCCCGAGCACGGCGTTGTACGCGCCATACGTGCTGCCTGCGGGGACGCCTTCCCACGTGTAGTACATTGCCGGCGTCGTGCCGGCATGGATCGACGCGGTTGAATTGTATGGATACCACTCCTCGAACGACTGCGCCCAGTTGACGCCATTCGTGGAGACGCGCTCCGTCGCGCTTTGCGAAACGACTGAAATCTTGTTCTCCGCCGCCCAGAGCCAGACGAGGCGCTTGCATTCGTTTGCATTCTGCGTGTGAACGTAAGAGAGCGAAGGGATCTCCTCCTCACCCAAAACCCAGGCACTGTTCGCGGTGTCGTAAGTGTCAATGCGGTAGCCGCGCACGTAGCCGCGCGCCGTCTCGTCTGCATTGAGAAACTGCGTGCCGGAAGGCGCCGTGAAAGTGTCGGTGCGCCCGTCCTGCATAGGATACCAGTTGTATGTCGGCGCGGAGTCAATCTGGTACTCCTCCGGCTCGGCCGTAACGACAACGCCGGAAATGGGCAGCTGCATCTTGAGCGAGACATTGTCATATGCGTTGTTGTACGACGAAGTGGCCGTGCGCGAAATCCTTAGGTTGGTCATGCGCCCTGTATTGAATGTAGTTGTCAGAGAGTACGTCGCATAGGTCTTGGTAATGTTGTTCGTCTTGCAGGCAAGGCGAGTTCCGCCGGTCGCGTTCAATATCTCCGTGGCAATGTTGTTGAGCGTCTGGTTGCCCGCAACCGCCGCGCCGTATGAAAGCTTGTATTTCGCAGGCGGGAGCGCAATATCCCACTTTTCAAGGTCAGGGTTCCCCGTGGAGCCGCCGCCCTTGTCAACAGCCCAGAAATAAGAACCCATGGCAGAAGACGTTGTCGAAACGTAATCGGTGGACACCGCCTTTCTTGCTCCGCCACCAGTCCAATTGTATTCATAAGTCTCGAAGTTGCCATTGGAAATCATCTCTGCCTGCGGCACATAGCCGCCGACATTCGCCGTTGCGACTATGTCGCGCACCTTCCCGGCGGCAACAGTAAGCGTCGCGGAAGTCACGCCAGTACATCCAGGAAGAGATGTTCGGCACGGGTCGTCAGAACGCCACCCTGTGAAGACAGCGAAAGGCACGGAGGGATCAGGGCGCGCCGACACCGTAAACGAGTCATCGCCCGCCTTAGTCCAGACATCCACGGACGAAGCCCATGTCTCGCCGTCTGCGGAGATCTGCACGCCCGTCTCTGCAGTGATGTGCGCGCAGAACTCGACAGCTCCGTTGTTCACGCGAGCAAAGGGGCTGCCCGCGGCAGACGCGCTGAAGTTCGCCTGCGGGGACGCCTCCTTTATGGAGCCATCGACGACATTGTACATTCCGTACTTGCCCGCAGTCGTCACGCACGGGATGAAGTCGCCGCTTAGCGTAGAGCCGTCGTTCCATATCTTCGCCGCGTACATGCGCTGCGGGACGGTGGCCGTCTGCTTTGTGCTGGCGACATTGGCGGTGAAGAACAGGAAGTTGGCGAAGGCGTTGCCAGAATACTTGGCGGCGGACGAGCCGTACCTCGTAAACGCGCCGGTCGTCACGTCCTCCAGATCGCAGCGCTCGCCGTTGTAGTTGTATCGCTTGCGCACGGTAAAGCGGTATCTGTGGCCGGCGACGGCATTGGCGGTCACGAATTCCGTACCGCTCTTGTACAGCGTGTCAAGGCGGAACTTGCCGTTCGCGCCGTCAAGGCACACGACAAGAGTCTGGTTGTCTATTGCCGTCTGGCGGCGAGCGCCGAAAAGATACCGCAGGTTCGAGGGGAGCGTGGAGTCGACAAGCTCCATGTCGACGAAGAACTTGCCGTTTATGTAGTGCGGCTTAAGCCCCGTGTCGACGTATGTCGCCGTCGCGCCGCTCGTCGAAGACTCGATGTATTGGCAGAAGCGGGCGGGAACCGCCGCGCTCGCCGCCGCCGCAACAAGCACGGCCGCCGCTAAGATTGCACCCTTCATTTTACCCCCCGGTTTTGATGGTCCGCACCACATGAAATCACTAGTTTTTCTGCCTCACAATGATTTAAGTGTAGTATACCCCATACATGGCCAAATGTCAAGGGCGAGGCTAAAGGTCCTTGGCAAGCTCCTCGAGCGTCATTGCGGTCTCGATCATGCAGTTGTACCAGTTCTCCCACTTTTCGCCGTACTTGCCCATCCAGTGCGTGGGCATGTTGCCGTCGTCGGGAGTGGCGTTCACGATGGAGTCGCAGAGGGCCTTGGCCTTTTCGCGGTATTCCTTCTCTCCGCACGCCTTGTACAGCGCCATGTAGAGCTTCGCCGTCTTTGCAGTGTGGCAGTCGATCGGGTTGTAGCAGTCGAACTGCTCCATCACCCCGGGCACATGCCATTCGGGCGCCGTCAGCACGCGCCACGCCCAGTTCTCGTCCATCTGCGGGCAGTCGTTCCTAGTGAGGTACTTGCCGTCGGCGGTCACGGGGCGCTCCCACACGACGAACTGGTCCTCGATGAAGGAAAGGAGTTTGCGCATGCTCTTCACCACGGCTTTGTCGCCGGGGCTCCTCGCGAGCCGCCATGTCGCGTAGCCGCAGGGGAAATTCATCGTGAGGTTCATGTACGGCGGCGTGGGCGGGCCGTCCTCGAACTGGCCTTCCCAATTGTAGGTGGAGAGCGGACCGTCGGGTCGCTCCATGTAGGCGGCGGCCTTGTCGGCGGCCTTGCGGTATTCCGCCTTTCCGGTGAGAGCATAAAGGCTTTCGAACATCTTGATCATGCTTAGCGGAATCGCGCGGTTGCGCGTCACGTCGACCCCGCCGGCTTTTCTAACGCGCACGTCTTCGGTGTTCTTCATGACGTCCGGGAGGCCCGTCTTTTCGCTAAGCCTCGCGTACCACGTTCCATCCTCGCCCTGAAGCCTGAGGAAGGTGCCGGCGATTTTCTCGGCGAAGTCGAGGTACTTCGCGGAGCGCTCGGGACTGTCGCCCTTCGAGTACCTTGCGAGCGCGGCAAGGGCGGTCCCCGCCTGCGCGGGATAGTGCATCATCGTCTGGCCAGCGTACTGCTTTGCCACGGGATGTCCGAAGCCGAGGGCGTATGTCGGGGGGAGGTATTCAAGGGGCGTTCCCGCGGGCTGGGCAATGGAGATGAGGTAGTCGGCGAGAAGGTACGCGAAGTCGAGCACCTCGCGCCTGCGTTCGGGGCGCGCGGCTGCGTAGCGCTCGCACATGAGGATGAGAGAGGAGTACATCTTCGAGGGGTAGCAGTTCTTCTTGTACGACTTGTCGGGCTTGCCCGTCTCGCGGAAGGCCTTAAGGGCCGGCGAGTCGAAGACGTAGTCGTATATTCTCAGCGCGGCGCGCGTGTAGTCCTCCTTTGGCGGCGGGTATGAGCCTGCGCGGAAGGGGGCGGTCTTCATGAAGGTGCGGGAGTCGGTCTCCTTGAGCTTGGAATTCTTCGCCTTGCCAAGCGCGGTGCATTCAACTTTCACTATCGAGTTTGCGGGTATCTTGTCCCAGATCGGGGTCAAGTCGACGCGCGGGCCGTTATGGTGGCTTAAGAAGCCAAGCTCCAAGGTTTTCCCGTCAAAGGTGGCGGTTGCCTTGTACTCTGCCGCTTCCGCGACCTTGAACTCAAGGATCGGCGGATGCTGGAAGAACACGCTGTAGCCGTTCCAGAGCTGGCGTCCGCCCGTGACGGCGGCCGGGGAATCAGGTTTTTTCGTGGCGGCATGGACCGAGACGTTGAGGCACGATGCCGTGATTGCGGCGATGGCGGCCGAGGCAAGAACCGTTGTGAGACTGCGTTTTGACATGTTGTCCTCCCGTTTGACGTTTTTCATCTGTTGCGTAGTATATCATTTTTCCACAGAGCTATGAAGGGAAAAGGCTTCTTATCACCTGCTCGGCCGGGGTCAGCGCCTTCTTGCGAGAGTTGCACTCCTTGCAGCATGGTACGCAGTTGCCGCGTGTCGACCTGCCGCCGCGCGAAACGGGCACCTTGTGGTCGAGGGTGAGGGCGTCAGCGCCGACCACCCTGTGGCAGTAGTGGCACTCCCCCTTCGCGACAAGCGCGCGCCACCAGTCCGTCTTCCTGAGCGCCCTCGCGCGTTCGCGCTCGCGCTTCACGTGCGCCTCGTCGGCCCGGATGTCAACCCAGTCCTCCGTCATCCGCCCCTCCTTCCGCTGCGCACCGAAACATCGACCTTCTTGCCGCATGGAAGGGCGAACTTGAGCCGAATGGACCTCAGCATGAGCGGCCCGCCCGTCCCCGCGCCGTACTTCACGTCGCCGACGACCGGATGGCCGGCTTCCGAGAAATGCGCCCTAATCTGGTTCTTGCGCCCCGTCTTGAGGCGGACCTCCACGAGCGTCGTCGCCCTGCCGCGCGAAATCACCTTCCACTCCGTCCGGGCGCGCTTTCCACCCTTGGGGACAGACCTCACCATGTAGCCGTCTTCGTCCTCGGCGAGATTCGACTCGAACGTCCCGGAATTCTCCTCCATCCGCCCTTCGACCGTCGCAAGGTACATCTTCTCCGTGATGTCGTTCCAGTTCGAGCGGAAGTATTCCGCAACCTTGCGCGACTTCGCGAACATCATGACGCCGCTCGTGTCACGATCGAGCCGATGGACGAGCCACACCTGGGCGCGGCTCTTGAGCTGCCCCTTGCGGACGTAGTCGTTAAGGATGTTCTCCGCCGTGCGCTGCGATTCGCGAGCCGCCCTCGTCGGGAGGCGCGTATGCGTGGTAAGAAGCCCCGCCGGCTTGTCGATGACGATGACGTCGCGGTCTTCGTAAAGTATCTCGAAAGGCAGGCGATGCGATCCCGGGCGCTTCATGAAGGCGAGCCTCCCCCGCCGAAGCGCTCGATGAATTCTGCCTCTGTTATGACGGGGACAGAAAGCTCCGCCGCCTTCCTGTTCTTCGACGACCCTGACGACGTGTCGTTCGTGACGAGAAACGACGTCTTGGACGACACCGAGCCCGAGACCTTGCCGCCCTGCGCGACGACATATTCCTTGAATGCGTCGCGCCCCGCGAACACGCCGAGCTCGCCCGTGACGACAAAGACCATTCCTCCGCACCTGCCGCCCTGCGGCGCGGAATACTCCTTCACCCTGACTTCGCCGAGAAGGTCGTCAAGCATGGCGATGTTTTCGCCGTCCCTGCACCACGCGACGAACGCAGCTGCCTTGCCTGGGCCGATGCCGTCTATCGACGCGAAAACCTCCTCCGCACCGTCCTGCGCGGCGGCCTCGAAAAGTTCCCTGAAACCATGGCGCGAAAGAAGCCTGCGGGCGACGTCCGGCCCGCACAGCGGAATTGAAAGCGCCACAAGAAGCTTCACCGCATCGCACTCGCGGGCGGACTCGACCGCCGCCACGATCTTGTCGGCGCTCTTTTCGCCAAACCCCTCCATCGCCGCAATCTCGTCCCTGTGCGAGCCGAGCCGGTAAAGGTCGCCAAAACTCTTCACCCACCCTGCGTTCACGAACTTCGCTATCGTCTCGCCCGCAAGCCCGTCTATGTCGGCGCCTGCCTTGGAGACGAACCTCATGAACTTGCGAAGCTCCCGCGCGGGGCATTTCGCGTTCGAGCAGCGCAAGGTCTTCGTGCCAGACTGCGACACCCTGAGTTCCGTGGCCGCGCCGCACACGGGGCATGTGGCGGGTATCTCCAGCGCCCCTTCGCCGCGCGTCACCTCCACCACCTTCGGAATTATCTTGTTCGCCTTTATGACCTTGAGCTCCGTGCCGGGGCCGCCGATGCCAAGGCGCTCGCACTCCGAGACGTTGCAGAGGCTTGCGCGCTTGACGACCGTGCCTTCAAGATTGACGGGTTCAAACACCGCGACAGGCGATATCGACGCTACCGCGCAGCTCCATTCGATGCGCTCGAGCTTCGTGGCGGCAGTCTCGTCCTGCCACTTGAAGGCGATTCCCGCCCGCGTCGCGTGATGGCCCGTCACCGACCCAGTGGCGGAATAGGCGACGTCGTCGTAGGTGACCACAAGCCCGTCGACGGGATATGGGTTCTCGCCGTCCGTGACCTTGACCGTCCACCTGTCGATTGCGCCCATTAGCTCCGCCTCGCCAGGGGTCGCGACAAGCTCGCGCTCGACAGTCTCGAAACCGAGGGAATCGAGGTAGTCCATGCATTCGCCCCACGACTTGAACTCCCTGTCGCTCTTTACGAGCGTAAACGGCTTCCACCTGAGGCGCCGCGCCTTCAGCTCTTCGACGTCCTTCAAGGTAAGCGAGCCCGACGCGAGATTGCGCGGGTTGGCGTAGTCTTCCTGCGACGAGGCGATGAACGACTCGAAGTCGGCATACGATATCACGGCTTCGCCGCGCACGACGAGATGGCCCTCGCAGGCGATCTTAGCGGGCACACCGAGAATGCCCTCCGCAAGATGGGTGATGTTCGTGCCGTAGTGGCCGTCGCCGCGCGTCACGATTCGCGTCAGGGAGCCGCCGTCGTAAGTGGCGACGAGAGTAAGGCCGTCGAGTTTCCACGAGATCCACACTGGCCGCCCTTCGCACCACTTCGCAAGCTCCGACACGCTTTTCGTCTTCGCGAGCGACAAGGCGGGCGTCTCGTGCGCCTCGCGCCGCCCGGCGAGCGAATCGGAAGACACCTTCGATGTCGGCGAATCTGGCAGCACCACGCCAGTTTCGGATTCGAGCTTCTTGAGGGCGTCGAACATGGCGTCCCACTCGAAATCCGTCATGAGCTCGCCGCGGCCGGAGTAGTACGCGTCGGCGGCCTCGTTCAGCCGCCGCACCATCTCCTTCATTTCGGCAAGGGCGTCCATCCTATGCCCGCTCCACTTCTTTCGGCGCGTCGAGGAGTGCCGCGGCCTCCTCCGCAATGCGGGCCATTGCGTCTTCGCCTGTGCGAAGGAACGCGGTCGCCGCCTCAAGCCGCCCTACGCAACGCGCCCGCTCCTCCGGGTCGTCAAGCCACCTTGAAAGATGCGCCACAACGTTCTCCGGCGTGCAGTCCTCCTGGAGAAGCTCGGGCATCGGCTGTTCGCCGCTCCCGCCGCACCTCGCCCAGAGGATGTTGGCAAGCCCGGCATGGCGCGTCCCCTTTATCATGAGGCGAAGGAAGAACGCCGTAAAGCCACTCACCTTGTAAATGAGCACCGTCGGGCATTTTGCAAGCGCCGCCTCGAGGGTCGCCGTTCCGCTCGCCACAACTGCGCACGTCGCCCTTGAAAGAAGCTCCCGCGCGCCGCCGTCCTGGACAGTCGCCAATCCCTTCATCGAGCCAAGGCGGCTCTCTATCGCCGCGCGCACACGTGGATTCGCGGCGGGAATCACGAACCTCGTGCCAGGGCGCGAAAGGCGCTCCATCGCCACGCGGAGAACCGGCATCAGATTCTCTATCTCGAACATCCGCGAGCCAGGCAGCACGGCGACAAGCCCATTCTCCCTCGCCTGCTCCTCCATGCCGCAAAAGGCGTCGTAGAGCGGATGGCCCGTAAACACCGCGAACCCGTCGCGGTAGCACTTGGGCTCGAACGGCAGAAAGCAGCACAGCCTGTCGAAAGTGCGCTCCACTACGGGTATCTTGCGCCTCTTCCACGCCCATACCTGCGGCGAGACGACGTGCATCGTCTTTATGCCAAGCTTCTTCGCATGCGCCGCAAGCGACATGTTCATGCCGGGGTAGTCGACGGTGATGACGAGGTCCGGCCTCCACGAGGAGATTGCGCGCCTCATCGTGCGCCTGACGCCAAGAAAGTAGAAGAGCCTCGCTATGACAGGCCAAAGGCCCATGACGGCAAGATCCTCCGTCTTGAAGCCGTAGTCGGAATAGCCTCGTATCTCCGCCCCGTCAGCAAGTCGTGCGGCAATTTGACGAGCATAGAGGACGCCGGACTCTTCGCCGGCAAGGAGAAGCACCTTTTTCTTCATGGCCTTAGCGGAGCCGGGGGCAGGTCCGTCGCGATGCCGGCAATTGCTATTGAGTGGCGGTTCGCGAACTTAACTACCTTCTCGCGCTCGAGGACGACGATTCGCCCTGCCTGGAAGCCGAGCGCGGTGACGCCGGCCCGCTTCATCGTCTTAAGGGTCTTTAGGCCGACAACCGGAATGTCGAAGCGCATGTCATGGCCCTTGCGAGCCGCCTTGAACACAACGGCACCTCGCCCGCCGAGCGAACCTGCGCGGCGGATTGCCGCGTTGGTGCCCTCAAACGCCTCGACGGCAAGGACCATCCCGCTTTTGACGAGAACCGTCTGCCCGACGTCGTGCAGCCCCATGTCGGCTGCGACTTTTGCGGCATGCTCAATGTCGCGTCGCTCGCCGTCTGTGAAGTCGCGCTCCGTGAGAACGCCCTCGCCGGGGATGCAGTCGTCCATGAAGTACGAGGCGGGAAGGACCTTGACGCCCTTTTCCTCGAACTTCTCTACAAGCTTGCCGAAAAGCGAATGGGCGTTCTTCGCGCCGATTTCGGAAAGCCAGCGGCGCGTAACCTCGTCGAAGCGCGTGCGGAAAAGCGAAATGGGAGAGACCTGCCCCGCGAGGACCACGCCGTCGTAGCCGCGAGACGCGATCCAGTCGAGCGCGGTCGAGATCTCGCCCATGCCGAACTGAACCGACTCGTCCGCCATGGAGCGGACGAGCCGTGATGCGGAGCCCCTGATCGCCAGCACGTCCACACGCTCGACGCCGAAGCGCCTTGCGTTGCGCACGAGGATCTCCGGATAGGCCCCAGAGCCGGAGATGACGGCGATCTTCACAGGCCCTTCGACTTGAGGAACGCGTAGGACGGAGTGACGGCCTCAAGCGAGTTGAAGTGCCTCTCGCATTCGACGACGAACCACTTGACGCCGTTTGCCGTGGTCGACTTGATGACGTCGTCCCAGTCGACGCCCTTCGCGCCGGGCTCGCCGGGCTTGCCGAGGATGGCGTCGAACTTCTTCACGCCCTTGCCCATGCCGTTCTCCTTGGCGTGGATGTTGAGCGAGCGGCCGGGGTACTTGCGGAACTGCTCGGAGGGATCGACTCCCGCGCAGACGCTCCAGCCGACGTCCTGCTCCATCTGGACGGCCTTGTCGGTGTTGGAGAAGAAGTAGTCCCAGAACGAGGTTCCGTCCATCATCTTGATGGCGTGTTCCCATGTGTGGTTGTGGAGGCCGATCTTGCAGCCCATCTTCGCGGCGTCCACGGCGGCCTTGTTGTAGAACTCGACAAGGCGCTTGGTGAAGTCGTCGATCTCCGGCGTGGGCTTGCAGGGCTCTCCGCCTTGGCCGGTGGACCAAGAGCATCCGGGCGGGAAGTTGCCGCCGCCGGGGCAGATGATGAGGCTGTTGCCGTACTCAAGCTCGAACTCGCACGTCTTCTTGAGGACGTCCGGGTCGTACGTCCACTTCTTCGTGTCGAAGCCATAGCTCGAGTTGGCGACGTGCGTTCCGCACACCACGAGGCCCGCGCCTGCAAGCATCGACTTCAGTTCCGCCGCGCTTGCGCCGTAGTAGCCCGCGAACTCGACGCCCTTGTAGCCGATTTCGGCAATTGTCTTGAGCGCCTTTGCAAGGGCCTTCGTCTTCACCTCGTCCTGCGCGGGAATCCACTTGTTGAGCGAGTAGAGCTGAAGCCCGATCTGCGGCTTGCCGCAGCACGCCGCCTTCGCACAGCACTTCTCCGCAGCGGCAAGCGCGCTCCTGTAGCCCGAAAGAGCGAACCCGAGGCCGAGCGTGGAAGCCCCGCCGATGAAATTACGTCTTGATATGTTCATTGAGTCTCCTTTATGTGAAGGTTAGTTGTAGGTATTATATCTAATTTCCCGCTATAAAATCAAGTGCAAAATATTGATTAGAGGGGGTGGCCGCAGGAGTTAGTCGTTAGTCGCTAGTCGTTAGTCGTTAGTGCTTGGTGCCTGGGTGCTTGGTGAAAATGGAATTTTACAATTCCGCTCTCGAACTCGAGCTCCAACTCGAACTATATTCCTCACACAGAGTCACAGAGTTTTTAGCCGTGTAGAATGTGGGAATGTGAAAATATCCAACAGCCAATATCCAATTTCCCTTTGGGGTTTCCCTATCGCACGCGCCGCCTCACCTCAAGCTGGTAATGCACGCCTCTTTCCGTTTTCACTTGGTCACCACAAAAGCTGAGAGAGCTATACGACCCGTCACAGACCCATATGCGAAGTGCGTCTGTCTCACCCCTTAACATGACCCAATCGGCAGACTCGCTCTCCACGACGAGATTGATGCCGCAGCTTTCGGCAAAGTCGCGCCGAACCTCGTCTGTCCAGCGTTGTGCGCCGTCTATGTCAAACTCGCAGACGACGCTGCGGTTGAAAACCATGGCATAGGCTTTTCTGCTGTCTATGTCGCCGCGCACTTTCACTGTCTCGAACCCATGAAAAGGCTGTTTCAATTCAAGTTCCCGCGAGAGGAACAATCCGTCTTCACAAGAATCCATAATACAATTCGTCTCTGAATTCCAGTCGATCTTGGCGTCGAAGACAAAGCCCATGAATGCAGCGCCAGCGGAATTCGTGCATGGTGTAAGCGCAAGAATAGGCATATCACGCGCCCCGTCCTTTATTGACGCTATCATCTGATCAAGCATCTCTATGTGTCGTTTCTTGCCTCGCACCTTCTCTTTGGGAACATTAGCCCCTGCCAA
>JAEEGL015789821.1_pt1 | contig 22511 bp, 18 predicted proteins | sample 9134231 | NCBI WGS metagenome assembly JAEEGL01 (sample SAMN16246548, study PRJNA631951) | gut metagenome | biome: gut microbiome; feature: rumen; material: fiber-attached | host: Bos | place: Iran: Karaj | collected 2018-10
GACTTTTTTACAGACATCTAAGCCAAATCTCCATAAACCTGTCATAAACACGGTATCCTTTGGAGTCTTTGTAAACAAGCTCTTTATCTACAAGAGCCAGAACTGCTGTGCTGTTACTGCTTGCCCCCTTTAATCCGTATTTCCTCACAAATTCATTAGCGTTTATCTCAGCCACCACACTCTCATGGGCTATAGCCTTCAGTATTGCAGCCTGATTAAGGGTTAGCAGATTGTACCAGCTCTCGTATGTGTCTGATTTGGAGTCAACTATTTGTGCCACTATAGCATTAATGTCTTCAATGGTTACATCGGGGTTTTTGTACTCATATATGCGGTTTAGTATATTCTGAATATACCATGTGTGTCCCTCAAAGGTGTTGTAGATGTAATCAAACACTTCACGTTTTAAATCCGCCTTGGCCTTTTTTAAGTGATTTTTGGCAAACGTATAATATTTTTCTGGAGCAATTTCCTTGAGTGTCATAATGTCTGTTGAGGAGTAGAACGGGCGCTTCGGCGATGAAAACATATCAGCCATAAGGTGTTGCTTGCTCCCAGAGAATATGAAATGCACATTATTGCAGAACTGGATGTGAGACCTAAGCAGTGCCTCTGTCCCTTTTTCAGGGTATTCATTTATCTGCTGAAACTCATCAATTGCAATATAACACTCTTTGCCACAGCTTTTCAGATGCTCAAAAACGCCGTCCAGAGTGCTCTCAGTTTGTGAAGGTTGCACAGTTATACTGGTCTGTGGAGCACCTGTTATAGGGTCGTATGACAGCACTAAATGGCTGTTCTTTATGAACTGAGTTATGGACTTGCCCATCTTTGTAAGTGAGCTGTCTAACTTTCCTATTATATGCTTGCTGAGCACATTGACAAAATCATTAAGATTCTTTGTTGAGTAAATGTCTATGTAAAAGCACACTATGCCCTTATCCCCCTGCTCTAACTGGTGGAACACATGCTTTATCAGCCCTGTTTTTCCCATACGGCGTGGACTCATCAATGTAAGGTTCCTGCCGTTTTTAAGCGCTGAAATAATACTTGCACTCTCCTTCTCCCTGTCACAGAAGTACTCAGGAGAGAGATAGCCGTTAATCAAAAAAGGATTTAATGCCTCGCTCATAGTCTTTCATATTTCCTGTTTCATAAAATATGAAACATAATTTATGAAACAAAGGTAAGTCATTCTAACTGAAAAAACAAGAGAAAATGGTAAAAAATTATGCTGTATGCAACTTGCAGGTGGCATACGCATAACGTTAATTTGCATCATTGGGTTGGGGTGAGACGCCGTTGTCGCTGTGGTCAGTCTCTGGTTGTAACAACTTTGAAACATCATTGAAACGCATTTGAAACAAATACATAAAAAATCACTATGCTTGGTGAAATTCTTTTAGGGATTGCTTGTTGTATATCAAAATAGCGTTACATTTGCATTGTGATTTTTTCATAGTATTTGATTTTAAGGTTAGCAAATAGGCACTCAAGCGTGAGCGCCTTTTGTTTTTTAAAGTCACTTCTCAGTGTCTTCAGGTTTATTTTTATGACCTCTTTTTTCTGCCGTATAGCGTGCGTCGGTCTCTCCTACAAGTAATAATTCTGTTATCATGTGTACGTCCTCTTTTAACGCCACCATGCCTAAATAGAGTTCCTTTAAGAACAGGTTCCCGATGGGCATGTCAGCCACAAGTTCATGCACGTCTACGTCAAGAGCCCTGGCCAGCTGCCTTATACGGTCCATGTTTACTCCTGTGTCCCCACGCTCTATCTTTGAGTAAGCTGTTACGGTAATATTCAACCTATCAGCCACATTCTCTTGTGTCAGGTTTAACAGGCGTCGCCTTTCTTTGAGGTTCTGACCAAACTTTATTCTCTCCTCTTTTTTAAGTTTCTCTCGATTTTCTTCCGAAGTGACTCGTTCTCTTTTTGAAATTTTCATACTTGCATTAAATGTTGTTAGTGTTAAACAAATAGTTTTAATTGCTATTTGTAAAGTTACAAAACACATCAATGCAAAAACTGTAACTTTTAGTTACATTTTTGTAACCAAAAGTTACAGTTTGGTTTAATTTGCGGCGTAAAAATGGAATTTATGCCTTCTTGTCAAAGTATCCGCGGCGCTCTGTAGAGGTTACCATCATCTGCTTCATGGTGGTTTCATCGCCGTTGGCTATGGCATCTCTCAATCTTGTGAATTGAGCGGAGAAGAGGTCCATCTGGCGTAACAGCTCATTGCGGTTAAGAAGGAACAGCTCTGTCCACATCTCCTCGTTTATGCGGGCTATACGTGTAAGGTCACGGAATGAGTCTCCGGTAAAGCGTGCAAGCTCTTGTGAGTTATCCTTGCAGTTCATTAGTGAAACTGCAATACAGTGTGTCAGCTGGCTCAGGAACCCAATCATTTCATCATGCTGTTCAGTGGTAAGGCGTGATATTGTTTTGAAACCAAGTATGCGCCCAATCTCCTCGCAGGTTTCAATGGCCTCTGGAGTGTTTTTGGATGTAGGTGTAACTATGTAGTTAGCACCCTCAAATACACGGGCTGTGGCGTTTTGCACACCGCTTGTTTCGCGGCCGGCCATAGGGTGTGCGCCAATAAACTCCAAATCAGGACGTAGCATGCTTTGAACTTTGTCAACCACTGTGCCCTTCACTCCTGTAACGTCAGTGAGCAGTGCGCCTGGCTTCAGCAGATTCTGGTGTTTCTCTATCCACTCAATGAATACGTGAGGGTAGAGTGAGAATACTATTATGTCATACTCCGATACGGTATCAAGGCTCACTTCTGTGCTGCCTGCATCTATAATTCCGTGCTCAATGGCGTAGTCAATTGAACTTTGTGAGCGTGTTATGGCACCCACTTTGTAACCAGCCTTTTTAAGTCCCTCTGCATAGCTTCCTCCTATAAGACCAAGGCCTACAATAAGGAATGATTTATCTTTCAAATTACTCATAAATAATACATATTGTTAGTAATATTCTCTCCCATTCTTCAGGCTCAGCCCATTTGTAATGGGCTTCGTCCCTCCCATACGGGTCTGTGACCCTATGGGTCCCTCCCACTATACCTCTCCGTGGGTGGAGAGGCTTCTGAATTAGGAGAGAATATTACTTAACTCTTCATCATTATTAATTATATTGTCAGCAATAGATTTATATATAGGTAATCTTTTATGGTATAGCGCTTTTAGCGCTTCTGAATCACTTGAAAGCGGGCGGTCACTTGTGGCTATGAGCTGGTCAAGCGGACGGTTTATAAAGCTGATTCTGCCGTTCATCTTAAGGTTATGAACATTCTCACTGCGTAACACAGCACCACCGCCAAGTGCAATAACAAGCCCCTGGCGCACAGAAATGTCACGTATAACGTTGCTCTCCATATCACGGAACGCCTGCTCTCCCTGCTCCTTGAATATCTGTGTAATCTCCATGCCGGAACGCTCCACTATAAGTGCATCGGTGTCAACAAACTCTCTCCCGTATTTAGCGGCAAGCTCTTTGCCTATGGTGGTCTTCCCGCATGACGGCATGCCACAGAGCACTATATTGCGCTTGTTTGTGAGTATCTTTTCATATATGCGGTCTGTGTCAGCCTGCCCAAGGTTGGAGCCCACAAACCAGTTCCTTGCGGCTACTGCCTGAGCCACAAGCATATATAGTCCGCCGCTTGCTTTGATGCCACGCTCCATAGCGTCAAGCACAAGGTTTGTCTGTAGCGGATTATAGATGCAGTCAAGCACTCCCTCAAGGCATGGAAACAGGTTTATATCCACCACACGATGTGCATTATTTGGGAACATACCCACAGGAGTGGCGTTAATTATAATGTTGTAGTTAAAGCTATTTCCTCCTGTTTTCAGGGAATAGATGTCTATATCTGAATCTTTAGGGCTTCTGGCTGCGTGTGTTATTGAGCCTGCTCCCAGCGATGCCGCCACCGCATGGGCTGTTTTAGCTGCACCTCCCACACCAAGAATAAGCACGTTGCGCCCTGTGAAATCAACCTTGGAGCGTATGGCCATAAGTTTCAACCCCTCAAAGTCTGTGTTGTAACCAAATAGTTTGCCTCCACGGTTCACTATAGTGTTTACCGCCCCTATAGCCTTTGCATCGTCAGAGATATAGTCTAAGTAGGGTATTACGCTCTCCTTGTAAGGTATGGTTACGTTGATGGCCTTAAAGCTGCGCTCACGCATAAAGGCGTCAAGCCCCTCACGGCTAACCTCATGCAGCTCATACGCATCGGCCGATAACATTCCGTGAATCTCACGTGAGAAACTATGCCCCAGATGTTCGCCTATTAGTCCGTATTCCATTATCTCAGGTAGTTTTGTCCGTTCTTTATTGATAGCATGTCACAAAGTACAATGGCAACCATGCTGCTAATAACTATGCAGATACGTCGCACTATGGCGGGGTCATGGCGGCCTGTAAGGTTAAGGGTCTGCTCTTCTCCTGTCAGAAAGTTCACGGTCTGCTGGCTCTGCGCTATGGATGGGGTAGGCTTTACGGCTGTGTTGAACACCACGGGCATGCCGTTTGATATGCCGCCGTTAATTCCTCCGTTGTTGTTTGTGCGGGTGCGTACTGCACCATTTTCAATGCAGAACGGGTCATTTGCAGTTGCGCCAGTCATGTGGGCAAGGTCAAACCCTTTGCCAAACTCAATCCCTTTAACACCGCCAATGGCAAACACAGCCTTGGCAATAACGCCCTCCAAGGAGTCAAACCAAGGTTCACCGATGCCAGCCTCCAAGCCTGTAATGGCTGTCTGCACTATGCCGCCAATGGAGTCAAGGTTATTTTTCACCCCGATGATAGCATTGGTAATATCCTCTTCAATATGGTTGACAACAGGGAATGTCTTATTGTTTAGCACCTCTATGCCATGCTCAATGCTCTCAGCGTTGGTACAGAAATCAACATCTCTGACCCCGCCGCAGCTCAATATGTGAGTCCCTATTCTCACGCCCTTGCCTTCAAGCGCCTTGATGGCTATGGCACCTGCAGCCACAATCCCTGCTGTGATTCTGCCGCTAAAGTGGCCGCCTCCACGATAGTCCTCAAACCCGGCATACTTTACGTGTGCTGTATAGTCTGCGTGAGCAGGACGTGCCAGACCGTAGGTTTTGGAGTAGTCTCCGCTACGGGTGTCTTCATTAGGGATAAGTATGCAAATGGGTGCGCCTGTGGTGTAGCCGTTAAACACTCCGCTCACTATTTTGAAGTTGTCCTTCTCACGGCGTGCGGTGTCTGTGGCTCCCTGTGGGCGGCGTTTTGATAGCTGTGATGCTATAAATTCCTCGTCCACATTAATGCCTGCAGTCATGCCGTCAAGCACTGCGCCTATGGCTTCTCCGTGAGACTCCCCTAATAGGGTCAGGGTAATATTCGTTCCTATTGTATTCATATTTTCAACTCTTTAAACTCAAAGCTACCAATTTCATTAACGTAAACCGTTGTGATTTTATTGCCGGAAGCTTTCTTATCCAGTTTTATGTATGGCTTGAGCGTCTCCATGTCAAAGGGGTTCACGGTAGGCAGGTCATACTTTTCAAGTACCGCCTTGATGCGTGCAGCTGCTTCAGGGCTTGCCATGCTGAGCATGCCAATAGCCACACACTCACCATGGTAGAGTTGCTTCTCTGGGTCGCTCTCCAGTGCGTGTGAAGCCGCCTCAATGGCGTGGCCTATTGTGTGCCCAAAGTTAAGCACCTTTCTGAGCCCACCCTCCTTAGGGTCTGCCTTAACTACTGCGTATTTGATGACAAGGGAGTCTGCAATTATGCGGTCAAGTTTTTCGTCAAGCGTGCCGTCTGACTCTATGTAAGAGAAAAGTTCGGCATCGCTGGTGGTTGCCATCTTGATGGATTCGGCAAGCCCCTCATGCAGTAGTCTCGGAGTGAGCGTAGAGAGCACATCGGGGTCTATAATAACCTTTTTAGGCATATAGAAGGCACCTATGTTGTTCTTTACACCGCCAAAGTTTATGGCAGTCTTGCCTCCTATGGAAGAATCCACCTGAGATAGCAAAGTGGTGGGCACATTGTAAAAATCCACGCCACGCATGTAGCACGATGCAGCAAAACCTGCCATATCGCCAGTGACACCGCCTCCCACAGCCATCACTGCGTCAGTGCGTGTGAAACCGTGGTCTATCATAGCCTGAAGTATAAGCTTCAGGGTGTCAAAACTCTTGCTCTCCTCACCGTGCTCAAACACAAACTTATAGCCGTTTTTGCACGCACTCAGCACAACATCGGTGTAGGCGGAAGGCACACCATCATCTGTCACCACTAATACCTTACGGTTAAGGTTCAGGTATTCAGCCACATGGCTCAGCGCACCACGTCCTAAAATAATATTTTCTGCAATTTGTTTGCTCATGTTATAGTCCGTAATGCCGTATTGTATCACTTACAATCCTCTCTATCTGCTTTTCTTTACTGGTATTCCCGTCTGGAGATACAAAACATACATACCATGTTCCTGGATAATCCCATATTCTTCTCATGTAGTCTTCCACATTATAACGGTCATATATCTTTTTAACATGCGGGTATTTCTCCTGCACTCTTTTTAGTGCTTTATTCCTAAGTTCCTCAACTTCAGCTACAGTGCTGTCATAGTACTGGCTGTTTTTGAGCTCACTATCGTAGTAATCGTGGTATCCCATATCCTAAAAATTTATAATAGTTCTGCGATATCATAGATGAGGCGCTCCGTCTTCTCCCAACCAAGACATGGGTCTGTGATAGACTTTCCGTAGATGCACTCGCCCTCCTTCTGAGCACCGTCCTCTATGTAAGACTCTATCATCAAGCCTTTTACAAGTGCTTTTACGCCTTCGCTATGACGCATGCTGTGCAGCACCTCCTTAGATATACGTATCTGCTCAATGAACTTCTTGCCGGAGTTTGAGTGGTTGCAGTCTACAATAACTGCTGGGTTCTTCAGGTTCTTGGCAGCGTCATAAAGTTCCACCAGATGGTTCAAATCCTCATAGTGGTAGTTAGGATGGGCTGTGCCGTGATTATCCACATAGCCACGGAGAATGGCGTGAGCGAACGGGTTGCCTGCACTCTGAACCTCCCAGTTACGGTAGATGAAGGTGTGGCTGCCTTGAGCCGCCTTAATAGAGTTCATCATTACAGAGAGATCACCCGATGTAGGGTTCTTCATACCCACTGGAATGTCCAGGCCGCTTGCGGTAAGGCGGTGCTGCTGGTTCTCCACGCTGCGGGCGCCTACTGCTACGTATGATAGCAGGTCTGAGAGGAATTGGTGGTTCTCCGGGTAGAGCATCTCATCAGCACATGAGAAGCCAGTCTCATTAAGAGCCTTCATGTGCAGTTTGCGGATTGCTACCAGACCTTTTAGAATATCCGGGTCTGCCAGCGGATTAGGCTGGTGAAGCATACCCTTGTAACCTGCACCTGTGGTTCTTGGCTTGTTGGTGTAGATTCTTGGCACAATAATAACCTTCTCTCTAACCTTGTCCTGCACTGGGCGCAGACGGCTAATATAGTCAATAACGCAATCCTCATGGTCTGCAGAGCATGGACCAATGATTAGCATAAATTTGTTTGATTCGCCACTGAGTATTGCTCTAATCTCTTTGTCATTCTCAGCCTTGGCTGCAAGTCCAGCCTCTGAGACAGGATACATCTCCTTAATCTCTTTGGGCTCAAATAGAGCCCTTTTAAAATTCATATTCATATTTTTTTTCTTCTAAAATGGGTTCATTTTCTACATTCATCAAGGAAAAAATTCGCACGGCACGCTCGTCATGCTGAGCGTAGTGCAACGTAGCGAAGCATCTCGTAATGTTTATGAGATCCTTCGGACATACTGCCCTCAGGATGACGTTAACAGTCAACTGTCAACTAAATGAAATCCTGGAAATGATTTGGAAACACACTTCACGTCATCAATCATTATCTTGCTGTCTGCTCCAAGTTCCGCCAGCATCAGTGCCATAACCATACGGTGATCATGGTGTGACGTGAACTTGCCGCCCTTGAGGCGTGCTCCTGCTGCACATCGGTGGCTGAGGCTCATGCCTTTAACCATCATAGTGTCATTCTCTATGTGAACCTCCACACCAAGCCCCTTAAACATCTCCATAATGGCTGAGGCTCTGTCAGACTCCTTGCTTGCAAGCCTTCCTACTCCGCCTAAATGGCTCTCACCCTCACTCATTGCGGCAAGTACTGCCACCACAGGGAAAAGATCTGGCGCCTGGTTAAGGTCTGCGTGAAATGAATGTAATGGTGATTTGGCTGTGCTTACGCTACTGCCATCCACCTTCACTGTGGCTCCGGCTGAGCGCAGAATGTCAAGTATAGCCATGTCTGCCTGCTGTGATGCAGTGCTTAGGTCTGGTACCGTGGCGCTACCGTAAATTGCACCTGCAATAAGCATTGGAGCAGCTCCGCTCCAGTCTCCTTCAATGGTCACATCGGCGGCCTTATAGGTCTGACCGCCAGCTATCTTTATTATAATGCGTTCGCCAGCCTCCTCTATATCCACGTTTACGCCAAACTGCTTTAGCACATCCTTTGTTAAATGCAGATAGGGCACGCTGCGCGGCTCTTCTACAGTTATTTCAGTGGGCGTCTCCGCCAGAGCAAGGGCTGACATAAGTCCGCTTATAAGCTGGGAGCCGCCGCTTCCTTGCACTATAGCCTTGCCGGCGCACAGATTGCCTTCAATACATAGAGGGACTGAAGTGTTATCAAGTGTCACTCCAAACATCTCCATAGTCTCTTTGGCCATGAGAAGCGGGCGGTTTACAAGCGTGCCCTCTCCCTTTATTAGCGTGCGGCCTTTATGGAGCATTGAAATGATAGGTATTGTCATTCTGGTCAGGAACCCTGATTCGCCTGTGGAAATCTCTTCCGGTATTTCAGGTGAAGTTCCTATTCCTGTTATTGTTAGAGTAGTGCCATCTTGTATTATGTCAGCCCCTAACGCTTTTGCCACCTTTATGGCTGATTCAGAGTCAGCACATGGCGTATAGTTCCTCAACACCGATGTCCCCTCAGCCAGCGTGGCTGCAATTATGGCTCGCTGTGCCATGCTTTTTGATGCAGGAACACGGGCGCTACTGTTACGCCATATCTGGGTTGAACCATATAGAGCGCGCCTCATAACATCTGCTGTCCACTGCCCGTCTGCGGTACACTCGTCAGCGTTAAGAGCCGCGTATGTAAAAGGAGCCCCGTGTCTGAGAGCATCCATACGGCTCTCTTTACCTGCCGCACCCATACAAAAAGCAGAAAGGCGTCCGTTATGCTCCCCCTCATACAGTCTCATTACACACTCCACGTCATCATCAGAGTGGGCGTATGTAACCACTTTTACCACATCAGCCCCTAATTGAACGCACTCATGCGCCACTTCTTTTAGTTGGGATAGTTGGGGAGTTCCGTCATAATAGTGTACAGAGCGTACGAATTTACAGCCGCATTCCAATGCTTTGGCCCTGATACGTTCTCCCATAGGAGCCGGTGCTTCTATCTCTAAATCCACAAAAGCGGCTCCTGCCTCCACGGCTCTGATGAGTTTATGCTCCGCCTCAGCGGTCTTAACATCGCCGCATATACGACAGGTGGCAAGCAGTGTTACGTCAGAGCGTGAGAACAGCCTCTCTATGTCAGCGTCAGTAAGCTGCGGACATAGGTCAAGACGTATCTCTGCCATCTCAGTCTTTCCACTGTCAAGAATGGCGGAAATCTCCTCAAAACCTTTATTTTGGATACTGGTACAAATCATTATTTATCAAATACTAAGTTGCTTATAGCTACCAAGATGTTTCATCTTGCTACAGATGGTATTAAGCTGGATAAGCAGGTCCTGGCCGTCAGAAGTGTTTACATTCCCTTCAAGCTCCGCAAAGAAGTAGTGTCCCCACATCTTGTCCTTTAGAGGGCGGCTGCGCAGACTGCTCATATTAAATCCGTGAGAACCTATCAGGTTAAGCGCCTGTGCCAGAGCTCCGCATTCATTCTTCACTGTGAATACAAGCGTAAAGTGCTCTCCTAAGCGGTCCTTGCTTTTTGTGGTGTTTTTTGTTCTTGAAAATACTGCAAATCTGGTGGAGTTTGTAGAAGATGTGTTTATCTTGCGCTCCAGTATTTCAAGGCCGTATAACTCCGCTGTCTCCTCAGACGCTATGGCAGCCATGCTTTTGTCACCCTTCTCAGCCACGTACTTTGACGCTACGGCAGTGTTGCCAAACGCCTCCTCCTCAAACCCGTGAATCCTTATGTATTCAGTGCATTGAGAAAGGGCCTGAGGGTGGCTTACCACCTTCCTAATATCAGCGATTCCGGCTCCTTTCACGCCAAGCAGGTTCTGCACAATGCTCATCTCCACCATAACGTTCACAGAAAGAGTGCCATAGAAGGCTAAATCCATTACGCCGCCCACATCGCCGGCATAGCTGTTTTCCATAGGCAGAATGGTTACATCCACACTGCCATCCTCGCAAGCCTTGTATGCGCTCTCAAAGTCAGGGTAGGAGATAAGCTGCGCTGTAGGGTAGAGCTTCTTGGCTGCGATGTAGGCGTATGCCCCGGGAATGCCGCAGTATGCCACCTTCATATTGCTCATCATGCGCTCCTGATAGGATTTGGCAATGTCCATCAGGTTCTGTACAAATACTTTGTAGTACTCTCCTATGGTGCTGTCAGATATATTATCGTTGCACCTTTCAAGAATTCTTGCCTCCTGTTCGGCGTCATAGATTGGAAGCCCTTTCACCTGCTTGTAGGCAATAACATCCTCAGCAAGTTTCATTCTCTTTTCAAACAGTTCCGCTATCTGGCGGTCAACTGCCTGAATCTGTTTTCTCGTTTCGTCTAAGTTTTCCATGGTAAAAAAGAAAGACTGCCCAAATCACATCGGACAGTCTTTATAATGTATGAATTTAATTGTCTTGTCATTCAAACAAATACTACCACTGTCCGATTTGACTATTAAATCGAAACCAATAATAATAATATTTTGCAAATGACAAGTTCATTCTTTTTCTCTTACGGCTGCAAAGATACAATATTTAATTGAAAATTTTCAAATATTAACTACTTTTTCAGTATCCCTTTGTCTTTCATATCCTCGACAACTGTCTTTGCAAACTCAGCAGACATTGTCTGTGGGTCAGATGGGTCTGTTGTTACTGTTTTTGCAATGTAAATTGCATCATTCTCATCCTGTGCGTTAAAGAGACGTGCCTCCAGAACGTAGCTTGTGGTCTCTGTCCAGTAACCTGGAGTGGTTACCTGGTCATAGTAGTAGTTGAAGCAAGCGTAGTATGGGTGGAACCAAGGGTCAATAAAAGCAGGACCGGCAGGTACAGCCACTGTTGTGGTGGTAGGTGGAACGTAATCCTCATTTTTCTGTTTGTCAAGAAGTGTTATAACCATTACACCTGTGAAGCCGCCGTCACGTACAAACTTAGCAACTTTATCTTTGTCTGCTTTCTTAAGTGCGTCCGGACCGAATGTGTCAAAAGCGGAAACGGCGTTTGCTCCGTGTGACCTAAGATTAGCAACTATGGCGTCCTCAAAGTTATCCTGTATGGAGTTATCACTCTTGCTTAGAAGAGAGAATACTATAACCTTGTCCATAACATTTGGAGCAATAGAGCCAGCCCATGATGAAATAAGGCGGGTTGAAGAACATGATGCAAGAAGCACTGCGCTTAGTAGGATTGCAACTGATGTAAAAATTTTGTTTTTCATATTTTTTTAATTTGTGGGCAAAGATAGTAAGATTTTTTTTCAACTATAAGAAAAATAGTGTAATTTTGAACTTTATATGTGATTTAGTAGGGTTATAACATGGAAATTGTAATTTGTGCAATAGTATTTTTAATTCTTGGAGCGTTAGTTTCAGGTATAGTGATTTATGTGCTTTTATCAAAGAAAAACCAGACGCTCAGTGAAGGTCTTGCCGTGGCGGAGATGAAACTGTCAAAATCTGAAGAGAGGTGCGGGGAGATAAAAAGTGATTATGAGGGGCGTATGGAGGAACTTAAGCGTCTGAGTGAGGCTCGTGTGGCAGAGATTAAGGAGCAGAATGAGAAGGAACTTAAACGCCGCGATGAGCAGTTTGCAACATCTCTGAACCTTGCCCGTGAGCAGATGAAAGGCCAGTTTGAAGAGGAGACAAAGCGCCGTTCAGAACAGTTGAAAATTGAGAATGCGGAGCGTATGCAGACGGTGGTGGAACCTCTGCAAAAAGAGCTTGAGGGCCTCAGGAAACTTGTTGCAGACACCAAAGAGAAGAGCGACAAGAGCACATCGGCGCTTGAAGAGTCAATAAAAATGGTGCTTATGCATGACAAGGAGCGTGACAAGACCACTCAAGACCTTGCAGAAGCACTAAAAAATAGAGGAAAAGTGCATGGAGACTGGGGCGAGCATGTGCTCACGGATATATTGCGAGATAGCGGATTGCGTGAGGGTATAGAATACGAGTATCAGAGTAATTTTAAGAACGACAATGGTGCTGATTTGCGCCCCGATGTCATTGTTAAAGCGCCAGATGGTTCTGCAATAATTATTGATTCCAAGGTGTCGCTCACAGCATACGCTAATTATGTAGGTGCTGAAAGTGATAGTGAGCGTGAGCAAGCCATAAAGGATAACCACAACTCCGTATGGCAGCACGTGTTAGAGCTTGAGGGTAAGGGCTACACTAAGGTAGTGGATAATTCACTTCCATATGTGCTTATGTTCGTACCTAACGAGGGTAGTTATCTGCTGGCACTAAACAAAGATAAGGCTCTGCTGCAAAAGGCATACGCTAAGAGAATAGTAATTGTAAACCCTACTAATTTAATGATGTCTTTGCAGTTAATACTTCTTGCATGGCAGAATAGTAGGCAAGATGAGAATTGTGCCAAGATATTGGAGGAGGCCGGTAATTTATATGACAAATTTGCAACTTTTGTAGAGAGTTACATCAAGATAGGTACTCATATAAAAAATGCAGATAATGCATATCAAAGTGCTCTTGGACAGTTACGTGACGGAAAGGGAAATCTATCAAGAAGAATTGATAATCTAACACAATTAGGAATAAAGTATAAAAGGAGAATTACTCCAGCTGTGCTACCAAATGTGGTATCAGACGAAACTAAGGAAATAGATGAAAATTAAGACATTCACATTCAACCCCATAATGGAGAACACCTATCTCCTCATTGATGAAGAGTCTAAGGTGTGTATAATAATTGATGCCGGCAATGTATATGGCCGTGAGGATTTGCTGCTTACAAACTATATTGAGGACAGCGGCCTTACACTTAGAAGAGTGCTTAACACGCACCTGCATCTTGACCACTGTTTTGGCAACGGCTACCTGGCTAAGCACTTTGGGGTTAAGCCGGAGGCCTCTCAGAAAGATGAGTTCCTGCTTGCCACTATGAAACGTCATATAGCCATGTTTGGCATTGACGCCGATGTGGAGCCTCAGCCCCTTGGCGGTTATCTTTCAGACGGCGATGTCATCAGAGAAGGCTCTATAGAGCTACATGTGCTTGAGATTCCTGGTCACAGCCCGGGCGGTTTGGCGTTCTACTGTCCAAACGAGGGTGTCCTGTTCAGTGGAGACAGTCTTTTTCAGAGCAGTATTGGCCGTACAGACCTTGACGGCGGCAGCTATGCAGACCTTGTTACTTCAATTGGCAAAAAACTTATGGTTCTACCATCTGAAACCTTAGTATACCCAGGCCACGGCGGCACCACCACCATAGGCTATGAAAAACAGTATAATCCATATTTATGAACACCATTCTAAAATACTTCCCAACACTGACACAAGAGCAGATTGCACAGTTCTCAGCCCTTGATTCCCTGTACCGTGACTGGAACTCAAAGATAAACGTGATATCGCGCAAGGATATAGACAATCTCTATGAGCACCACGTGCTTCATAGCCTTGCTATAGCCAAAATTCTGCGTTTCCAGCCAGGCACTGATGTGGTGGATATAGGCACAGGTGGCGGATTCCCGGGCATACCACTTGCCATAATGTTCCCTGAGTGCCGTTTCACGCTTGTGGATTCAGTTGGCAAAAAGATAAAAGTAGCCTCTGAGGTGGCCGCATCGCTCGGCTTGAAGAATGTGAGTTTTGTGTATGACCGCATGGAGAATGTGAAGCAGAAGTTTGATTTTGCTGTGAGCCGTGCCGCCATGAGCCTTGATCTTCTTGTCAAGGTGTGCCGCAAGAATATAAACAAGGCAGGACATAACGCCCTGCCAAACGGCCTTATATGCTTAAAGGGCGGCGAACTTGAAACTGAGGTCAAAGCCTACAGCCGTATCGCCACCCTTTACAGTGTCTCAGAGTTCTTCTCTGAGGAGTATTTCCAGACTAAGAAGGCCGTCTATCTGCCGCTTTAGTTCGCTGGTAGGCTGGATTACCTCACATTCGTTCGGTGATCTAGATGTGCTCCGCAGGTTGGACTGGATTACCTCACATTCGTTCGGTGATCCAGATAAGCTACCGCTGGTAGGCTGGATTACCTCGCTACCGCTCGGTGATCCAGATAAGCTACCGCTGGTAGGCAGCTCAAACAAACAGAGGTTCTTCGCCTTACGGCTCATAACCTTACTGTAATTTACTCGCCCGGCTTTTAAAAGCAAGCTTTTAATGCCGTGCTCCTAAATTACAGAGGTCTGCCTTTTGGGCAGACCTCTGTTTGTTTGGTCGGGATGACTGGATTCGAACCAGCGACCACGCGCCCCCCAGACGCGTACTCTAACCGGGCTGAGCTACATCCCGTTTGCGGGTGCAAAGTTAATGCAATTTTTTTATTTTGTAAAACGGAATTATTAATATATCTTTGCGCTGTATTTAATAAGTCTATTAAATAACTCAATTAATTGCAATGGGGATTTCAAGACTAAATAGATATAGCTTTGGAGTGGATATAGGCTCCACCACGCTTAAGGTGGCCATTCTTGACAAGAATGGAGAGTTGGTGTTTTCTGATTACCGCCGCCATAACGCAAACATCAGGGCCACGGCGTCTGATGTGATTCGCAGTATTTACAATAAGCTTGGCAACTGCGTGCTTGACCTGGTTATAACAGGCTCTGTGGGAATGGGTTATGCTGAACGCATGGGGCTGAGGTTTGTGCAGGAGGTGGTGGCAGCCGCTGAGACCGTAAAAAGGCGCTATACTGAAGTGCATACATTTATTGACATGGGTGGTGAGGATAGCAAGATGATATTCTTTGAGGAGGGCAAGGTGCCTGACATTAGAATGAACGGCAGTTGTGCGGGCGGTACAGGCGCATTTATAGACCAGACAGCCACCTTGCTTGGCGTGGACACTTCAGAACTGAACACACTTGCAGCCAAATCAGAAACCATATACCCTATAGCATCAAGGTGCGGAGTCTTTTCTAAGACTGACATACAGAACCTTATTAGCCGCAAGGTGAGCAAGGCTGGTATAGCCGCTTCTGTGTTTAACGCCGTAGCTCTGCAGGTGGTGGCGTCACTGGCAAGAGGTATGGATATACAGCCTAAGGTGTTTATGTGCGGAGGCCCTTTTGCATTCCTGCCTGAACTGAAAAAACATTTTGAGCGCGTGCTGAAGGTGAATGCGGGAGATTGCCTGCTACCAGAGAACGCCCAGATAGTTCCAGCCATGGGCTGTGCCCTTATAGCTGAGAGTAACGCCGATGAAGGGATTGAACTCAGACGTCTGGCATATAACATAATGTTTGGCAAGGAGAAGATTGAAATTAATCTAGCAAGCAGGCTAGAGCCTCTTTTTGGCTCTGAAACTTCATATAGGGAGTGGCTTGAGAGCAAACAGATATATAAAGTCCCCCGTGCAGAATTCTGTACAGATAGTAAGGCGGATTACTTCTTAGGTGTGGACTCAGGCTCCACCACAACAAAACTGGTGCTGCTAAACTCCAAGGGAGAACTTGTTTACACTGATTATTGCAGAAATAATGGAGACAGTTTCAACACGTTCTATGAGGCTTTAGGCAGGTTAAACGCAGCCGCCTCAAATCCTCAGAATGTTAACATTGTGGCAAGTTGTGTTACGGGATATGGTGAGAATCTGCTTAAAAACGCCTTTAATATGGACTATGGCATTGTGGAGACCATGGCGCACTTCTCGGCGGCCTGCCAGGTGGCTCCAGATGTTACATTTGTAATGGACATAGGCGGTCAGGACATGAAGGCCATATTTGCTGAGAACGGCACTATTCACCGTATTGAAATAAATGAGGCTTGCTCTTCAGGTTGCGGCTCATTTATTGAAACCTTTGCCAATATGCTTGGCTACAAGGTGGCTGATTTCGCTCATCTGAGCTGCCTGGCGCAGCATCCGTATGACCTTGGCACCAGATGCACCGTGTTTATGAACTCAAAGGTTAAGCAGGCCATGCGTGAAGGCGCTCCCGTGGAGGATATCGCCGCCGGGTTCAGCTACTCAGTCATAAAGAACGGGCTCTACAAGGTGCTGAAACTCAAAAAGACATCTGAACTGGGAGATAAAATAGTAGTGCAGGGTGGCACGTTCCGCAATCACAGCATAGTACGCGCCCTTGAACTGCTTACAGGCTGCGATGTCAGCTTTAGTGACATACCTGAACTTATGGGAGCCTACGGCTGTGCCCTCTATGCTTTAAAAAACAATTAGTATGAACCTGTCAGATATACTAAAAGCAAATAAGTACGAATCTCATTTTGAGAATTGCAATGGTTGTGAAAACCATTGTATGGTAAAGGTGTTCCGTTTTGAAAACGGTAACTCATACTATTCCGGAAACAACTGTGAGAAGGTCTATTCAAATAAGAGTGAGAGCAGTGTAAAAGGGGTGAATATGTTTGCTGAGAAGTACCGTATGCTCTTTGCCCGCCAACCTAAGGAGGTGCATGAAAAGGAGCCGTTACTCACGATAGGCATCCCTCGCGGACTTGGCATATATGAAAACTATCCGTTCTGGCACACACTGTTCAGTGCCTGTAACATAAAAGTGGTTCTTTCAGCCCCGTCAAGCAACAAACTGTATGAGAAGGGTGTACGTACCATTATGGCAGACAACATCTGTTTCCCTGCCAAACTCATGCACGGTCACATATTTGACCTTATAGAAAAGAAGGTTGACCGCATATTCTACCCATACGTGGTTTACGAGCGCAAGGAGGATGAGAAATCAAAAAACAGTTTCAACTGCCCTGTGGTCTCTGGCTACAGCGATGTTATCAGAAGTTCTATTGACCCGCAGGAGCGCTACGGCATACCGTTTGACTCTCCAGTAATCACTTTTAACAGTGAGAAACTTATGTATGAGAGCTGCCGTGACTATCTTAAAACCCTTGGTGTATCCAAAAGTGTGGCCATAGATGCTGTCCGCAAGGCAAAAGAGGCGCAGGATGCATATCTCAAGGGGCTTACTTCACGTGCTCTTGAAATACTTGAGAAAGCTGATAGGGATGGTAGAATGGTTATTCTGCTTGCCGCCCGCCCGTATCATATTGACCCTCTAATTGAGCATAAGATATCATGGGCCATAGCAGATATGGGCATCGATGTCATAACGGAGAACGTGGCGGCTGAGGCCGGCGCTGGTGTGTATGAGGAACTCAATGCAGTCACACAATGGGCATATCCTAACCGTATATTCAAGGCGGCTCATTTTGCCGGCAGCCATAAAGGCTCAAATCTGCAGATGGTGGAGCTTACGTCATTTGGATGCGGGCCTGACGCTTTTATTCTTGATGAAGTTAGCAATATTCTACGTCGATACGGAAAGAACCTCACTATACTCAAGATAGATGATGTAAATAACATAGGCTCCCTCAAACTGCGAGTGCGCTCACTGGTTGAATCTTGCAAAATAGCTCCAAATACGAAACTCGCAGAACCTAAACCATACCAGACCACAAGGATATTCGGGCTTGATGACAGGCGCAGAACACTGCTTGCCCCATATTTTGCGGAAGGATACTCAGAGTTTCTCCCGTCTCTGTTTGCCATGGGCGGCTATAAACTGGTTAATCTGCCGATGGGTAGTCAGGTTGACGCTGAGAAGGGTCTCAAATATGCCAATAATGACATCTGCTACCCTGCCACCATTGTGGTGGGCAGTGTTATGAATGCTCTTGAAAGCGGCGAATATAACCGTGATGACGTGGCGGTGATTATTACGCAGACAGGAGGTCAGTGCCGTGCCACAAACTACTATGCCCTTATAAAGAATGCCATGGTTCAAGCAGGATACAGTGACATACCAGTGGTGTCACTTGCCACAGGAGAGGGCGTGAACAACAACCAGCCCGGCTTTGAAGTGGCTTGGAGCAAACTGGCTGGAACGGTAATGTATTCAATCATTTACGCAGACTGCATCAACAAACTGTACTACTCATCGGTGGTAAGAGAGAAAAACAAGGGCGATGCCATGAGACTCAGACTGAAATACATGGATGAGGCGTTTCCGCTTGTGGCCGCCAATAAAGGCAAGAAACTCCCAGACTTGCTAAAGAGGGCAGTGGAGGAATTCTGCGGCATAATAGAGCACACAGAAGTGCCTGTGATAGGGCTTGTGGGTGAAATTTACGTAAAATACAACTCGTTCAGCCATAAAAATGTGGTGAACTGGCTGCTGGAGAACAAAGTGGAGGTGGTTCCGCCCACACTCATTAACTTCTTCTCCACCACTTTTGTAAGCCGCCACGTTAACAAGAAACTGCACATCAAGGAGGAGAAGAATCCGCTGTGGGTCAATGACTTGATATACTTTTACATGCGCCACGTGATGCGTAAGTTTGACCGAGTGTGCGCACCATATCCATACTACCGCAAGTTCTCAAACATATTTGATGACGCACGCCTCGCATCATCAATCCTCAACCTTGCCGCAGACTTTGGCGAGGGATGGGGACTTCCTGGTGAGATTTGCTCCCTTGCAGAGCAGGGTGTGGAGAACGTAATAAGCCTTCAACCGTTTGGCTGTATTGCAAACCACATAATCTCAAAAGGCGTGGAGAAACGCATCAAGCAGGTGTTCCCCAAAATGAATCTGCTGTTCCTTGACTTTGACAGCAGTACCTCAGAGGCCAACATTTACAACCGCCTGCACTTCATGGTGAGCAACGCAAAACAGATGAAATATGAAACAGGTTACAAATCTTGAACAGGTTATTTTAGATGCCGCTACGGAACTTTTCCTGGAGCGAGGTTTTGACAGCACGTCAACCACTGACATAGCTAAGAAGGCTGGCTGTAATCAGGCCTTGGTTCACTACTATTTTCGCACCAAGGAGAATCTGTTTCAGGGAATATTTAAAAAGAATATAGAGACATTTCTCTCATTTGCAAATAATTACAAATACAGTGGCGAGTTCTTCCCTTTTTTGGAGAAGGGTATTGAAACCTATTTTGACATACTAAAATCAAACCGTAATGTGCCGTTGTTTCTCATTAAGGAGTTTGCTATGAATGAGGACCGTAGGATATTCTTCCGTGAGAACTTTGTGCATAATGAGCTGCGTCGTTCAGTGTACTACAAGTTTGACAGCATTGTGAAACATGAGATAGAAAAGGGCGTCATACGCCCCATAGAGACTCTAAACCTTCTGCTGGACATAATATCACTTTGTGCTTTCACCTTCATTAGTCTGCCAATGTACGCCACGTGGCTTGAGAAGGATGAAAGTGAGGTTGACTACTATATTGAAGATAGGAAAAAGGAGATTCTGCTGTTTGTCAGGAATGGACTGCAACCACCTCATTAGCTTTTAGTTGCAGATTCTTGATGTCGGCGGTCTCACCAACTACCCAAAGCAAATCGCCAGAGAGTATCTCAACATCTGGTAGCGGCCTTATAAGGTTCTCAAGACCACGGTCAATACCTACTATCATGCAATGGAAGTCATTACGTATGTTGCTCTCTGCAATACGCTTGCCGTTAAATACTGAGTCTTTAGGGATAGCCACGCGTACCATCTCCATAGTGTTGTTTGAGTCGGTCTCCTTGCTCTTTGTCAAATTCTCAGTTTTCTTCAACTCGTCGACAAACTTGGTGAGATTCTCATCGGTGCCTATAAGCTGAATTTTGTCACCCGGGAACATCTGGGTGTCAGGAGACGGGATGTTTATACGTCCTGTCTCTCTTATTATGGATGCTATATGTACACCGTACAAGTGCCCCCAGTTTGATGTGCGTATGCTTTTACCGCACCATATTGAGTTTTTGGGAAGCTCAATTTCAGAAAGGTGAAGATTACGGCTCGTAAGCTCTTTTGCATAGTGCTGCTTCTTGGCGTCATCCTCCTTGGAGTTGAAGTTCTCCCAGAATACGTTCTCCATGTGTGTCTGGCCCTTGCTAAGCTGTCGTGACATTATCCACATGGTAAGTGCGAAAAGTGCCGTGCCACCCAGCACCACCCAAGGGGAGCTGTATAGTTTGTGAATGGTGGATGTTACAAGAGTAACTCCAACCAATACCCTGAACACCGATATGAACACAAGCGGAGCACGGTTGAACTGGCGGTCATGCCACAGTTTCCAGTAGTTGTCATCATAAAGGCCTTTAGTCACAATAGGTCTTATAAATGCAAGAAGTGCGATAAGTGTAACGGTGAGTGTGGCTATTTTCGCCCATTCCACTGGTATAAATGTTGTGACGTATGGATAGAGTGTGCGGTATGCCAGCTCTATAACAGCCACGCTGAGAACTGTGTATATCAATATCACAATGGCTGACTCTCTTAGAATAAATCTCCATTGCTTGTTGAGCCTTGAATTGTCTGACGCAGACTCATTACGGGCCAGCTCAAGTCGGAACTTGGCAGGCACCATGGGTTCTATTTTGTCAGCCAAAGGTATGGCAAGTTTTATCATGGTAGGAGTGAGGAATGTGGTAATCACAGACACTGATACTATGATAGGGTAGATAAATCCGCTTATTGCTCCCAAACTTATACCAAGTGCGGCTATAATGAAGGAGAACTCGCCCACAGGGGCCAGAGACATGGTGCACTCTATTGATGTTCTCACATTAAGACCGCCGGCCATAAATGACAATGCGCTCACTACGGACCTTAACACAAGCACCACCAGTGTGACCACCAGTATTGGCAGCCAGTATTTCACAAGCATCTCCGGGTTTATCATCATGCCCACCGATACAAAGAATATGGCGCCGAACAGGTCTTTCACGGGTGATATTATACGGTCAATATGTGCGCCCTCATTGGTCTCTGCCAAAATGGACCCCATTACAAAAGCACCAAATGCGGCGGAGAATCCTGCAAATGAGGCGGCGATAACCATTAGGAAGCATAATGCCAGGCTTACTATCAGCAGGGTCTCATTATTGAGGAATCTCTTTGTTCTCTTAAGCAGGGTAGGTATAAGATATATTCCTGCCACAAACCAGAGCACAAGGTAGAATACCATGCTCAGAAGACTGCTGAATATTGCATTCCCGTCCACATTGCCGTCACCCTTGCCAAGCGTACCAAAGAGAATCATCATGACAATGGCTATTATGTCCTCAAGTATCAGCACACTGAATACGGTTGATGTGAATTTCTGCTGCCTCAGGCCTAAGTCATCAAGAGCCTTTATTATGATACTGGTGGATGACATGGCTATCATGCCGCCAAGATACAGGCCGTCCATGCCGCCCCACTGGAACGCAGCCCCCACGCCTATTCCTATCAGAATCATACCAACCAGTATAAGTATGGTGGCTATTATAGGGGTGCTGCCAATTTTAAGAAGCTTCTTGAAACTGAACTCCAGACCAAGTGAAAACATGATGAATATCACGCCTATTTCAGCCCAAGTGCTAATTGATTCAGCCTCCACAATGGTGTCTGTGAAAGGCATGTACGGGCCGGCAAGGAAACCTGCTACAATGTAGCCAAGCACCACAGGTTGGTTTAGTTTCTTAAAAAGTAGTGACATTGTGGCTGCACAGACGAGTATTAGCGCTAAGTCACTTATTAATGCGGGCAAGTGCATGTTGTTACTTTTATATTTTAGGGCGCAAAGATACCTATATTATTCGCAGATACAAAACTTTTTTGCGTTTAATGAATTTTGAAGTAACTTTGCGACCAAAATATTAAAACCCATTCAAAATGGTAACATTTTCAACTTCATTAGTTTTATTGATTCTTGGATACTTGCTTTACGGCAAATTGATATCCTGGATTATCAAACCTGATCCAGACCGCAAAACCCCGGCGATAGCAAACCCTGACGGAGTTGACTATGTGCCACTTCCGGGATGGAAGATTTTTATGATTCAATTCCTGAACATTGCCGGAACCGGACCCATCTTTGGTGCTATCATGGGAGCCAAATTCGGGACTGCGGCATATCTATGGATTGTGATAGGCTGTATTTTTGCAGGCGCGGTGCATGACTACATTTCCGGCATGATTTCACTACGGAATAACGGAGAAAGCCTCCCGCAAATCATAGGCCAGTACATAGGCGTCCATAC
>JAEEGL017005716.1_pt1 | contig 22511 bp, 20 predicted proteins | sample 9134231 | NCBI WGS metagenome assembly JAEEGL01 (sample SAMN16246548, study PRJNA631951) | gut metagenome | biome: gut microbiome; feature: rumen; material: fiber-attached | host: Bos | place: Iran: Karaj | collected 2018-10
GAAGCGGTGCGGGTATTGTCGCCGATTCCGTGCCGGAAAAGGAATACGAGGAGAGCATCAATAAGGCAAAGGCTTCACTCAGGGCTCTGGAGCTTGCAGGAGAGGTGGAAGTATAAAATGATCCTTTTAATTGATAACTACGACAGCTTTTCCTACAACCTTTATCAGCTTGTCGGCGAGATCAGGCCTGATATCAAAGTCATCAGGAACGACGAGATGAGCGTGAAAGAAATAAGGAACCTTAAGCCGGATCGCATCATCCTCTCGCCGGGCCCGGGACGGCCCGAGGACGCCGGAGTGATCATCGACGTCGTAAAAGAGCTGGGCCCCGAAATACCCATCCTCGGCGTCTGCCTCGGACACCAGGCGGTCTGCGCCGCGTACGGGGCGGTAATCACCTACGCGCGGACGCTGATGCACGGGAAACAGTCCGTCGTGAGCTTTAATAATGACGCGCTGCTCTTTAAGGGATGCCCCGGGAGCGCGCCGGTCGCGAGATACCATTCGCTGGTTGCCGATCCGGCAACCATACCGGAAGAGCTGATGATCACCGCCGCCACCGAAGACGGCGAGAGCATGGCAGTGCAGCACAGGAAATATCCCGTGTACGGGGTTCAGTTCCATCCGGAATCCATCCTGACACCGGACGGAAAAACAATGTTAAGAAACTTCATAGAGGAGGAAAACAGCCATGATTAAAGAAGCAATCGTCAAGATCGTAAACAAGGGAGACCTCACCTACGACGAGGCGTACACCGTCATGAACGAAATAATGAGCGGCGAAACCTCGGCCACACAGAACGCGGCCTTCCTGGCGGCCCTGTCGACTAAGAGCGCACGTGCTGAGACGACGGACGAAATTGCAGGCTGCGCTGCCGCAATGAGAGCGCATGCGACAAAGGTTGAAACCGGCATGGAAGTACTGGAAATCGTCGGTACCGGCGGAGACGGCGCGGGGAGCTTTAACATCTCGACAACATCTGCGCTTGTTGCCGCGGCGGGCGGCGTCAAGGTCGCAAAACACGGCAACAGGGCGGCCTCTTCTCTCAGCGGGACCGCAGACTGCCTGGAAGCACTCGGCGTAAATATCCAGCAGGACCCGGACAAATGCGTCCAGCTCCTTAAGGAGGCAGGAATGTGCTTCTTTTTTGCGCAGAAATACCACACCTCGATGAAATACGTAGGCCCGATCCGGAAAGAACTGGGATTCCGCACTGTTTTCAACATCCTGGGTCCCCTGACCAACCCCGCAAGCCCCTCCATGCAGATTCTCGGTGTCTATGACGACTATCTCGTCGAGCCGCTGGCACAGGTCCTCGTGAACCTCGGCGTTAAGCGCGGCATGGTCGTCTACGGTGAAGACAAGCTGGATGAGATTTCCATGAGCGCCCCGACCAGGATCTGCGAGATCCGCGACGGCTGGTACAAGACCTATGTCATAACGCCGGAGGACTTCGGATTCGAGCGCTGCGAAAAGGCACAGCTCAAGGGAGGGAGCCCTGCCGAGAACGCGGAAATCACCCGCGGCATCCTTAAAGGGGAAAAAGGACCGAAGAGAGACGCCGTCCTCATGAACGCGGGCGCTGCCCTGTACATCGGCGGCAAGGCCGGAAGCATGAAAGAAGGCATCGAACTCGCTGCAGAGCTGATCGATTCCGGAAAAGCCCTGGAAACACTGGATAAGATCGTTGAAGTCAGCAATCAGTAAAGGCCTGCAGTAAAAATCGGCAGCTGCCGGCGGCAAAGGCCGGCGGCAAAGGCTGGCAGTAAAGGCCGGCTTCAGTCAGCAAAGGACGGTGGAAATGACAATTCTGGATACGATTGCGGAGCACGCAAGGATCCGCGTCGCGCGGGATATGGAGAAGTGCAGCCGCGGGAAGATAAGCGCCCTTGCGCTGGAAAAGGCCGCGGGCGAGAAAAGCGGGGAAAACAGGTTCTACACCGCGGCAGGGCGCCCGGGGATCAGCTTTATATGCGAGGTAAAAAAGGCCTCCCCTTCCAAAGGGATTATTGATCCGGTCTTTGACTACCTCAGGACAGCGGCGGAATATGAGAGCGCGGGGGCAGAAGCCATCTCCTGCCTTACAGAGCCGAAATGGTTCCTTGGCTCGGATGAAATCTTTGCGCAGATCCGCGAAAAAGTTGATACACCAATGCTGCGGAAGGACTTTGTTGTCGACGAATACCAGATTTACCAGGCAAAGCTTATGGGCGCGGACTGTGTCCTTCTCATCACGGCTCTGATGGATGAGAAGACGCTGGACAAATATCTGGGAATCTGCGCGGATTTAAAGCTCGCGGCGCTTGTGGAAACACATGACGAGGATGAGATCCGGACCGCGGTGCGTGCGGGAAGCCGCATGATCGGCGTCAACAACCGGAACCTGAAGGACTTCTCCGTAGACCTTTCAAATGCCGGAAGACTGGGAGAGCTTGTCCCGGATGACATCCTCCTTGTCGCGGAAAGCGGCGTAAAGACGCCTGAGGACGCCGCTGCCCTTTACAGTACGGGAGCGGATGCTGTCCTTGTCGGCGAGGCGCTCATGCGCTCGAAGGACAAGGGAGAATTCCTGAGACTTGCCAGAAAGGCGGCACATTCCCGGGAGCAGCGGAGCTGATACCGGAAACTGCGGAACTGATACCGGAAACTGCGGAACTGATACCGGAAACTGCGGAGCTGATTCAGAAGGCGGCGAAATGAGTGAAATAAAGATCTGCGGCCTTTCCAGAGACTGCGATATTGATTATGTGAACGAGGCGGGGCCCGAATATGCGGGCTTTATCATCAATTTCCCGAAAAGTCACAGGAGTGTCACACCCGGAAGGGCGGGGGAGCTCCGCAGCCGGTTAAGGCCGGGGATCCGTGCGGTCGGTGTTTTTGTCGACGCGGAAATTTCCGAGGTTGTCCTGGCGGCGAGGGAGATACCCCTGGATGTTGTCCAGCTCCACGGAAGCGAGGACGATGACTATATCCGCGCTCTGAGGGAGGAGACAGGCATTCCCGTCTGGAAAGCCTTCAGGATCCGCGGAAGGCAGGATCTTGCAGAGGCGGAAAGGTCCGCGGCGGACAAGGTCCTTCTCGACAACGGGACCGGCACGGGACAGGCCTTTGACTGGTCCTGCCTCGAGGATATGCAAAGACCCTTTATCCTGGCGGGAGGACTGACCCCGGAGCGGATCCAGGGCGCGGCGGCGATACCCGGCGTGCAGGTCCTGGATATTTCCTCCGGTGTGGAGACAGACAGGGTCAAGGACAGGGAAAAGATTATGCGCGCCGTCAGCGCGGCACATGAGCGGAAATGAGGTTATAATGCCGTCAGTTCGGCACATGAACGGAAATAAGGTATAATGCTGTAAGTACAGCGCATAAGCAGATATAAGATTGATTACAGAATGCTGTATTACAGGATGCCGTAAGGACAGCACACGGACAGGAAGGAGAAACAGAATGAGCAGAGGAAGGTTCGGGATCCACGGGGGGCAGTATATTCCCGAGACCCTGATGAACGCCGTGATCGAGCTGGAGGAGGCGTACAACTTTTATAAGAACGATCCGCAGTTTAATAAAGAGCTGGACGAACTCTTCAACGAATATGCGGGAAGGCCTTCCCGCCTGTACTATGCGCGGAAGATGACGAAGGACCTCGGCGGCGCAAAGATTTACCTCAAGCGCGAGGACCTCAATCATACGGGCGCGCACAAGATCAACAATGTTCTCGGGCAGGCCCTTCTTGCCAAAAAGATGGGGAAAACAAGACTCATCGCGGAGACGGGCGCCGGCCAGCACGGCGTTGCGACCGCGACCGCGGCTGCGCTGATGGACATGGAGTGCGTCGTCTTTATGGGGAAGGAAGACACCATCCGTCAGGCGCTGAATGTCTACAGGATGAAGCTTCTGGGGGCAGATGTAATTCCCGTGACGACTGGAACAGCGACGCTCAAGGACGCCGTGTCAGAGGCAATGCGCGAGTGGACCTCCAGAATCAGTGATACCCACTACTGTCTGGGGTCTGTTATGGGCCCGCACCCGTTCCCCACGATTGTGCGCGATTTCCAGTCCGTGATTTCAAAGGAAATAAAACAGCAGATCCTCGAAAAGGAGGGAAGACTGCCGGATGCCGTCCTCGCCTGCGTCGGCGGCGGATCCAACGCGATCGGCAGCTTTTACCATTTCATAGATGACAAAGAAGTTCAGCTCATCGGGTGCGAGGCAGCAGGCAGGGGCGTCGACACCTTTGAGACGGCGGCGACGATCGCCACGGGAAGGCTTGGAATCTTCCACGGCATGAAATCCTATTTCTGCCAGGACGACGACGGACAGATCGCGCCGGTCTATTCTATTTCCGCCGGACTCGACTACCCGGGAATCGGCCCCGAGCATGCTTTCCTGCACGACACAGGAAGAGCTCAGTATGTGCCGGTCACGGACGAAGAGGCGGTCGAGGCCTTCGAATACCTTTCCAGGACAGAGGGAATCATTCCCGCGGTCGAATCCGCGCATGCGGTGGCCTATGCCATGAAGCTTGCCAGGGAAATGTCAGAGGATAAGATCATTGTCATCACGATTTCCGGCAGGGGAGACAAGGACTGCGCAGCGATCGCGAGATACAGAGGGGAGGATATTTATGAGTAATATCGCAAAGGCGTTTGAAAACGGGAAGGCATTTATACCCTTTATCACCTGCGGTGATCCGGACCTTGCGACAACCGCGGCAGCCGTCCGCGCCGCCGTCAGGGCGGGAGCGGATCTCATCGAGCTCGGCATTCCCTTCTCCGATCCGACGGCGGAGGGCCCCGTGATCCAGGGCGCGAATCTCAGAGCGTTAAATGGAGGCGTCCGGACAGAGCAGATCTTCGAGCTTGTCCGGAGCCTCCGTGAGGAAATGGGTACGCCAATGGTTTTTATGACCTACGCAAACGTAGTCTTTTCCTATGGCGCGGAAAAATTCATTGAAACCTGCAGCAAAATCGGGATCGATGGCCTGATCCTGCCGGATCTCCCGTTTGAGGAAAAGGATGAATTCCTTCCCTTCTGCAGAAAATACGGCGTCGACCTGGTTTCCCTGATCGCGCCCACCTCAAAGGATCGCATTTCCATGATCGCGAAGGAGGCGGAGGGCTTTATTTACCTTGTATCAAGCCTCGGCGTTACCGGGACAAGAAGCGCGATTACAACGGATCTCGCATCGATTGTTTCTGTCATCCGGGAAAATACGGATATTCCCTGCGCCGTCGGCTTCGGCATTTCGACGCCGGAGCAGGCAAAACAGATGGCGGACGTCTCGGACGGCGCGATCGTCGGCTCCGCGATCATAAAGATTCTCGAGAAGTACGGGAAAGATGCGCCCGATCACATATATGAATTTGTGAAGTCCATGAAGGACGCCATCCGCTGAAAACAAAAACACTGTGCCCGCCCGGGCCCTGCCTTTTTGGCAGGACGGGCGGGCTTTTTCATGCAGGAAGAGTGCCGGTTATTCGATAATGTAATCGGAGATATCAAACAGTGCTGTATCAATCTCGTCGTCGATTACTTCCACAGTGTAAACGGACTCTCCGATATCGGCTGCGCTCTTGACGACGGGAGCGCCCTCGATGTAGACGGCAAGATTACCGTCTTCGTCATAACAGAAGGCAGCCTCGGGCTTGTATTCCGTGGCGGCAAAGACCTCGGCGGTGTAGGTGACACCGTCAATCTCTCTTTCCTCAGTGGTATATTCAGCCTCCAGAGCGTGTTCGGAAATGGCGGAATACAGGTTGTCCATAAGGACCGGGGTCTCAATGACGGTCTTTATTGTTGTTTCAGTGACCAGGATACCTGTTTTCTTATCGGGATCCAGGTTATAGACGGAGCCGTCCTCGACGAAGGTGATGAGAGTATTGACGCCTCCTGCGACAGAGGTGGTGCGCCTGGAGTAGTAGATACCGTCCTTGCTGTGTACATCAAAGTCCTGCGAGGAATCCATAAACTCCGTGTGAAGGTTGTACTTCAGGTGAACGCCGTCATAGGAGGAGATCGTGTCAAAGAGCTCATAGAGCTTTGAGTCGGGTGCTTCCTCATCCTCATCCAGGGCAGCGAGCACCTCTTCGAGGGACATGACTTTATAGCCGGAGATATCCGCGCCTTCCTGGGCGAAGTGAAGCAGATAGGAGCCGTCGCCGTAGATATCCAGGGACAGTGTTCCGTTTCCGAGAGTGCACTGTGAACTGCTCTCATCCTCGAGCGTCACGGTCAGCGTATCACCGTCGGCAGTCCATGAGGAAACACCTATGGAGTCCCCATCCATGGTCATGGTTCCGGTGCCGTCCTCCGCAAGCGTGAGGACGGAGGACATTTCCATATCCTCGGCACGGACTGTGTAGCCCTCGGCCTCAACGGCAAAGAGCGTATATTCGCCCTCAGCGGGGAAATCCTTCTCTTCGGCCTGCGCCTCTGCGTCCTCCGGGTACAGCAGGTCGAGATACTCGTCCATTGTGATCGTCTCTATGTCCGGTTTTGCGTCGGGGGCCGCAAATATGACAGCCAGGCCGTCCACAAACGGAACGGTCAGGATGCCGTCCTTGAGCGTCGCGTCAAACTCAGAGACGCCGGCGGTGAACTTTACGGATTCTCCGTCCGCGGTCCACTCATCGATGGGACCCTGATTGTTCTCGCCGAGATTAAGATATCCGGTTCCGTCCTCGTCAAACTTTACGGACGCGCTTTTCATCTGGTCATATGCGACATACTGGTCTCCGACCTCCTGCGCCTCTACATCAAACTCACCGAGAACGGCGGCGTATGCGTCACCGAAGACCGCGCAGTAATAAGCGTATTCACCAACGGGAGAAGCAGCCTTTTTAGCTTCCTCTTCGGCCTTCTTCGCCTCTTCCTCAGCTTTCTTGGCCTCTTCCTCGGCTTTCTTTGCTTCTTCCTCAGCCTTCTTTGCCTCTTCAGCCTTTTTTGCTTCTTCCGCTTCTTTTGCGGCCTTCTCTTCTTCTTCAGCCTTTGCCTTTTCCTCCGCCGTCACTTCAGCGGGAGCCTCGGGCGCCGCTTCAGGAGCTGCCTTTTTGCCGCCGCACCCGCACAGCGCGAGCATCAGAATAAGAATCAGTAATAAAGACAGCTTTCTGCGGGAAGCTCTCAATTTGCCCATAACAGAATCCTCCTTTTACAGTATCTGATTAAATAAAGATTGAACATTGAAGCTTGAAACCTGAAGCGCAGGGCGCCGGGCGTCCTGCAGGTCTCCGTTCTCAATAAAGCAGAAACGCAGGGGGAATGCTATAGGGTCACACAATTTCTCAATGAGAGATTATGTGAAAAAACGCAGGGGTCGTTCTGACCTCTGCGTTTTCCTCACGGGGTGTTTACAGCCCGTTTTAGTTCAAATATCTAATTTGGATATCTTGCCATAATATTTTGTCAGGATATTCAGTCCAGATACCGGCAGGCAGAAAGCGCCGCGACGGCGCCGTCGGCACACGCCGTTGTCACCTGGCGGATGCTCTTGCTCCTGCAGTCGCCGGCAACGTAGATGCCGGGCGTCCTGGTCGCGCAGGTCTCATCGGAGTCAAAATAGCCCCAGCTGTTGAGATCGGCCAGGTCTTTGAAGCCCTCGTTCTCCGGGATGAGCCCGATCGCGACAAACATACCGTCCGCGTAAAAGACCTTCTCCTCGCCGGTCTGGCTGTCAGACGTGCGGATTCCCCTGAATTCTCCGTTCTGTGTAAGGAGGTCTGTTACCTTCTGGTTCACATAAATCGTTACGTTGTCCCTCTTCTCCAGGATATCCTGAAGCTTCTTCTCGCCCGTAAGGAAGGGCATATCCTGTACGATAGTGACCTTTGCGCATTTGCCGGAGAGCAGGATCGCTTCCTGCAGCGCGGAATTGCCGCCGCCGACCATGATGACCTCGCGCCCGGTATAGAAATCTCCGTCGCAGACAGCGCAGAAGGAAATGCCCTCGCCGACGAGATCCTCCTCGCCGGCAAGTCCCAGCATCCGGTGCTTCACGCCGACCGCGATGACGACCGCGCCGGCTTCATGTTCATTTCCCTCTTCGGTTACGACAACCTTCCTCTCGCCCTCGTCGCGGATACCGGTCACAGTCTCGATCTCGATATCTGCGCCCTGCTTCATGATCTGTTCCATCATGTGGTCCGCCAGCTCATTGCCGCTTAAGGACGTGTAGCCCGGATAATTCTCCACCTTGGGGGAGTGGGTGATCTGGCCCCCGAAACCTTCCTTTTCGATCACCAGAACGGATTTGCCGTTTCGCAGCGCATAAAGCGCAGCCGTCATACCGGCCGGTCCGCCGCCTACTACCACTATGTCATGCATGGCAAAATCTCCTTTACACGAAGGGAGACAAGCCGCTCAGCTTGTCTCCGTAAACCTGTCTTTGTAAAACCTGTTCTGTCAGTCGGCCTTATTCATCAGCCAGCCCTTGATATCAGACACGCCGCGGTACTTCTCAAAGCTGTCGCCGTGCACCAGCACCAGTGTCGGAGCCTGTTTGATGCCGAATTTCGCAACCAGTTCCTTCTGCTCGTTGGCGTTCAGGGGCAGGTACTGCACACCCGCCTTATCGAGAAGAGCGCCGGCCGCCTTGCAGTTCGGGCAGGTCGGGGTCTTGAAGAGGATAATCGCCTCATCGCCGATCCCTGCCGCAGCTGCGGGAGCAGGAGCGGGTGCCGCTTCGGGAGCTTTCACTGTCTCGGGAGCCTTCACCGCTTCGGGAGCCGCTGCCTTTTCAGCTGCGGGAGCGCTCTCCGGCATTGCGACGGAGGCGGCAGGGCCTGTCACCGGCGCGCTGACAACATGGATGGGTGCCGGTGCGGGCTGCACCGCGCTGGTCCCCTGTGTTTCGTAAACGGACGTCTTGGGCAGCATGACCCGGTCAGAGTGCTCTTTGACCGTGAGGTGTGAGCGGCCGATGTCGTATACGAGACGGTCGCGGAACTCCTGGGCTTTGCCGTCGTTCCAGTTCTGTACGGGACGATAATATCCGGTTATGCGGCTGTAGACCTCGGTCTTCTGTCCGCAGACGGGGCAGGTGTACTGCTCGCCGGAGATATAGCCGTGATCCTTGCACACGGAATAGGTGGGCGACATTGTATAGTACGGAAGCTTGTAGTTCTCCGCAATCTTGCGGACAAGGCTCGCCGCCGCTTTCCAGTCGGGAAGCTTCTCGCCGAGGAAGGCGTGGAAGACGGTGCCGGAAGTATACAGTGTCTGCAGCTCGTCCTGGATATCCAGAGCGGAGAAAATATCCTCCGTGTAGCCCACCGGCAGGTGGCTGGAGTTCGTGTAGTAGGGCGTTCCGTTCATGTTCGCGGTGATAATGTCCGGATACTGCGCGCGGTCATGCTTTGCAAAGCGGTACGCAGTGGATTCCGCGGGAGTTGCCTCCAGGTTGTAGAGATCGCCGTACATCTCCTGGTAATCGCTCAGGCGCTCGCGCATGTGATTGAGCACGTCCTTTGCGAAGTTCTGCGCCGCGGGATGAGTCAGGTCTTCCCTGAGCCAGTTCGCGTTCAGCGCGGCCTCGTTCATGCCGACAAGGCCGATGGTTGAAAAGTGATTCGAGAAGGTGCCAAGGTATCTCTTTGTGTACGGATAAAGGCCTGCCTCCAGAAGCTTTGTGATGACAACGCGCTTTGTCTTGAGAGAACGCGCGCTGATGTCCATCAGCTTGTCCAGACGAGCGTAGAAATCCTTCTCATCGGAGGACTCGTAAGCAAGGCGGGGGAGATTTATGGTTACAACGCCGATGGATCCGGTTGATTCGCCGGAGCCGAAGAAGCCGCCGGACTTCTTTCGCAGCTCGCGAAGATCCAGGCGCAGCCTGCAGCACATGGAACGCACATCGCTGGGCTCCATGTCGGAGTTGATATAATTGGAGAAATACGGTGTGCCGTATTTTGCCGTCATTTCAAAGAGCAGACGGTTGTTCTCCGTGTCGGACCAGTCGAAATCCCTGGTGATGGAATAGGTGGGAATCGGATACTGGAAGCCGCGTCCGTTGGCGTCGCCCTCGATCATGATCTCGATGAACGCCTTGTTGATCATATCCATTTCCTTCTGGCAGTCGGCATAGGTGAAGTCCATCTCTTTTCCGCCGACGATTGCGGGAAGATTGGCCAGATCCTTCGGGACATTCCAGTCCAGAGTGATATTGGAGAACGGCGCCTGTGTGCCCCAGCGGGACGGTGTGTTGACGCCGTAGACAAAGGACTGCACGCACTGCTTGACCTCTTTCTGGGAGAGGCTGTCGATCTTAACGAAGGGGGCAAGATAGGTGTCGAAGGAGGAAAATGCCTGCGCGCCCGCCCACTCGTTCTGCATGATGCCGAGGAAATTGACCATCTGGTTGCACAGTGTGCTCAGGTGGCTTGCGGGGCTCGAGGAAATCTTGCCCGGCACGCCGCCCAGGCCTTCCTGGATCAGCTGCTTTAAGGACCAGCCTGCGCAGTATCCTGTCAGCATGCTCAGGTCATGAAGATGTATTGCCGCGCGCCTGTGGGCGTCGGCGATCTCCTGGTCGTAAATCTCGGAGAGCCAGTAATTGGCAGTGATCGCGCCGGAGTTGGACAGGATCAGTCCGCCGACACTGTAGGTGACGGTGCTGTTCTCCTTGACGCGCCAGTCGTTGATCTTGAGATAATCATCGACGATATCCTTATAGTTAAGAAGAGCGGAGTTGACGTTGCGGATCTTCTCGCGCTGCTTTCTGTAAAGGATGTAGGCCTTTGCCACGTCCGCGTAGCCGCCCTCGGACAGAACCTTCTCCGCGCTGTCCTGGATATCCTCGACGGTAACAAGACCGTCCTTAATCTTCTTCTCAAAGTCCGCGGCAACGCGCAGCGAGAGCATATCGATTACTGAAGGATGCGACTCCTTGCCGAGGGCATCGAATGCCTTCTGGATCGCCGCGCTGATCTTGTGAATGTCGAACTCCGCTACCTTGCCGTCCCGTTTAGTTACCCGGTACATATGTGTCGCCTCCAAATAGAATTTAATAGTCTGCGTATCCCCGCGGCAAAGCCGCCATGATGACCGCGCCGGTCATTTAATTCACGCCGTAAAAAAAAGCCTGTGCAGAACCGGTTCACAGGCAGTGGCTACGCTGTACAGTCAGGCGGATGGATCCGCAGCTGTCTGCCGCGTGCAAGGACAATCATACCAGATATTTCACAAAAAGCAATATCTGGTATGATGGTTTTTAAAAAAATACAAGATATAGACCGAATGGGTTAATAAACTCCGCGCAGGGCGACAGAAGGGACAAAGGGTCTTACGATATCGGCGTATTTCTCAAGCTCTTCCCTTGTCGGGGCTTTGAAACCGGCGAAGGGAACTGTGTCCCTGTCGGTGAAGGACTGCAGGAAATATCTCTTCGCGCCCTCAAGCCACGGGCCGATCGCGGCGAAGGATTCTTCGCTGTGGAGAGGATTGACGACGGTGGTGCGGAACTCATAGTCCGGCGCCGTCTCCATCAGGAGCCGGACGCTGTCATTAATGCGGCCAAGGTCTACATATCTTACGCCGGAGGTGTCGGCATAGCGGTCCGGGCTGTTCTTGATATCCATGGCGACGTAGTCCGCAAGACCTTCGTCCAGCACGGCCTTCAGCCTTTTCGGATGATTGCCGTTGGTATCGAGCTTGATGAGATACCCGAGCTCCCGGATCCTTTTCATCAGGTCCAAAAGGCCGGGAGAAAGGAGCGGCTCGCCGCCCGTAAAGACAACGCCGTCCAGAAGACCCTGCCTCTTTTTCAGGAAATCAAGGAGCGCCTCGTCATCCGTCACCGCGGGAGCGGGAAGCTCGAGAAGATCCGCGTTGTGGCAGAAGGGACAGCGAAAATCACAGCCCGCAAGGAAGACCGTGCAGGCTGTGTGTCCCGGAAAATCCAATAGTGTCAGTTTCTGTAAACCGTGAATGTCCATGATAATTTCCGCCTCTCACATCCCCTATTATACCCCACTGCGGGAAAAGAGATGTGAGAAATGCGGATTTCACACAGGTCAGAAATTAAAGTTGTCCGAATCGGAGCCGACGCGCTGGTTTTTGTTCAGCGCGCTGATTGTCGCCATATCTTCATCGGAGAGCTCAAAGTCAAAGACCTCGAGGTTGGAATAGATCCTGTCCTCATGCGTGGACTTCGGAAGGACGATGACGCCCCTCTGGATATCCCAGCGGATGACGATCTGCGCCACGGTCCTGCCGTATTTTTCGGCAAGCGAGGCAAGGACGGGATCATCAAGAAGCCTTCCCTTCTGGGCACTTCCGCCCAGGGGACTCCAGACCTCGACGTCGATTCCGCGCTCTTTGCAGTAATCGATCAGGGGCTGGTTGGTGAAATAGGGGTGGGACTCGATCTGGTTTACCATGGGCTTTATCTTCCAGACCTTCTCCAGCTCCTCGAGGTGATGGACATGGAAGTTGGAGACGCCGATCGCGCGGATTTTCCCTTCCTCATAGAGCTGCTCCATTACAGGCCAGGCCTCGGCGAAGCCCTCCGCCGGCCAGTGGATGAGATACAGGTCGACATAATCGGTCTGCAGACGCTCCAGGCTTTCCCTGAAGGCGTCAGCGGTCCTTCTCCTGCGGATGTTTTCGTTCCAGAGCTTGGTTGTCAGGAAGATTTTGTCACGGGCGACGCCGCTTTCCCTGATGCCGTTTCCCACGCTCGTTTCATTGCCGTATTCGCTCGCCGTGTCGATATGGCCGTAACCGGCCTCCAGCGCCCAGCGGACCGCGTTTTCACAGACCTCCCCGTCCGGCGTCTTGAACACGCCCAGACCTACCTGGGGAATCTGCACACCGTTTATTCGAAATCCTGAAAATGCAAGTCTTATTAATCAAAAAGTCATCAATCTAATAGATACCCAGTGCGTTTATATTAAAAACCTTCCCTTCCGCCCAATACAGGTACAGCCGCGTTTTCCAGAATCAACAGGGGATAGATGCCCTCTTCGGTATCTTCCGAGCCGCAGAAACGCACGGGAACCGAAGCCTGAAGGATACGGTATTCTCCGTTCATCATGAAATCCACGCCACGGCAGTTCGCATACTGCCAGTTGACGATCGGCGCCGTGATCTCGAACTCTTCGGGAATCATCGGCGCAAGGGCTTCCATATCAGTTCTCTGATCAAAGGAGTAGACCCTGCAGTCGTCATAGAAAACCCTCACGTCCCTGCTGTAGGGATAGTTCCGGATGCTGACAGGCATACGGTAGGTATAGCCGTCCTGAAAGTGAAATTGTCCTCTCATGCTCCTTCTCCTCTCTGTAAAAGATATCGGCATCAACCCGGGAAGGGAATGTCATCCCCGGATTCCCCGCGCGCTTTGGCCTGCGCCAGCTTCTCATAATAGTCCTTCCGCTTGGCGCCGATGTCCAGCACCATCGCGTCAAAGGCAGGGCGGTCATTCACAAAGGCTTTTTCCGCCCATTTGGCCTCTTCTCCGATGATGATATCCATCTGTCCCGCTTCCAGTCCGGCAAACAGGATGTCCAGTGCCTGTTCGACGGGCATGGCATTCTCCGGCGGCCTGATTCCCTTCACTGCCGCAGCGATCTCCTCTTCAGACTTGCCCTCCCTGCGCAGTTTTTCCGCATATTCGGCGGAAAAGATCGTGGTGGCCACATTTACCGGGGAGTACTGCGAGAAATGGATGTCCGTGCCGGTATATTCATAGGCAAGACACCTGGTGAATTCGATCACGGCTGCCTTGGTCGAGCCGTACGCGCACTGATAAGGCATGGGCACCAGTCCGCCGGCCGAGGCGGCATTCACGATCATGCCCTGTCCCTGTTTTTCCATGATTTCAATTGCCTTCAGGGTTCCCATAACGACTCCGGTATAATTGAGCGCTATGAGATCCCGGAATTCCTGCGGCGTGATATCCGTCACAGGCCTTGTCATAGGTCTTCCGGCATTGTTGAACAGGACGTCCAGCGTGCCCGACACACGGACCAGCTCCTCCAGCGCCTCTTCGATCTCGCCTTCCTGCGAGATATCCACCCGACGGGCAAAAACTCTGCCGGGGTAAGTCTCAAGAAGCTCCGCGGATGCTTTTTCCAGATTCATGGCATTGAAGTCCAGAAGCCATACGGCCCCGGCACCGCAGCTTAAGAGACGCCCGGCGATACCAAGTCCAAAGCCCGCAGCGCCGCCTGTCACGGCACAGATCTTATTTTCAAACAAATTGCTCATTCTCGAACCTCCTCGATTTGAATGTCCGGCTGCATATACCGGATCACGGACAGATTCACGATCCCCACGGTAAGGATCTTGGTACAGGCAAGACGGATGAAGTAATACTGGAAAAAGTTCAGCACCTCAAACTTCATGACTGTCATAATGCCCCAGATGATCAGATAGGAAAAACCGAACAGCGGAAGAAGCCATACCGCGGCAAAAGCCCAGGGCTTCCGAGGCAGGCGTTCAAAAAAAGCGATCGGCTTATCCGTCACGGGCAGCTGTCCCTGAAGGCGTGAAGCTCTGATACTTTTGACCACAGGCACCACCATCAGCACGAATACGATCAGGCTGTAGATAAAGACCGACAGGGGCAGGCCGGAGCGTGTGGTCGGAAAGATGAAGAGCCATTTCGTCTCTCCGGCGTTTAGTCCCAGATCCATTCCCACCTGGGTCCCGCCCAGGATGACTCCCAGGATCATATTGAGGCCGAAGTCCATTCTGGCTGAATTGAATTCCTCCTTCAGTGTCGAAACAGAAGGGATCGCCGCCTTGACCTCCTGCGAGCCATGCTGCGGAATGTCCTCTTTGAAGGCGCCCTTCTGGACATAGCGTAGGATGACGACTTTGGTCATCCATGCGGAAAAGAAGACCGCAAACAGTACCCGGTAGAAAAGAAAGGACCCCAGCGCCATCTCCTCCAGCTGGTAGAACCGGAAGAACACCCAGGTAAACAGCACCGTGACTCCGGCGAAGACTGCGGCGCCCAGGATCGCGAATACTGCCGGATTTCGCGGCGTATGCCGGAGGATCTTCGAAACAGGAGGATTCTCGGGCAGGGTCCCTTCACGATATCTCTTCCGGACCTGCGGGTACACGATGGCCGTATCGATGACAAAAGTCAGAATGCCGAAGTAGATCGAATCCGTCAATGCCGCGGAAAGCGAAACATTTCCGCGATTGTGGGCCAGTACGCTGACCACGGCGATGATCCCGGTCACTGCAACGGCCACAAAGCTATTGATGTACGGCAGTTTGGATTCCGAAGACCGCACCATGGAGCTCACCTCCTTATATCATCCTGCCGGTTATTTCACCAGCCTGGCCAGTGTTCCAAACAATGGCTGTTTTCATAGAATTCCTGCCTTTTTAAAAAAGAACTTCCGGTCATGAACATATGTCGACTCTGAATGTAAGATACTATTCCGAAACACGGTCAGCAAAGGCGCTGATTACGGCATTGAACTCAACGGGCCTCTCCCTTGAGGCATTGTGCGCACAGCCGGGAAGAACGCAGATCTCACCGTTGTTTGTCTTCGCATTATATGCTGTGGCTGCTTCGAATGTCCCGCTGTCATACTCTCCGCAAATGTAGAGAACGGGCACATTGATGCTTGCAAGCAGGGCCGTGGAATCATGACCCTTAAGCACTCCCGTACAGCTAAACTCAGACGGACCCCACATATAATTGTATATCAAGCCCTTTGTCGATGCCTATCCTTACGAGAAGGGATCCACCTTCGCTGCTGATGAGACCTACATCAAGGTCCGCAGTATCAAAGGCTATGTTTGGCTGATCATCAATGCGGCAACTCGGGCAGTAATCGGCTATCAGGTATCTGATAACCGTGGCGTCGGCCCCTGCATCATGGCTATGCGAATGGCCTTCCAGCATTTGAAAGAACTCCCTGAAGACTTCCGTTTCATTGCTGACGGCTACAGCGCCTATCCTCTTGCCGCCCAGCAATTCTTCCATGAGTTCGGTGAGAAGTTTAAGTTTGAGATCACACAGGTTATCGGCCTTACGAACGATGATGCCGTTTCCACGGAGTTCCGGCCTTTCAAGCAGATGATCGAACGTCTCAACCGTACTTATAAGGCCTCCTATCGACCTACTAACGGCTTCAACAACTACGATGGCGCCAACTATGATCTCGCGCTGTGGGTTGCCTACTACAACTTCTTACGCCCACATAAGCTGCATCAGTTCCAGCCGCCGGTCAAAAACGACATCCTTACAAACCCTGAAAACATGCCGGGCAAGTGGCAGCTTCTGATCTTTCTTGGACAACAGACCATTAAGAAAATGCAGGAAACTGCCGCATAAGCAGGGAGTGGAACCGTTGTCAAGGGAACCGTGGAATACCGGAGCGGCCTTGTCGCGAGGATATGCCGCGCAAGTCCCTTGACATAAGGTTCACGGATAATCCTCTTGCAAAGGGAAAGGGGCAACCGCGCCTTTCCCTGCTTCCGGCGAGGACGGGTCTGGGCGGAGCCCAGGACTCGGGTCAAGGGACGAGTCCCTTGCGGGTTCTTAGGGCAGCGCCCTAAGCCCTCGGAGAGCCTTCCGCAGACTATATCTACAGATTTTCAAGGTTCATTTGAGCCTTTTTTTATTGGCTCGGTTTTTCATAGATCACTTGACACTACCTAAATAAAGAAGGGATAGCAGGCAAGGAGAGCCGTCATCCAGAACGGCTTGTAGCTGTTGAGCCAGTTCAGGTCCCTGAACAGGAGATAGCGGGGGATGATCAGCACCGAGTTCGGCAGCATTATGGTTGACATCATCAGGGCGAACAGAGCCTTGTTGCCGGGAAAGCGGAAGCGCTCGAACCCGTATGCGACGATGGTGCACGAAGCGGCCGTCAGGACGACGGTGGGGATGACCAGTTTGAAGGTATTGAGGAAGTAATCCGTATACGTGTACTGTCCCGTTGAACGCCACCCCTTGATAAAGCCCTCAAGGTCATAGTGCTCCGGCAGGAGACCTGTCGCCGCGAAGATCTCGTTGTTCGTCTTGAAGGAGGCGAAGAACATCCAGATCAGAGGGTAAATCATGACGATTCCGACAGCCAGGACAACGATAAAGGACAGGATCTTTGAAATCAGTTTTGACTTTTTCATGGCACCTTCCTTTCTTATTCCCCGTCCTGGTAAAAGACCCAGAACATGGAGGTAATAAATATGATGCCCGTAATGGCCAGAAGGATCAGGAACAGTATCCACGATTCCGCGCTTGCGTAGCCAAGATCCGAGCGGACGAACGCGTCCGTGTAAATCTTAAGGCTCATGACGTTGGTGGACTTGAGCGGTCCGCCGCCCGTTACGATATAAGCCGAGGTGTAGTTCTGTACCGCGTTGATGGTCTGCATAATCAGATTAAACAGAATAATCGGCGAAATCAACGGAAGAGTTACGGAGAAGAAAATCCTGCCCTTCCCGGCTCCGTCGATCCTCGCGGCTTCGTAAAGAGAGGACGGCACCTGTTTTAAGGCGGCAAAGAACAGCACCATGGAGGAGCCGAACTGCCAGACGTCAATCAGCGTGATCGTAGGAAGCGCCCAGGAGGGGTTTCCCAGCCAGTTGATCTGTGTCCCCAGAAGATTGTTCACGATACCCTTTTTCATAAACATGACCTTCCAGAGCGCGGAGATCGCAACGCTTCCCCCGAGAATGGAGGGAAGATAATAGATCGTCCTGAAGAAACGGATGCCCTTGATGTCTGTACTGAGGAGCATCGCCACGATCAGCGCGAAGATAATCTTGGAGGGGACGGCCATCAGGATATAGCGGAGCGTGACAGCGATCGACTGCAGGACATCCTTATCCTTTGTAAACATCCGGATATAGTTCTGCATTCCGATATAATCAAAGGTTCCGCCGAGCCTGATGTTCGTCAGGGAATAACGGAAGGAATTGACCAGCGGCGCAAGCTGGAGAATAAGAAAGCCCAGTACCCAGGGGAGGATATAGATATATCCGGCGTATTCCGGTCTTCTTTTCTTCATGAGGTTCTCCTCCTTAAAAGGGCCCGCCGGTCCGGGCTGTGAGGGTGAAGGATCACCCGGCCTCGAACCGGCGGGCAGTTTGTTCAGGAATGCTTCCCGGGATTACTGACGGGATACCGCGTCCTCGAGAAGGCTCATGGTCTCGTCCGTGATTTCCTCAACGGTTCCCTGCTCATAGGCGATCTTTTCAACCGCATCCTGCAGGATCTCGTTGATCTCGGAAGGAGTGTACAGGTTCTGGTGCTCTGTGGCATCGGCGCCGCCGATTTCCACTGCCTTGACAAGGATCGGGTCATTCAGGCCGAGCTCTGCGCAGATTTCCTGGCCCTTTGCGGTCGGCTGCATGGAGCGGACAGTTCCGAGAGTCTTGATCGCTTCCTCATTATTATAGAAGTAGTTGAGGAAATCCGCAGCGACTTCGGGATGAGCGCAGGTGGAGGCGATCGCGATCATCTGAGGCGGTCTGTAGTTGACACCGTTTTCAACAGCGCCTTCGAATTCAGGTGTGCGAAGGACAGCTGCCGTATCCTGGAAATCATAGTAGCCGGAATAGATATTGGAGGTCATTGCAGTCGCCATAGCGAACTCGTGATCGATCCACTTCGGGTTTGTTGCGATCTGAAGCTCATAAGGAGCGCTGTCCTCAGCGGGCTCGAGAACGTTGTTGCGGTACAGGTCGTTCAGCATGCTGAAGGTCTTGAGAAGGTCGTCTCTTGTGAAGTTGAGGGCCTTCGCGTCCTTGTCATACAGATCCTTGCCGGTCAGCTGGGCGATGGAGGTACCGATGGTTTCTGTCGCAAGAGAGTAAATATCGTAATTCCAGAGATAAAGATTGGGATCTGCCTCGTGGAGGGCCTTGCCTGCAGCGACCAGGTCATCCCAGCTCTTGATATCATCTACAGTGTAGCCGGACTTATCAAGAACTGCCGTATTGACGAGGAAGATCGCGCTGTTGACGCCGGTGGGAAGGGCGATCAGCTTGTCGCCGTCATAGCCAAAGGCTTCCAGAGCGTTGGCATCGAATCCGGAGACATCCAGATAATCGGAATAATCCTTCAGGTTTACGAACACATCGCCGATCGCGAGAAGGTCGCCGATGAAGTTGGCGTTGTACTGAATGATATCCGGTGCCGTGCCGCCGGAGAGCTGAGTCGTCAGCTTTTCAAAATATCCGTCGAATCCGCCGTACTCGGCTTCAATCGTTACGTTGGGATGAAGCGCCTGGTACTGCTCGATAACAGCGATCGTAGCCTCGTGACGGGCATCATTTCCCCACCACATAAAGCGGAGAGTGACATCCTCATCTGTGATGCCGGCTGCAGCCTCCTCTGCCGGCGCAGCCTCCTGTGCTGCTGCCTCCTCTGCCGGTGCAGGTTCCTTAGCGGGAGCAGCTTCTGCGGCGGGAGCCGCGGCGGGTGCAGCCGCCGGAGCGGGAGCGGCCGCGCAGCCGGACACCGCAAGGCCTGCCATGGCCGCTGTGAGGAGCAGAGCAACTATTCTCTTCTTCATACTGTAACCTCCTTGTTATATCTGGTTTATACAGGTGTCCCGCAAAACCTGCGGCAGGAATGCCGGATGGTGCGGTACTGTTTAAAGTGTATCAGCGGGGGTTTTGGCGCGACAGGCACCTGCCTTGACAAAAAGTCTTTCTTCATGCTATTTTTACCGCAAACGGGCGCAAATCTTTACTTTTGGTATCATTTTTTGCCCTTTCCGGGCAGGAAGCCGGGCTGGTTATGGCGGCAGATGAGAGAATACTGAATCTGGTCATTGTTGAGGATGAGGTGAATATACGCGACTGCCTGGTCAATCTGTTTCCATGGCAGGCGCAGGGCGTACACGTCCTGGCGAGCTTTGAGAGCGGCCAGGAGGCGCTTTATTATATTCTGTCCCATGAGGTGGATATCGTCCTTTCGGACATCCGCCTGAGAGGCAGCGTCTCCGGCCTTGATATGGTCCGCATGCTGAGGGAGAACAACTGCCGCGCCGGGGTCATTATCCTGACCGGCTACCGCCAGTTCCAGTATATGCAGCAGTCCATCCGCTATCATGTAAACGACTTTCTGTTAAAACCGGTGAAATATGATGAGCTCTCGGAGTCGATCTCCAGGATCCGTGCGGAGCTGGAAACGAATATGCCCGTACCGGCGGCGGAGAGCGAAGCCGCGGATACCGGAAACAGTACGGATGACGTGAGCGGCAGGGCCGCCGAAAGTGATGAAACCGAGCACCGGCTGATTTCAGCGGCGAGGGCATATCTTATGTCACATACTCCCGACGCAACCCTCGAGCGGACGGCGCTCACCGTAGGCCTCAGCCCCTCGTATTTTTCAAGGCTCTTCCACAGAGTGACCGGGGAGACCTTCTCCGACTTCCTGATGCGCCTTCGCATGGAGACGGCCGCACGCCTTCTGACAGAGTCCGACTTAAAGCTCTTTGAGGTGGCGCTCAGGGCAGGATACGACAACCCGAAGAATTTCTCCCGGGCTTTCAGGGGCTATTATGAGCTGACGCCGACCCAGTACAGAGATAAATACTGGAAAAAAGGCGGTCAGCAGGGGCAGATACAATGAGAAATTATAAGATCATGGCGGAAAAGGACCTGCAGCGGTACGGTGCGAAGATTCTTACCTCCGGGCAGTTCAGGAAGGCCGGCCGGCAGAAGCACCATTTAAGGGCATCGGTCGCAGAGCACTCCGTGCGCGTTGCCAGGGCAAGTCTTAAAATCGCATACGCGCTGGATAACTTCGGCATACGGACTGACAAGAGGAGCCTCGTCATAGGGAGTCTCTGTCATGACCTGGGCATGCTCGGAAGAGATGAGAAATATAAGAACAACGCCGAATGCTGCCGCCGTCACCCCGGCGACTCTGTCGAAGAATCCAGAAAGCTCGTACCCGATATTGACCTGAAGACACAGCAGATCATTGAGAGGCATATGTTTCCCTTAAACGGCAGGCCGCCGACCTCTCTCGAAGGCGCGATCGTTTCCGCCGCGGACAAATACGCGTCGGTACAGGACCTGATCCTGGGATGAGGAGAATCTGATATGTCGTCTGTTATGCCGTCAACTGTTGAGAAAAAGGCATCCGTGAAAAACGGCGTCGGCAGAATGGCTTTTGCCGTTATATCCATACTGCTGGAGCTGACACTGATACTGCTCCTGTTCACAATACTGAACAGGCATGCGGAGTGGATCAACCTCCTGACAAGACTATTTTCCATCATTCTTGTCCTTGTCATATACGCGCAGAAAAAAACATCGTCCATCAAGATGCCGTGGGTGATGCTGATCATGGCATTTCCGATTTTCGGCGTTGCGCTTTATCTTCTCATAGGTCTTGACGGTTCCACAAGAAAGATGCGGGAACGCTATGAGACGATCGACAGAAGGCTCTTCCCGCTCCTTCCCGCAAACGATGAGGTGCAGAAAAAGCTCGCGGAACAGGACCCCGGCGCCGCGAACATCGCTTCCTATCTGAAAAAATACGCGCATTATCCCGTGTACCGGAACACCGATGTGACCTATTACGATGACGCTTCGAAGGGGCTGGAGGCGCAGCTGGAGGACCTTTCGAAGGCGCAGCGCTTCATCTTCATGGAGTATCACGCGATCGAGGATGCCGAGAGCTGGCAGAAAATCCTGGCCGTGCTGGAGGACAGGGTTAAAAGCGGCGTCAGGGTGCGCGTTTTCTATGACGATATGGGGAGCATCGGCTTTATCAACACCGACTTTGTCAAAAGGCTGAACGACGTCGGTATCGACTGCAGGGTTTTTAATCCGCTCGCCCCTGTCATGAATCTTTTCCTGAATAACAGGGATCACAGGAAGATCACAGTTATCGACGGCCTCATCGGCTATACCGGCGGGTACAATATCGCGAATGAATATTTCAATCTGACCCACCCCTACGGGGAGTGGAAGGATACGGGAATCCGCCTCGAGGGCGAGGCGGTAAAAAGCCTCACGGTCACCTTCCTCGAAATGTGGAATGCAGTAAAGGACACGGACAATGACCGGGACGACGTCGCCTTCAGGGCATATCTGCCGTCATCGCACCATACGGCGTCGGAGGACGGATTTGTCATCCCCTACGCGGACTCGCCGATGGACGACATCCATGTCGGTGAGGACGTCTATATCAGTGTCGTGGAAAACGCGCGGCAGTACGCCTGGTTTATGACGCCGTACCTGATCATCACGGATGAAATGGCGCACGCCTTCAGCCTCGCGGCAAGGCGCGGCGTCGATGTGAGAATTATCACTCCGGGAATCCCGGACAAGAAGATTATTTACGCTGTCACGAGATCTTATTACAACATGCTCGCTGAAAACGGCGTCCGGATCTATGAATGGACGCCGGGCTTCTGTCACGCGAAGATGTGCGTCTCGGACGATAAGATATCAACCTGCGGCACGATCAACCTTGACTACCGCAGCCTCTACCATCACTTTGAAAACGGCTGTCTTCTTATAAACATGCAGGCAGTAACGGACACAAAGGAAGACTTCATAAGAACCATGCAGCAGTGCC
>JAEEGL013490975.1_pt1 | contig 22509 bp, 24 predicted proteins | sample 9134231 | NCBI WGS metagenome assembly JAEEGL01 (sample SAMN16246548, study PRJNA631951) | gut metagenome | biome: gut microbiome; feature: rumen; material: fiber-attached | host: Bos | place: Iran: Karaj | collected 2018-10
AATTCAGCAATTTACTATAGATTTTTCTTTTTAAAATCATGATACTTCTCCCTGATAGTCATAACCCCGCTTTCAATCATGCCATTATGACTATGCGCATATTTTAGAGCTGTGCATTCTTTGATTATACGCGCATTTTATCATCTATTTTGATTATGCGCAATAGAATTCACCTCATTTTTTTGATTATGCGCACCTTTTCCCTTCTTCATAAACCGCCATTTTGTACTTACCAAAGATTGGACTCGGGGAGAGAAAAGTACAATGACGTTGTACTTTTGAGCAAAAGAAAAAGACGCATAAACCATATGGTCTATACGTCCTGTGCTTATATGTAGTTCCTGCTGCCTTGCGGATCGCGCCTATGACCTCGTCAAACTGATCATCAGCATATTCCTGTCCATATGCATAAATTTTATAATCGATCAGGTTCAATGTCTCATATTCCTTGCCGTCAAGAAGTTCCCTCGCCAATTCTGCTGTATTTCCGTTTTTATTTGGGCTTCCATTGATAAATAAAATGCTCATTTTATATCCTCCATCATTTCTTCACAGGAGATCCGCCAAATACTGCCGACATCTCCATACAACGTAGTTTATCATCTATTGCCCCGACTTCATCTTCTGTCAGTATGATTTCCGCAGCACCAAGGTTTTCCTTGATACGATTTGTCTTTCTTGAACCAGGGATAGGTACAATGTATGGTTTCTTTCCAAGAATCCATGCAAGTGAAACCTGTGCAGGCGTGGCGTTTTTCTCAGTCGCAAGATTTCTGATCAGTAAAAGCAGTTCTCTATTCTGTTCGAATGCCTCATCAGAATATTGCGGCATAATGCTACGGTAATCCTCCTTGTCAAACTTATCCCCTTTTGCAAAAGCGTCAGACAGAATGCCATTTGCAAGAGGTGAAAATGCCACATATCCAATATTCAATTCTTCTAAGACAGGAAAAAGGCTCTCATGCCACCTCGCCATCATGGAATAACGGTTTTGGATACATGTCACAGGACAAACAGCATGAGCTCTTCTAAGATATTCCTCGTTTGTTTCTGAAATTCCCCAATGTGTGATTTTTCCTTCCTTTATCAGTTCTGCCATAACGCCTGCAACTTCTTCAGGCTCTACATTAGGGTCAATCCGGTGCTGATAATAAATATCAACATGATCTACTCCAAGCCTTTCCAAACTGCCGTCAATAGATTCTTTTATCGTTTCCGGCCTCGAATCCAGTAAAAGCTGTCTATTCTCATGTTTTACACCACATTTGGTGGCAATCTTTACTTTGTTACGATAAGGAGCCAATGCTTTTCCAACAAGTTTCTCATTGTAGCTTATACTACCATCTGCATTTTCTCCGATGTAGCATTCTGCTGTATCAAAAAAGTATATCCCATTTCTACAGCTTGCTGTATCGCTTTTACAGCTGTGCCCTCATCTGTTGCAGTTCCGTATGCATGTGAGAACCCCATACATCCAAGACCAATGGGGGAAACCTCCAAATCTTTTCCTAAAAATCGATTATCCATAAATCCGCCTAGTCACTCCTTCCTTCCATCTACTTGCTTATCCAAGCGCCGTATTCGGCTCACCGATAGAAAATGCTAGGTTGGGCTCTGACTCTTCCTCTCCCCAAACCTCCGCAATCATAGGGAAAGTACTCCATGCTTTCGGCCATCCGCAATAAAATGCCAACTGTGTCACAATTTCAATTGCTTCTTCTTTTGTTACGCCATGTTCTTTTCCAAGTATCAGGTGACTTTTAAGCTGCGGATAAAGCCCTGCGGAAAAGAGCGCCGCAATTGTAATCATACTGCGGTCACGCAGAGACAACTGTGACTCCCTCGACCATACCTCTCCAAACAAGATGTCATCATTTAATTCCGCGAATTTAGGAGCCAGTTCTCCTAAATGTTCTCTTCCTGCCGTTTGTTTTCTCATATATAAATCCTCACTTTCTTTCGCGTCACATCTGCTTTTCCCAGAATGCCACTGCATCATCTATCCATCCCTCTGCAACTGTTCCTGTTCCAAGCCCGAATCCATGGGGCATTCCTTCATAGGAATGAAATTCTATTGGTATACCTGCTGCCTCCATCTTTTCGAGTCTGCTCTTCACAGTTCTCCAATTAGCTATTCCATCACTTGTCCCGACAGCGCTGTAGGTTGGTGGTTCATTGCCGGTCACTTCTGATAAACCGGTATAGTTGACAATTACAGCTGCCGGGCGGGGATACTCTTTTTCACCAAAATTCTGTGTACCATAGGTTCCGACCCAGTCAGCCATTCTTCCTCCTGCTGATCCTCCCCACAGAGAATAGCCTTCAGTATCAACCTGAAGTTCTTCTGCGTGTTCATGGATAAATGCAATTGCTCTTGATAGATCCTCACAGGCAGTCTGAGCTCCAGGTCGATAAACAAGGGCAAATGCATTATATCCCATTTTGGATAGTTCCAAGGCATGGGGAAAACTGTCATGCATTGCGCCAACATAGGCAAAACCGCCACCAGCATTTACGACAGCAAACTTCGCACCTGTAGTCTCCGCTCCGCTTCGGTCTGCGCTAAGCCGACCTCCCCCGGAGGTCGAGCGCCCTTTAAAGAAGAACAGTCCCGTATCCTCTTTGTTAGGATCAGCCTTCTTTTCTTCATCTGTATATATATCATAAAAAAAGGTGTTTCCATTTTCCGCCTGGGTCTTCATGTAATTGCAGATTTCTACTGTTTTATCAGGATCAATGTAGTTGTACCAGGCAAGAGAAAGATTTCCCAAAGTGCTTCCGCCCATATATCCACTATCTACGGGGAATATCAGTCTCCCATAATTGTCAAAAGCCGGATCGCTTTGCACCTCAGATATTAAGGTGTTCTTTGTATAGTACTCAGTTATCTCTGTCTTCGTAATCTCTTTTTCCATGCTGACTGTATTGTCGCTCTCCTCAGTCTGGATCAGCTTATCAAAAATGACCGGCAGCGCATTATACAGATATTCCTCTACCGCATTAAAATCATGGTAGCCTCCATCCTTCTGGTAAAAGACATAATGATCAGGAGTAAATATCTCTCGTGATAACATCTCATCAGCCATATCTATCGACTGACTCTTTACCGCGTCATTTGTGCCGACAGCATGATATATAAAGTATCCTCTTTCGTCCAAGTCATTGTCCTTTACAAGCTGCTCTATGAAATCCACATTTCTTTCAATCTGAAAATCTCCATAGCCGCCGTAATACCAACTGGACCCGCTCATAGGAATGAAGTATTTTATATAATCATAGTCATAACAGAACTCAAGCCATGTAGTAACCGAGCCCAGTGAAAAGCCTCCAAATATCCGATGATCCCGTGAAGCTTTCAGATCTTCATCACTTGTGCTCTCTGCATATGTGTGAAAACGCCCTTCTACAACGGGCATCAGGTTTTCTTCAAAATCAAGATGGAACTGGCGAAACTCACTTACAGAACCGCCAAATCCTGTGTCACTGTTTGCATTATAAAATGTTGGCGAAACAATTATCACAGGAGGGATATCCCCATTCTCGATCAGATTGTCAAAAAGATCTTTGGTGTACTCAAAGTACTCCCCTGCATGTCCGCCCCAGCCGTGCATCAGATATATGATGTCATATTTCGTTTCGCTATCTTTTTCATCATATCCATATGGAGTGTAGACGTATGCAGTCTTTGTTATAGGTGAACTGTCATTCACATAGTCTTTGGAAGCATATTCTATTTGAGTTATACTTCCCTGCTTTGATGCAGCACTGCGATATGATGTTGGAACAGCATCAGTCCATCCGGTCTGTGAAATTGCAGATACTATCTCATTCATATTTGATTCCTCATCCTGCGTGCTTTTAGCGTCTGATGACTCTTGGGCTTCATTATCCGCCACAGCTTTCTCTGCCGGAGCATTTTGCTCTTCACCGCAGGCTGAAAGCGCACAAAGAAAAGCGTATGTAATCAGGAGTGATAAAAACTTAGTCTTCATATTGAATTACTTCTCCAACAATGATTTAATCAATACTATTTTACTTGGCATTGTTTTTCTTCAATGTTCACCAAACAGCCATCCCATAATAGCTTCATCTTTTGCAAATGCCTGTCCGCCACCATGCTGATCTGTAAAACCTCTGTCCGAAAAATATTTTTGGTCTTTTATATCCAAAACCAGAATCTTGTCTATCTCACTCTCGCTATAGCCCTCCGCTTTGTACAGCTCATAGAGCCTTTCATATGCATCTTTTAGCGGTTTTGATCCATAGTAACTGTCATTTTCTCCAACAGCCATGTACACAGGAGTTCCTGCTTTTACCAGTTTGTCCATATCACCATCCCATTGCGTTGCACAGCATAGAAAAGCGGTATATAAATCAGGTCGTTTTTCCATTACAAGGGACCCTGTTTCTCCTCCGCCGGAATAACCATGAAGGTACACTTTTGAGGAGTCAATGTTATAGTGGGCAAGAAAATATTCCGTCAGTGCAATTACTTGATTCGCCGATGTTTCTCCCCAGTCATTTAGCTGTGTGGAAAGGATGATCATCTCATCGTTATATCGTATCGCTTCCACACCAAAATCTTCTACCATGTTGGTGCCCACACCCTGAAAATATAGTCCCTCCCATCCGGGAAGTGTAACAAAAAGCGCATAGGGCTTGCTGCCATCATAAGTCTCTGGAATATAGCTTGAATAATGGATGTCTCCGTATTCGGATGAATGGTATACGTTGTCATTTATAAAACCTCTCATGGTGCTCTCACCAACCGTAATTTCATCCGATACGGGTCCTTCTAGTCCAGGTCCAAGCCATTCAGCCACTTTATAATATCTTCCTTCGATGAATCTTTTCCTACATCACTTCCACTTATAGGGATTCCTTCCAAAACCGTAGCCCCAGGCTCTCTGTCCCTTATCATGTCATAGGTTCCGCCATCACGGCTTCCAAGATGCGTATTGAAGGGAATGATGGTTACTCCATCAAAATCATAGGTATCAAAAAATGTCTCCATTATCATTGGCATTCTGTACCACCAAATCGGATATCCGATAAAGACTCTTGAGTAGGATGTAGGATCAATATCAAGATTGTTAAAGGTTGGCCTTGCGTCACTATCTGCTTCAGTCTTCGCAAGATCAGCAGCCAAATCGCTCACTGTTACTTGTGACTCTTCCGTGGTCTCAGAGACATATTCGTCTGAGACTGAAGTATCTATAGCACCCGAAACTGTGGTTCCTGAACTGGAAACCGCAGCATTTTCACTGCTTCCGCAGGCGGATAAAAATACCGTAGCCAGCAGCATTCCTGCCACATATTTGATATTTTTCTTAAGAATGTGTAAGTCCTCCATTGTGATCAGCCAAGGCTTTCAAGCCATGCTTTTACCTGAGCTTTAGGTCTTGACTCTACTGTGCTCATCTCTTCTGCTACATTTTTAGATGTTCCATATACTGAAAAATAAAGTACGAGTTCTTTGCTCATCTTTTCTCCTCCATTTATACCTGATCGTTAAAATCTATGTTTCCTCTGGTAAATGCTATCTGCTTTACAAACATTGGCATTTTGAAATATCTTTTATCCCGGTTGATATCGGCTATCCTTAGCATATCCTCATCTGAAAGTTCAAAGTCAAAAACCTCTATATTTTCTCCAAGGTGCACCATATCTCTTGTTCCTGGAATAGGTATTATCCCAGACTGGATATGCCACCTGAGTATCACCTGAGCGTTTGTTTTGTTGTATTTTGCTCCGATTTCTTCAAATGCCGGATTCATGATGAGCGAAAGATCGCCATGCCCAAGGGGATACCAGGACATAAGCCTTATATCGTTCTTTGCCAGGTACTCTCTGAAACCATTTTCCTGAAGATACGGATGACATTCATTCTGAACAACAGAGGGCTTAACCTTAGCGTATGACAAGAGCTTTTCCATGCTTTCTCTGCTGAAGTTAGACACTCCGATAGCTCTTACCTTTCCACTTTGCAGAGCTTCTTCACAGGCTCTCCATGCGCCCTCCACATCGCCCACTTCCTGATGCAAAAGAAGAAGATCTATGTGGTCTGTGCCAAGGCGCTTTAGAGTTTCATCAATTTCTTTACTCGCTTTCTCATATGGAAAGCTCGTAGGCCAAAGCTTTGTAGTTATAAAGATTTCCTCTCTTTTTACCTTGGATTTTCTGACTGCCCTTCCTACAGCTTTTTCATTCTTGTACATATTCGCTGTGTCTATCAGCCTATAGCCATCATGTAAAGCTTTTGCAACAAGCTCTTCGCAATCCGCAGATTCCAAAGTAAAGGTCCCGTATCCAATAACCGGCATTTCTATTCCATTGTTCAATGTGAATGTATTCATATCATTTTCCGTTTCTTAATGTCGTAACTGTTATGAATGATTGTCAAATATCTTCCTTAAGTTCCATCTTTGCATACTGTGCGATGAGCTCAGGTGTTGCTGTGTAGTAGCGGGTATTCTTGTTTACTGACTCAATCTTCTTCATGTCTTCGTCTATGAGCTCAAAATCAAAGATGTCGAAGTTGTCTCTGATGTGGTCAGGATTCTTTGATCCGGGAATTACAACATTTCCTGACTGAACGTGCCACCTTAAGATAATTTGGGCGTTTGATTTGCCATACTTGTCAGCAAGCTCAGTAAATACTGCCTCATTTACAAGGTTCTTATCTCCATGCCCAAGTGGATACCATGCCATAAGCCCCATATCATATTTTGAAAGAATTTTCTTAAGCTCTGTCTGTGGGAAGTAAGGATGTGCCTCAACCTGCACTACCTGTGGTTTGATCTCCATGGTATCGATTGCTTCCTGAAGAAGATCATCCGGGAAGTTTGAAAGTCCTATCGCCTTAACCTTGCCTTCCTTATAAGCCTTCTCGATGTTCTTATAACCCTCTCTCCAGTTATCTGTAGGCTGATGAAGGAAAAGAAGATCAATGTAGTCTGTGTCAAGTCTCTTTAAAGTCTCTTCTATTGCTGTTTCTTTTTCGTAAACTGTTGGCCAAAGCTTTGTTACAAGGAAAATGTCTTCTCTACTAACACCACTCTTTTTGATTCCTCTTCCTGTTGCGCTCTCATTCATATATCCGTTTGCTGTATCAACCAGGCGTACACCACTCTTAAGCGCGCTCTCAACTGCTGCTTCTGCCTGGTCCGGTGTGAGCATAAAAACTCCGATTCCTGCCATTGGCATTTTGATTCCATTATTTAAAGTGCGATACTCCATTACTATTACCTCCGTTTATGTGTTATTTTTTGTTTCTGACGTTATCTTATCAGCGTACATCTTATATGTACAATGCCGATTATTTATTGCACTATACGTTATACGCATACCAGCTTCTAAGCATGATAATAGGGGCTTTCGCCCCTGTTTCCAAATCACTTATCTACATTCATTTAACACTTCTAAAAGTTCCTCATCTGTAAACCTCTTAACACATCCACCTGTTCTGATCGTAGACTTTGCAATGGCTTCAAAATCTGTCTCATCACCTATTCCCATTTCAGAAAAGGTGGTCGGAAGCCCTATTTCCTTAATAAAGCTTGAAAGTGCCTCAATAAATTCTTCCGCCAATTCACTCTCATATTTGCCTTTGGGATCAATGCCCCAGACTTCCTGATGAGTGAACATATATGCATATACATTTGCTCCACCCTGATCTGCCTTGTGGGACATGATCTTTAGCATCGGAAGTCTTATGAGCGTATCTACAGTATTTGCGCCGCTTTCAGGCTCATTTGGATAGGCCTTTGTAAAAAGAGCTTTCTCCTCATCTGTTGCGTTCCTTCTAAGTCCTGCCATAGCCCATTCATCAATGTTGCTTCCTATAAGGAGCGGAACGTCAAAACCGGCATCCGCAAACCCATCCTCAGTTATTGGGGCAGACGGCATGTAATCTCCATCTATTACAGGTCCCCACTCCATTCCGTAACCATCTCCGATTGCCAGAGGAACTTCAAACTCCGCGCCGGTCTCTGCAAGAGCCTCTGTAGCAGCATTTTGCAGATCTGCATTTGAAACAGTCTGAATATCTTCAATATTTGCCTCAGTGATTCCCAGCTTTGTGAGGATCTTATCTGTTATTGCAAGACTCTGCTCCTTGGTTGCAAAGGTAACTCCAAGAGTTTCTGTAGCACCACTCTGAACAATGCCCTTCTGGAATTTTCCCTCAGCGTAAAGACTTGTCATAAGAGAAAGAACCTTCGCTCCGCCGCCTGACTGACCAAACACTGTGATGTTTTCCGGATCTCCGCCAAATGCAGCCACATTTTCTTTTATCCAATCAAGGGACGCAACGATATCTGTAAGTCCGGCATTATCTGAGTGCTCATATTTTTCACCATATTCGGTCAGATCCAGATATCCATATACGTTAAGTCTGTGGTTAACTCCGATTACAACCACATCCTGATCAAGAGCTAAATTTGTTCCATCTGTGTTTCCACCATTGGCAGAACCCGATGAGAAACCGCCTCCGTGAAGCCATACCATGACAGGTCTCTTTCCGTCATCAAGAGCTGGTGTCCACAGATTCAAGTTCTGACAATTGTTATCTCCGTTATCCTCTTCGTTTGCTGATCCGCCAAGAATTGCACCTTGCGGTGAAATTGGTCCCCACTCTGTTGTATCAAGTACTCCATCCCATGAGTCAGGCTCTGTGGCAGCAACAAATCTCTCTTCTGCTTTTGCATAAGGTATTCCGTGATAAGTGTATATTCCGTTGTCACTTATATACCCTCTCACATCACCATAAGTTGTTGTTACAATCGCTGCGCTATAAGGGTCTTTAATCTCAACAGTAGGTCCCATAAACCTATTCCTGAAGTAAAAGAACAACGCTGCTGCAGCAATTCCGAGAATCAAAACAATTATTCCCAGAACGATCAAAACTCTCTTTGCTATCTTTTTCATTTCGCTCTCCTGCATTTTGCACAATTTAATTTCACATGCGTTTCTTGTTGAGCTTATGCTAACAAAAAAGAAAATAATAGTACAATGCCAATTGCGTATTGTGCTATACTTAAAACGTATAGTAATGTTATTCCAAGGAGTTTTCATATGATAGAGATATATTTACTTGAACAATTGGATGCTTTCGCTAGATACGGTACTTTGTCAAAGGCTTCAGAAGAGCTCCATCTGACTCAGCCCTCGCTGACAAGATCCATGCAGAAATTAGAGGAGTTACTTGGTGTGCCCATATTTGAACGCACCAAGAACAAGTTATCATTAAGCGAGAATGGATTACTGGCTGCAGATTACGCGAGACGCATACTAAATGAAGAACAGCACATGATAGATCACCTTCGTGCCCTTGAGAGGAGTAAAAGAACTATCGCAGTCGGTTCTTTGGGTCCGGGACCTCTTATGGAGTTTATCCCTTCTCTTTCAGCACTATTCCCTGACATGTCAATAATCTCAGAAAACAAGTCAGAAGATGAACTGATATCCGGTCTAAGGAACAACCAATATCAATTCATTATCCTTTCCCGTCCATTAGAGGATGATGAATTCATTTGCGAAAAATATAATTCTGAACAGCTTTACGTTTCACTGCCAAAGAGCCATCGGTTTGCAAAAAAGAAAAAGCTTTCTTTCCGTGAACTAAACGGCGAAAGCTTTTTAATGCTGTCTGAAGTAGGAATATGGGATAAACTCGTTAGGGAAGAAATGCCCGATTCAAAGTTCATAATACAAAACGACTATGACGCTCTTGGAGAGCTTATAGAATCCTCAATTCTGCCTAATTTTGCCACCGATATAACAATTCGCACTTATGAAAGCATGAATCTCCCCGGCAGATCCCTTCCTGACAGAGTGCTTATTCCAATTACAGACGACAGTGCCACTGTTATTTTTTATTTGATCTCAGATAAGAAAATAGCTTTAAAATACAAAGTTAGAAAATAGCTCTGCAAATAAGTTTTTCCATTTTTTAGCCATATCGGAGCCGATTTTAACTGTTACTATAAAGGTGCAAATGAGGTGCAAATCGGATGATAGAGTATTCAAGAAATGCCTTAACTATGGCTTTTTGCCACTATAGTCGGTACGCTGCCGTGGCAGACGAATAATATTCTTATCATATCAAAAACTCCCGTATCTTTAAAATGCAACTGTTGCCTCCTCTTAGGTTATATTACTTCCCAATCATTTTCAAAAACTTCTTGTCATTCATTTGTTCGTTGGTCACATACTCGCCATCGCAAAAGAAAGCATAAGTAGTAATAGGAGTTGGCGCATTCTGAGCTTCGTCCCTGCTCCCAATCTTAATTGCTTTGAAAGGAATGTCATGCTGCTTTGCTGTTTCTTCCAGGACAGGAACATATTTTGCATTGAACGGGCACTGGTTTGTATAGTACAAAACATATCCCATTTCATCTATATGCGGATGCTTAGCGCATTCCTTGAATCGGGGTGCATCACCCCTCTCATCAAAAGGCAAAAACCAGAGCTGTATTCCATTATCCGCCTCATCACAAACCTCAAAGCCTTTATGCTTTAGGAATTTCGGGTCAGCCAGGAACGGCTTTTTCTTTGCAGCACATAAAATACAAAGCCCCTTCTTACCTTTTTCCTTGCTATCATCAATACATGTATTAAGAAGCTCTGTAGAATACCCATGTCCTTTAAAAGAGCCGGAAACCCACAGACAATCTATATACATATAACCGTCTGCTTCAATAGGAACCCATGCATTTTCAGCAGGAATGTACTCGATAAAACACTTGCCACGTTCTGCGCTTTTCAAAAAGACAAGCCCCTCATCAAATCTTTCAGCAAGCCAGGCTTTCTTTGAAGAGACCTGAACATCCTTGTTATTGGAAATTGCGCAGCATATATGCTCCTCTTCCAGATTATCCTTTGTTACTCTGATATATTCCATGCTTATGCCTCCTTTCCACATCATCTTTTCCTTCCTGAAGTATTACAGAATTCAGTTTATATTATTCTATCTCCTGATCTTTTATCATCATTGGTAGATTCTGTACAACGAATTCCTGTCCTGACTTATCATATTCGACCCTGTAATATGCGTTCCCGCTCATGCTGGTTTGCAAGGAATGTGTTATTCCAACAGCCTGCCCTTTTTCAGTTGTCAGTGTTACCTTTTTGCCAAGCTGATTATCATCTGTTTCTATAAGGTAGCCATTCTTTTTCAGCCAGTCCGTTATCACTTTATATGACAGCTTTTTAAATTCGTTTCCGTTAATAGCCGCATTTAACTGCTCAGTCAGTCTTGTTATTGTTTTCGTCTCAACATATTGGAAAGATTCCAGAGATTCCAGCGGAAAATCTTTCTTTTTAACCCCTGAACTCCTCCCTATAACTCCACCATTGTTCTTAAGAGCTGTAAGCACTTCTTTTACAAAAAACATGCATCTTATAACATTGGGATTGTTCATGACATCATCATTTTCCGCCGGTACATTATTGACAGGATTTTTCCCATCTGCTATACGATCTACATAAATTAGTGCCTTTTCAAGTTTTTCCATATCAAATTGTTCCATATTTATTGTCCTCCTGAGCTGTCATTTTCAACTGGTTACAATTTGTAACCAGTTGATTGCCTTCATCTTTCAACCTACTTTTTAGTACCTTCCAATAATTTCTAGCCCCATCTGTATCCGGTTGTTCAGTTAACGCTCCTACCACATCAACTATCGAAAAATACCACTCTTCCTCGTCTTCTACCCACGCTGTCCTAATAGGCTGATCTTCAAATAATTGTACCTTATCTTCCATCTTCGTTTTTCCCCCTTTCCCCACTATTATTGCCATCTACAAGCTTTTCCATCTCAATCTTATACGCCATTAGCCTAAGTAGATAATCCGGCATTTTCCTATTTCCCAATTCCCAATCCTGCAGCGTACGATACGGAATTTCAAAATAGGCACAGAATTCCTTTCTAGACATTCCCGTACTATTCCTTAACTCAATCAGGTATTCTCTACTGTCCATGAAAAATCCCCCTTATTCACTCAACAGCCCAAATGTACTCATTGCGTATAATCATTATAAATACACACATTGCGTATTGTCAATATCTTATTACATATGAATACCGAAACATACTAATTCATGTATGTTTTCAAACAAAAAATGCCGGTTGACTAAACAGTCAACCGACATTTTTAAATCCCAGAAATTCCTTAAAAATGCTCCGAATACTCATTCTCAAAATTTCCGATTTCGTACTTGCCATTATTATAGTTAAGATCAAAGCCAAGGCTCGATACCCCTCTTGGGAACGGCTCCACATAGCATCTAACCACAGGAGAAGTTCCATCCTTTATCTCTGCCCAGTAGATGCTTCTCATTTCAGATGTGGCTTCATTGGTCCACCAGGAAGAAATATAGTCGACTCCCAGATCCTCTTCCCTTGAAAATCCGGCTTCCTTAATCTTATAGGAGATCGTACCGCCATCAGGCTTATCATATTCGATACTAAAGCACTTTGCTCCATTTTCGCCATCAGCAAAAGGAAGTGTAACTTCACTGTACTGTCCTGAAGTTTCGTCTCTGTCAAAGAGCCACATATCCCCAAAGGCATACGGATCTGTACTGGTATCATAGGAAAGAGTAACCAGAATTTCTTTTACACCATCGCCATCCAGATCTCCACCCTGCACGTGAGGGAAGCCAGTCTCCCATCCTTTGGGTACAGTGATGGTGTCACCATTTCCAAACTCCACAGTGTAGACAGCGGTCTGCTCATCCTCGTCCCAGCTGCGGTTTACCCGATCAGTCTTTCCATCTCCGTCGTAGTCGCAGTCCTTGAATTCATCCTGCCAGGTATAGCCCTTGCACTCATCGACGTATCCCTCATATCCCCAAAGGATGAAGGGTGAGCTTTCAACCTCCTCTTCCTGTGAGGGATCTGCTTCATCGCTCAATGTCTGAGCCTCCTCTGTGGATGAGTCCTCTGATCCTGCATCTGCGCTTTCAGGGTTCTCTGCCTCTGATACTGCAGACTCCGTATCAGCATACTCTGCACCAGGACCTTCCGTCTCCGCCGCGGTATCTCCAGCTTCCGTATCTTCTGTCCCGACATTTTCAGCATCCGTTCCGGTCTCTGTTTTATTGGCCTCGTCAAGAGTATCCTGCGCCTGACCGGTTTCCTGAACACTGCCCTGATCACCTACAGTACTGCTTCCGCATGCCGTCATGAAAAGAGCTGCTATAACAGCTGCAGTGAGCGCTTTCTTTTTCATACATTTATCTCCCCTCATTAGTCGTTACTGTTCAGTTCCTGACCAGTAACCATTATTCAATCTTAACTCCAAACATCACAAAGTACAGATCATCTGAATCTGTACAGGTAGAAAGAGTGATTATCTTGTCGTCAACAGTGGGTTCAACCCCGGTGTCGATGTAAGTCCTGTACTCTATGGTATCAAGAAACTGCCTCATTCCATCTGCAGAACTACCGCAGACATTATAAACTTCAGAATTCCTGGGCACAGCCATAAAGGCAAAGATCATATATCTGAGCTCTTCATCCTTCGTAATGATCCTGAAGTACTTGTGATCCTTGAGGAACCCAAGGTTGTTCTTGTAATATTTGAAGGCTCCGAACATAGAATAATCCTTCATATTGTGACCATATATAATAGTGTTTGGATCAGTGAAATCAGCAGCTGATCTGTAGTCCAAGAAGATTGAGCCGGTATTTGCCTCGTTCCCTTCGTAGTCCAGAATCTTGTACTTTGAATTATCTCCGGACTGCATCACCGGGTAACTTATGAGATTATCCTCAAACTTGATCCAGGCCACAGCCTCCGGATACTCATCCATGATCCTGCCAATTTCTTCATTTGAAACGCTTTCCATCACGCGCACTGGAGCATCCTGGGTTTCTCCTGTATTGCCAGCATCTTCCGAGCCAGTGTCATCAGCTACCTCGGCAGCATTCCCGACATCTGCCATATCACCAGCATCAGCTGTATTTCCTATACCTTCGCTATTTACTGCATCCGCTGACTGAACATCAGCTACAGCGTCTGATCCCAAAGGCGAGCTGTCATCAGCCTGTTCTACTTCAGCTGATGTTTCCTGCTCCGCAGAACTGCCTTCTTCCTGTACAGTGCTATCCGAAGCAACAACCTCAGCCTCGTTTTGTGTGTCATCTGCCGGTGCTTCCTCTGACTCTTTCCCAGCCTCTTCCACTGTCTCCGCTGGCTCTTTTGCAGCGACATTTCCATCGGCTTCCTCTGCCCCTTCAGATATAGCTTCTTCCTTCTTGGACTCTGCCTCCTCCAGCACAGCCATTGCCTCTTCTTCCACATTGCCCTGCCGCTGCATGCTACCGCAGCTACGAATTGCCACAATGGCAACAATGACAGCCAGCAGCACAGGCAGTACCACCTTCAGATGCTTCCGAAGATAACCAAAGAAACTGGCTATCACGATCACCGCCAGCTCGGGATATATTGCCACAGGAGCAAGCTTCCTGTGCTTATCATTAAATGCCTTAAACCTCTTCAACACTTTATTCATAACTTCTATCTCTCCCAATCAGACGATCTATAATTATGTCCCTTGAGACCCACTCATTTTCCTGATATCATGTAACTATTATCAATCGCCATAGGAAACCATTATACATGAAAAAACTCTTTACTGAAATCCCCTTTATTGAGGGCGACAATATTACCATAAAAAAAATCACCAGAGAGGACACGGCTGCCATGCAGGAGCTTGTGTCCTCTGAGGCTGTCTACGAGCTTGAGCCGACATTTCTTTTTGAAAAAAGATATGACGACATCAATTATGTCATTGACCATCTGTATGATGAGGCCTTAGAGGAGTCGCTGATAATGGGCATCTACACCGGCGATGAATTCTGCGGTATTGCCGAACTCTACAGCTACATTGACCGCATCCACAAGGTTAGCGTGGGCATCCGGCTTCGTGAGAAATACTGGCACAAAGGAATCGCCAGCAGTGCCCTGGGCCTTCTTGCGGACTATCTCGAAACTGAAACTGATATCGAGATCATCCAGGCCAGCTCCCTCCCCGCCAACACAGGCTCAGCCAACATCCTTAGAAAGAATGGCTTCACCCTTGTAGTCCGGGATTCCGATGAGGACTGGGGATACGATCATCCCCTTCCCACAGACAAGTGGATCCGCTAACCTCAAAAGTGCCTTTCCGGCCCGGAGCTTTTGACATCCATATCTATGTTCAGGACTGGTATTCTGTCCCGAACATGTTCTCATGACTCTGCAGTATCTCCCTGACCTCGTCCTCAGACTCTACAAAAATCTCTGCTATCTTGGGATCAAACTGGGTTCCTGCCCCTTCCCTTATTATGTCCATGGCCTTCTCAAAGGTAAAGGGCTCCTTGTAGCTTCTCTTTGAAACCAGGGCGTCAAACACATCAGCAACAGCCATGATCCGCGCTGAGAGCGGAATTTCCTCACCGGCCTTGCCACTTGGGTATCCGCTTCCGTCCCACCTCTCATGGTGATAGGTGGCCAGGTTCTTGGCTTCCTTGAGATATCCGCTGTCAGACACAAGGGACATCGCACTTGATATGACCCTGCTGCCGGCTGTAGTGTGGCTCTTCATGGTGGCAAACTCCTCGTCCGTCAGCCTTCCGGGCTTGTTGAGGATCACATCGGACACCATGATCTTGCCTACATCGTGAAGCGGCGCGGAATTGGACACATCCTCCATGTATTCCTCAGTCAGAACATCGCTGTAAATTCCCTTTTCCTTCATTTTCTTCATTATGAGACGTACATAGGCGGCCGTCTTTCTGACGTGATCTCCGGTGTTCTTATCACGGCTCTCCACCATATCAGCCAGAACATAGATAAGGCCGTTCTGCATGTGGGATATTTCTTCGCCCTTGGCCTCAACATCCTCAAGGTACCCGACTGTCTCAGCGATGGTCTTGGAAAGTGACTCGTAGAGGTTCTCAATCTCGTCACCGGTGGTGATGTTCAGGTTCTGCAGCCTCTCAACGCTCTTGTCACGACCCTCCTCGGTGTCGTAGGCAAACTTTCTGGCGGACCTTGTCATGGCCGCGATGGGGAAGATCAGATGGTAGTCCACCAGCCAGATACAAAGCGCCAGTATAAAGACATAGAATCCCATGAACAGGGAAAAGACCTTTGTCATGAAATTCAGTGTTGTCAGCCAGATATCTTCAACCCGTATGTCAGCTGCCGCATAGCATGCCAGATTACCCTTTGAATCATGTATTGGTGAAAAGACAGACAATAGCCGTCCATACATCGTATCATCCAGGAGAGGCTCAATCTCTTTTCCCGCAAGAAAATCTTCCTTGTAAGGCAGGAGGTAGTCCTCATATTCAATAACAGTTCCCGGCTCCTGTCCCTTCACCTCGGGAGTGTCCAGGTCAAAGAGCACGCGGACACCGTTCTCTTCAAATTTGTAGACGTAAACATATTCAATGTCAGGATTGCCTTCCCTGATATCCTCCAGTTCATGCTCTATGAGGGCGTAATCAGGGGCACGTCTCCCCATGTTCAGATAGTCGTAGACCTTGTTCCCTTCTATAATATTGGCCGCCAGCTTGGCAGCACTGTTGCAGCTGTAGGTATACTGCCTCATGGCAAAATTCTGGAAAAGAATATAGCTGATCAGCGTGGTAACCACAGCAACGCAGAACATTATGGCTGAAATGATGGCAATGATCTTACCCCTTAAGGAAAATGACCTTGTTACGTTGTGCCTCGCCTCAAGCATTGCATTCCTTGATAGCGGTGCCTGACGCCATCCCGTGAGCCACAGGTGTTTCTTGTACCTCTCAGGTATGAGTTTTATCAAAAGAAATACTGCCAGTACCGTCAGCGCCTTGTCCACCAGGTCTATGGCCACATCCGAGAGCATCTGAGCCCAGAATACGCTGACCTTGCCGCTGTCAAGAAGAGCTCTCGCAAAGGGCGCAGAGATGCCCTCTCCCATTCCGTAGCCATAGAGAAGATATGTCAGGATTGAACCCAGCACACCTCCGATAAAAGCAAATACCGGAATGGTCATAATGGCCTTGTGGAACTTATCAAAGTACCCTCTGTTCCCAAGCCAGCTGCCTGCAGCAGCGATCATTGTAGACAGCACCACATAATAGGCATTACCCGGATTCCCCTGCATGTTTATTATATTGTTGAGATAACCCACAAAGATTCCTGGAAGATACCCCGAAAGAACGGCCACAAGAAGGGTGCCCACATTGTCAAGATACAACGGCAGCCCAAAATAGGCGACTGACCGCGGCAGAATGAAATTAATTGCGATGGCTACTGCAAAGAATACCAGCTGATTGAGCAGATATTTGTTCTGCCTGATTCCAATAGGATTATTAATTACTTCATGATCCATAACTTATTCCCACTCCAACAAAAATGTAATTCCTTACACTGCCTATTGTAATGCTTATCGCCAACCTCGACAATACCCAGCTAAGCGATGTCACATAATCTGTTTTGGCTTAAAGTTGAGATAATCCCCTGAGACCAGGCTGTACTCTATCCCATCCACCCTTCCAAGAAGGCTGTCGTGGAACCGCTCCTTGCCGTGGCAGTGGGCATAAATTACCTGCTTTACTCCGTAGGCCTTTGCCATCAGCGTAAACCGGCTCTCCCTCTCTCCTATCTCCGTCGGCGGATAGTGCAGGAACATTATGAACTTTTCAAAGCCCTCAGCCCTGGCGGCCTCGAAGGAGAGCTTGAGTCTCTTTGCCTCCCTCTCCACCAGCATGGCGGCATGCTGGCGGGAGTCGAACCCCTCGTAGCAGTAGCCCTTTGTCCCAACAATGGCATACTCCCCATAGGGATAGAAATTGTTCTGTAAAAAGAAAAGTCTCCCCTGATAAAGATCGTTCAGGGCCTCTGTCTTCTTGGGATTCCAAAAAGTGTCGTGGTTGCCCCGAATGAGAATCTTTTTTCCGGGAAGATCCGCAATAAACTGCAGATCAAGCTGGCACCCGGAAAGCTTCTTTCCCCAGCTGTGGTCTCCCACCAGAACCAGGGTGTCGCTGTCAGTCACCAGCTTATTGCAGTATTTCTCTATTTTCTTTTCGTGGTTCTTCCACACCTCTCCGAATCTTTCCATTCTTTTTTCAGTCTGAAAAGACAGGTGCAGATCCCCCAGTGCATATAATGCCATTTACACCTCTTCCACATAGTTCACATAATCCAGATCCCTGAACATATTCAGCAGGTCTGTATGTGATCTGTTCCTGTCAAGGTCAATGTCGATAATGAGTGCCGTATCAGAAGCCATAATTGTCTTTTCCTTGCTCTTACTGATACTGTTGATTCGAAATCCCATATCAGTAATATGCTTGGTCAGCTTATTGGCACCGTTGTTCTTGTTGATCTCGATGTAGATGCTCATGTACTTGCTGTACTCCTCTACCTTGTTACTAAGGTGAAGAAGTACCATATTTGCAAAGGCCACCAACAGGAATGTGCTCACACCCACCAGAAGATACCCTGCGCCTATGGCCATTCCCATACATGAGGTAACCCACAGGGAAGCTGCTGTTGAAAGGCCCTTGATCTGCTTTCTTCCGGTAACAAGGATAGTACCTGCTCCCAGGAAACCGATGCCACTGACAACTCCCGCAGGGATACGGCTTACATCCGCACTCAGTTCAGGCAGCATAGCCAGGTATATATTCAGGGCAGTAGCAACAGCCGAACCAAGACTCACCAGCGCAAAGGTCTTGATTCCTGCGCTGTGATGTTTTACAACTCTCTCCCATCCTACCAGGCTTCCGAAAAAAGTGGCAATAAGCAGCCTGATCGCCACAGCAATATTGCTGGTTCCCTGTAAAAATTCATAAACTTCCATAAAACTCATTTCTGTAAACCTTTCATTACACTGTTAATTCCTTGAGTGAGGGTCAAAAGCGCCGCCCACAGGGCAGGGCTTTTGACCCGGACTAAATTCAATCAAAGTGCATAGAGTGTGTTGTCCTCGAAGTTGAGGTATACAACGTCGCCAACCCTGTAGATCTTCTTGTTCTTGGGGTTATACTCCTGGATCTTAACAAGGCTGTCGCCAACCTTGATGTGGTAATCCTGGTAAGCTCCCATGAAGCATGAGTACTCGATTATGCCCTTAACAGAACCTGTATCTGAGAGCATTGCTCCCTCAGGTCTGAGTACTACGTCACACTCAGCGCCGTTCTCAAGCTTGCCTGTTGCGCACTTAACCTGAGTTCCTGCAATATTAACCATATCCTGTGATACAACCTTTGCCTTGAGGAAGTTACACTCACCGATGAAGTCGGCAACAAACTTGCTGTTAGGATAGTAGTATGCATCCTGAGGTGAAGCCACCTGTTCAACATTACCTTTGTTCATGATGATGACCTTGTCGGAGATAGCCATAGCCTCTGACTGGTCGTGCGTTACGTAAACAGCTGTGATACCTGCCTCCTGCTGGATACGTCTGATCTCAGTACGCATTGAAACCCTGAGCTTGGCATCCAGGTTTGAGAGGGGCTCGTCGAAGAGGAGCACACCGGGCTCGATTACAAGAGCTCTGGCAAGGGCAACTCTCTGCTGCTGTCCGCCGGAGAGCTGGTTTGTCATACGGTTTTCCATTCCCTCCAGGCCTACGAGACCAAGGATGTCGGTAACCTTTTTCTTGATGGTCTCAGCATCCATCTTTCTGAGCTTAAGACCGTATGCTACGTTGTCAAATATGTTGTAGTGAGGAAGCAGAGCATAGCTCTGGAAAACCATGGCTGTGTCTCTCTTGTTGGGAGTGAGGGCATTTATCGGCTCTCCTCCAAGGTAGATCTCACCCTCATCAGGTGACTCGAAACCTGCAATCATACGAAGTGTTGTTGTCTTACCACATCCTGAAGGTCCAAGAAGAGTAACAAAACTTCCGGGCTCGATCTCCAGGTTCTGATCCTTTACGGCATAGAAGTCCTTGCCAGTCTTGGGATCCTTATAAATCTTTGAAATATGCTCAAGGCGTACGCCCTTTTTCTCTTTTGCCATTTTACCACCTATCTCGCACCAACGGTGCGCCTAAAAACTAAATTAACGTTGTCTCTGTTAAAAAATTATTCTTCTTCAGTATTTACCTTGCGGCTTGTTCCAAAGAACTTCATGAACAGGTTCATGAGAAGTACCGCAGTGTAAGTAATGATGATCAGGATCGTTGCAAATGCGCATGCAATTCCGTAGGAGCCCTTCTCTGCGAACTCGTTGATCTGAACGGTGATCAGCAGGTAAGAAGGTGTAACCAGAAGGATGATCGCACTGATGGCAGTGATGCTTCGAACGAAGGATGTTACGAATCCTGACAGGAAGCTGTCCTTGATAAGAGGAAGTGTAACTGTCATGAACACCTTGAAGCTGTCTGCACCCATGTCGTATGCGGATTCCTCAATGCTCTTGTCGATCTGTCTAAGAGCTGAGATACCGCTTCGTGTTCCTGTAGGAAGGCTTCGTACGATGAACACGATAACCAGGATTGCGCCTGTTCCGTAAAGTCCCTGAAGGATACCTGTTCCAAAGATACCACCTGAGAAACCTCTGATGTATCCGATACCCAGAACAGTTCCGGGAACTGCCATGGCCAGCATTGATACTGCCTCAATGAATCCCTTTGCCTTGAACTTTCTCTTTACAACCAGATAAGAGATTATCATGGACAAAAGAGCTGTTATAGGAGCTGATATGAATGACAGGATAAAGCTGTCCTTGAAGGCCTTGAGGCCTTTGTACTTGGTAAATACCTGTCCGAACCATTTGAAGGTCAGATGGAAATCATAGCCCCACGTCTTGAACATAGCTCCAAATGGAACACAGATGTACATAACTATTACGAATATTGCCAGTGCTGAGCACAGGATTGTGAGCGGAACTGTCACGCTCTTATCTGTTATGAGCATACGCTCTCTTGAGGCCTTACCTGAAAGTGTTGCTGTACTCTTTGCCTCAAGGTAGTACTTCTGAACGATGAACATAAGAAGTGTTATTCCGAGAAGTACAACCGCCATGGCAGCTGCCCCCTGCTTGTCGTAAGCACCTGTGATCTGCAGATAGATCGTTGTTGCAAGAGTGTCGTACGATCCTCCGATGATCATAGGGTTTGCGAAGTCCGCGATGGACTCGATGAATGTTACAAGGAAAGCATTTCCAAGACCAGGAAGTATAAGTGGGAATGTAACTGTCATGAATACCTTGAATCTTGAAGCTCCCATATCTCTGGCTGCTTCCTCAAGGGAGGGATCGATGTTTTTCAAAAGACCCTTGAGCATCATGTAGCAGACCGGGAAAAATGTAAGTGTCTGGACTATTGCAATGCCCCAGAAACCATACACTGAATTGTCATAAATGTGTAAAAGAAATCTTGTAATGATACCTGCCTTACCAAAGAGCATGATCATTGAAAGTGAAAGAACGAAGGGCGGTGATACTACAGGCAGCATTGAAACCACCTTAAAAAGCCCTGACATAAACTTTGTCTTCAGCTTTACATATACCTCAACATAGGCAAAAAGAAGACCTATGAGAGCTGAAGCAATACCTACAAGAAAACCAACCTTTAAAGTATTTGTGATAGCGCGTCTGAAATTTGCCAGCGCCATAACTCTTTTGAAAGTATCAAGTGTGAATCCATTGTCCGAAACGAAACTGTCCACCAGAAGTATTGCAAGCGGATACAGTATGAAGATTGTAAGAAAAGCAACCAAAAGTACAATGGTTGTGACCATGATAGGATCTGCAAGAAGCTTTTTCCTGTCAAGGCTGGCACTCTGACTCTTAGCCATTGTTAATTCCTCCTAACTCTGTTCATGGTACAGGGCGGATAAGAAATCCGCCCTGACATAAACCAAAACCAAACTCTACTATGAAATTCTCTGCGCGAGTGCGCATAACCGTCAGAATAAAATTTTATTCTGTCTGGAAACGATCGTCTGCTGCGCTTCCAAGTGCGTTCATAACTTCCTCGATGTAAGTTGTTGTGTTCTCCTTGGCATCCTCGAAGTCATAGTCCATAACGTTCTCGGGATCAAGGCCGAACTCAGCTGCAACCTCAGGCTGCTGTACGTTGTCAAGAACAAGGAACTGGTAAGAACCGTTCTGTGCTGCAAGCTCTACACAGTCAGGGCTGAGAGCATACTCGATCCACAGCTTAGCTGCGTTCTCGTGCTTAGCACCCTTGAAGATAGCTGTTGCACCAACCTCGAATGATGTACCTGTTGAAGGGATGATCAGATCAATATTGCCGTAGCCGTTGTCAACGATCTGTGTGATACCATCGTGAAGGAAACCGATACCTACGATACACTCACCTGTACCAACGTTCTTGGAAGGGCCTGAACCTGACTTTGTGTAAACCTCGATGTTCTTGTCAAGGTCAACCAGGTACTGGATACCCTCGTCATGACCGTACTTCTGGATCATTGTGTTGATAACAAGCTTAGCTGTTCCGGCTGTGTTGTAGTTTGAAAGCCAGATGAGACCCTTGTACTTGGGATCAAG
>JAEEGL014206463.1_pt1 | contig 22507 bp, 13 predicted proteins | sample 9134231 | NCBI WGS metagenome assembly JAEEGL01 (sample SAMN16246548, study PRJNA631951) | gut metagenome | biome: gut microbiome; feature: rumen; material: fiber-attached | host: Bos | place: Iran: Karaj | collected 2018-10
CCGCCTCATGGACATCCTCAGTAATTACAGGGGGTTCAAGGACATCACCCTGATCCTCGTATTTGACGCCTATAAGGTAAAAGGCGGCGTGGAAAAGATCGAAGAATATCACAACATCCACGTTGTCTACACCAAAGAAGCTGAAACCGCCGACAGCTACATAGAAAAGACCGCAGGCACGCTTGCAAAAAAAGGGCATGTGACCGTTGCCACATCCGACTCCGCCGAGCAGGTGATAATCTTCGGCACCGGAGCCCTCCGTATGAGCGCAAGGGAACTACGTGAAGAAATAGCGATCGCAAGCAAAAACATAAGCGAGATCATATCCGAAAAAACGCCATCAACACGAAATCCGCTGATCGACTCCCTTCCAAAGGAAACCGCCGACAAACTCGACAGCAAGCGCTTCACGAAAAAATGAGCCCCTTTAAACAGGGCTCATTTTTTGTGCAGCTTAATCCAGCATGAACAAACCGCGCTTTGTGAAAATGATGTTTACCGAATCGGTAAGCGTATTCTTGAACTTCTCTTCATCCGCGCCCGCGGTAATGTCTTTACCGTATCGCATGATCACTTCCAGTTTGATACGGAAGTTCGAATTTGAATCAAGTGCAAAGGCTCGATCCACCTGCACCTCATATTCGTTTCCGTCCAAGCCCTGATATCTAGCTACCGGAAACGCAAAATCATCTGCCGGATACGGTCCCGGGCTGGTTCTTTCGATGTCCAGCTCACCCGCCTGACTTGTCTGGAACAGATTAAAATAATAATAGTCCGAGATCGGGATGTCCACGTAGTAGTCCGTATTGGCCTCGACTTCGTAGCCCCATACCCGGTTTGCATTGACGTTTATTCCCATGGAGTCGTTGAAGTTCACCTTGAACTTGTCGCTCTCTTTGCAAAGTACACCCGTGCCGTTGTACGGATCGCCGGGATTTACCCTGTATACGGGCAGATGCATCTGATACTCCTGGAATACTCTGGTGGCGTTTGTCACGGGATCAGTATACTCAGGATAAAAATGGACCGTGAGCTTTTTGTTGGTAACAAGTGAGCTGCTCTTTACTCTGAAAAATACTCTCTGGTAGTATACGTCACCGACCTCACCCAATGTGGAGGATTTTATCTCCATGCCTATCGGTTCCGCTCCGTCCGCATCGACAGTACTGTCATTTACGGCAACCGTTTCGGTCTCATCATAGCTCACATAGAGATACTGGTTCTTGTTGTAGACCGAAGACTTGTCCGCATTGGTTATTATAGGCTCTGCAGGCGATGCGATCGATTTGTACGCCGCAACCATCGTGTTGATAAAGAGCTTGGTCTCATTCGCGGTGAGATTGGGATCATGTCCCACGCCTGAATATGTAACATTTCCGGCACTGTAAATGTAGTAGTTGTTTCTTACGTCATTAAGTGTCGTATAGCACTTGCATTTTTCAATGTTGTTCTTGGGGTTGGCAAGTGAATACCATACAACTATATCATTGTCTTCAAAGTCGATCTGCCAGTACTGGGCGTGCGTATTCGCAACATCCATCTCGTCCGGGATATAGTAAGGATAGCTTGTGAGCTGGCCCTCGTTTGACTTGGTGACTCTGGTGGTCCCGTTCGAACCTACCTTACCCGTCATGGCGAGCTTGGTGTATCCCTGAGTCATCGCATAGTCGGTGGATCCCGCTTTTGCGGTGACCATGTTGGAAAGCAGGACTGACGAATCCTTTCCGAGTGTTCCTCCTGTCTTGTAAGGCAGGTCTCCCGCCTTGGCATTTGCCGATCCGGCAAACTGCAAAACATCGTAACGGTCGAGTTTAAGAATGTCACGGAAATACCTGTTGATATTTACGCCCCAGTCCAGACTGGAACCGTCTGTGTAATGACTCCAGTACGAAGTGGTATCATGTGTAAAAAGTACGGCTTTTCCGGAGGAAATGAACTCGTTGATAACGTTGCAGACATCATCATCGATATCTCCGTATCCGTAAACATCGGCAAATCCGACGAACATCATGTTGATATCTTCAACGTTTCCTTCTCCGCCGTTGCTCTTGCAGGTAAGAACACCGTCAACAAAACCTACGGTAGCGCCTTCAAGCTCTTTTCCCACCTGAACAAGGCTGTAATACAGCTTGTATTTCTTTGTATTTGAATCATAAGTCGAACCATGCTCAACAAGGATATTGCCTTCACGGTCGGGGTATCTCGCCCTGAATCTTGCAAGGTCCTCCTCGGTCATATTAACGTTCTGAGCTGAACTTACAACTTTGATCCAGAAAGGAGTCAGCTCATTGAGTTCCGGCAATTCTCCGTTGATGCCGGGCTCCATCCTTGCATTTCTCTCTTCCACGAGAACCTGCAACTCATTAGCGGTAAGCTTGAAAAACTCGACCTCGAAATCATTCAGCTTTCTCGTGTAATCATAGAACATCTGCGCAGTCTTTAAGATCACGTCGCCTGAGCTCGTATGATTCCTGCAGTGATCCGATACGGATGTGAGTTTGGTGCCTTTTGCCGTTTTGATATCCGCTGCGTCAGGGAAAACTACTGTCGCAGTCGCGTCTTTGTTATAATCGGGAAGGATCTGAAGCACATACGCCTCAGCCTTGTTGCCGCTTTCAAGAGCCTTGATCGCGCAAAGTCCGCTCTCTTCGTCTGTGACACGCCTGTTACTGTTGCTCTCTATCTCAAGCTTCCAAGGTATTCCGCCTATTGTGTCGCCTGTAGGCACCATGAGGAGATAGATTTTTTTATCCTTCTTCGAGCTTGCTTTAAGAGATGTCTGGTCCGGATTCGTGCTTCCTGATACCCTGACATACTTATCGGGATCCGCCTTCTGTGAGGCATTGTTCTCGTCTCCCGTATAGCGGGCAAGCGCTATTTCCGCCGAATCCACCCTCTCGGTCTCTTCGTTGAAGCGTCCGTCGGCATTTGAATCAATATAGAAGTTCAGTGAATAGTCATCCGAAACATCGCCTTCAATGGTGAAGACATATTTCAAAGTCCTGTTCTGCCTGTTAACGCCGTTTACGTAGATCTGTGCCTCTGTATACTTAGTGTAATCCAGATTGCTGTCCTTATAGGTCCTGTCATGATATTCCACGGGCTTTGCAAGAAGGTTGATCTTGAAGCTCTTGTTGTTCAGAGCCTTGACAAAAGCATCCTCCTGCGCCACTTCATAGATGTTTTCATAGAAAACATTGTCATGACCTGCAGATATCGTGTTAAGGAACCTGTAAATATATGACGCGGTGTCCACTATAGAGGTATCCAGCTGCTTTTCATTTGTCAGAAGATCGCTTCCGATGATGACAGGATAGCCTGCATTGACAAAATCCATCAGCTCCGTTTCCTTGACGTTGGTAATGTCATTTCCCGAGGAAGCGGCATATTCCAAAGGCGTCAGGGAACCGGTGAGAAGATATCCTGAGGTATAGCGTCCCGCCAGGGTCTCAGACTTGCCCACGTTGGTACCTGTACCTGTTTTTACAAGTTTTCCTGTATGCGCATAAACATAAGTATCGTGAATGGTCTTTAATTCCTGGTCAGCCTGGAGATAGATCCTCTGTCCTGCGTAAACGGTGCCGGTCTTTTTATCGGACCATTTGCCGGGCGTGGAGGTCAGATTGTAGGAAATAAAATAATCACCCTTGACCCACTCTCCATCGACCATGATGTAGATATTGCCCTCATCCGACTGTCTGAAAGAAGCGGTAAGAGCTTTACCTTCGTACTCAAATGTGACACCAGTAAATCGCAACGCATCAACATCAGAATGATGGTAGAAACCTATAGCGATCCTGGAATCGATACTTACTCCGCTGTCAGATCTCAGTTTGGCGGCATCTGAATCATAATACATTTTCAGCGGATGCTCTGCAACGTTGTTGCTTTCGCCGGACTGTGTGACTTCTGTCTTTCCGGCGATCCATTCATAGTAATCCTTTACTTTCTGTCCCGATGCGGCCTTTACACCGATAACAAAGGCGTTCGCCTGTCCGCTCTTAAATAACGCCTTTTTCGGCGAATCCGGCATGTACTGTGCCTTGCCGCTGCCATCCGGAACAATACCCTTGTCGTTGCCTCCGATATAGATAACGTCGTAATCACTGTTGAGATTGCTGATATCCCCGATAAACTGCTCCGTACTCATACGTGTAACGCTCGTGGTACCAGTATAGTTTGGAACATAACGAGAGATCATCCAGAACCAGTATTCTTCACTCTTAAATGACTCGGCGTGACCGCTTTCTTTGTATTTTCCGGCAGGCTCAAGCTCAAGCACGGAAATATCCTTGTTGTAATTCTCAAACTCCGTCGTATCGTTCAGCATAAAATGAATGCCGTCGGCAACAGAATAGGCATCTCCCTGATGAGGCGCGCCAAGTATCTCAGCCATGTCCTTATTTTCTGCGGATGACGAAGGAAAAGCGGATGTCACGCAGAATGACCTGGATACGCTGAAATAATCGTTCTTCTTGTTGTAATTGTTGAAGATAAGGATGCGGTTGCTGATCTTGCTGTAAACCACCGCGGAATCGTCCGAAGGAAGCTCGGCATCGATAGTAACGCCCAAAAGATCAAAGCCCTTCGTGCTTCCGAAAGCCTTGTAATCTTCATAATCCGCGGGAGAGACCGAATTCCACGGGATCAAGGTATACTTGTTCCAGTATCCGTAACTGCCCGCCGAAGTCTTGAAATCTCCGTTCGTTCCGATAGAAAAACCTTTGATCGGGCTTACATCGGAAGCGGTGAAATACGCATTGTACAGAGTGTTTGCGTTCATCTGCTGTGTCATGAGATACAGCTTGTAAAGATTGTTGTTCCAGCCCTTCTTCTCAGCGGATGAAAGGTTGAGCGCGGTACCGTCGGAAAGCGTCCCCTCGTAAGGCGCGCTCTTTCCGGAAGTCGAAACGACAGTCTTGTAGATATTGTAGTCATAGATGATCGGGCAGGCATCACCGTAGGTGCCTGTCTGGTTACCTGCAGACTTCATCAGGACATACTTCGCGGCATTGAACGAAATGTCATTGTCCGAATCTGTGAATTTATATTTTGTCGATGAATAGTTTCTTCCCAGGTTGTCGGGGAAAAGATCCTTGTTCCTGTACTTGTCAAACCGGTCCTTAAGGGCATTGTTCAAGCCTTCCGCTGTCATGCTCTCTAACGATCCCGACATGATGGGCTGCGAGAAGACGATGAGGTTCGCCTGTTTTATAAGTGAAAGGTTAGAATCCGTAAGTTCCTTCGGTGTCACGGTAACGACCTTGACATTGTAGGAATTGAGTTTTGTCTGAATGTTTCCCGCAAGCGTAAGGATGTGATCGTCGGTGTTGTATTTTTCCGAAGCGTTCTTTCCGTGAGCCACTCTGAAAGACGTCGTGTTGCCTTTTGGCTCAGCCACGGCTGTGTCAGGCTTGTTCACGTTAAAGCTTACGGTGTACTGCCTGTTTTCATTCTTTCTGGTGATCCACAGTGCATAGAGATTTATGGTTCCGCTCTCATCAGCATATGCGCTGTAATTTGTCGCATTTGCGTCAAAATCATACTCATGGATGCAGCTTGTCTCGAGATACCATCCGCCGAAATCATAATTGTCTCTTGTGGGGGTGCCGATCAGCGAAGATGCTGCATTATTGTTTATGTCCCTGTTATTCTTATATACCTCGATCACTGAACCCGGCATGCCGGAAATAGTGTAGTCGTAGGCGTTTGCATCAAAGCGCAGTTTGTAGGTCCTGTCACTCTCGTTTATGTTTGCCCAGCCTGCATATAAAGTCACGGTCTCCTTAACGGTATAGGGGAATGTTACAGGCTTGGTGCAGGCACTGTCCTCATACCATCCCGTGAAAAGCTTGTCTTTCAGATGCGGTGTGCCTTTAGGCGCGACTATCTTGTTTCCGGGTGCGATGCCGGTTATCACCGAACTGAAATCAAAGTCCTCAACGATCTCATCTGCCGCCACATTCTTGTTAAAACGCACGTTACAGGTCTTGTTACGGGTCTCGTCGGAATAAATGGCGCGCCACTTGGCATAAAGCGTGATATTTCGCTTTATCTCACTGTTGACGTTGAATATATTCACGCCTTCCTTGTCATAATACCAGCCAAGGAACTCATAACCCGAGATATCCTCGTTGTTTATATAATCCTCTCCGGTGTAGATAAGTCCGAGAGCATATTTCTTGAACAACTCCTCACTTACAAGCTTCCACTTGTAAAACGCAAAAACGGTAGTATCCTTTGCAGGCTTTGCATTGATCACCCGCAGCAGATCCTCTCTTTCATAATCATATTCAAGTTGTGAAAGAACCTTGGTCCCGTTGTAGGTCGAAATGTCTTCTTCGTTGGCTATTCTTAACGAATCTTCGTAGCTATAGCTTACAAGGCGATATTCGCCCTCTCCTTTTACTGTTGTCGGCTCGACCTTGCAGACATATTCCAAACAATAGTACTGGAATGTATTGCCTTTTGCGTCCTTTTCTGCTATCCGGTTTTGCAGGGTATCATCGTTGACCTTGAGGTAATATTCTCCACCGACCTTCTTAAGTGCGTCACGAACATTCTCCCACACAGCCTGTTCAGTGATATCTCTATCCTCTTCTGCACTGTATCCGTACATTGTAAGGCTATTGGTATCCTTTAGATCAAAGTAGTCACCTGCAAACGCTTTGTAGGGTGTCCCGATCATATTCTGATGATCAACATCGTCTATGCGGTAACGGCCAAATGTTGCCGTTTTAGGGCCGGCTCCTTCCTCACCCCTTATATAAACAAATCCCTTTGGCAGCCCCCTGGGGAATTCATCATCATTTTCAAACAGATAAGTTTCATCCTCGTATCTTCCGGCATATGCATAACCATATGTGCCATCGTCGTTTATTACAAGCCTGTAGCCCCCGCCCCATACGAAAAGCATCCTGCCATCTTCTAACATTCTGAGTTCCCTGATGTTATAGTCAGGAAAAAACTCAAAAATGGCGGGATTAAAAGTAACTGCAATACTATCCGCGTACACATAGAGCGCTGGCGCTTCGCTGACCTTGAGATAATAATCCCTATCGGTATCCTCTGTCGAGGTCACAGGTGTCATCTGCTCTGTGACTTTAAGTGTATAATCTCCGCCTGTTCCGGCCGGAATGCGCTCATAATACCCGTATCTGTCTGCGGTCTCGACACCGCCTTCTTTGTAGAGGTAATTTGCAGTATAGTCGTTCCATTCGGCATCGGTGAAATCTTCCTTAAAGCCCTTGGCTTTAAGCTCGGTCTGCTGTTTTTTAAGCCATGCGGAAACATTTTCCGCGATCTTTGTCTTCTCTTCGCCCTCGGGCAGCTTTGAAACCTCAGAAATATCAATAGGCTCATTTCCGCCTGAAAGATAGCCGAACTGAGCCTGCCTGTAACTTGGAACCACTTCAAGCACAACAAAAGGGTTTGACGCAGAGCCTAATGATCCCTTAGTGTCCGTTTTGATCGTTTTGGGTTTTCCGTCGTCAGTCCATACGGAACTTGCAGCATACGCCGTGTTAACCTTTCCAAAGTCGAACACCTGTCCCAGATTGGAAAGGAGCGTCACCAGCATTGCCAGCACCACAACTCCGATCAAAATTTTCTTTCCGGTCTTCATATAGCTCACCCGTAACCTTTCAACAACAGTTCTCTATTTCTTTTCTTTCTCGGTCTTTATGTTCCTTCCGAGGAAGATCTTGTCAGAAGTGTATTCCTTATCCATGAGTTCAAACACTATTTTGACTTCTATAAGGTTGTCTTTGACATTTACGTCAAGTCCGCCTTTTTCTATCGTCCCGTCCTCACCTCTGAAGACCTTGACATTCTTTGCGAGCAGCTTCCTGGAATTTCCGTAAAGCCTGCGTCCCTCAAGAGTCTCCTTGATATTGACATCGCCTTTGAGATCGCAGATGACAGCCGGATCTTCCTCGCCCTTTTGAGGTTCGGGAAGCCTTATAAATCTGAGTGTACCCGTCTCTCTTTCGAGTGCGATGAAGTAATAGTAGTTCTTTTCGGAGGTTATCACGGTCTCGGTATCCGGTGCCAGAATGTAAAAAACATCCATGGAACTGCCGTCCTCAAAATTCACTGTCTTAACTTCAGGACTGCAATACTTTGCCTCCACCGCGATCTCCTCAATGTAGCTCATCGCGAAAGAAGCTTCGTCCTGCAGCTGTATCTCGGTGGAAACACTCTGGTAGCTCACTCTTGATGTGGAAACAAACACGACGAGCATCATGCTTATCAGTCCCATCATAAGAATGACAACCACCAGTTCTATCAGAGTGACACCCTTGTTATTCAGTTTGCATCTCTTTTGTCCCTGCATATTTTCCGGGTTCCTAACCTTCAGGTTCTTCTGTTCTGCTCACTGCTTCCGTGTTCTTTAACACACGCCCCGTTTCGGGAATGATCATGATCCACTCAGTCTCATTACCTTCTATCTTCACATCCGTAAAATGGTATCTGCCGGACTTTGACGGATTAAAAGGCAGGTAATAGACGGGTTCTTCGGCATCCTCCGAAGCATCGGGACGCGAATCTTCGTTCTTGCTGAGTCCGTAGCATGCTCCGCTTGCCGGATTGTAAAGTATCCTCACCTCATCCGTTCCCGAGATCTCCACGGAAACCGGCACCTCATCAGAGTCATCGCGGTCTTTGTATGCATAAAACGTATAAGTGATATTGGTGTTTCCAAGCTTTTCCTCAGCTACCGTCTGAACAGCTTCGCCGGACTTCGGCTGCATGTACACCCTTGCATACACGCTTCCGTCTTCCTCTTTCACTTCCAGATAGGTGGTCCCGGTAATATGAGCCATTGCCTCTTCACGTGCTCTGTCCAGCATCGAAGTCAGGCGTTTTGCGGCGTTGCTGACCTTTGCATTGTACACTATGGACATGGAAACAGCTGTCCCCACAGCCAGAATGCCGAGGATGAGCACCACCACTACCAGCTCCACGAGAGAGACACCGCGGTTATTCAGTTTAGTTCTTCTTCCAGTTGTCATAATCCACCGTGATCAGATCTGACGAGAATACGGTATCGTCACCGCTGTTAAAGGAATCCGTTTCCACAAAATATTTCCCGACCTCGTCAGGATATTGACTCAAAAGTGCTGAGATAAAAGCGTCATCATTCTTGAGTGTCATGTTATGTCCATTCATGCAGATATCACCACCCGCAACGATAAGACCGTTAAACGTAATACCGCCGGTGATGTTGACATTTCCCGTTGCCAGGACTATCGCGCCAGTGCTGTCAAGGCCATAATTACTATCATTAAGATTCACATCTTTTCCGAGAATGAGATAATAATGTTTTGTAATTCCATGGTTTGTTGTTCCCGGTAAGGTAACGCTGAAATAATCCTCACCTGCAGGAGTGATTATCTTCATGTTGGAACCATTCAGGTCTTTTTCCACCTCGGAAAAGAGAACTATCGATTCCGTAAGCTTGTTGTCCAGCGTGGTTCCCGAGTTGTCCTCGTTTAACGTCGTAACAAGCGCCTCGTACTTTGTATTGAGCTCGCTTTCATTGCTGACTACTTTTTCATCGGAATACTTGGCGTTTCCACTGTTCAGTTTCAACGTCTTACGTCCGTCCACAGAGTTGTAGGAGATAACGTTTCCCGTATTGATAAGACCGTCCTCGTTTACAAGGATCGTTCCGTTTTCAAACATGGCCATGCGGTTCAGCGAAAGCTCGTTGTTGGCATTGTAATAGGTTTCAAAATACTCACGCGCCGCATTGTGGTTTCTGAAGTTCATGTAATAATAGATCAGCGTGTGAAGTCTTCCGCCCTTTTTATACCTGACCGTGACCGTCTTGTACGGCTGGCTGTAATCAAGGTATGAACTTAAGTCTATTCCCGTCTTGTCTCTGTAGGCCGAAAGCGACACAGTAACAGGCGTTGTGATCTCATCCTTGTCGATGGGGTTGTGGCCGTAGGTGTTCATGCATTCACCGGGGAGAAGATATGCGGCCTGCAGACTTCTGAAGGTAAGAGACTCACCCTGAACGATATTGACCACCTTAAGGTCCGACTCAAACTCATTGTCTGTTACCGTAAGGAATGCTTTTCCGGATATCCAGATCTTCTCTGCGTTTGAAAGATCGAGATTTACATTTTTGCCGTTTATGATTACTGCCGAGCTTCCGTCCGGAGTTCCGTTACGGTCGAGATCCGTAGACAATGCATTGTTTATGGAATAGCCGTAATACTCTCCGGTAAGAGTAAAGCTACTGTTATCTGCGTTCAACGTAAGGTCATCAGCAACATATGCTTTGCCCCATGCCGTGATAGATGAACCACCCATTCCGCCGGCGCTCTTTGAAAGAGAGATATTGTTTGCCCAGATATCAGAAACAAAATAAGTTCCACCATCTGCAAGCGGTACGCTCGTTTCTTTGTATCCATTGATCGTGACCGCAGCCTTGTCATCTGCAGCAAGCGTCTCACGCGTTATAATCCTGTCGGACGAAAGCTGCATCATTGCGCCGTTGCTGAAACGGATGCCTTTTGTACCGGGGAGCAGTGAATCGCCGCCGCTGTAGATATTTCCGATAAGGTTTATCTTGTCGTTGGCGCCGGAGTTGTAGATGTTTCCGTCCGATATAAGAATGTACCTGAATGCGGGATTCTCATTCGATGCGGAGAAAAGCCTGAATCCGGGATATTCGATGTTTAAGGTGAGATCCGTGGTGATCGATGTTGATTTTCCGTCAGGTCCCGTAAAGGTGATGGAAATGCCCTCAACAGTCACCTCTCCGTCGCTTATATAGACCGGTTTTTCGGGATCAAAAGGATCCATCAGAGGATTACCGTCCTCATCCGTGTCGGGTCTGATCCCGAGCTTTATCACTCCTTCGGCCTCGTTCCAGGTGATCCTTGCGCCGTCAGCGGTCTTGACATCGTCAAACCAGTCTTTGTAGTAATAATCACCGCCCTCCTCAAGGAAGTGTATGGTGATCAGTTTTCTGAACGTTTCCTCGTATACATCAAAGAACAGCTTCCTTCTCTCGTCGTTGTTCTTCATGTAGCTGTACTGCGCAAGCCATGTAGTATAGGCTGACTGAGCTGCCTGATCCGCATAACGCTCAAGCTGCGTCCTTATCTCATCCACCACTTCTTCGGCACTGTAGAAATTGCCCGCCGACTCCTTTTTGAGCTTTTGCGACTGGAAATTCCTCATCGTGAGCGCAAGCACAAGAGCGGCGATAATGCCGACAAACAGCGAGATCACGATGACCATGACCAGAGTCGAACCTTGGTTATTCGGTTTTCTGCTAATATTTCTCATCTTTGCTCCGTGGCGGATATTTATATCACTTTATTTCACTGTCGTTGACATACGCTGAGGTTATGACCGTAATGCGGTTTGAAAAAGGCTTCGGGGGTTCTTCTTCATCTTCACCTGCTTCAAGTCCGGGTTCTATATGCTCGTACACTTCGACAGTTATCAGAAACAGTCTGTTTGACGCCGATGCCATGTCTTTGATCAGGCTGTTCTCATGTTTAGACTCATCGCTTCCGAGTCCGCCGTTTATCTTGATCTTGCCCTGTGAATAATAATTGATCTTTGTATCGGTCCCCGTAAGGGTCTCGTTGATGTCAAGCTCGGGATATTTGTCATAAGCCTCGACATCGTCTATGTTTTCGACCTGTATCGCGATATAGAGATCCAGTTCCTTTCCGATATCTGACTCGACCTCGATCTTTTCGGTCATCTTTTCACCGGTAAGAGAAGGCTTTGCTACGTTGTACAACAGGAAGACCGACTGTATGTCCGCGAGTTCCACGTTTGTGCAGTAACCTTTATAGGACACGCTGAACGGGCCTGCGGAATTACCGCCGTAATAATTTTTGCTGTTTGAAGCGGTATACTCCACCCAGGAATTGATCCTGTAGCCTGTAGTCTCGTTCGAGCCGTTTTTAAGCCTTTCAAGCTTTATGTGTGTCTTTCGCTCGACAGTCTCTCTTATCTCGGATTCTTTCCTGATGGTCCCTCTCGGAGGGAGCGGTACAAGCGGTGTGGGCTCAAGTCCCGGATTGTTTTCGTTCCAGGCTTCTATCTCTGCATTACGCGCATCAACTTTGTCACGGTCGGCGATATAAAGCGTCTCGATGTAATCCTCGTTTAAGTCCATGAAATATGACACTGCCTTGTCATCAAAGCCTGCATAGATCTTGGGTGTAGGTGTGGGAGTTCCCGCCTGGACTTCGGGCCGGTACAATGTATCGTTCGTCTTTGGAAATACAAGCACCGTCTTTTCGCTTGAAAACGCTGAAAAATCGGCAAAAACATAATCATTCAGATTCCCGAGCGGTGTCGGGGCCGGAGTGGGTGATACATCTGCATTAGGGTCAGACGTGGGAGTGGGAGTTCCGGTAATGTTTTTGTAAACAGAAGACTGGATGTAGACCCTTGCGTCATACTCCTGTGTACCCTGCTTTAATCCGGTGATCTCATAAAAGAAATCTACACTGCCGTCTTTACCTATAACAGGCTTGAATTCTCCGTCTTTAATGTACTCATTCTCAACACCGGGATAATAGTCGTGGATATACCGTGCATACCCTTCCACGCCCATCGCTTTTACCTGCTCCATGATGTTTTCCGCAACATCCTGGGCATAAGCGTTTGTATTGGTCCTGCGGTTTACCTTTGTCGCCTGTATAAAGGTCATGAGGAGCGGAGTAAAGATCACCGCTATGATCAGAAGGCTGATGACTACTTCCACAAGGGTAACACCCTGATCGTTCTTATTCAGTTTTTTAAGTGTTTCCCTAAGCTTCATCTTTTATCCGGTGTGCTTTTCACGGCACTGTCTCACTGTTCTTCGTTTTCACCGTTCATCGGTACGCCGTACGCGCCGAAGATGTTGTCGGTACCGATGATGATATCCGTGATCTCGGGCTCCTTGTATGTCTTGTCCGCTGTCTTCATCGAGTAAAGGTTCATTGTGATGCTTCCCGTGAGAAGCCCCGTTTCTTCGTTAACAGCCGTGGTGAAGGTCTCCACTGTCATGCGCTCTGGATAGGATGTGATAAACTCCATCGCTTTTTTAAGGCCTTCATAGGTTATCTCGTAGTTCATGATGAGCGCCGACGTGTAAGCAGCCACCGTGGGCTGTCCGTTTTCATCGGTTCCCGACGAAACAAAGGCTATCGCGTCATCGGTAAAGGATGCTGATGATACCGAGCCGCCTGTTTCAAGTTCGAAATCACGGACAAACATGATGTCCTTTTCAGCAGTGTTTCCGGGACCGTACTTTGCGGTCACAGCATCTATCGATGCTTTTGAATCAACGATCGCCTCCTCGTACAAGGGTCTCATTGCGATCTTTTCATTCAGGACATCTATCCTCTTTTGTATGGTCTTTGACTCGTTTTTTGTGGCTTTCGCCATATCGACGTATCTCATGTAGCCGTAGTAATATGCGACACCTGCGATGACAACGATCAGGAGAAGCAGCACGTATACGATCCTTTTTTGATTTTTCTTGTTCATTGTCTCTCCTCCCTTACTGTGCCTTATCCGATCCGTCTCCGGAGTCGTCGGTCTCCGGCACCTTATAGGTACAGAGTGCCGTGAAGCTTATGGTCTTCAGGCCAGTCTCACTGTCTTCGTTTTCCGTAAAGGAATAAACCTGAACATTGGAGAAATATGGAATATATCTCAGCTGCTGGATGAGTTTTGCGGCTTCCTCTTTTGTGTTTACGGTGACGTTCATCGTAAGACCGTTCTCGCCGGAAGTGAGGGAGCTTACCAGCAGATCCTGGACCGAATATTTTTCGAGCTCCTTCAACACTTCGTTGAACATCTCGTTGTAGCGGAAGGTCTGAGCGTCAAATGCCATGATATCCTGAGCTTCCGTAACTGCCGCATTTGCTTTTGCTTCAAGCGCCTCTATGTCTTCTGCCTCAAGCTGGTTCTGACGCGCTTTCAACTTGTCTCTTTCCTTTACCGCCGCGTCATATTGTACCCAGCCGTTCTGTACTATCATGAGAGACGCAGCGATCACGGCGAGAAGTCCGAGAATGGAAAGCACCAGCGTAGCGCCGATCTTGTTTTTGTTCCTGTCCTCATAGAAGTTGATGACAGTGTGGGCAGCGCCCACAGGAGCCGTATATTCCGAACCCTGAAGAGGATTCAGAGGATTGTTCTTTGATATTTTTACGCCCGGAAGCTCAAGCACCTTGACAAACTCGATGCCGAGGAATTCCGAGGCCAGTAGTTTTCTTAAGTTCTTTACACGTGCACCGACACCGCCGATGTATATCTTTTCGACCTGGGAATCGCGGTGCTTGGAATTGTAATATTCCAGGACACGTGTGATGTTTTCGATGAGAGGTCTTACCGCACCGTTGAGCATGCACTTGACGTTGTGAAGTGCGTTGTCACCATCGTTTTCCGGATAGAAGGCAGCCATATTGTCATAGGACGAATAGAGCAGTTCCTTTTCGGTAAGCCTGTCATATGCGCCCTTTAAGTCGATGTCATCGTAATAACCCGACTCAATGAGCGGTTCCGCGAGCATATCGATGCCGAACGCCATGTTGCGCTGGAACGCCAGGATACCGTTATCCAGGATCGTCAGCGATGAACTGTGTTCGTTGATCTGCAGATAAATGGAAATGGGCTCGTGCTGCGGGCTCTTCTGCCACTGATAGGTGGCGTTGCCCGAGTAATCAAGGGCGTGGAGCCTTAATTCAAGCTCGCCCGAGAGAGCCACATAGTTTTTAAGAAGAACATCCTGCGCAGCATATATCATGATGCGCATTGTCTTTTCAGCCTTGTTCTTTTCGAGCAGGCTGTAAGTAAACACAAAATCACTGGTATCCATGGGGAAATAATCCTCACGGTTCTCAGTGATGAAAGGAACTATACTATCCTCCTTCATATCGCTGATCACGGCCTCACGGCTCATGATCTTTGAACTTGAGATCACGAAGACCACGTCTTTGCACTTGATCTTTTGTTCCGCGAGCTGTTCCTTGAGAAACGCGCCGTAAACACCGCGGTCCGTAACGAAGCCGTCGCTTACGGTCCCCTCGGGATTTATGAACATAAAGCTCTTGTAAACAGTGGTGGTCTTTTTGTTATAGCTTTCAAAACAAACTCTTGTGACCTTGTCTGTTATTTCTATGCTAACAATCTTTGAAACAGCCATCTGATCTCCTTCAACCTCCGGTCAGAATAAGGATAAGTACCAGTCAACGATCCATCTTCCAAACCACATTGCACTCAGGATCCCGGCCGAAAGGTAGGGTCCCATTGCGAGTACATGGTCCTTTTTTGATATTTTCATGCGTGCTATATGGATAACAGATCCATACAGACAGCCAAGTAAAAAAGCCACTATGGTGAGCTTCAATCCCAAAAACAGGCCCGCAGCCGCCATGAGCTTTATGTCTCCTCCTCCTATCGCACGTCCCTGTGAAACCAGAAAAATGATGAGGAGAAGAAGTGAAACGGAAATGGCTCCGAACAGGTATTCGGGCAGATATCCGGGCCATTCGCGAACATGTAAAACGAGTTTTGCTATCCCACATACGGCGATAAAAATGTTTATCCCGACGGGGATCTCATGAGTACGGGCATCGATAACGGAAAGCGCAAGACAGGCAGATACAACAAAGCACCCAAGCACGGTGTCAAGTGAAAAACCGCAGATCAGAAACATCAGTACCCACAGGATACCGTTTGATGCCTCGATGATCGGATATTGCGCAGAGATCTTTGCCCCGCAGTAGCGGCAATGTCCTTTGAGAAAGATATAAGAAAAGAGTGGGAACAGATCGTACCAGTGCAGCACGTGGCTGCAGCTGGTACAATGTGATCTTTTCGTTATCAGACTCTCTCCTTCAGGAACACGCAGAATAACTACGTTCAGAAAGCTCCCTATGACTATGCCATAGAGGAATATTAAGATGTAGAGTAAATTGGGCATGTGATGTGTGGATTAGTCAAGGTCAGCAGACGTATCAAGTCCATCAACAGTAAATGCTCCATCTTTGTATTCAATTGTTATAGCACTTTTACCGGATGCATATGTCTTAGCATAAGTCTTTTCGAATCCTTCTTTAGAACCACAAATTTCGTAAAACTGTTTCCCAAAAGATGAACCATCTACATCTGTAACGTCTTGAATAGCCAATGTAGCGTTAGCAGGTGACTTCTTAAGCGTTACAGTTATCTTTTTTCCCTTTGTTTCAGAAAAAGCCTTTTCATCAGCCAAAGCCAACTGAATGTTTGCCTTAACAGAATCCACCGTCTGCCTGTCTGTTGCAATTCTAGCATTGTTAACCCACTTCATTACCTGAGGCGCAAGAGCTACAGCGATGATTGCCATGATAAGTACTACTACGATAAGTTCTACAAGTGAAAAGCCTTTGTTGTTCTTCTTAGTATTTTTTTTCATAATTGTGCTCCTTTGAGAAATGTTATTGTTTTATTTATCTTTTGCTCCATGTGGAAGTTCCCACGCTTCCGCAGGGAGAAAAATCCGTTTTGATCATATATTGTTGATATTCTGGTACATTCCGATCATCGGTGAATACATCGCAAGTACCATGAATCCGATGATGCCGCCCAGTACCACTATCATTATGGGCTGGATGAGTTCGGCAAGATTCTTGGTCTTGGCTTCGGTCTCCTCTTCGTAATAATCGGCGACCTTGTCCAGCATGTGTTCCACATTACCTGTCTCTTCACCAATGGCAAGCATGTTGTGGACCATGGGCGGGAATATCTCATCCGCCTGCCTTATCGGCACCGAAAGCGGCATTCCCTGTTCCACTTCGCTCTTGGCCTTTTGAAGCGCCAGCTTGTACAGGATATTGTTCATAGCTTTTCCCGTGATCTCGATGGCGGTCGTGATATTCATGCCGGAGCTCACAAGCGTCGACATCGTTCTTGCAAAGCTTGCCGAATTGCTTTTGAGATTCAGGTCTCCGAAGATAGGAGCTTTTATCGCTATCTTTCCATAGACCTTTTTACCCGTGATAGTCGTCCCAAACAGCTTCAGCAGCACGATGACACCGACAATAATGATGATAAGCAGCCACCATTTTCTCATGATAAATCCCGAGAAATTTACCACCGCCTGGGTTGCAAAGGGAAGATCGGTCCCCATGCTCTCAAACATTTCCGCAAACTTGGGAATGACTAAGATGGACATCACCATTACTACCACAAATGCAATGACCAGCACCGCAATGGGATAGATCATGGCGCTCTTTACCATGCTTTTAAGCTTTGCGCTCTTTTCGAGCTGTTTCCCCATTCTGTCTATGGAGATCTCAAGTGAACCCGACTGCTCGCCCGCGTCTATCATATTCACGAACATCTCGTCAAATACCTTGGGGCTCCTCTTCATCGATTCCGAGAGTGACAGGCCCTGCTGTACGGATTCTCTCGTAAGATTCAAAGCCTTTTTCAAGGTTTTGTTTTCCGTCTGCTCGGCCAGCATTCGAAGTCCGTCCACAACCGTAACGCCTGCGCTGAGGATACTCGTAAACTGTCTGCAGAAAACCGCGAGGTCTCTCGTTTTTACTTTGGTCTCGATACCAAGATCGATGTCCTTTGTGAAAACACTCTGCGCTTTGACCGTGATTGGCTTCAGCCCATCCTTTTTCAGCTGCGTCCTTGCTTCGACGTCGCTATTTGCTTTTATACTGCCTTTGACCTGTTTCCCGTCTTTGTTGATGGCGGTGTAAGAAAAATCCATATTCCCTCCGTGGCCCTGCCACGGCGAACCCCGTGGCTCTGCTAAAAGTTACTGCAAAAACATTTTTGCCGACAGCGCGGATACATCCTGCGCATAGCCCAGTGCCTGGTCTTTGTCTATCAGGCGGTTTATGAAAAGTTCGTAGATCGCATCGTCCATTGTCTTCATGCCCTGCTTTTTGCTGGTCTGGATAATGCCGGTGATCATGTGTGTTTTTCCTTCTCTGATGAGGTTCCTTATCGCCGGCGTTCCGAGCATCACCTCAAATGCCGCTTTTCTGCCCCTTCCCTGTGTCATGGGGATGAGCTGCTGCGATATGACGCCTTCCAGGACCAGCGCAAGCTGCGATCTTATCTGGTTTTGCTGGTAAGGCGGGAACACATCGATGATACGGTCGATGGTGCAGGCCGCTCCTATCGTGTGAAGTGTGGAGAATACCAGGTGTCCGGTCTCCGCCGCGGTGATCGCAATGGAAATGGTATCAAGGTCACGCATCTCGCCGACAAGGATAACGTCGGGGTCTTCACGGAGCGCCGCTCTCAGTGCTTTTGAGTAACTGTGTGTATCAGTTCCTATCTCGCGCTGGTTCACGATGCACTTGTTGTGCTTGTGGAGGTACTCTATGGGGTCCTCAAGCGTGATGATGTTGTATTCATACTGTTGGTTTATCATCTGGATGAGGCTTGCGAGTGTGGTCGATTTTCCTGAGCCTGTGGGGCCGGTCACGATCACGAGGCCTCTTTTTTTATGGATGAGGTCCACTACGGACTGGGGAACGCCGAGGCTCTGCGGTGTGGGTATCTCTTCGCTTATGAGTCTTACAGTGCAGGCCATGCTACCGCGCTGGTTGTAAGCGTTCACTCTGTAGCGTCCCACTCTGGGGATGGAATAGGAAAAATCGACTTCGCCTTCTCTTTCAAATTCGGCACGGAGCTTTTCGGGCACCACCGAGAGGACAAGGCGGCTCACATCATCGGGCTTTAGCACGGGAAGTGTGTTGTCGATATTTTTGAGGTCACCGTAGATTCTTACCTTTGGCGGCACTCCGACCGTGATGTGAAGGTCGGATGCGTGAAGTTCTCCTGCTTTTATGAGCAGATCATCAATCTCGGAATTCATGTCCCTTCTCCTGTCTTATTCAACCTCGTCTTCGTTGGAGTAAACAATGCGTCTCATTTCCGCGATGCTCGTCACTCCTTCTTTTACAAGTCTCGCACAGCTCATGCGGAGCGTGCTCATGCCTTCTTCTATCGCTGTTTTTTCTATGTCATCGGTCGAACCGTGGTTTACGATGATGGACCTTATCCTGTTTGAAATTGGCATTATCTCGTAAACGCCGATACGTCCGAGATATCCTGTCTCATTGCAGACGTTGCAGTGTCCGGGCTCATAGATCACAAGTTCCTGGTCTTCGGGAACTCCGAGGAGTTTCTTTTCTCTTGCGTCCGCGAGCTTTCTCTTTTTGCAGGTGCAGAGTTTTCTCGCAAGTCTCTGTGCGATGACGCCGACTGTGGAATCCGCAAGGAGGTAGCTCTCGATGCCCATGTTTTCAAGTCTTGTAAGACTTGCCGCCGCGGAATTCGTATGGAGCGTGCTCACGACAAGGTGACCTGTGATGGATGCCGTTACGGCGATGCTCGCGGTCTCTTTGTCTCGGATCTCACCGATCATGATGATGTCGGGGTCCTGACGGAGAATGGAGCGGAGCGCCGATGCGAATGTGAGGTCGGCCTTAGGATTTACCTGTACCTGGTTAATGCCGTCGATGTTTGCTTCGACAGGATCCTCAACGGTGATGATGTTCACGTCTTCTGTGTTTAGTTCGGAAAGCGCGGTGTAGAGCGTTGTCGATTTTCCGGAACCTGTGGGGCCCGTTACAAGGATGATGCCATTCGGGTTTGCAAATATATTGTCAAAGCGCTTAAGCTCTTCATCGCTGAAGCCGAGCTGTTTCTTTTCTCTTGTGAGGTTCATCTTGGCGGTGAGTCGCATTACGACTTTTTCACCGAACACCGTGGGAAGTACGGATACACGGATGTCATATTCCACACGGTCGACCACCTGTGTGATACGGCCGTCCTGAGGCTTACGCTTTTCGGAAATGTCCATGCCGCCGATGATCTTGATACGTGTGATGATCGCAGGGAGTGTGGACAGTGGATAGGACGTGTCGTTGTCCTGCAGCACGCCGTCCACGCGGTAACGCACGCGTATGCGGCTCACTGTGGGCTCAATGTGGATGTCGCTGGCTCTTCTTCTGACTGCCTGCTCGATGACGCTCTTTACGAGTCGTACGATGGGCGCGTTTTCTACGTTTGCGTCGCTCTCTTCTTCACCTGCGGTGCCAAGTTCTTCCTCACGCTCTTTGGCGTACATGTCGGCCGCTGCCTGTGTTTCGACCGATCCGTAATATCTGTCGATGGCGGCCATGATATCGGTGGGTGTCGAAAGTGCGGGATGCACCTGGAAGCCCGTCATCATGTAGATGTCGTCGATGGCGTTCAGATCCATGGGGTCGGCCATTGCGACCATCAGCGTCTGCGGATCGTATTTATCGAACGCATAAGGCATCATCACATGCTTTTTCAGGTTTCCGCTCTCTTTTATGCGGGATACCACGTCGGACGGGATCTTGATACCGGAAAGGTCTACGATCTCAACGCCCATCTGGCTGTGAAGTGCATCTCTTATCTGTTCCTCCGTGATCACGCCCATCTGTATGAGCGTGGCACCGAGCCTTGCGTGAGTGGTCTTTTGCTCTTCGAGGGCTCTCTGCAGCTGGTCCTCGTTTATGACTCTTGCGGCAATAAGGATGTCTCCAAGTCTTTTTTTCTGTCTTATCACAGCCATGCGTCTCGTTCTCCCGTGGTAAAATATATGTTTATAATTAAGTTACTGTTTCTTAATGCAATTTTAACAATGTTTTTCTTGTTTGTTCAGCTTTATTTCAATTGTGCAAGAATGCTTTACAATTTTTAGAGTTATGTAAGTTTTTCGCAGAAATATGCGGTTTTTCAAGGTTGAGCATATGTTTAATATATCACAGAAAGCCGGATGGGTGTAGTTAAATTTTTATAAAGAAGCATGATTCGCATTGTGATTATTGTTATTTTGTGATTTGTGTTAAAAAACAGATAAAATTGCTTCCCATTGTTTCAGCAGGTGCCTCTGTTTATATGGATTCCCGGAATTTCCTTTTTTCAAACCCCCTGTTTTTTGTGCAACCTGCACAAAAAAAGGCCCCGATTTTCTACACGTTGAGGCCTTGTTTTTCATTTACTGAAGTGATGTTTCATGTTATAATCCGCGTACATCAAGGTCGGCGTTCAGAGCCGACCACCGCACAGATTCTGCAATATTCAAGGTATTCAAAGGGGTTTATTTCTATAGTTTTAAAAAACGTAAAAAAACAGGCACAGGTTCCTTTTCAGAATCTGTGCCATATTTTTACATCCAGAAAATCCCGCCAAGGATACCGATCAGCGTTCCGAGGATCGCGCCCATACCCACCTGGAGCGGTGTATGTCCCACGAGCTCCTTGAGCTTTTCCTCTTCAAATTCCGGGGTGAGCGTACCCTGCTGAATAGCTTCAAGATACTCTGTGATCTGCTTTATCACCACGGCCTGTTTTCCGGTCTCACGGCGCACACCACGCGCGTCATACATCACAATGATCGCGAGGATCGCCGCAATGGCAAACTCAAACGAGCCGAGCCCATATGCGAACGCAGTGGCAGTTGCCAGAGAACACACCGTCGCTGAATGGCTGCTCGGCATTCCGCCCGAGCCCACCAGCCTCTCCAGCTTCCATTCTTTATTTACGATAAAATTGATGATCGTCTTCAACACCTGAGCCACAAACCACGCTATGATTGCGATAATGAGGACCCGGTTGGAGATCAGTTGCAAAAACCAGTTCATTTCGTGTTACCAATCACTTTCAAATATACAAAAAACTCTTTTTCTTGAGATCAGTCCGTCTCAACCTTGATGACAACGGGCTTTGTAGTCCCAATCTTCGGGCCGTGTACCCTCAGCCCATCATTTCCATATTCGTAGGGAACCTCGCCATGTCCGAGCACGGACACACGTTTTACGATCCCCTGGAAGCCAAGGCTGTTGAAGTCATGATTTCCAAGCGCTTTGACCAGTAATTCCCCGTTCTCCGGGTAGTTCAGGGATATGGCATAAACCGCTCCGTTCCCGCAGGTAAAGCGGAAATCCTCGGCAGTATAAGCCTTGCCTTTTACATCGGAGAACTTGCCCTCTTCTTCCTTCGTGGGACCCTCCGCGGCAATTTTCCAGGGCTTGGTGCCGTATATCGCTTCGCCGTTTGTTTCAAGCCATTTTCCTATCTCCAGAAGGATCTTTTTGTCCTCATCGGGAATGGTTCCGTCGCTCTTAGGCCCGATATTCAGAAGCAGGTTTCCGTTCTTTGAAACGACGTCCACGAGATATGCTATTATCTCATCCGCATTCTTGTAATCAAGCCCGTCTATATAGCACCAGGAATTGTACGCGATCGCTGTATCCGTCTGCCAATGGTAGGGCTGGGTGCTGCCAAATTTTCCTCTTTCCACATCAGGCACGGCCGAGCCGAACGGCACCGGATCGTGCTTATAGATGATAGCTACTTCCCGGCCCCACTCAGCTGCACGGTCATAATAATACGCCATCAGTTTCTTAAGGTGTTCCTTGTAGCTCTCGTGGATTATCCACCAGTCAAAATAAAGCAATGCAGGCTTGTATTTATCAATGATCTCGCAG
>JAEEGL010165489.1_pt1 | contig 22506 bp, 20 predicted proteins | sample 9134231 | NCBI WGS metagenome assembly JAEEGL01 (sample SAMN16246548, study PRJNA631951) | gut metagenome | biome: gut microbiome; feature: rumen; material: fiber-attached | host: Bos | place: Iran: Karaj | collected 2018-10
GCGAGCATAGATAATTCTTCGTCGCTGGGATCTTCTCCCGGACGGTTTGTGAGAACGAAATTAAGATATGCGAACGGACTCAGTCCATGCGTCTTTGCCATTTCGATCATGGTATAGCAGATGGCACTTGATTCAGCACCCTTTTCAGTATCAGAAAACAGCCAGTTCTTCCGGCCAACCGTGAACGGCCTGATGGAATTCTCGGAAAGTTATCCGCATATGAGAATAAACTGCCGAGCGTGCCATACGTCCGTTCACTCTCGGAAGGAAGAACTGGGTGCACATCGACTCCATAAACGGTGCAAACGCCAGTGCGATCGCATACAGTATCGTTGAAACCGCTCTGGCAAACCACATCAATGTTTATGATTACTTCGAATACCTCTTTTCAAAAATGCCCGATCATCTTGATGACAGCGACCGGTCATTTATAACCGATCTTCTCCCCTGGTCTCCTGAAGTGATAAAACACTGCAAGAGACAATCCAAGTAAATTTTTTCAAGGAACAAAAATATATCAATCCACCGGAATCCGCTTCACAGAGCGGATTTCTTTATGTGGCAGTACCCATGTTTGAGTATTTACCTATTTAGCAACAGAGTCATACAAACAATTACAGTAAAACACTTACATAATGTTTTTGATACGAATCTCATAGTTCTATTTCTCCTCTTGTTAATTCAACTCGCACCTACATCAACTATAAATCCTGTTTTGGAATCAGTTTTTAGAAATAAATACAAGTATCTCTTTTCTATAAATAATACACCCCCATATCAAAATGACAATATGCATAAGACATGAGATCATATCACCCATATAATATGCACATGTTTGTGCCGTAATCAGTACAAAACAAATCCAAATATTCTTTAGATTAATGCTCAAATTAACATACTTTTTCAAATCAATCCATCTAGTGACTAAAACCACTATATAGCCTATCATTGTAGTTGTTGCTGCAGCCATAAGTCCAAATTTTGGGATCAATAAGAAATTTAAAAAAATATTTGTTATTGCTCCATAAGCTGAAGTATAAAAGGTTCCCTTAGTTCTTTTGAAAGCAGCATACAGTGCACCCAGATTTCCACCCAATGCGTGAAACAGGACAGAAATAACAAGTATTCCAGAACTCATCCAAGCTATTTCATATTCATCGGAAAAAATAGTTATTATCGGTTTTAAAACAGTCAACACACCCAAAACGCCAAGAGTTAATAGAATCATATACTTTTCAAAAACACTTGAATAAAAGCTTTCTCTATTATCATCATTCACTGTGTTAATTGCAGATGTCTGCCAAGACTGAAAGAAAACATTCTCAAAAACGCTTAACAGGGATGGAATTTTACTTGCTACAGCATAAATACCAGTTCCTGCCAGTCCCATACAAACAGATATCAGAAATCTATCGGATAGATTCATTATCCACCACATAATAGTGGTAGGTAATAGCGGCAGGCAATATGCAAAAGCTCTCTTCAAAAATTCTCTAGAAATGTTCTTAAAAGAAAAAAACTTCCAAAATCTTGAAATCACTACTATATAGATACATGAAAAAAACTTTGCAATAACAAATGAAAAAATCCAGCCATCCAAAGATTTCTTCATCAACACAAGTAACATAATGTTTGAAGTCAATAAAACAACAGAATTAACCACCCCAGATAGAGCATATTCTTTCATATGATTCTTACCTCTAACAAATTGAGTCAGAACCTGAAAAAATGAATCCAATTCAGCACACAGCAATATTACTATCATGTAGAGGGGAATTGTAATAAAAAACGAGACAATCACGCATGAAAGAGATAACAGAATCACTTCAAGAATAACTACAAACAACGAAGAGCTTAATACGGTTTTATCCTTATAATCCGAATCACTGGAGTACCTAAATGTAGCTTCGAAAATATCAAGACAAAAGATTGGAAGCAGCAGTCCTCCAGCAGTAGTTATTAAATCCATTACTCCATATTGATCTGTACTCAAATAATATGAATATAAAGGAGCTAATATAAAAGCTATTGCTTTACTGCCTAAATTTGCAATCGCTATTATAATGGTGTTTTTTTTAAAAGTCCGAAATTCAGAATTATCAATCATAACATTCGGTCCTTGTTGCTTTCTTCAACTGCATTCTCAATTTTAAAAGTAATACCAAACATTACATATTCCAATAAGCACAACAATCAAGAAGGTCAGTTATTCCCTCCCTTCAATATTCTTCTTAATCCTTGATATCCCTTTTCTCCAAGTACATTTTTGGCCAATTGCTTTACTGACCCCGAAGCACTCGTTACAATGTTTTTCGTTGCATCGTAAGCTATATCATCATCTTTTTCAGTCACAAACACTTCAAACAATATCGGCTTATCCAACAGATGAGGAGTCAAAAAATAATCAAGATTCTTAAGATAATCTTCTTTAGTCTCTGCTTTCAAATATTCAAATCCAAGATCCTCTGCATAATTTTTTAAAAGAGTTCGAGACTGGTTACCAAAATGGCCTCCCGCCGCCATAAATTCATCAGCAGCTTCTCCGAAATCCTTACCGATACTTCCCGAACAATGCATCTCATATCCTGTACCATTATTAGATACAATAATTCTTAGATTCCTTCCTATATGCCTATTTCCGAGAGCATTTAAATCATAAAAAGTTGCAAGATCTCCAAGAACTAAGAAATATAATTTCTCAGGATATGCGAGTGAAGCCCCAAGGCATGTTGAAATAGCACCGTCAATGCCAAAGCCTCCAACATTAGAATATGAATACACCGTTTTGGGTACATCAAATAGGTTCCATGAGCGAAGACTATTTAGAATTCCAAGATGCAATACCGAATTGTTAGGTAGTTTTGAAGCTGTTTGTTGACACATCCAAGCATTGGATAATGGCAACTCGGGAAGTTGTGATAAGAGCCTATCCTCCTCTTCTTTCCATTCATCCAAATAAGTATTGTCTTTAATGTTCTTCGCCTTCTGATTATAAAGAGCAAAGAAATCTAATTCTTCCATTTGAAACACAGATGTAAGCATTCTAAATGGATCGCGAACCTCACCATCGGGACTGACTCGCCAAATAGAAGTATTTCTAAAGTAATAATATGATCCTGTGATTTCTCCTAAATGAATCACAAGGTCTGCCCTTCGACAAGCTGGATAATAATCGCGTTGGGCTGCAACAAGCCCACCCAAAACACGGTATTTCCCTTTATAATTTGATGTCTGATCACAAAGCACTATAGCATTATACTTTTCGCAGAACTGATCAATCTCTTTCTCGATTTCCGAATCAAATTTCTTATGTGAACCAACAAAAATACATATCTTGATTGCTGTAATGTCCGGCAGTTTATCATGTATACAGTATCTACGTATTACCCGTTCATCCGGCAGCTTATCCACACTAAAATCGTGTCCAAACAATGTAGCTATATTGATATGTACCGGTCCACCTCCATCCTTCTTTAGCTGAAGAAGCGCATTGTTAATCTTTACATTATTTGACCATCTTTCCTCAGCAGAGTATGGATAAGGAATCTGCACACTTAGTGTCACAATATCATTGAACTGGTTGCGTCTGTCAGTATATTGAGGAAAAAGTTGTCCTTCTCTTCCAAATGGCTGAGATGAGGTTATAGCAAGAATAGGAAGTTTCCGATAAAAAGCTTCCGTAAGTGCGGAAGGATAATTCCGCGCAGCCGTCGCCCCTGTACAACTTATTGCAACCGGCTCTCCACTTTCCTCTGCTAATCCGCAAGCGATATATGCAGCCGACCTCTCATCAACGCATGAATATATCTGAAAATATGGATCATTTTGGATACTGCCAACAAATGATATATTAGTGTTTCCAGGACTAACAATAACCTTCCTCACACCATGTGCTTTCATTAATGAAATCAACTGAAGAACATTTTCTTCTGAAGAATAATGTAGATTCATGCATTGTACTCCTTGTAAATGCTTACCAACTTACAATCTTTAATAAAACATACTATATATTTGTTTCCAAGTATTTATAGCTGTTGCTTATGTAATCACTAATTTTATTTTCAACAACATCCGAATATTCAGTTATTAGTTTATCACTATATAAACAGTCAATTGATGTTCTATCACTATCAGCAATACCTATGCAGGTCAACAAATCGCTTTTTCGGAACTCACTACCTTGATTCTTAATTAGGCTCCTTAAGTTTTTTCTAAAGACAATGGATAATGCTGTACCATGGAAAGAATCCGTTATCACTGCCTTTGAATTATACAAATCAACAAGAAATTCTTTGGGGCCAAAGAAAGAGCAATTAATCAAGCCACCTCCACTCGGCAAATAGGCGAATGGCGTCACAACATGAATAGGACATCCATGAAATCTACTTATTTTCTTTAGTGGTTCAAAATTTCTTAATTGAAAAAATGATTCTCCAAGTGAATAATACAGAATATAGTCTTCATTCTGTGTATTACTTAGATTAAGTCTTTCTATCCATTCCTCCTTAGTCAACAAAAATGTAGGATCGCAAACATGCACAACATTAGAATTGTATATATTCTTAATTCTATTTATACTAGATTGTTCTCGTATACTCACTGCACTAAAATGTTTAATTCGAGAAATCAACCAATCGAGTTCCTCGTCCGACATATTCGCAACTGATGATGCATATGATATCGCTTTTCCGCGATAACTTTCTAATAAATATGGCGATATGTAATTAGAATTCTGTCCATCCAGCTCAAAGGAATGTAGATTCCATATTTGATCGCTACCACTAACTATTGTTTTGTATCTATCATAGATATTCTTTACATCCTCCGGTTCTGTTAATTCCTCAGACAGATTCATATACTCAGATATAAATTTCTCATAATTTATTCTTCTCATCTTTCTCTGTGATGCCACAGGGAACATTTCAATATCCAAAACAAGCTTCTTCCACCCAAACCTTGTTCTATAAAGTGGCTCATAATAATCCTTTTGGGTACTTAATCTATAATTTATTATCTCTGGATTAAATCCTAGTTTTCTCACAGCTTCTTGAGTTGCGTAGGCTTGCAAAACTGATCCAAAGTTATATGCCGCATGATAAGTTATAATTCCAATATTTTTTTTCGGATATTCATTCATCAGTATTTACCATCAACAATCAGATCATCTTTCTTGAATGATTAATCGTTTTTCCAAAGATATATTTGTATAGAATTCGAAATAACACGATCATGATAACTGCATTTACTGAAACTTGAAAAGATATATAGTCATCAAAAAAAGCCATGAATACTTTATTTATAAAAAAAGAATAAATCAAAAGCGAGAGTAGGGATTCTTTCGTTATATATCGATTTTTTATCATTTTATAATATAAGTAACCAAATACATCTCCACACAGCATCGTCATAATCAAGCAACCCCAAAAGCCAAAATCCACATATGGCCTTCGAAAGAATGTATAAACATTACACCCTATCATATTATATGCTTTATATTTAAAAGTAATGCTAGTCATATTTCTAATCAGTCCAGCTTTGCCAAAAAACTGATATAAATTATAAAAACTCTCATAACCAAATAGTGGGTATTGTGGCATTTGAATATCGCCTTTTACTAATCCATCAAGCAAATCAATTTGTGCTCCCATATAACTTGAAACCATGTTCAAAAGATTTATATCATGCTGACCTGATTTATTTACTATATTTTTTAGGATGTAAAATACCAATACTATTAAAATCACGGCAGGAATGACTTTTTTCACAGTTTTACCAATTGTGCTAGTTTTCCATCCATGAAATTTGCAAAATATTATATAAAACATAAAAACCATGGAGACACTGAAGTTTATAATATCTCCTCGTGATCCAGTAATAAGGATTGAGAATAAATAAATACTGATAACAACAATATCACATAGATATGATATCTTTGTTCCCGATTTCCGTAATATGTTATATGATAAATGTAGAAGACAGATATACGCAAAAACTATCGCCACTTTATATATCGTAGACACGCCAAAACCCACATTACTTACAGCCGTCTTTGCGTACGTCGAATCAAATAAGACATACAGCTTTCCACTAGTAGAAACAACCGAAACAATAGCTCTATAATATATGATGAATGAGATAATTTCATAGCATATCATAAGAACATATTTTCTCTTTTTTATACTTAAGTTAACCCCTTGCCCCTCAGTTCCCCCAAAAACATCCCTAGCAATTACTGAATGAACTTTTTTTCCGGCAAGTGATTTCCCAATCATTTCACCGATAAAAAAGGAAATAAAACCTAGCAGCAATAAAGAAAAAGTCTCAAAGCATAAATTAACATCCCACTCTTCGGAATAAACCATTGCGAACATAATGGATACAGTTAACGGTGCAATAAACAAAACCGTAGGTGTCATATAATCCATTTTATTATTTGCCAAGACAACAAATAAAATAGCTACTGTCAGGAAGAATAATACGTATATAAGCATCTCTCACCACATTTTAATCATATGAATAAATCTGTTTGTAATCTGCCATCATTCTACAAACTCTATATCCGGATTAAAACATATACTTTCACACACGCCTTTAATAACTGATTTTATGCGGTCTACTTTATGATCCTTTGCAAAAAACAGAATCCTTATAATTTGCTTTAATGCAGAAAGGTATGCTTTCAAAACCTCCTTCTTGGCATTTCTCTTTTTTGCTATATACACTCTATTTCTGATAAATAAATTATAACGTTTGGTTCTTTCATAACTATTTTTTACAATATCAATTCCATCATTAGAAACCATGTCGTGAGTCACAATACTATCCAAAACTAAATAGCCTCCAAATTTATGTAATCTACCTGTATATTCAGTATCATCTCCCCAAAGAAAGAATTCCTTTATTGGGAGACCTATTTCTTTAACAATTTGTGAACTGATAAAAAGCGACACAAAAGAAGCTGACTTCACAGGAATCATTCCATTTCTTAACGCTTCCATATCATCAAAGATATCTTCAACCAATAATTGTTTATTCATTAAGCAAGCATTGCCATCAGTCCACTCAACAAGACTAGAAAAAAATCCAAATTTTCCATCTTTAGGAATATGTTTGATCATAGATGAAAGTGCATTATGATGTGGGTATGTATCATCGTCCATTATCCAGATATATTCATAGTCATGAACAACACTTTTTATTGCGTAATTAAACCCACCAGCACCTCCCAAATTCTTATTAGTATTAACATACATCACCAATTCATCATCTATGTAAGGCAAAATATAGTCACGTGTCCCATCATTGCTTCCATTATCCACAATAAGAATATCCAAATTCTTAAAGTCTTGTTGCAGAAGAGAATCTATACATTTTTTAAGTTTATCCTTCCTATTATATGTAACGACACATGCAACCACACTTTTCTTCACAATCAACCCTCTTTTAATGTATTTATCTTTTCATATTTTTTTAGTGCATAAACGTAATCAATTCTGACAAAAAAACCTTGCGGAATAGTTCTGTATAGAAATCTCCCGACTTTTGTGGTAGTGCTCAGCCTACGCTTAACAAGTAGTTCCCTTGAAAGATTCAGTTTTTCAAATACATCCATCCAAAGTTTTTGCTCAGGATCATAGGAATTAACCTCCCATCCTCTGCCCAACAATGATGTGGTGAAGTGTATCACAACGGGATTATTTTTAGCTTCTCTTAAATCTTCTATGCTATATATTTCAGCATCACTGCCTATCCATTTGCGAATATTATTTGGTCTTACAACTCTATAGCGTGATGTAGAATTATATTTCGGTGGCAGCACTCGTATATCATCACAGAAAATTATATTCAATATGTCCTGGTCAGCAAACAGATAGTTATTGCTAATAAAATTAAACATATCTACATTGTGAAGTTTGGCTCTCATTTTTTTTAAGTTTATAAACATAAAGCCTGCGTTAAAATATGTTGATACTCCTATAGACTTAAGACGGTTAATATAAAAATCATAATTAGCATCTTTAACAGCAGAAATACATTCGGTAAAATCTAGGTTTTTAAGTTCATTAAAACTTCCAGTTACCAGCGTATCCGTATCTAAATATATTGCTTTATCTATATCGTCCGGTATAATTTCATACATAAACAATCGAATCAATGTACTTATATTATTTCCATCTGTAGGAACAGTTATACCCATGTCATTAATCTTGCCTACAATTACATTAGAATCGTATACAATAATTTTGTGATTATATCTATCGCATAATCCTTTTATATATTCCAGGTGTTCCGCCGACATGCCAGTATCAATAAAATGAACAGTCCATTGAATATCAGGATTAGACTGAAATAATGAGTATATACTAACAGCAAGTTGAACAAAGAAGTAATCATCATTAATATATATTATATCCATCTCTTACCACTCAACAGGCACAATATTTTCATAGTTTCATCATCCATAAAGGAAGTCAGTTTAGACTCCCTACATAAAGTCATCAAATCCCATAAAAAGATCTCATGAAGTCCGCCGTTTTTCTTATCCCTTCATCAAGAGAGATTGGATTCAGTTTTCCATATGTAGTCTCAAATCTGTTTATGTCTAAGTAATTAACAGGCACATCCACGCTTCTAGATTCCGTATATTTAACATTTACGTCTATTCCCAAAGACAATCTGATTGTTTCAATCACTTGTTTAATGCTAGTTCCATATCCACAGCCAAGGTTAAAAGTGTGGTAACAAGCGTTTTCTTCGACTATGTTTTTTATACCTCTTATAGCATCATCAATATAAATAAAATCGCGAATCACAGATCCATCTCCATATACTATAATTTCTTCACCCCTTAAAGCTTTATACGTAAAGGTCGTAACAGCACCTATGATACCATTTGGTCTCTGATACGGTCCATATGGATTAGAAAGACGTATGATACGATAATCCAGACCATACAAGTAATTATATAAATATAAGAGTTTTTCTATTGTAATCTTCTGTATGCCATAAGATGTAATAGGATTAGTTGGCGTATTTTCATCAAGTGGGCATCTTGACTCCTTCCCATATACCGTCCCACCAGAACTTATAAATATTATTTTTTTCACTGATTGTTTTACACATGCTTCTAACAAGTTAGCTGACAAAATAACATTAGCTTTAAGTTCCTCCGCAATATATTGATTTGATGTTGAAGGAACCGTTGTACTAATCAAGTGATATACGACATCCTGTCCTGATACTAATTCCTCATAATTCGTATCAGAAGACAAATCAGATATAATCGTTTTGACTCTAGATAATCCCAAAGATTCTATTGGCTTAAAATACCGCTTATCTCTATCTACAATTGTAATAGTATCATCAATTGATCGTGATAATTGAATTACTAAGTTAGTTCCTATAAACCCTGCCGCCCCTAAAAGAATAACATTCATAATTTATATCCTGTTGAAAACTAAAGAAATTTAGTAAATAGATTGCATTCTCAATTAATTGAACTCTGACTTTCAGCAAACCCACGTAAATAACTAAACAGTACGTTATTATATCTCAATCAGTTGCTTTAATCGCATTGCCGAAGACCTCCAATCATATTTATTCAAAATAGCACTTATATCTCCATGAGTTATAAACGCTGGCATTGTATATGTAAATGGATCAATATACATTACTGAATCGCCAAAAATCTCATGCATAATTTCTGTATCAGAGACAACAACGCATTTGCACCCCGCCGATAATGCCTCTAATGGTGGCATTCCAAAGCCTTCATAAAAAGTCGGAAACAAAAAGGCGCTACAATCTCTCATAAGACTCTTAGCTTCTTCATCAGTAATGTATCCTATCAATTTCACATTATCGGGACACTCAAACCCCATTCCATTAGCAAATACCTTTTTATTAATAGATCCAGAAATAACGAAAATTATATCCTCATATTTTTTGGCAATTTCAGCTATCCATTTAAAATTTTTATTTGGTTCAAGACTACACATAGAAAAACAGTAGTTTTTATTTTTTAACCCATATTTCTCTAATGCATTTTCATCATATTTGATACGTTCAAAATGCTGCCATGCACATGGAACAACATTGATTTTTGATTTATCAACATTATAATATTTACATATCTCTTTTTTAGAAAAATCTGATATGGTTATAATTTTCTTTGATCTGCTTATACCATTCGCAAATATTAGCCTATACCAAAGCAAGAATTTCCAGCTAAAAAATTCTGGATGTGCTTTGATTTTAGTGTCCATGATACATACGATTCCTGGAGATAATAATGGTGATACATTACATAGATTTAACGAAACCGCTTTTCTTTTCATAACATATATAGGAAAAGATATATGCTCCCATAACCTATTATGAAACACCCCCACTTTCTTTATAGGTATGTTTTTATACTCGGGAACAGAATCTATCTCAGGAGGTATCGCCATTTCAATTTCGCCAGGTTTTACAATTTTATCTAATTCTGCAACAAGTTCTCTAGCATATCTTTCTACTCCTGTTATATGGTGACACAAGAATCTGCCATTAATTATTATTCTTGACAACTCAAATATCTCCTATTAACTTGATAATGTTATTTCTAAATTTCTCACTAGTAAAATTATCCAATACTCTACGCCTTGCCGCCATTCCCAATTTTGTTCTTTTATCCTCATCCTCTGCTAAACACTTTAGCGCCCGCGCATAAGATTTATAATCACAATTTGGACATTCAATACCTGTAACACCATCTAGATTGACATAATTCACTCCGGATCCTGGAATATTAAAAGTTACTGCCGGATGTCCAAAATACATTCCTTCTGCCAACGCAAGTCCGAACCCTTCATTACGAGTAATAGACGGAAAACATACTATATCGCATGCATACAAGTATGACCGCCTTGTTGAATCCGTAATACGGCCCAAAAACTCCACCTTCGAATCACCCTTTGCTTCTTCTCTTAAACTCTCAGTTAACTCTCCGCTACCTGCTATGAGGAAATGTATGTTGGTATTCCCTAATTCTTTCGATGCCTTAATCAAATATGTTAATCCCTTATAAGGAACGTGACGCCCAATGAAGAAGCAAAGTGTCTTACCCGCATAATTTTTTTTGATTTGCTCACCTGCTTCTATCTCATCTTGAGCAATAACAAGATTACTCTCATCTATCATATAGGGTAAAACATATCGTTTATCTCCAAACTCAAATGTGAATTCCGATTCATTCAAATGTATAGGTGTAGCGCCTAGTATTCTATCTGCGCGCTTAATCAATTCAAGATTTTGATACTTGAAAAAATGTTTAAGAATCTTTTGTTTTGTTATATCTAAATGCCAATATACTAAAATTTTAATATCCTTATGCTTATATTTTAACAAATAGTGTGTTACAAACGGATTAGGATAATGGAGAATAATTATATTAGGATTAAAACTATTAATCAGCCTTTTTAGGACCTTTCCATATGTTGCGGATATTGCCTGTGATGAAGCCTTAAAATAATAACCGCATCTATAAACATCCACTCCGTCAATTACATCTTCCTTTGTTTCACTATGTCTGCAAACCAGTTTATCTGTGCATGCATCCTCATTAAAACAGATTACTTTTTGTTTTGCTCCAGTCCCTATTAATGCCTTTACAATATCACGTGCTACTTGTTCTGTCCCACCCAAAAAAGGGTAATAATATTTTGATATATGCAATATTCTTGCATCAGCAATATCCAATTCTGTATAATCCTTTCAAATATAGAAATCTACGCTGTCTTCCATTTAATTATCAGTTTTTCAAGGGTAGTTCGAATGTCAACGGTTGCTTCCCAACCAGTATCCGCTTTTATTTTTCTCACATCAGCAATACTACCAGGAATATCCACAGGACGAACCTTGCTCTTATCAGTGCAAACTTCAACCTCTATACCGGTTATTTCTTCTAATAATGAAATAATTTCAGTTATGGAAACCCCCTCACCTCTGGCTGCATTATATACTTCGCCGCTTTTACCTTTTTGAGTAACCAGATCAAATGCTCTTACTAGATCATCTACGTCTGTAAAGTCACGAACTATATTTGTGTCGCCAACATGGATTATCCTAGGCTGTTCACCCCTCTCCATCTTCACAAACTGTTTACAGAAACTGGATATAGCCCATCTGTCATCCTGCTTAGGAGATGTCTCATTAAAAGTCCTAAGCACTATCACATCCATCGCGTATGCTCTGTGATACAATTTGGCGAACATTGTCTGACACGCTTTAGTTGCACCAAAGATATTTACCGGGTGTGGGGTTTCGTTTTCTTTCAGCGGAAGGTGATCAAAACCCAAATCTCCATACTCTTCCCCACTACCGGCAATTATCAGACGAGGTTTGTAATCAAGATCTTTCACAGCGTTTAAAACATTTATGGTTTGGATTATGTTGATGTTAACGGTCTCATTTGGATTTTTCCATGCCTGTCCAACAGAATCCTGAACATTCAAATAGTAGATCACGTCAGGTCGTACATCATTCAAAACGCCGGCTACATCTTCAAGATTATTAAGATTTAGGTCATACCATTTCAGACGATTCTTCTCATATTGTCTTTCATCTTCATCTTTTGTAACAGCAACCAATTCCGTATCACTTTTCTTAAGCAAGCATTCAATTAACGCTTCCGAAAACACTTCCAAGCCGCCTACTACCAGATATTTCATAAGTTTTCTCTCCAATATTCCAGCATATCATCAATTGTAGTATCTAATGGTATCTCCGGTTTCCAGCCAGTATCACGGTATATCTTTCTTGTATCTGCCTCTATGATTGGAACATCAACGGGCCGGAGTTTCTTTTCATCAACCCTAACCTCTATCTGTTTATCAGTTTTGGATATAATCTTTTCCAATATACTATTGATGCTTTGGGCATTCCCACTGCCAACATTATATGTTTCTCCGGATCTACCATACTGAATTAGTAACGTATATGCCCTTACAACATCTCTGACATCAGTGAAATCCCTTTTAGCACTCAAATTGCCAACATTAATAACAGGATCCTGCAGTCCTTTCTCAATCTTCACAACCTGACTACATAAATCAGCAACAACAAATTGTGGAGTTTGTCTTGGACCGATATGATTAAATGACCTTGTCATAACGAGTTTCATACCGTATGCATGAGAATATATTGTTGACATCATATTCTGAGTGGCCTTTGTCACAGCGTATACATTGCCTGGATTCAGATCAGCATCTTCATTGATTGGGACCATGTCCTCCTTTATATATCCATACTCTTCGCCTGATCCTACGACTAACACTTTAGGCTGGTCTTTCATTTCTCTGATCGAATTTAATAGATTAAGGGCCCCATTAATATTGACATCCACAGTAAGTGCAGGATTCTTCCAAGAAAGTGCGACCGAGCTTTGTGCTGCAAGATGAAATATGTAATCTGGTTTTTCATCATTTAAAACTGCAGTTATTTCATCCGGATTCAGTATATTAAGATTCACTATTCTAGCTTCAGGAATATCAACCTTTTCGTGAGAAAGCTTAGTTGCCACCACCTCACAATGCATGTATTCTTTTACAGCGCGGGCCAGATATGGCCCGACAAATCCAGCTGCCCCAATTATCAACGCCTTCATAATCATTCCCCACTTATGAATTAATCAAGTTTAAATCATTCCTGCTTCCTTTTTTGCAAGATTCAGATCATGTTCTGCCATTATGCGACACAATTCTTCATAACTTGTTTTCTGCGGGTTCCATCCAAGTTTTGTCTTCGCTTTTGTAGGATCTCCCCAAAGGTTAACAACATCTGTGGGACGGTACCACTTAGGATTAACACAGACCAACATTTTTCCGGTCTTCTTATCATACCCCTTCTCATCCAGGCCTTCACCACTCCACTCAAGGTCGATACCATCATTAGCAAAAGCAAGTGTAGTAAATTCTCGTACAGTATGTTGCACGCCGGTAGCTATGACATAATCATCCGGTTCATCCTGCTGAAGTATCAACCACATACACTCCACATAATCCTTAGCGTATCCCCAATCACGCAATGAATCCATATTTCCTAATTCCAAGTGATCCTGCAGACCACACGCTATACGACCGGCGGCCAAAGTGATCTTTCGAGTTACAAAACTATCGCCACGTCTTTCTGATTCATGATTGAAGAGAATACCATTACACGCAAAGATACCATAAGCTTCTCTATACTGTCTGATCATCCAGAAACCATATTGCTTAGCCACTGCATAAGGCGAATAAGGATGAAAAGGTGTATTCTCATTCTGGGGCACTTCCTCAACTTTTCCATAAAGTTCGCTTGTACTAGCTTGATATACTCTGGTCTTCTTATCAAGCCCCGCATTATGAACCGCTTCCAATATTCTCAGCACACCCAAAGCATCAACATCACCTGTATATTCAGCAGCATCGAAACTGACCTGCACATGGCTTTGAGCTGCAAGATTATATATCTCATCAGGTTGAACTTTCAGTACTATTTTCATAATGCAAGAAGAATCAGAAAGATCCCCCTCATGAATTATCAATTTATCGATTATATGATCAATACGTGTTGTAGTAGAAACAGATGCACGACGGATTATTCCGTGCACCTCATAACCTTTCTCAAGCAATAGTTCTGCAAGATATGATCCATCCTGTCCTGTAATTCCTGTAATAAGAGCTTTTTTCATTTTCAAGGCTTCTCCTTTTATAAATATCTATTAGTTACAAGGTTATTTTTCTCAGGAATTATAGCAATTCATTTCTTCCTGCTTCATTCAGTTTGTCTACAATTTTCTTTACATCCTGTGCTTTATCCTTAGAACAGACCATAACCGCATCAGACGTTTCAACAACTACAATATTCTCTACATCAACCGCTGTAACTGTACGTGTTGTTGAATATACAACAGAACCTTTAACATCAACTGCCACTACATCACCCAACAGAACATTTCCATCCAAATCAGTATCATGAAGAATTTCCATCATATCCCACGATCCTACATCATTCCATCCACAGTCGCCCGGAACGACAAGGATATCTCCTTTTGACGCACAATGTTCCATTACAGCGAAATCAATACTTATCTTTCTTATATTGGGATACACTTCATGAAGAACTTCCTGTTCTTCCGGGGTGTTCATTGCATCGCCTATTTTAACCAAATCAGCATATATATCAGGTGTATACTCCTCAATTTTCTTCAGTATCAGAGAGGCCTTCCATATGAACATTCCGCTGTTCCAAGCATATTGTCCTGACTCAAGATACCATTTTGCCGTCTCCTCACCAGGTTTTTCATCAAATTCAATTACAGGTTTTACTGGTCCATCAACTTCCGCATCATATCTTATATATCCAAATCCAGTAGCAGGAAATGTAGGTTTCAGCCCAATAGTAACTAATTTATCCTGATCTTCTGCAGTAAGAATTGCTGTTTTGAATATATCAGAAAGAGCCTCTACATCTTCAATATAATGATCCGATGGTGTTATAACCATTATTCCGTCACCATATTTACGAAGTATCTCCATAGCTGCATATCCAATACAAGCGGTTGTACTTCTTTGTGCAGGCTCTGCTAATATATTTCTAGGAAATACCCTTCCTGCAGTTGCATTGATCATTGATGCAGCTTGAACATCTGCCGTGACAACAAATATATTACTCTTTCCAATAACCGTAGCCATACGGTCCACCGCCTCATTTACCATGAGGTCCTTACCCGAAAGATTTAATAATTGCTTAGGTGTTTTCTGTCTTGATAACGGCCAAAAACGGGTTCCTCCGCCCCCCGCCATTATTACTCCATAGTGGTTCATTTATTCTTCATCTCCATTAACAATATGTCTTTAATTGACTTACTATAGTCATCACGCGTTCACTGGATAATATTTTCTTCAATAATTCGCAGAAGTTCTCTTCGTTATCACATGCCATATCTGATTCATAGCCAATTTCCTGAGCTATTGTGTTCTCAATAACAATATCTGAAGGATACGGTGCCACACCATGCTGAATAAACATAAATCTATACTTATATTGCGGGATTTCTTTTGCAGTCAAGTATACTTCATAAGTAATAGTACCCGCATCTTTAGTCTCACCTAATTGTTTCTGAATTTGTGGCGTAGAAAATTCATTCATAGCCTGAACAACATCATACATTGGTAATCGATTCATTTCAGAAAACGACTTATTGAATTTTTCAACTCGTCCAATTACTATTCCATTAGTTTCAGAATAAATATAATCAAATTGCTTTTTTACTATCTCTTCAGGTTTCTTTTCAGGAGCAATTTCTTTAATCTTTCCCCAAAAATTATCCATGTGACACCTCTCTTAATGCCAGTGAAAACACTATTGGAAAATGATCACTTTTCTTAGGATTTCCATTTTTATTTCCCACAGTTTCATTGATTATTCTAAGTGATTTTTCATCAAAGAATTCGATTAAGGCAGGACGTATAATCACTTGATCGAACATATACCAAAATTGATTAACAGCATCAGAGTTCCTATAATAATATGTTCCTGGCGGCAAATTAAAGTCGCCGTAAAGATTCCACATGGGATTATAAAAAGCGTCATATTGTTCTCCCATAACCATTCTCCCGTTTTTAGCTTTGTACCTATCTGGCAACGAATGAAAGCAATCCACACTCAACATTGGGGAAGTATATGGATCAGCATTAAAATCCCCTACAACAATTGTTCTATTATCATATTTCCTTTCAATATCCTTAATGCAATTGATTATTTTCCTTACTTGAATTTTTTGTTTTTCATCATCTGCAGAGTACAATCTACTATGAAGATGTACACATGACAAATTAAAATCCATCCCTCCACAAGAAAACCTATTAGCGCTATGATCATCCTCGTCAATCATCGTAAATTCTTTCAAACAATTGACTGTTTTATTTGAATAAAAAATCCGAGTATCAACTCTGTCTATAACATGATAAGCCTCTGCATATTCTCTTCTCCGAATACTATCATCATACAGAAAATATGGTTTTGTGTCCGAAAACTCACATACCGCTAGCAAATCTAAGTCAAATGAATTAATAAACCATACCAAATTCTCATTTGCTTTTATTAATCTATCTTGATAATCTCGGCATATTTTATTTGCTCCAACATTCCAAAAGCCAATATTAATCATAAGAAACCAAAAGTTATATAATTATCATTAAGCAAATACCACTCTTCAGCAACTTAAGTATAACTAATTATCATATAAACCTACCGAAAGGGCTATGTACTACATAGCCCCCTTACCTGTGAAAATAATAAGAATAGTTCTAAGAAGTATCTTAAGATCCAATCCAACACTCCAGTTGGTGATATATTCAGTATCTAATCTTACTACTTCCTCAAAGTCCGTTATATTACTTCTTCCACTCACCTGCCATAAACCTGTTATCCCGGGTTTTATAGCCATTCTGGCACGATGGTGATAATCATACTTCTGGTATTCGTCTATCGTAGGTGGTCTTGTTCCAACAGTGGACATTGTTCCGGCAAGGACCATGAAAAACTGTGGAAATTCATCAAGAGATGTCTTCCTTATGAACTCTCCGATACCGGTCTTCTTGGTTCCGTCAGGCATTATCTTATTACCTATTATCCTGGGATCAAAGTCCATCTTGAACATCATCCCATCCCTGATCTTGTTCTGACTGAGAAGTTCCTTCTTCCTCTCCTCAGCATCCATATACATGGAACGGATCTTAAGAATGCGGAACCTCTTTCCGTTATGTCCGATCCTTTCCTGTGAGAATAGTATGGGACCGGGAGATTTTATCTTGATTATCGGTCCGATGATAATGATTATGATTATTGCAATAAGGCTTCCGATAATTCCTGCGAATATATCGAATACTCTCTTCATTATGGCCTGTGTGGGCGTTACATAGTTAATGGAAGTAGTAAGTACCGTAGTCTCTCCCATCTTCTCGGAGAATCTCTTAATTCCATCCCTGGTCATATTCTTTACGCGGTAATGAGTAGGTACACCCATGACAGTACAGGCATTCATCAATTCCCTGATCCTTTCATCATCACCCCATGCATTGATATATACAGAATCAACCCATTCACGTACTATATAATCAGCAGCCTCATCTAATCGTGCTACTATAGGATATCCACCGATTTCCTTCTCTTCTGTATCTTCCGTCAGGACAACACCGGTAATACGATACCCTGCAAGCTTATCCCCACTGAGTTTTTCTATGATCTCATCAGCATCATCCGGAGTAGTTACAAGAAGAAGACTGTTCTTCTTCCTTCCCGCACCTACACTTTTGAGAAGTACCTTCCACAGAACGCGCAGAACATAACCAATCAATACGTGGAATACAAATGTCAGGAACAGACTGATACGTGAATAAGCATCTCCCGACTGCATGGCGAACATATAGACAGCCGCAATGGCAAAGACTGCAAGACAGTGCTTCAGAGTCTCTACCATTTCATTAAAGAAGCCTCTTGTTACAACATTGTGAAGTGTATTGAAGGATACTATTATGAACGCATCGCATATTACAAGGATAAATGCAAGCGCCTTATAAATGGGCATAGAATATGCCCATGAATAATGTCTGATATATACAGCCAGCAAGAATGCAATCTGCAGACTGATCTCATCCAGTATGAAGAAATCGAAATGTTTCGACCAGCCCTGCGCATTTCTCTTGTACATAGATTGCTCCCTTTATTACTTACCGGAATCCTTCGACGTTTCTCCGTAGTAATTGCCATAGTACTTGCCGTAGTATTTACCGTAATACTTACCATAGTACTTGCCGTAATACCTGTTACCGGACATATCCACCTTGTTAAGCACAGCACCAAGCACCTTAGCTCCTGCGGTATCAAGCTGCTCCTTAACCTTACGGGCGAACTGATAAGATATCGCACCGCTTGAGAGAACCACAACAACCCCATCAGTATTCTTACTTACAATCGAAGCATCGATAACGCTTCCCACAGGGGGGGTATCGATTATAACGAAATCATAAGTCTCTCTGAGTTCAGCAATTAGTCTTGAGAACCTCTCTCCTCCTAAAAGCTCGGAAGGATTAGGCGGCACGGGTCCTGCGAAGACCATGAAGAAATTCTCTATATCCGTCATGCAGAATACTTCATCGAAGGTCTTCTTACCTGCGAGATAATTGGTAAGACCGTACTTAACATTACCTCTGCGGTAGTGAGTACGCATAACTGACTTACGAAGATCGGCATCTATGAGAATGGTCTTCTTCCCGGCAAGTGCGAATGACTGTGCAAGCTCGAATGATATTGAACTCTTACCTTCATTCGGCATGGCCGAGGTAATACATATGACCTTGATGTCATCTCCGGAGAATTCTATATTGGTACGGAGAGTCTTAAAAGCCTCCTTGGATCTAAAGTCCAGATCTTTCTTCTTAATCTCGAATTCCTGCATTTTATAGTCTCTCCTTACTTATGGGAAGCCGCTTTGGAGCTGCTCTTTTTCTTCTTACCAAGTTCCATTCCCTTGCCCTGCTGTCCATCACTGTACATCATGGGGATAAGCGCAAGTGTGCTCCATCCAAGATACTTCTCCACATCCTCTGAAGACTTTATGGTATCGTCCATCAGGTATCTGATGATGATAACAGCCATACTTGCGAAGGCTCCGATAAATCCTCCTATAAGTGCCCACTTTGCAACAGAAGGGCTCGAAGGGCTGGTAGGAAGATTGGCTTCATCAACCACATTTACCGCCTCAACATCAGTTACATCCTTGATATGCTGCGCTCCCGCTTCTCTTATTGCGTTAGCTAGAACTCTTGCCAGTTCAGGATTTGCATCGGTAACTGTGATATAAATTATACGGGTATCCTTTACATTGCTTATGGAAACTCTGTCCTTAAGCCCTGCATAATCTTCATCAAGTCCCGTTTGAGCAATAACTGTCTCGAGAACAGTTCTGGATTGGATCAGCTCCTCATAGTCTCTAGTCAGCTGAGTAGAAAGCTGAGTATCACTATAGGAGAGAGTATCCGAATTTTGCCTGCTCATAACATATATACCGGTAGTAGATTCATACATCGGTGTAATGGCAAACACAGCTATGCAGAAGCCTATGACAAATGTGACCATCGCCGTGGGTATGATGATCCAGAGCTTATGCAGGAGCAGATCCAGCAGTTCCCAGAGGTCAATTTCTATTTCGTCGTTCTGATCATTCATGCGTTTTGATTCCTTTAATCTTGCTTATATTCGAATATCCTGTCTGCGTTATCGTATGTGATAGCACGGATATAAGTCTCATCGTATCTGGAGTAGAGATCCTTGAGGCATTTCCTTGCATCGGGGATTCGCTTCTTCGCATCGTGTGCATCCGTTCCGAGATAATCTATAGCCCCGTCGTCAAGGAGTGCCATTAGATACTTGCGGATCTTCGGTCCTATCGCTCCCATATAGTCGGCGGCATTCATCTGAATCTCGCATCCCATATCACGAAGTTCCGATGCCCTGTCATACTCTGCAACCATGCAGTTGAATCTCTCAACATGTGCAAGAACCGGAGTAAAGCCCGCTCCCAGCACTTCATCCACAGCATTCCTCACATAAGAGTATTCATCCTGTGGGTGGAACTCTATGAGCAGTCTGTCCGTTCCGTTAAGGGTCAGGATCCTGCCCTGTTCATATCTCTCCTGGAAATCGCTGAAGTACATCACTTCATTTCCAAGAGTAAGCTTCACATTAATGTTCTCCTGAGAGGCACGGCTTTTCAGTTCATCAAGTCTACTCCGCAGAGTCTCTATCGATGCATTATGGTGGGATTCCTTATAATGCGGTGTAAGGATCATCTTCTCTATACCGCTCTTCTCCGCAATTCGGAGCATCTCCAGGGATTCATCCACATCCCGGGATCCGTCATCCACACCGGGAAGGATATGGCAGTGCATATCCACCATTTTATAATCTTCAGTTTTCTTACCTGATAAGAAACCAAACATCTTGTGTTAAACCATGGGGTCTTCCGGATCATCGGGATCACTTAGTTCCCCATCTATATCCTCGTACTTAAGAGATGCTGTAGGTCCGTCGGAAGAAAGAGTCCTGTATTTATAATTCGACATAACAGGCTTATTCTCCTCTGCGTCATCATCTTCATCTATGTCAGCGAATCTGAGTCCCTCTTCCTCGAGTTCCTCCTTCTCTTCAGCTTCTCTTAGTTCCATCTCTCTGCGTCTTCTTGCACTCTCACTCCTGCGCGAGAGGATAAACACTATGTCAACCCACGCAATTATCACGATTACCGCAAGGATTATTACGAAATAGGTATTGAATACAAATGGAGTCTTCTTCTCAGTCTGTTCTCCGGGTGCAGAAGGAGCTGCGGGAGCAGTCTGCCAGATGCCATTTGCCCCTGTTTCCGAATCAGCAGCCTGTGCTGCACCTGAATCACCGGTTTCAGTGTTCTCCTGTGCCTGATCAGCCCGGGCGGGATTCTCTGCAACAGGTGTAGTAGCATCATCCTGCTGATCAGCCTGGGCATCCGTATTATCATCAGTCACATTATCGTCAGGCTGGGTAGTTACTGTATTATTGTCTGTATTATCAGCATTCCGGTCAGCATCCGTCTGCTGATCATTATCTGTTTCTTCCGGAGTCTTGACAGTGACAGGTGCCGATGCAAGCGCCGCAACGCTATACATCACAGGATCACCTGCAGGGACGACCAGGAGGTTACCGAACTCATCCACTCCGGGATTTCCCATCTCATCAAATACCTGTGTAAGAGGAACGAAATATACTTCAGCAGACTCTGCATATACTACCGCGTTACCGGTATTATTCGCACGGAATCTTATCATCCTGCGGATACTGGTCTCCGCACCGCTTCCTATAAGCTGTAATGCACCGCTTGCGATATCTGCACCGTCTGCGCCATCTACATAAGTTAAGTGTTCCGTATCATACCTGATGATAACGGAATATGAGGCTGCGCCGTAATCCGACTTAACATATACGCCTATGGAGAAGGTCTCCCCCTTCTCAGCCTCGTACTGTCCCGAACCGAATGTCACCGAGCAGTTCTCTGCACGAACCGTCATCGGAGTCAGAAGAGACAGCATAACAAAAAGCGTCGCAAGTACCGAAACGGCCCTGCGAGCATAGATTACATATCTGTAATTGTGATACTTACCAATCTTCATTTACCGTCAATATCATCCCACATAAGAATAAAGAGAAGCTGTGGGGATGCAGAAGCTCCTCTGAATGAGGAAGCTTCTGCAGTCCTTAAGCTTTTTCCTAAATCAACCACATGACCTTCGGAATAAATTAGATCTAATGAATTTACGTACGTAATTAAAGTTTAGGACTGATTATGCGAAATATCTCTTTCCGCAATAAAGAGCTCCTGCTGCGAATACTGTGAATGCCATAGCTGCAACGGGAAGAGTGCTTCCGGTCTTGGGAGCCTGAGCAACAGCA
>JAEEGL011421137.1_pt1 | contig 22506 bp, 14 predicted proteins | sample 9134231 | NCBI WGS metagenome assembly JAEEGL01 (sample SAMN16246548, study PRJNA631951) | gut metagenome | biome: gut microbiome; feature: rumen; material: fiber-attached | host: Bos | place: Iran: Karaj | collected 2018-10
GCAATAGAGTTTCTCAACTCTAAAGCGGCATTAGAGACGTTTATAAAGATTCCTGACGGTGAACATGGTTCTTTAAAATCAAATGTTTTCAAGTATTTAACATCGGATAATTGTTCTTCAACCAACATAGCCCTGCGCCTAACGGCTTATTCGGAGCTAGTCAAAAATGACAACGATACCACATCGCGCACTGCCGCTCTTGCTTATGTTAAAAGTCTTGATAAGAGTTTGATTGATCGGAATGGGGTGGACTCTTTTTTTGAGATTCTCAGGGCTACAATGCCAGACGAACGATCAATTGCCGCGTTTTTACAAAGCATTCCGGCAAATGATCTCCGAACAATATTTACGGTTTGTAATCGTGTCCAAGACGCAATTGCGCTGTACAAATTGGCGCCGAGGTCTGTTTTTATCGATTCTGATGAAGTTAAGGACACTATTTCAAATCTTTTGGTTAAGTATGGAAGAAAACTCATTAATTCTTGGGAATTGCCAATTTTTGAGTTAGATGAGGATTCGGGGAAAATATGTGCATCACGATATGATATCGAAGAAACAGAGGAAAAGCTTGAGGAAAGATTCAACGGACTGATTTCAGGCACAAGGCAGTTGGTCGACATGATAGATGTCTTGGATTGCGTTGCAGATGTCAACGTAGAAGAATACTATACAGCTGATTGTGATGGATATGATGATGAGAATGTGGTAAATGCCACCGATTCTACTACGAAGCAAATTGACAACATGTTTTCGGCACTTCTACAGAACTCATAGAGGGACAAAATGGTCATATCTTATTGATACAGTAGCAAGGCGGAGAGACGAGACGATGAATGAGCGGATATGCCAACGGGAGAGATTGCGCCAAAGCGAGCAGAAGAAGCAATCCTCCCTCGGTCTGATGAGTTGCGGAGGACAAGTGAAACAAGGAGACTGACATGAAGAAGGAAGACCAAAACACGGAATTCAAGCAGTCATTGCACGACGAATATCTGAAGTGAATATGCGGGTTCTCCATAGCTCTGGTCGGCACGCTGGTCATCGGCGTTGACGATAATGGTCACGCCGTTGGCGTGACGAACGCCAAAATGGTTTGGACAATGCAACTAGGGCTTTGACTTTGTCCATAAGACGATGTAAACTGAAGGACTCTGACATGAAGAAGAACAAGCAGGATGATGCATTGGAGCTGAAAGAGTCTGGCAAGTTGAACCGACGTGCCTCCCGTCTCACCAATCCTGTCCTTGACGAGATAGGCGAGACGGAAAAACGGCTGGAGGGGCTTGCCGCCGACATAGTCAAAGTTATTCGCGAGGCCAGGGAGTTCGTTTTCCGTCATGTCAATTCGGCTATGGTTGTAGCCTACTGGAATGTCGGTAGGTACATTGTTGAATTTGAGCAGCACGGAGACTCAAAAGCCCGCTATGGCACTGGGCTTCTGACAAACCTTTCAAAGCTTCTCGCGGTAAAGCTCGGAAGAGGCTACAGCCGCCCTAACTTGAACAACATGCGGAAGTTCTACCTTGCCTATCCGATTTGTCAGAATGTGTCTGACAAATTGAACTGATACGCTCTGTTCCCTATGTGGGTAGTTGATTGGAAAGATTGTCACTGCGGCTGGCATTTCCTCGCTTCTAATTATGCCAATGTCGGCAATGGTCGTGTTGGTATAAGCACCGACAGCCAAGCCGCGTTAGCGGCGAAGGGTATTAGACGTGGGTGAGCGAGTCCTGTAAGGACGAGCGAAACCCACGGTTGGTCAGAAACATGGAATTGCAAGCCCCATAGGGGCGACAGAAATAATAATATTATTTTAAGGTAAATATATCATTATAATTTTATGACGAGTAATATTTGTTTTAGGAGTAATATCTAGAATTATAATTGTATTTATTCTGCCGCCCTTACAGGGCTTGCCTAAACAGGTTACGCGTGGAACGTGGGTTTCGCTTGCGCCTACGGCGCTGCGCTCACCCACGCCTTATACCCTTTGCGGCTAAGCCGCTGAACTGTCGGTGCTTATGCCAACACGGCCATTACCGACGTTGGCATAAGCGGAATCTATTATCCAGCCTATGCCTTTGGATTCGCTGATCATCCTCTCCTACCTGCTTCATGAAAAGCAACTTTCCATCACCGAATTGCAGGCAGAGGTGCAAAAGGGCGAGAGAATCGTCCATTCTGAAGTGGAGGAACTAGTGGAACTGGGGCTGATCACTCCCCACGGAAACGGACACGAAAGAACCTATATTATCAGCGCGGAGATGTACGCCAAGGCAGGGCACAAGGCGGCATTTGTCCGACAGGCTGGTTTCTCGAAAATCCAGCAGGAGCAGAGGATTCTCAGTTTCATAGACGCCCACGGGAGCATCAAGCGTGGAGACATAATGGAGCTGTGCCATCTAAATGGTAAACAGGCTACAAGGTGTCTTTCTCTTCTTAAAAAGAAAGGATGCATCGAACAGAATGGCATGAAGACCGCTTCCTACATAAGAAAGGGAGTTTGTCATGAGTGATATGATTTAACCCATTTATGACTCATTTATATCCCAATTATAAAATAATGTTTTGAATGGGCATAAACTGTGGCATAAATGGACATAAATGGAGAAAATAGTCTTGATTCTTATGATATACACGATTATATAGAGTTTTCACACTACGTGTAAGTCGCGTGAAAACCGCGTGTAAACTGATGCTGCTAATGACTAGATAAATACAACCAAAAGGAGGCCAACATCAAGCACAAGGCCTTTGACGACAAGTACTTCAAAGATCTGATTCTGGAATATCTCAAAGATTACAAAAAGGCAAAACGACAAAACGACAAAACATACGTCGCCTGCTTTGGGACAAACTCTCCGATGTCCTGTCTAACCATCAGAAGGAGAGAAAGATATTCCAACATTTGGCTTAGCATCAAAGTAATTGGCTTAATCATGCCGACTGTTATAGGGCAGTTTTTCAACCACTTTCTTATTCATGCATTAGCGATTGACATCAGGGTATTTTGCTTGTAGATTAAAGAGGTAATTGCAAAACGTTAATTGAAAGGTGTATTTCGCGTCTGTTTTTAAATGTCATCTGGAAACACGAGTAAATCTACAATTATAATAAAAATCTACTATGTTAAACAAATCCATCTACATATGTATTCTGATTGTCGTATGCTTCGCTCCACTCATTGCCCGAGCCGATGCCAAATACTATCGCTACAGCGACGATCGTCAGCTTTACTATACCGAAAACAACAAAATATACCGCTACAGCGATAATCGCCAAATTTTCTACATTGAGAATGACCGTGTTTTCCGTTACAGTGACAGTCGGCAGTTATATTACATGGAAAACAACCGAATTTACCGATATAGCGATTCCCGCGTCCTGTATTACATAAAAGATGATAAAATCTATCGCTACAATGACGACCGACAACTTTATTACATTAAAGAAAATAGAATTTACCGCTATAACGACGACCGTCAAATCATCTACTATGATGGTTATGATTTCAAACTCACTGTCTTCATGGTTCTGATGCTTATTGACTTTTGAGGAGTGGTAATTGTTTTCCTGTTCAACATAAATACCTAATTATAATAGGATACACTAACATGAAAGTATCTCTCTTATTGCTCTTATGTTCAATTTTGGTCTTTGCAGGCGAAATAAAGGTTTTGGGGCCAAAGGGGCCTGTTACAAATGATGATGGCCTTTGCGCTGTTGTCGGCGCAAATTCGACAGGAGGGTTCAATCAGGGAGGAGTAAATTGGGAGGCGGCTGCCATCCGTCAGATTGAATTTCGCCTGAAATCAAACAGGCCAGGCTATTTTAGATTTAACGCGAGTTGCACCATAGAAGGCGAAAGAAAGTTTGTCAGCATCGACGCCATTTCGGCAATTCCAGATGGAGAATACCGCAACTATGTGTATGACTGCACGAGCGTAAAGGATTGGAGAGGCGTTGTCGGCGGTTGGGAATTGCGATGGATGGGAGAAGAGGCGGAAATAGGTTTGAAGGAGATGCGAACGTCATCAATCAACAATCGTCTGGCCTTCGCGGACTCGCTCACAACTGATGCGGAAGTGCGCCTGCAACAACTTATGCCAAGGGCAAAATGCCGCATTCGATGGGAAGGCAAAAGGCATGGAAAAGCCTGCGTGAAGTTTTATGACAGAGAGATGAGACCGCTTCCTGAAACAGTCATGATGCAAGATGCTGCGCCAGTGGATTTTACAACTCCAGAAATGATGATATACGCAACGTTGCGCCTTTTGGAGAAAGGCGATGGTTTCCCTGTGGTGGAACAACTTGAATATACAAAGCCATTCACAATGCCATTCGGATGGCGAGGGCAATGCATTTGGTCACAGACCGAGCCTGGTCCAATGAACAGGCGCGTCTGGTTCAAACGTGTAATTGAACTTGATGAGAAACCGAAATATGCTGTCATGGCCGTGGGCGGCGATGACAGATGCTATACATATGTGAATGGCATATTCATGGGCAGAACTTCCAGATGGAGAGACACTGGACGCTACGACATCACAAATCAGTTGAAGTCAGGAAAGAACATTATTCATTGCAGTGTGCATAACGATTTGTCATGGGGCGGCTTTTGGGGCAATGTATATATTCAGACCGAAAAGGGAGAGATTCTGGCTGACACAGACGACAAATGGACCTGCGACCCTGACAGCAACATAGACACTGCTCTTCCTGAGGACATCAGCAAGCCAGTCTGCGTCCTTGGTCCAACAAACGCGGCAACTCCATGGAGGGGCCGAATGACGTTAAAGTTCGCTGGAAAGCGTGGAGCGATGGAGGCTCTCTCATTGCGTCCAGGCGTCATGAAAGTGCGCATTCTTGAAGAGCCGCTGGCCATTCCGCGAAGGCTGGAATTCGCTGTAAAGCAAATCGGCGGTAAAGGAGCAGTGAAAGTGATTCCAATTCCAATAACAGCGACAAGCTACAGTTGGAAGTCAGGCACGGAAATGGAAATAAAGTACAATATTCCATACACTGAAATAGGAATGTTCAGCGTGCATCTGGATGACCCGCTGCTGGAATTGCGCGGCAATCCAGAGATAATGCGCATAGACAACTCGCAGGTACAGCCGCCGCCGATTAAGAAGGCGCAATTTGTCAAATATCCAAGACCCATGCTGAAATTTGGAGAGGAGCTTATAAATCCGATTTTCTGGCATGCCGCCAATGACTTGTCGCATGACCATTCCACAGACTGGCTTTTCACAAGGCAGTGCGGTTTCCGCTCCTATCGCATTTCAGCCGCATTTAACGACTACTGGAAGCCGGATGGCTCATTTGATTTCTCAAACTTTGATAAGAGAGTGGGGCAGTTGCTATTAGCCGTTCCCGATGCTGTGTTCGCCGTGCATGTCTTTGCATACATGCCAGAATGGTGGCTTGCAAAAAATCCTGATGACACATCGCGCCATTACAAGACAGGAAAGCGCTTTATGGATTTGGACAAGCAGGCTCTCTCCTCCAAAAAATGGCTTAAAGAGGCAGAAGGACCATTGAAGGCATTGATAGACCATATCAAAGCAAGCTGTTTTGCTGACCGTGTGTGGGGAATGTCCTTCGCGGAAAACATCAATGGAGAGTGGTTTTGGGGGAGCGAAGATTCCAACTACAAGACATCCCATGCAGGATTCAGCAAGGCGGACCTGCTGTCATTCAGAAGTTTCCTGCGGAGCAAATACAAAACTGACGCGGCGCTTGCAAGCGCATGGAAAATTCCAGAGGTCACCTTTGAGACGGCGCAATTGCCAAATCCCGAACGTCCACGCAAGGGAACCGTCGGCATATTCCTTGACCCTGAAAAGGACATGCAGGTGCTGGACTGGTTTGAATACAGGAGCGCTGCACTGTCTGAGGCGATCATTCACTTCGGCAAATTCGCGAAGGAGCAAAGCGACAACAATTGGCTCACTGGCGCATATTTCGGTTATGTCGTGCAACTTGCGCCCAGCGGCTGGCGGCCAATACAGATTGTGGGGCACAATGGTTTCCTTGAAGTGGCGAAATCGCCTTATATAGACTTTGTCCATGCGCCGCTTGGCTACAAGGAACGCAGAACTGGTCAGCCTGGAATGATAATGCAATTGGCGGACACATGGCTGCTCCGCGGCAAGACTCTTTACATTGAGGAGGATGTGCGTACCGTCTATGGCTTGACAGGAAGCAACATAGCCAACAAAACATACAGCGGAGACGCCTCCACCGCATTTGAGGACATTGGACAGCTGAACAGGGAATTCGGAATATCGTTGGCGACAGGAGCAACAAATTACTGGTACGATTTGATACAAGGCGGCTTCAATGAAAAGGCAATGCACGATGTGCTCCGCGAGCAAAACGATGTTTACGCCAAACTGCCGCCAGTCAAGGGAATCACTCCTGTTGAAGCGGCAATCGTGCTTGACAGGGACAGTCTTTACTACACTCAGTATGGCAACAGTGAGACGCCATATTCAAACGTGCTTTCTCTGTTCATGAACTTCAACAGGCTGGCCATTCCATACCATGCTTTCAGCACAGATGAACTATTGTCCGATGATGTCTCATGCGGTGCTCATAAAATCTATGTGATGTTGCCCATGCTGAAGCTAAGCGCGGAGCAGCGTCAGGCAATGATGCGACGTTTTGAAAAGGAAAAGGCGACAGTGCTTTGGTTGTATGCGGCGGGGCCGTTCTATGCGGAAAAAGGACCGCTTGCGGAAAATTGCTGTGATTTTCTCGGCATAAAAGTGAAAATGGTCAATGAAAAGATGCGTCCGACAATGAAAACCGTGCCAGAGTATGGCGAACTCCTTTGTGAAAATCCCAACGAAAGCAATTGCTGGTTCCTGCCAGAGGGCGGTTATGACAAGATAATCGGCGCTGACTCGCAGGGAAAGCCGCTCTGCGTGGAAAAAACAATCAATGGCGCGAGATATATATTCTGCACTCTTATGGATCTGCCGCCGCAATTCTATGAGCGTCTGCTGAAAGACGCAGGCGTGTATAGATACGCGCAGAACATCAGAGACTGTTATTGGATTGGCAATGACGTGCTTTTCCTGTATGCGGGACAAAACGGCAAAAAGTCTTTTTCGCTCCCCAAGGGAAGTCAGGCCAAAGCCATCATCGGCCCCTTCAAAGGGTCGCTTCGCGATGGAGAAGCATTTGACGCCACCGCAGGAATGACATACGGCTTCCTGATAGCGGAACCATAAAATGATGTTGAGAAGGTCATCATGAACATCAGAATGGAATTTGACATACCTATTAAATATAATGCTGACATATGTGTCGTTGGCGCGGGGCCTGGCGGCATAGCATCTGCTGTCACGGCTGCTCGTCGTGGACATCATGTACTGCTGATGGAGAGTTCTGCGATGCCTGGCGGAATGTCAACGGCTTCACTAATTCCAATGTTCATGCCGATGACAGATGGCGTCAATTTCCTATGCGATGGTTTCGGACGCGAAATTGCATACGGCTTGAACCCTTCTGGAAGCCATATAATTGACCATGAAAGGCTCAAATTGCTTTATGAACAACTGCTGGCGGATGCAGGCGCGGAAGTACTGTACTACAGCCGTTTAGCCGCTGTGCGCAAAGACGGAGAGCGCATTGTCAATGCTGTGTTCGCGGGTCCATCAGGACTGTTCGGCGTCGAGGCGATGCAATTCGTGGATGGCACTGGTGACGGAACGCTCGCCGCCCTCGCAGGTTCACCATTTGACCTTGGGACGCCTGACGGCGGGGAACTAATGCCAGCGTCTCTGCTCTCCATTTGGGCTGGATACGACTATGATGCGTATATCCGTGGCGGTGCGCACAACCATCGTGACCCGAAAATGCTGAAACTTCTTGAGGATGCCTTCCATAGTGGTGAACTCTCGCAAGAAGACTATCATCACACGGGAATCTTCCAGACGACTGATGTGTCAGCGGCTGCAAACATCAGCCATGTGTATAATGTCAATCCCACTGATGAGGCATCCCTTTCGCGTGCAATACAGGAAAATCGACGCATCCTCAGAGAATATGAGCCGTTCTACCGCAAGCACATCGATGGCTTCGGAAAGGCTAGAATCATTGCCACAGGCTCCGTTCTTGGAATCCGCGAATCGAGACGCATAAGAGGATTATATACATTATCTTTACAAGACTACCTCAACCGCGCATCCTTTGAAGACGAGATTGGACGATACAACTTTCCCATAGACATCCATCCGCCCAAAGGAAAGGACGGCATTGAGGCGCATAAGCGGCAGTTCGCTAGCACACATTTTGAGAAAGGGGAAAGCTACGGCATACCATATCGCATTCTTGTGCCTCAGAATCAGAGCAATCTGTTGACATGTGGACGATGCGTAAGCACCGAGCGCACCGTATATGCGTCCATGCGTGTCATTCCTGCATGCTACATCACCGGGCAGGCGGCTGGAGTTGCATCGGCCCTTGCTCTCGAACACCGCCTTAGTCCAAAGGATATCGACCGCGATGAACTTCGCTCCGAACTACGTAAGCTCGGCGCATTCTTCCATTAGCTTTTGTTGAAGACAGCATAAAGAGTGCTGCTTTCCAACAATTCGTCGATAATCAACTTGCAATCTGAGCAAAAAGAGACATTATTCTTTAATATTGAAAAACCATTGTTTAAATAAACCACAGGAGAACCACAATGAATTTTGGACTTCCAAAAATTGGCAAAGTGACCCCCATCTCTTCTAAAGATGTGAAAAGCTCGCAATTTGGTGTTGGGTTCGAGAAATTGGACCGAAATGTTTTCGACCCTGAGAAGGCATACGACAAAGTGGCGGCGTTGGGCGTGAAGAAGATTCGTCTTCAGTCTGGATGGCTGCGCACGGAAACAGAAAAAGGAGTCTATCACTTTGAGTGGCTGGATTCAATCGTGGATAATTTGGTGAAGCGCGGTCTGGAACCGTGGATTTGCCTTTGCTATGGAAATGCTCTCTACACGAAGGAAGCTAAGACAAGTTTTGGCTCAGTTGGATACCATCCGATGAAAACGAAAACGGAGCGCGACGCATGGGTAAAGTATGTCACTGCATGCGTGAAACGCTATGCGGACCGCGTGGAGTGGTTTGAGATTTGGAATGAGCCAGAATGGTGTTGGCGTCCCGAAATCAATGGTAAGCAATATGGAGAGTTCTCGATTCTGACGGCGAAGGCCATCCGCAAGGCCGCTCCTAAGGCTAAGATTATGGGAGGATGTATCTGCGCCTACAGACCGAAATGGATACAAGATTGCTTTGAGACTGGATGTCTGGATTACTACGATGCCGTAACCTACCATTGTTATTATCCAGACGAGGCGCTTGTTGCGAGCAAAGTCCGTTTCCTGAAGGCCGCCATCCATCAGTACCGTCCAGGCCTTCCCGTTATTCAAGGAGAGACAGGCTGTCAGTCCCGCGAGGGCGGCGCTGGCGCACTACATCTTCTTGCATGGACAGAAGACAAGCAGGCCCGCTATCTCGCCAGAAGCGCATTCCAGCATTTGAGCATGGGAGCACTCTTTACAAGTTATTTTTCCAGTCTAGATATGATTGAGGCGCTGCGCGGCATCGTTGGAAATGTCTCTTCCTATCTTGACTACGGCTATTTTGGACTCTTGAGCGCAGAGTTTGACAAGAACGGACGCGCGACTGGAACCTATACCCCTAAACCATCCTACTACGCCTATCAGACCATCGCGTCAGTTTTCCGCAACTCCCCTGAACTTTGCGACCTTCCAATTCTAAGTACCGTAGAGAATCATCCAAATCCACGTCTCTGCACAACCGCAGAAGATCGTCTGTGTGATCAAGAAACGGTTGGATTCCGTCGTGAAAATGGCTCGTGCGCTCTTGTGTATTGGCATCCCTCGCATCTTATACGAACAACCTACGAATCTTCCATTTCTGTTCAGACTTATCTTACGGAAAAAGCAAGAATCGTAGATCTTCTCACGGGCGACGTGTATGACATTCCAGAGGAGCGCATTGAAGTCGATGATAAGGCGCGTGTCTTCCTCAATCTGCCGCTTGCGGACTATCCAATTGCTCTCGTCTTTGGCGATTTCTTCTCATTTACGCCAATAGGCAAAACCGTCTCTAAAACCTCCCGCGCAAAACGCTAGAGGTCCTTATTTACGTCAAGACAAAACGAGATAGGAGAAACGTCAATGAGAACTCTTTTTCGATTGCAGACATTGTTCACGTTGCTTTCAGTGATGTACGTTTCAGCAGATTATTCTGGACGTGTTCTGGACGAGGCTGGAAAGCCGTTGGCGGGAATACGTGTGACTGATGGTTTCAAAGTCGTGCAGACGGATGAAAACGGCGGCTATACGCTTGAGCACAATCCGAAGACGAAGACGGTGTCGGTGGTCGTTCCAGCCGACCGACAGACGGAGGCATTCTGGCAATCTGTGAACAGCGAGAAGACGACAGGTATTGATTTTTGCCTGACTCCGCGCAAACGTCGAAAAGAGTTCAAATTCATTCAACTTTCCGACCAGGAGAACCCTGGCAGCAGTCTTGCATTCTATCGTGCAGTTGGAGAGCGAGGCCTGTCGGATGATTGTGCATTTGTCATTTCCACGGGCGATTTATGTTATGTCAAAGGCATAACAATGTCTGCTCAGGAGATGAAAGCGGAATCTTTTGGAGGGATTCGGGCATATATTACATTGGGCAATCATGACCTTGTCGGCGAACATGGCAGCGGCGATGAACTCTATGAATCGCTGTGCGGACCGACACGGTATGCGTTCGAGGAGGGAGATGTCCTTTTCATCGTCCTGCCGATGGCTTACGGCGACCGTCGTCCCAGCTATACTCACAAGGAGATTATTGCGTTTACAAAATCTCTGCTGGACACATGGCCGAAGGGTGCACCCGTATTTTTCTTCAACCATTTCTGGAAACCGTTCTTTGATTTGACGACGAAATTTGGTAATGTTTTTGAGGACTCCTTTGACCTCAGCCCTTGGAAAGTCATAGGCTTGGCATATGGCCATACGCATTGGTACGAGGCAAACGTTGATTTGCCGATACCGATGTGGAGCACAGGGCAGTCGAAGAGTGGCGGCGCAGGAAACATGCCAGGCGCAATCCGCATTTTCAAAATTGACAAGGATGCCAACTGCACAACGGAACTTGTTGAAAGTGGCGTCATTCAGCCTCGCCTCTCGGTATTGCTTGACGCAAAAGGAAATCTCACCGCAACGGCATTCGGCTCAACATGCAAGGTTGACGCCGTTTCCCAAATCATTGATGGAAAAGCATCTAAATTGGAACGCCGCACATCATGGCTTTGGACGTTGGACAGAAAATGCGACTCTGCCAAAGGAAAGGTTGAAATGGCGTTTCGCATCGCGAATAAACCAGAGGTCATTTCAACTGACATTCGAACAAGCGGAGACGGTCTTTTCCGTCTGGAGAATACATTGTGCCTTCCACGAAAGACACTGTTCGGCAAGCCTGTAATCACCAATGGATTGGCCATTATTGGATTGGAGGACGAAAACAATTCTCTGGAAGGTGGCGTATGTGCAGTGGACATTGCAAAGGGAACCATCGCATGGCGATATAATACAGGCTTTAGTGTGCGCAATTCGCTTGTTCTGGACGGTCAATTCGTGTATGGCGTCGATGTACGCAACAGAATTTTCAAGTTGAATGTCGCTGATGGCAAGGAGGTTTGGAAAAACTCGCCAGACCAAATCTTCATTGATAATAACTGCCATTCAGCTCCATGCATCGGTGGTGCCTTTGTTTATGGCGGCTGCGGCCAATCTTTGCGTGCCGTTGACCGCGAGACAGGCAAGACGATTTGGACGACCAAGGATGCCAAGGAGTCCTTCGGAAGCACAATGGGACCAGTCTATCACAATGGTAAAATCTTCCTGACCGTTAACTGGGGCTATCTTCAGGCGTTTGACGCCGCAACAGGACAGTTATTATGGAATACGAAGGAGAGAGAACCCCAAAAGGGTTTCCTCTTCCAGCCGACACTGACTGTGCTTCCTGACGGTATGCTGCTGCGCTGTGACGGAAAGTTCGGTGCTGTTGTCTTCAATCCCGAAAACGGTGAATTTGTGCGCTTTTTGGAGAATCCAGTCCGCATGTCTGTGTCCTCAGTGCCGCTGGTCTTCGGTGACATGGCGTTCTGCGGTGCCAGCATGGTCGGATGCTGTGGATTCGACTTGAAGACGCTGAAACCGATTTGGGACATGAAAGCCACAATGAAAAATTCCATACTGTCAACAGTCCAGTACCGTGGGCCGCAAAATTTAATGGAGGCCTCGCCTGTGATGGCTGACGGAAAACTTGTCTGCGCAGGGGCAGATGGTGTCCTTTATGCAGTCAATCCCGCCGACGGCAAGGTGCTTGCGCAATTTGACGTTGGATCTCCCCTTATCGGCACACCTGCCTTTGTGGACGGACGTTTATACGTGCCCGACTATTCAGGCCGCATCCTTGTGTTTTCTTTGTCCTCTCGATAATAGGCAATCAAGCGACTGATTTGCGGAATCTGGCAAGAGAACTGCTGAATAGGAAAGCTCCGATTCCAGCCAGCCAGAGGAATGGTTTCCACACGACGTCGAATCCTGCGCCGCGATAGAGAATCGCTTGGCTGAACTGCACGAAGTGTGTGGTGGGCGCAAAGTTCATGATTATTTGAATTGCCGCTGGCATGCTTTCGCGGGGAGTCATGCCGCCTGAAAGCATCTGCATCGGGATAAGCACCAGAATCAGAAGCATTCCAAGCTGCGGCATGCTATGCGCTATGCAGGCAAGGAAAATTCCCATGGATGTGACGGCGAACAGGTGAAGGGCCAGGCCGCAGATGAACAACGGAATCGAGCCGCCAATCGGCACATGCATAAGTCCTTGGATGACAACCACCACAGAGAAGGTCGCTGAGACCAACACCGCAACGCCCATTGACCATATCTTTGAGGCAATGATTTCAAACTCCGTGACAGGCATGACCATCAGATGCTCTAAAGTGCCGTTCTCGCGCTCGCGGATGAGGGCGGCTCCTGTTAGGATGATCGCCAGCATCGTGATGTTGTTGATGAGTTGCATGACGCTCTCGAACCAAGCGATGGTCAGGTTGGGATTGAAGCGGTTGCGGATGACGCATCTCGCCAGAGACTCGGAGGAGCCTTTGGTGAATTTGGCGATTTCAGTCTGGGCTATCTGTTCAATGTATCCTGCTCCTGAGAAGGCCTGCGTCATGCGTGTGGCATCGACGTTCAGTTGGATTTCAGGGCTATTTCCCGCCAGTACGTCTTTCTGGAAGTTCACAGGGAAGATAAGGACGAAGGTGTAGTCACCGCTGTCCATGCCAGCATCGATTTCACCATGCGTGATCATCACGGGCGGCGCGAAATATGGGGGCATTAGGGCATCGGTGATGCGTTTTGTCAACTGCGAATTGTCCTCATCGACGATTGCGACAGCGGCGTTGGTGAGTGAATCAGGATAGGCGCTGGCGGTGACATAGATAGCCATCGTGAAAGAGTAGATGATGAGCAGAAGCATCAGCCAGTCGCCGAGCAGTCCACGGAGTTCCTTTATGCCGAGGTTGTAAATGTTTTTGATAGTTTGCCACATGGTTATGCCTCCTGTTTTCTGAGAAGGAGGATGCCAATGCCAAGGATGATTGGCACCGTGATAAGCAGAACGATAAACGGTGTCACTAGGTCATTGAAGTGAAGAGCTTTGTTGAAGATGCCTCGGCAGATAAGCAGGGCATGCGTTGTCGGGTAGAATTCACCGATGATTCGTGCAACTCCTTTCTGCGTAGAGACAGGATTCATCAGACCGCACATGGACTGCGCGGGCAGAAGTGTGCCTATCATTGTCATGAAAATCACGGCAATCTGGCTGCGTGTGACGGCAGAGAAAAGCAGGCCAATTCCCGTGGAGATGATGCAGTAGATGAACAGGCCGACCACCAGAGTGAGCAGACTTCCTTTGATGGGCACATCAAAAACGAAGACCGCCATCAGCAACATAATTACGAAACTTAACGTGGAGAACAGAATGTAAGGTATCTGCTTTCCGAACAGGAACTCTCCTCTGCTCAATGGCGTAACGTACAGGTTGATGATGGAGCCCATTTCTTTTTCCCGAACAACGGCCAGAGCCGCCAGAATGGCGGGAATCATCAAAAGCAAAATAGGAATAACGGCGGGCACCATGGCGGGCAGACTCTTCACATCTGGATTGTAGCGGTTGCGCGTTTCGATGGAGACCGATGACAGTCTTTTGTCGGAGAGCGACTTGCTTTCCAGCCATTTGGAATGGAGTCCATTCATATATCCGTTGATGGTTTCAGCGCGGGAGGGCATGGCACCATCCACCCAGAATGCAATTTCGGGGGAATAGCCTTGCTCCACCTGTTTGCCGAACTGCGGTGGAATCTCCACGACTAGGCTCAGTTCGCCGCTTTTCATCCGTCGGTCAATCTCCGCGTGGTTCAAGACGGGAGGCTTTTCGGAGAAGTAACGGGAGCCTGAGATGTTCAGCGCGTAGTCTTTGCTCATCTGGCTGCCGTCATTGTCAAGCACGGCGAAGGAGAGGTTCTCCACGTCCATGTTGATGCCATAACCCATCACGAGCATCAGCAGTAGTGCGCCAAAGATGGCCAGCGTGAGGCGGATGGGATCGCGCGTCAATTCCAATGTCTCACGCCAACTGCAGGTGTAGAGGCGTTGCCAGTTGAAGTATTTTCTGTAAAAATGCGTAATTAGGCCTTCCTTCTTGGGGGTGGCTGAACTTTCTGCGGGAGCTTCTGTCTGAACTGAAATCGCCTCGTGCGGGCCGCCTAGGGCGTTAGAGGTTGGATCCGCATCTTGGAGATAGCCGATGAAGGCGTCCTCCAGTGTGGGGGCCTTGCGAGCCTCGATTAATTCCGTCGGCGTTCCGCAGGCCAGCGACTTGCCCGCATGCATGAGGGAGATGCGGTCACAGCGGGCGGCTTCGTTCATGAAGTGTGTCGTGATGAAAATGGTGACCTTGTCTCTGCGTGACAGCTCAATGATAAGTTCCCAGAAGCCATCGCGGGCGACAGGGTCAACGCCTGATGTTGGTTCGTCCAAAATCAGAATTTGTGGGCGGTGGATAGCGGCGGCGGCGAGGGAGAGGCGTTGCTTCAGGCCAAGTGGCAGGGAGGCTGGCGTGGTATTCTCGTATGGCTCCAGTTGGAACCGCTTCATCATCTCTTGGACACGCTCCTCCACTTCATCGTTAGGTATGCGGTATAGTTTCGCGTACAGTTCTAGGTTCTGTCGCACAGTCAATTCGCTGTAGAGTGAGAAGAGCTGCGTCATGTAGCCGATGTTCTGGCGCACAGCCATGCTGTCGTCTCCGACAGGCTTTCCGAAGAGCTTTGCAACGCCTTCGGTTGCTGGTAGGAGACCTGTCAGCATGCGCATTGTAGTGGTCTTGCCGCAGCCGTTGGAGCCAAGAAATCCGAAAATCTCGCCTCGGCGAATTTTGAAGCTCACGTGGTCCACGGCGGTGAATGAACCGAAGCGTTTGGTCAAGCCTTCCGCCTCAATGGAATACTCTTCCCCTTTGGTCAGTTCTAATGGCGGCACTGTCAGTTCTTTGTGCTGCTGGCGTTTTTCAGCGGGCAGGAGTTGAATGAATGCGGCGTCAAGATTGTCGCGTTGAGTGCGCTCCAAAATCTCTTTAGGAGTACCTGTGGCGAGGACCTGTCCATCGTCCATGGCGACAAGCCAATCGAAACGCTGCGCCTCGTCCATGTAGGCGGTAGCTACGATGACTCCCATGTTTGGCTGTTCTGCGCGAACATTATCCACAAGGTCCCAGAACTGCCTGCGGGCAAGTGGGTCCACGCCTGTGGTTGGCTCGTCAAGAACCAGCAAGTCAGGGTCGTGAATCAGCGAACAGCAAAGGCCAAGCTTCTGCTTCATGCCGCCAGACAGCTTTCCTGCAGGACGGTCAAGAAACTTATAGAGGCCTGTGCTTTTTGTTAGGTGGTCAATTCTGCGTCGCCGTTCTGCGGCATTGTGTCCGAAGAGGCGCGCGAAGAATTGGAGGTTCTCTTCCACGGTTAGCGTGAAATATAGATTTTTGCCGAGTCCTTGAGGCATGTATGCGATTTTAGGGCAGACCTTGTCTCGATGCGCCTTGTCTCTCATGTCGCCCCCAAGCACGAATAGGCTTCCCTGCGGCGGCATGACGTGTGCGCCTGTGACAAGCGAAAGCATGCTGGATTTTCCAACGCCGTCAGGGCCGATCAGCCCCACAAGCGTACGCGACGGTATATCCAGCGTGAGGTTGCGCAACGCCTCTACTTTTCCGTATGACAAGGAGACGTTTTGAATGCGCACAATGGGATTCTCATCTATATGAGGTGCATTCATGTTGGCGAATACTATAGTTGTTGATATGAGCGACAGACGAACTGTTATTTCTGAGAATCAGTCGTTTTTTCTGTTGGAGGTATCACGGGGTGACCCGTTTTTTCCAATTCAGTTTTCAAATGCTCAGGCCATTCGGCGTTTGGGTCCAACTTGACCCATGCGACGCCTGGCAGTCCAGTCTTTACATATTCAATATAGCGTTCAAGTAACTCAGGGGCGATGCGCGCCTTGACGCGGAACATAAGTTTCTGACGCTCTTCCTGCGTCTCAACGGTCTTGGGAGTGAACTGCGCTGAGCTGGCAACGTATGAAACCGTCGCGGGTGTTGGATATTCGGGGATGGCGTCCAAAACAATCCTGACCTCAGTGCCGATCGCCACCTTGCCCGCAATACGTTCGGGGAGGTAGAAGGTCATATAGACGTCCGTCAAGTCGATCAAGTTCAGGACGCGTCCGCCTGCGGAGAGGACCTCGCCCTTTTGTGCGATGCGATACTGTATGCGCCCTTTGCGTGGCGAGACGAGCAGGGAATCGTCAATGTCAGCCTTGATGCAGGCGATGTCGGCATCAGCGGCCAAAACCGCCGCCTTTGCGCCCTCTGCATCCGCTTTGGCTACCGCTACAGCGGCCTCAGCCTGCTTGACTTCCGCCTGTGCCGATTCGTAGGCAGCCTTGGCGGAAAGGTATTCCGCCTCGTCGTCATCGAACTTCTGGTCAGAGACAACTTCTTTCTGATGGAGGGATTTTGTACGGCCATAGCGTTTTTCAGCGCCCTCCATGATGCTCTTCTTCTGGGCCACGACTGCCTTGGCGGCGGAGACTTCGCTTTCACGGACTGCAATCAAGGCGATGGCACTGGCCTCAGAGGTCTTCGCTTGGTTCTTCTTGGCCTCCGCCTGCGCCAGCTGCGCATTCAGAACATTCAGTTGCATTTGTACGAGAGGCTGGTTCTCCTTTACAAAATCTCCCTCATCGACCATAATCTCGTCAATGCGTCCTGCAAGCTTCGCAGAAATGCTGATTTCTGTGGCTTCAAGTCGCCCGTTGCCTGACGCAAACTGCGAATTCGCCTCCGCCAAAGCCTTCTGGTGCCTGCGATAGACCAATGCACCCACAACAACGACGATTGCCACTACGATCAGAATGATTTTTCCCTTCATTAGTTTTCTCCAAAACTTATTCTTGTTTATCAACTGGACAGGGGTACTAAGACTCCTAAAGTCCATTTAATTGTGAATTACAACATTATTATTAATATACTTCCTTTTAGCGTTTTTGCTTTCATGAGACCGATAGAAATTCCACCTATAATTTGGGTGGGTTGGAAAAGAGGTCGCGGACAGTTCTCGCGGCGAGTTTCGGGCGGCGGTATTGGTCGAAAAGTCCTGCCGCATTGATGGCGAGCGGCTTGGAGCGGATGTCGCCTGCCTTGAGGACAAATGTTTTGGCATCGCAGTAGTGCCAAAGGGTGATTCCGCAGTAGTCTGGAATGGCGAAAATTTCTGTGATGGCGTCGCGGAAGAAGGCCGCTTGGAATTCTTCGGTCCATTGGATGCTTTCGTCATCGTGGTAGCCATAGAGGCATGAGGCGCCGATTTCGGAGACAATCATCGGTTTGCCTGAAGGCTGGCAGGCGCGGAAATGCTCTGCGATATCGCTGAAGCGTTTTTTAATCCAAGGTGCGCGGTCCTGCCGTCTTTCGTTAATGTCACCGCAAATCCATGCAGGGTAGGAGTTGACGCTGATGATGTCCGTGAATTCATTTGAGATATCATCGATGGTATGGTTGCAGGCAAATGTGACGAGGCGCGATTTGTCCTCGTCCTTGATGGTTTTGACAAGTGTTTGGGCGATGTCGTGTCCTTCTTTGGACTGTGAGTGAAATTCATTTAGGAATGCCCAGATGATGACAGATGGATGGTTGATGCTGTTGCGAACCATCAGTCGCGTCTGTTCCTTTTGTAGTTCGACGAATTCAGGGTCGGCCATTTGGTCTGGTCGGTTTCCCCAACCGAGAGATTCCTCCCAGACAAGCATTCCCATGCGGTCACAGGTGTCGAGAAAACGTTGACCTTGGGAATAATGGCAGCCTCTGATAAAATTGCAGTTTAAACGACGGATATTCTGTAAGTCTTCAATTTCCAACTGTTCAGGCTCAGCCGCACCGAATTCAGGATGTGACTGATGGCGGTTCACGCCGAGAAGGTAGATTGGTTCGCCGTTGAGGAGAATCCTGCCGTCGCCAGTGGAGATTTGGCGGATACCGAATCGCTCTATGATGGTGTCTTCAGAAGTCTGCACCTCTAAAGTGTGCAGTTCGGGATGGTCGGGGGACCACACTCGGAACGCAGGCACGGCCGCATTGACCGTTTGGCGTGGGTCGGCCTGATGGAACTCCGACTCCGTGTCAAAACGATATTTAATGCTGGACGGCGCGTCGCCATCGAAAATGAAATCCATTGAGACGCGTCCGCTCTTCCAGTCGAGTGTGCGGACTTGGACGCGTGAGATAGCGTTCTTTGGTAGAACCTGCAGTGAAACGCTGCGGTAGAATCCGCCGAAAGCATAAAAGTCGTAATAGTCTAAGAAGAGCTTCATCCGCTGAGCGTCGAGACGGTTGTCTAGGGCGGCGACCAATTCATGGTCGCCTATGGCGAGTTCGCCAGTGTGGAATTCGACGGCGGTGTATGGAAGTTTGCTGGCGCCGACGGGATTGCCGTCAAGCCAAAGACGGCATTGGAGACCGAAGCCGTCGAGTCTGAGGAGAGCGTCCTGCGCATTTTCATCAAGGCGGAAACGAGTGCGATAAAGTGCTGTGCCTCTGAGATGTTTGTATTTGTTGTTGGCGTCAAAGCAACCAGGGACGCTCATCAGGTCGTCAAAATGAAAATCATCTTGCTTGATGTCTTCGATTGACTTTTGTTGGTCTAGGCGAAAGTCCCAGATGCCGTCAAGATTGATGGTGGTTCGTTTTGGATATAGTGGGTAATGCATCATAACGATTCTGTTTGCAATGTTAATTTTCGTGAGAGTGAATATTACATTATATAATAACATATTTCCGATGCTTTTCCAATCGACATGTTCTCTGTATGGGCAGAAACAAACGCTGCTGTCTTGCCGATTGAAAAAACTGCCAAATTTTATTTGCAAGGAAATTTGTTGCCGTTATATTATATACAATTTAAGGAAACAATTAGTACAACAAACAGTATAACATAGCGAAAGTGAATAAAGGTAGCCAGATACTTGAGGAACTGCGTGAAGGTATCAGCGCGGGTCGTTATGGAATGGCGGGCGAGCCATTCATGACTATGCGTGAGCTGTGCGACCGTTATGGCGTTGCGCTGAAGACAGCGTTTCGTATAATCAGCAGGCTTCATCAAGACGGCATAATTGAGAAGAGTGGTCGCGGGTATCGCATTGCGGGCAATCTGCCTGAGATGCAGAGGAATGGGCGCCCGCTTCTTTTGGGTTTTCTCGCGACTTGTCTGGAGAGTCCGTATTTTGCGAAACTCGCGACGCATGCTGAGGAGTTGGCACATTCCATTGGCGCGAGTCTGATAATCGCGTCGAGCAACTATGATTTTGAAACAGAGCGGGAGAGGCTCGGGATGTTCTGCGAACAGGGCGTGGCGGGAATATTGCTGTGTCCGTGGGCGTCAAACGCTGAGCAGGAGGCATTCTACAGGACGCTTCCTGTGCCATATGTTTTGATAGGACGGCGTTTGGAGAGTTTCGAGTGCGATGCCGTTCTCGTGAACAATCAGAAGGCTGCATACGAGATGGGAGGTCATCTGCTGAAGGGAGGTGCGGAAGAGTTCGCATACATAGGATTGCGCGGCAAGAAGTATGACAGCCGTCTCAGCGGCTTCAGAAGCCGTCTGCTTGAGGCGGGCATTTCGTTAAACGACAATAATGTCCTTTGGCTTGACTATGGCGACAGAGAGGGATGCCGCATGGCGATGACAAAGCTGCTTTCGCAAAAGTGCAAAGGGAGACTGGCGGTCTTCTGTTATCACGACCTATTTGCACTACGGCTGAACAACGTGTGCCATGAACTTGGGCTTGATGTTCCAAACGATGTCATGGTCGCGGGATTTGACGATTTGCCGTCCGCCGCCGAGTCGTGGCCGCCGCTGACAAGCGTTTCGTATCCAGTCAAGGGTATGGTTCAATTGGCGTTTGAGTCGCTCTACACTCGAATACGCTTTGGGAGCAAGCAGGAGGGCTTCGCGCGATATTTAGATTCAGAGTTGGTCATAAGGAAATCCACAACACCATAAGGAGAGAAAATGTCAATCACACAGACAGCGGTAAGTTACTACGGTCTCAACTACGTCGAGCACGCAGAAAGAGACTTCCAGGAGATGCTGGAGCATGGATGCAATACGGTCTATTTGGCCGTCACGGAGTTCGACTTTGATTTCTGGAGGCCGAACATCCCAAAAATCGTCGAGAAGGGTCATCAACTTGGCCTGAAGGTGGTAATTGACCCGTGGGGAATCGGAAAGTATTTCGGAGGCGAACAGGTCTCAAAGTTTTTGCAGAACAACACGGAAAACAGGCAGGTCTCAGCGCTGACAGGCGAAAAACTTCCGTATGCTTGCTTCAACACCAACAGCTTCAGAGACTATTTCAGGAACTTCTGCACAACTCTCGCCGCTGAGGCGGGCGCGGATGGTTTCTTCTGGGACGAGCCACACTACGCTTTCCCGAAAGGAATTGCGTCCATTACGGGCGGCGTTGCAGACGACTGGACCTGCCGTTGTCCTGTTTGCAAGAAGAAGTTCCAGGACTACTACGGCTACGAAATGCCGATGTACATGAACGACGACGTCAAGCAGTTCCGCTGGCGCGAGGCGATGGAAATCCTCTCGACGACTTCAAAGGCAATTAAGGAGATTGACGCCAAACAGGAGATAACCTGCTGCGTTCATGCAACTCAGAATTCATACTATGTCACGGAATACCGCGGCTATGACAATTGGGATATGGTTGCTTCCTGCCCATATTTCGATGTCTTTTCCACGACAATCATCAACTGGGCGATGCCAGAGGCTTTCTTTAAGGACATAACTGAACGGACGGTGGCGGTCGCCAAGAGACACGGCAAGAAGTCGGAGCGCTGGCTCATGGGATACTACAAACAGCCTGACGACTTTGCGAGAATTGACAAAGTGGTCGACCTCTATGAGTCGCTTGGTGTCGATAGGCTTTCCGCATGGACATATCGAGGGGGCTACGGCACGGTGCTTGCTGCGCCTGATGCTCTGAAACTCTGGGACAAAATCGGCGAAAATTACAAACGTGTCCTTAAAAGGGGATAACGGAGGATTGAAATGCTAAAAATCATAACACCATCTGAATCTGGAATCTACAATATTGCAGCTGAGACCTTCGCGGAGATGTGGGCGAAGGTTACAGGAAAGCGTCCTGAAATCATTATCGCGCAAAATGAGTCGGATGTTCCAACCGAAGGCGATTTGGCGGTGATTGGTTCGGACGCATCAAACCCATACTCCCACTCAAAAATCATTGACGGCACAATCCATGACTTCCCGCTCCGTTCTGGAAGCGACGATTATGCAATCAAATCAGCGGAGGACAATGGACGCAAGTTCCTGTTCTTGGCTGGCGGGCGGGGCAGGGCGTTGCTTTATGCCGTCTATGCCTTCTTCGAGCTCCGCGCAGATTGTCATTACTTCTGGGACGGCGATAGAATCCCGCGTCTTCCTGACATTGACATCGCGAATCTTGATGTCGTGGAATCGCCACGCTTTGAGTATCGTGGACTGCGCTACTTCGCGCACCGCAGTCTCGACCGTTTTCAGGCGGAACATTGGGGGCTTGAGCAGTGGAAGCATGAAATCGACTGGCTTCTCAAGAAACGTCTCAACATGTTTATGCTTCGCATCGGGCTGGACGACATCTTCCAGAAGGCTTTCCCTGACATCGTCGATTACCCTGGATGGGAGGTGCCAGAATCAGTGCCACGCTCCTATGACGACCGCAACCTCTTCTGGCCGCTAAAGTACCGCGGCGAACTCCGCAAACAACTGCTGCAGTATGCGCGTGAC
>JAEEGL015177492.1_pt1 | contig 22506 bp, 17 predicted proteins | sample 9134231 | NCBI WGS metagenome assembly JAEEGL01 (sample SAMN16246548, study PRJNA631951) | gut metagenome | biome: gut microbiome; feature: rumen; material: fiber-attached | host: Bos | place: Iran: Karaj | collected 2018-10
GTGAGCCCGGCTCGGAGATACTGTTCATCGGCACGCGCAGGGGCATGGAGAACAGGCTCGTCCCCGGCGCGGGCTACGACATAAAGAGCATAGATGCCAGCGGCATAGACAGGCACAACCCCCTCAAGATATTCAGGACGGCCGCGGACTACGTGAAGGGCAGCCTTCAGGCGCGGGCGATCATAAAGGAGTTCCGCCCGGACGTCGTCATCGGGACGGGAGGCTACGTGACCGGAAGCGTCGTGCGCGAGGCCTCCGGGCTCGGCGTGAGATGCTACATACAGGAGCAGAACGCGTTCCCGGGCGTGGCCAACAGATCGCTCGAGAAATACGTGAAAAAGGTATTCATAAGCTTTCCCGAGGCCGCGGGATTCTTTAAAGACAAAGGCAAGCTCGTGCTCGCCGGCAATCCGGTGCGCGAGGCGTTCTTTACGGCGGACCCTGAGGGGAGCCGCAGGTCGCTCGGCGTCGAAGGAAGCTTCGTCATACTGATATGCAGCGGGAGCCTCGGAGCCTCCGCCGTCAACGCGGCGGCGCTGGAGCTGATAAAGGCGGTCGCGGAGGACGGCGGTCCGAAGGATATCAAGGTGTTCTTCGTGACCGGGAAGCGCTATTACGGGGAGGTCGCGGCTTCTCTCGCCGGTATCGGCGGCGCGGACGGCTTCGTCACGCTCATCGACTACGCCGACGACATGCCGCGTCTGATGGCGTGCGCCGACCTCGTGGTGAGCCGCAGCGGCGCGATCACGCTGTGCGAGGTGCTCGCTTCGGGAAAGCCCGCGGTATTCATACCGTCACCGAACGTGACGGCCAACCACCAGTATCACAACGCGATGTCGGTCTGCTCGGCCGGCGGCGCGCGGCTGATCGAGGAGAGCTCTCTTTCCGAAGATCCGAAGCTGCTGGTCAAAACGGCCCTTGAGCTTTATAATGACAGAGAAGGTCTGGCGCGGATGGCGGCCGCTTCGGCCGCGGCTTCGATAAAGGACGCCGCCCTGACCATATACGAGAACATAAGATAATGGACGAGAACAACGTCCCTTCGGAATATCCTGAATACCCGGAAGACAGGCCGGCGGAGGATCCCAAGGGGAAGCACAAAAAGAAAAAGAAGAGGCGCCGCAAGCATTATTTCCTGCGGCTCATGATAGTCCTCGCCGTATTAGCGTGCGGCCTGCTTTTCGCGCGCTCCGATTTCTTCAACGTGTCGAGGATCGAGGTCGAGGGCAACAGGTACTACACGGAGGCCCAGATCGCCGAGATGTCGCAGATCGAGACGGGAAAGAACATATTCTCGACGAAGCTCCGTCCCGCAAAGGACATCCTTCTGCAGGATCCGTACATCAAGCTCGTCAAGCTGAGCAGAAAGCTCCCATCCACGATAAAGGTCGATATCATCGAGCGCGAGGAATACGCGGCCGTTCCGTACGGCTCCAGCTACGTGCTCATAGACGACGAGGGCATGGTCCTCAGGATAACCGAGCAGGCTCCGAAGGTCCCGGTGCTCGAGGGCATGACGGTGATCGAGATGACTCCGGGCAAGGCCCTGAGCGTCGAGGAGAACTATCTGTTCACCGATACGCTGGAGATGCTCGCGATGATGGACGAGAACGACCTCTATTTCAAGCGGATAAACTTCTCCGCCGTCATAGTCAAGGCGTACATCTACGACGACCTCTACTGCGAGGGGACTCCTTCGAACATACGCGACAACATGGGCAACGTAAAGCAGCTCATGGAGGAGCTGTACCAGGAAGAGGTCACCAGGGGCGTCATAAAAGTCGGACGCGACAATTACATCTCCTTCTCTCCGAGGATAGACTGAGGAGAGCCTCCCGCAAAAAAATCACAATATATTGTATAAAAGGTGTGCAACGAGGGACAAGTTGTGCTAATATTACTGTGTAAATCGTTTGATGTTATACACAGGAGGCCGAACATGTCCCCAATGTTACAATTCGATACACCTGCCGAAAATCCGGCTGTAATTAAAGTAGTAGGCGTAGGCGGCGGCGGATGCAACGCCGTCAACAGGATGATAGATTCCGGACTCGGAGGGATCAGCTTCATCGCCGTAAACACGGACCTGCAGGTCCTCAGAAGATCCAAGGCGGAGACGACGATCCAGATCGGCGAAAAGCTCACCAAGGGGCTCGGCGCCGGCGGCAATCCCGAGATCGGACAGAAATCCGCCGAGGAGAGCCTCGAACGGATCGAGGAGATCCTTCAGGGAAGCGATATGGTCTTCATAACCGCCGGCATGGGCGGAGGCACCGGCACGGGCGCGGCTCCGATCATAGCCAAGGCCGCCAAGAACGCGGGAGCGCTCACGGTAGGCGTGGTAACGAAGCCGTTCACCTTCGAGGGCAAGAAGCGCAGGGAGCACGCGGATCTGGGCATCAAGTTCCTAAAGAACTACGTGGATTCGCTCGTGGTCGTTCCCAACGACAAGCTCCTTCAGATAGCGAACAAGGAGACCAGCATGGTCGAGGCGTTCGGTATGGCGGACGAGGTGCTCAAGCAGGGCGTCGAAGGCATCTCGACGCTCATCAGCGACGACGGCCTCATCAACCTGGACTTCGCGGACGTAAAGACCGTAATGAGCGACCGCGGCATAGCGCACATGGGCGTAGGCCAGGCGAAGGGCGAGGGAAGGCTTCAGACGGCTATCAAGAACGCCGTGGAGAGCCCGCTGCTCGAGACGTCGATCAAGGGAGCCAGAGCTGTGCTGCTCAACGTCATGGGCGGATACGACATGGGAATGCTCGAGGTCAACGAGGCCGCGGACTTCATCAACAAGGAAGCGGACGACGACGCGATCATCATATTCGGCGCCTCCGTGCGCGAAGACCTCGCGGACGAGATCCGCGTCACGGTCATCGCGACGGGCTTCGAGGACGGAATGGGCAAGCGCTCGGTGGAGAAGTCGCTCGGAGAGCTCGCGGCGGAGGAGAAGACCGCGGAGGAACAGGAGCAGGAGCTCCCGCAGGCGGAGGATCCTCTCGATCAGCCGCTGGATCTTTCGGGAACCGGGTACAACAGCAGCAACGACTTCCCGATCCCCAAGTTCCTTCAGAACAACGAGATAAAATTATAGCTCAAAAAGCTGTCCTGTGCAGGGGCGGGGCATCCCGCCCCTGCATTGGCGTTATAAAACGGTATTGAAAGCGATAACCTCAGCCGACAACAGAATAGTAAAGCTCGCGGCTTCGCTCGCGGACAGGAAGCACCGGGACAGAGAGGGCTGCTGCCTTCTCGAAGGGCCTTCGGTCGTGAGGGAGGCGCTTGCCGGAGGAAGGCTCCGGTTCATCTTTATCAGGGCCGAGTCGGTCTCCCCGGAGGCGGCGGATATCGCCGCGAGAGCCGAGGAAGAGGGCTTGGCCGTATACGGGACGACGGACAGGATATTCGCCAGGATAGCGCAGGCGCAGACGCCGCAGGGCATCATAGCCGTCGCCGAGAAGCCGGTGTTTACGGAAGAGAAATTCTTCGCCGCGTGCGGCGGAAGGAACGTGCTCGTGCTTGACAGGCTGCAGGACCCCGGAAACGTGGGAACGCTCCTGCGGACGGCGGAGGCAATGGATATCGGCGGAGCCGTCGTCATCAAGGGCACTCAGGATCCCTTCTCTCCGAAGACGATGAGGGCTTCCTCGGGAGCCGCTATGAGGCTTCCTCTGCTTCCCGCCGAAAGCGCGCGGGACGCTCTGGATGTGCTCAAAAGGCACGGAAAGCGCTGCGTCGCGGCAGCGATGAAGGGAACGGTCAGCAGCTTTCTCTGCGACCTTTCGAAGGACTGCGCGATCATAATAGGAAACGAAGGCGGCGGCGTCAGCGCGGAACTGCTTGACGGAGCCGACGAAACGGTATATATACCGATGACAGGGCGTACGGAATCGCTGAACGCGGCCCTGGCAGGCGGAATGCTAATGTACGAAGCCATGCGTCAGGCGGCAGCCGGACGCGGATAACGGAGGCAGACAGAAATGATAGACAATCTTAAAGCGATGATCGACGAGGCGATGCATCGCCTGGAATCGGTAGCGTCCCTCGAAGACGCGGAGAACCTTCGCGTCAAGATCCTCGGCAAGAAGGGCGAGCTCACCGAGATGATGAAGTCCATGAAGGACATGGCGCCGGAACAGCGCAAGGAGTTCGGCGCCGTCGCGAACGAAGCCAGAACGCGCATCGAGAAGACCATCTCGGACAAGATGGATTACTTCAGGGAGCTCAAAAAGCAGGCTGAGTTCGCCGCCGAGACGATAGACGTCACGGAGCCCGGCATAGTAACGCCGCTGGGCGCCAAGCACCTCATCTCGATCACTATAGACGAGATATCCAGAGTCTTTATGGACATGGGATTCTCGGTCGCCGAAGGTCCTGAGGTCGAGACGGTCTTCAACAACTTCGACGCTCTGAACGCGGGACCGAACCATCCCGCCAGGGACATAACGGACACCTTCTATATCACCGACGACGTCCTTCTGCGCACGCAGACGTCGAGCGTCCAGGTGCGCACGCTTCTCGCGAAGAAGCCGCCCATAAAGGTCATCGCTCCCGGAAGATGCTTCCGCTGCGATACCCCGGACGCGACGCATTCCCCGATGTTCCATCAGGTCGAAGGCCTCGTCGTGGGCGAGGGCATAACCATGGCCGACCTCAAGGGCGTGCTCGACAGCTTCGCGAAGCAGATGTTCGGACCGGACAGCAGGACCAAGTTCCGTCCTCATCACTTCCCGTTCACCGAGCCCTCCGCCGAGATGGACGTATCGTGCTTCAAGTGCGGCGGAGCCGGCTGCAATATCTGCAAGGGCAGCGGCTGGATAGAGATCCTCGGCTGCGGCATGGTACACCCGAACGTGCTGAAGGTCGGCGGCATAGATACCGAAAAATACACAGGCTTCGCCTTCGGAATGGGCGTTGAGAGGATAGCGATGCTCAAGTACGGCGTTGACGACATACGCCTGCTTTACGAGAACGACATCCGTTTCATCAGGCAGTTCAAGTAGAGGAGGCAGAAAGAGATGTTAGTACCTGTTAAATGGCTCAGCGAATACACGGATATCGACATGCCGGTCGATCAGTGGGTCGACGGCATGGTGCTCTCCGGCACGAACCTCGAGACCGTGGAATACTTCGATAAGGGGATAAGCGGCGTAGTCGTCGGAAAGATCCTCAAAATAGACAGACATCCCAACGCCGACAAGCTCGTCGTATGCAGCGTCGACGTCGGAAAGGACGCCCCCGTGCAGATCGTCACGGGCGCTTCGAACATGAAAGAGGGCGACAAGGTCGCCGTCGCGCTCGACGGCAGCCACGTGCCCGGTCCGCTGCACGGAAAGCCCAAAACGGAAGAGGGCGAGACGATAACCGCCGGCGCGCTCCGCGGCGTCGAGAGCTACGGAATGATGTGCGGCTGCCAGGAGCTCGGCTTCGCGGACAAGATCGTCCCCGTAAGGGACAGGGACGGACTGTGGATACTCGACGACGAGTCGTTCGTTCCCGGTACTCCGATAATCGAAGCCCTCGGGATGGAGCTTCCCGCGGTCGATTTCGAGATAACGCCGAACAGGCCGGACTGCCTTTCGATGCTCGGCATCGCGAGGGAATCCGCCGCGACGTTCGGAAAGTCTCTCAGATACCCCGAGACCGAATGCAGGAAGGTCGCTCCCGAAAAGAGCGGGGATTATATAAAGGTCGAGATCAGAAGGCCGGATCTCTGCAAGCGCTACTGCTGCAGGGTCATCAAGGACATAAAGATCGCGCAGTCGCCGTGGTGGATGCAGCGCTGCCTCATGCAGGCCGGCATGCGCCCGATCAACAACATAGTCGACATAACGAACTTCGTCATGCTCGAGTACGGCCAGCCGATGCACGCGTTCGATATCCGCACCGTGCGCGGCGGAAAGATCATCGTCGATACGGCGAAGGACGGCGATAAGTTCACGACGCTCGACGGCCAGGAGAGAGAGCTCTCCGACAGCATTCTCATGATAAACGACGAGGAGGGACCGATCGCGATCGCCGGCATAATGGGCGGTCTGGATTCCGAGATCGAGGGGGACACGAACATGGTCCTCGTCGAGTCCGCGAACTTCCTCGGCGACAGCGTGAGGGCGAGCTCCAAGAAGCTCGGTCTGCGCACCGAGGCCTCCGGAAGGTTCGAGAAGGGCATCGACCCGAACCTCGCGAAGGACGCGTGCGACAGGTTCTGCTATCTCGTGGAGCTGCTCGGCGCCGGGACCGTCCTTTCGGGCGACGTCGACGTCTATCCGAACGTGGAGAAGGCTCAGACGCTCAAGGTCCGCGCCAGCAGGATAAACCACGTGCTCGGAGTCGACATACCCGCGGAGCAGATGGCCGAATACTTCAGAGGCCTCGAGATGCAGGTCTCGCTCGACGGAGATATAATAACGGTAACACCTCCCACGGTGCGCCAGGATCTTCTCATAGAAGAGGACTACGTGGAAGAGGTCGCGAGGATGTACGGCTACGATAAGCTGCCGGTCACCATCCCCAGGACTCCGGACGTCGCGGGGATCAGCCGCAAGCAGAGCGTGCGCAACGCCGCGAAAGACGCGCTTCTGGGCCTCGGCTTCTCCGAGTTCCAGACGTACAGCTTCGTATCGCCGAAGACGATGGACAAGGTCCGCGTGCCAGAGGGTTCCTTCCGCAGGCAGTTCGTAAAGCTCATCAATCCGCTCGGAGAAGAGACCTCCGTTATGCGCACGATGATCCTTCCGAACATGCTCGACGTGCTCGCCACGAACTACAGCCGCAAGGCCGAGGCCGTAAGGGGCTTCGAGCTCGGCAACACGTTCATAAACAACGGAAAGGGCGACGGCGGAATACTGCCCGAGGAGAAGGACGCGCTGTGCGCGGCTTGCTACGGCCCGCAGGAGAGCTTCTTCACCCTCAAGGGCGCCGTCTGCGAGATGCTCGCGATCCTCGGCATAAAGGACGTCGAGTTCTCGTCCGTAACGGACAACGCCACGTTCCACCCCGGGCGCTGCGCCGATATAAGCGCCGGCGGCAAGGTCATCGGAACGATAGGCGAGCTCAATCCCGCCGTCACGGAGAATTACGACATACAGACGAGGGTATACGCCTGCGAGCTCGACTTCGCGTCGCTCGAGGAGATGGCGGATACGACCCACAGATATACGCCGCTTCCGAAGTATCCGGCTATGACCAGAGACTTCGCGATGGTCGTGGCCGAGGACGTTCAGGTCGGAAGGCTCATGAAGGCGATCAGATCCCACGCGGGCGAACTGCTCGAGGACGTAAAGCTCTTCGACGTTTACAGAGGCGCTCCGATCCTTCCCGGAAGCAAGAGCGTCGCGTTCTCCCTTACCTACAGATCGAGCGAGCGCACGCTCAAGGACGCCGAGGTCAGCGAGATCAACGAAAAACTGCTCATAGCTCTTAAAGACGAGTTTAATGCCATACTCCGCGAGATGTAGCGCTGAAAGGAGAAGTTATGGACGAAAAGAATTCTGTGGTTGTAAGAGTTTTCGGACAGGAATACTCGATATCCGGATCGATCCCCAGAGAGCAGATCATGAAGCTCGCCGACATGGTCGATCAGCGGATGAAGGAGGTCGCCGAGTCGTACAAGGGCTCGATCTCGTCGGTCGCGGTGCTCGCGGCGATGAATCTTGCCGGAGAGCTCACCGAGCGCGAGGACATGGTCGGGCAGGTCAAGGACATGAACGACAAGCTCGCCGAGGCGCAGCGCTACAACGACGTGCTGCGCGTGAGGATCGACGAGCTCAACAAGGCTCTCGAAAACAGCAAGAACGCTCCCGAGGAATCGCAGAAACTCATACGCGAGCTCGAAGCGAAGTGCCGCGACGTGGAGAGCAGCTTCTTCGACATCCAGATGGAGAACATACATCTGAAGAACGAGCTGGAAGCTCTGCGCAAGCAGCTCAGATAAGGAACATATGGACAAGCGAACGCTTCGCATACTTGAATACGGAAAGATAATCGATATGCTGGCCGCCGAGTGCTGCTCCCAGATAACGCGGGAAGCCGCACTCAAGCTTGTTCCGTCTTATAAGCCCGCATGGATCGGCGAGGAGCTTCAGGGCACCGAAGAGGCCGTGCGGGTCCTCATGCTCAAAGGGGCTCCCCCTCTGGGCAATTTTTATGATGTCACGGGGCTCGCCCACCTCGCCGCGAAGGACGGCAGCCTGACTATGAAGCAGCTGATCCAGGTCGCGTATAACCTTTCGGCGGCCCGCAGGACGAGGGATTTCCTCTCGTCGGATCTGCCGGAGCTCCCGCGCATCGACGGCCTCGTCTCCGCGATAACCGTCGTAAAGGACCTCGAGGAGGAGATCGGCCGCTGCATACTCAGCGAGGACGAGATGGCGGATACGGCCAGCCCGGAGCTGCACAGGCTCCGCAGGGCGATCGTCCGCCAGAACGAGGACATAAAGGTAAAGATCCAGAAGATCGTCAGCTCCGCGGAGAACAAGGTCTTCCTGCAGGACGCGATCGTCACGATGCGCCAGGGGCGCTACGTCATACCGGTAAAGCAGGAATACAAGGGAAAGCTCGCCGGGATAGTGCACGACCAGTCGGCTTCGGGAGCGACGCTCTTCGTCGAGCCGCAGACGATCGTCAACATGAACAACGAGCTCCGCGAGCTGGAGCTGGCCGAGCACAAGGAAGTGCTGCGCATTCTCGAGCTGCTCTCGGGGCGCGTCGGGATGGCCGAGCTCGCGATAAAGGGCAATCAGGAGATACTTTTCAAGCTCGACTATCTGTTCGCCAAGGGCCGTCTCGCCTGCGAGATGAAGGCAAGCCGGCCGGAGATAAACACGGACGGAGTAATAAGGCTGCGCAGGGCGCGCCATCCGCTCATAGACCCGAAGAAGGTCGTCCCGATAGACGTGGAGCTCGGCGCGGACTACGATACGCTCGTCGTCACGGGGCCGAACACGGGAGGAAAGACTGTCACGCTGAAGACCGTCGGGCTCATGTGCCTCATGGCCCAGGCGGGGCTGTTCATACCGGTGTCGGACGGCAGCACGGTGCCGGTATTCAGGAATATCTACGCGGACATAGGCGACGAGCAGAGCATCGAGCAGAGCCTTTCGACGTTCAGCTCGCACATGAAGAACATCGTGGAGATAACCTCTGACGCGAAGGACGGCTCCCTCGTGCTGCTCGACGAGCTCGGCGCCGGAACAGATCCGACCGAGGGCGCGGCGCTGGCCATCGCGATACTCGACAGGCTCTTCGGGCAGGGCGCGAAGACGATAGCCACGACGCACTACACGGAGCTTAAGAAATACGCGATATCGACGCCGGGCGTGCAGAACGCTTCGATGGAATTCGACGTCGAGACGCTGTCGCCTACGTACAGGCTGACGATAGGCATACCCGGAAAATCCAACGCCTTCGAGATATCATCGAAGCTCGGGCTAGACCCGGTCATAATAGACAGGGCCAGAGGTCTTCTGGAGCAGGGCGACATCGCCTTCGAGGATGTCATAAGCTCGATCGAGGCGGACAAAAAGCAGGCGCAGGCCGACAGGGCCGCCGCGGCCGAGGCGCTGGCCGCTGCCGAAGCGCAGAGAGAAAAGACGGAAGCAGCCGAGGCAAAGCTGCGCGCCAGGCGCGAGGAGATCCTCGAGGACGCGCGCGTCGAAGCCCGGATAATGATAGACGAGGCGGAAGAGACCATAAAGGAGATCCAGAGGTCCGTCGCCGAATTCGAGGCGCAGGCCTCGGAAGACGCGAAGAGGGAGCTCAACAGGCAGATCGAGCAGCGCAGAAGGGCTCTGCGCGAGCGCAGAAAGGAATACGCCTCGAAGAGCAGCGCGCCCTCCAATCCCGATCCCCCGAAGGCCGGCGAGATACACGAGGGCGACAGGGTGAACGTCCTGTCCGTGGATCAGAAGGCCGTAGTCATAAGCCCTCCGGACGATCACGGGAACCTCGTCGTGCAGCTCGGGCAGATAAAGCTGAACGTCAACATCTCGGGCGTCACGCTGGTCCAGGAGAACGTGACCGAAAAGCAGCGCGAGAAGATCAAGTATTCGCGCCTTGCGGGGCAGAAGGCCAGGAGCGTCCCTCTGTCGATAAACGTCGTCGGAAAGACGCTCGCGGACGCGGAGATAGAGGTCGAGAAATATCTGGACGACGCTTTCCTTTCGGGAACGCCGACTGTGACGATAATACACGGAAGAGGCGCGGGCATCCTGCGCGACGGCATCGCCAGGCTGCTGAAGGCCAACAGGAACGTGGCCGGTTACAGGAAGGGCGAGTACAAAGAGGGCGGTGACGGCGTCACCATCGTAACATTCAAGAGGTAGAAATGAAGAACATCAGAGAAGAGATAGCGAAGATCCTCGCTCCGGCGGCGGGAAGCCTCACGGCCGAACAGATCGGTCAGATGATAGAGATACCCGCGGACGCGTCCATGGGCGACTACGCGTTCCCGTGCTTTAAGCTCGCCAAGGAGCTGCGCAAGGCGCCGCCACTCATAGCGGCCGACATCGCGGAAGCCGTCAGGGGATGCGGTCTTTTCGAGAAGGTCGAGAACGTGAACGCCTACGTCAACATGTTCGTCGACAAGCAGAGCTTCGCACGCATCGCGATCGAGGGCGTTCTTTCCGCGGGCGCGGATTACGGCCGGTCGGATATCGGCGGAGGGCGCAGGGTCATCGTCGAGTACAGCTCCCCCAACATCGCCAAGCCGTTCCACATCGGCCACATAAGGAGCACCGTCATCGGCAACTCGATATACAAGATCTACGATTTTCTCGGCTACGACACGATAAGGATAAACCACCTCGGCGATTACGGCACGCAGTTCGGGAAGATGATCGTCGCCTACCGCAGATGGGGCTGCAGGGAGGACGTCGAGCGCGAGCCCATAAAGACGCTCCTCGGATATTACGTAAAGTTCCATCAGGAGGCGGAAAAGGATCCGTCGCTCGAGGACGAGGCGAGAGCTACGTTCACGAGGCTCGAGCACGGCGAGAAGGAGGAGACGGAGCTGTGGAAGTGGTTCCGCGAGGAGAGCCTCCGCGAGTTCAGCCGCGTCTACGCGATGCTCGGGATCGAGTTCGACTCCTACAACGGCGAATCGTTCTATTCCGACAAGATGCCCGCGGTGCTCGACGCGCTGCGCGAAAAGGGGCTGCTCAAGCTCTCCAACGGCGTCCAGATCGTCGATCTGGAGGAGTACGGCATGGCTCCGGCGCTCATAACGAAGAGCGACGGTTCGTCGCTTTATATAACAAGGGATATCGCAGCGGCGATCTACCGCAAGAAGACGTACGATTTCTACAAGAACATCTATGTCGTCGCGTCTCAGCAGAACCTGCACTTCCAGCAGTGGTTCAAGGTGCTCGAGCTGATGGGCTTCGACTGGTACAAGGACTGCGTCCACGTCCCGTTCGGCCTCGTTTCGATGGAAGAGGGCACCATGTCCACCAGGAGCGGCAGGGTAGTGTTCCTCGAGGACGTCCTCAACAAATCTGTCGAAAAGACCCGCGAGATAATGGCGGAAAAGCACGCCGATCCGGCGACGATAGAGGCGACCGCCAAGGACGTCGGCATCGGAGCCGTGATGTTCCAGGAGCTTTCCAACAGCAGGATAAAGGACTACGTGTTCAGCTGGGACAAGGTCCTCAACTTCGACGGAGCGACAGGCCCCTATGTGCAGTACACTCACGCCAGGGCGGCGTCCGTGCTCCGCAACGCGCAGGCTGACGAAAAATATATCAAGTCCGCGCTCGAGGGCTGCGCCGATCTCGGCGCCGTTTGCGGACCTTCGGGATACGAGCTCGTAAAGCTCCTCTACAGGTTCCCCGACGTCGTCGAGGAGGCCGGCGAGAAGTACGAGCCGTGCATCGTCACGCGCCACATCATCGAAGTCGCTCAGGCGTTCAACAAGTTCTATCACGACGAGCACATAATCGTCGAGGACGAGACAGAAAAGAACGCCAAGCTGCTGCTGACGGCCTCGGCCAAGCAGGTCATAGCGAACGGCCTCGGGCTGCTGGGCATAAAGGCCCCGGAGAAGATGTGATGAAGGTCCCCGATCTCAGCCAGAGGACAGACAGTTTAAGGAGCTATCTCGAAAGCCTCGTAAAGGACTTTCTGTTCGACGAGCTCTCTCCGCAGTATCTCAAAAGCCGCGGCATGGAGTTCCTCGAGGGCGTGCCTCTCCCGTTCGAGGCCCGCGACATGGTCGCGTTCAGGGAGGGCGGTCTCGACGTGAGCAAGCTCGCCGACAACATGGCCGTCACGATCGGCGCGAACGTCAGGTTCCCGCACGTTAGGGCGTACGTGAGATTCTTCGCCAAATACTTCGACGAAAAGCTCATCGGCGTATTATGCGCCAAAGCGTCGGAAAACCTCGCGAAACGCGAATTCAGGCGCTCCTGCGCATACAGCAGGGCGGCGCTGCTGCTCGACGGCGAGAGCGAACAGGCCATGTTCAGCTACGCCTGCTGCTGCAGGGAGTGGTACCTTTCGATGGAGGACGAGGACTTCGAGGAGCTCATAGCTATCCTCAAGAAGGAGGCGTCCGATTATTTCGAATATACCGTCATGGCTCATCCGGACTTCGCTCCGGCGTACTACTATCTCGGCTTCGTGTATCTGAACGCCGGGCAGTACGCCAAGGCGGACATCGTCTGGAAGCGCTTCCTCGCTCTCTGCGATCCCTCAAAGGACGAGGCCGCGGAGATAAAAGAGCAGCTCGAAAAGCTGGCGGAGCCCGTAAAGATCGAGGCGGGGATCAACAAGCTCCTGTCGGGTCAGATACGCGAGGGGCTGGAGGCGCTTGAGCCGTACGCCGATTCGCCTTACTCGAACTGGTGGCCGCTGCACTACTACCTCGCGAGCGCCTACATGGAGCTCGGTCACGCTCCGGAGGCCATAGAAGGGTTCAGGCGCGTGCTTCAGTTGGAGCCTTCGAACCTGGACAGCATAAAGGCTCTCGCGGACATCTACGCGTCGCTCGGAGATCCGGTCAACGAAGAGAAATACCGGAAGAAATACGCGATAGTAGAGGAAAACCTCAAAGGGCAGAAATAAAACAGACCGGAGCGATCGCTCCGGTCTTTGCTTTGCCGTTTTTGCCCGTCTGAGTGCCGGTCTTTATTTTACGAAGATCAGCGACAGCGGCGGGAAGAACGCGATGATCAGAAGTCCTACCACGTAGGCGCACAGGAACGGCCAGAGCTTCGAGATGACCTTCTGTACGGGGACCTTGCTGATCATGGATCCCGTGAACAGGCATACGCCGAACGGCGGGGTGAGGCATCCGATGTTGATGTTGACGATCGTGGTTATACCGAAATGGATCGGATTGAACCCGAGCATCGTCGCCAGAGGCGCGAGGATCGGAGCCGTGATGATTATGATCGCGCTGGATTCCATGAACATGCCGGCGATGAGCAGGCACAGCTGGACGAGCAGCATGATCAGATATCTGTTCGTCGTGAAGGACTGGATAGCCGCGAACGCCATGTCGGGCACCTTCTCTGTGGCGATGATGTATCCGAACAGCGTCGCGCAGGCGATGATGTAGAGGATCGCCGCCGAGGTGATGGCGCTCTTTACGAGGGTGTCCCAGAGCTTTTTGATCGTCAGCTCCTTGTAGATGAAGAAGCCCACGAGGATGGAGTACACGATCGCGATGACGGCCGCTTCCGTCGGCGTGAATTTTCCGGAGAAGATCCCGCCGAGGATTATTACCGGGCAGATGATCGCGAACGCCGCGTCCTTGATTATCTTGCCGACGAGCTGCGGAGTGTACTTCGTGCCGGAACCCCTGTAGCCGTGCTTCTTTCCTATGACGAAGCAGACCGCGGAAGCGAGGGCTCCCATGAGTATGCCTGTCGGGAAGCCCGCGGCGAACATCTTGGTTATCGAAACGCCGGTCGAAGAACCGTATACGACCATTCCCAGCGAGGGCGGGATGATCGCGCCGAGTATGCCGCCGGTCGCGGCGACAGCCGCCGCGTAGCTCTTTTCGTAGCCTCTCTTCTCCATTTCGGGAAGCATGATGCCGCCGATTGCGGCGGTCGTGGCGACGTTGGAGCCGGAGATGGCGCCGAAGACCATGGACGCGAGGATGGTGACGATGCTGAGGCCCCCTGCGATCTTACTGACGATCATGTCGCAAAGGGCTACGAGCCGTTTGGCCAGGCCTCCGGAATCCATAAGATTCCCTGCTATAACGAAGCCCGGCAGCGCTATAAGCGTCATCGTGTCCAGGCCCGCGTACATCCTCGGTATAAGAGCGTATGTGTTGATCCCTGATAAAAGCAGATAGGAAACAGATGCGATGCCGATCGATACGGCGACCGGTATGCCGAGTATCAGGCAGACGGCAAGGATCGCAAAAAGCATTGCAAGATGACTCATCGTTCCGCCCCCTCTATCATTTCCGCCTGCCGTTTCATCTCAGACTTGCCGTCGTAGTTGATGACGTCGTTGAGCGTCGTCACGATAAGCTGGAACACGCTGAACGCCGCTCCTATCGGTATCGAGGCGTATATGTACGACGCCGGGAGCCACGCGAGGGTGTCTGATTTCTGCCTGCTGGTGATCTCGATCGCCCTGATGCCTACTTTGATGGTGATGACGAGCAGAATAGCGAATATTATTGCGTTGAATATCATGCTGAGCCGCTTGGCGTTTCCGCCGAGATAGTCGGTCAGCGTCGTTATGGCGATGTGCTGGCGCCTCTTGATGCAGAGCGCCGAGCCGAGGAACGCAGACCAGATGAAGCAGTATCTGCAGACGCCGTCGGCCCAGGGAAGCGCGTGGCGCGGCGCGAGGTTTCTGAGGGCGACCTGCAGGAACATAACTACGATATAGCCGATTATGGCTATCATCGTTCCCACGAGGGCGACCTTATCCACGCCGTCGCTGATCTTGTTCAAAGTTTTCAAGGTTTTCTCCCCCTAAACGCAAGCGGTCAGGCGGCGATAAGGCCGCCTGACCAGATGTTCTGGATAAAGCTTTTCCTTCTTAAAGTCTACAGCTTGTTGATGATAGCGAGCTGATCCTTGTAAGCGTCCTGATACTTCGGCCATACCTTCTCGACGCAGACGGCGCGCATCTTCGCGATCTCTTCGGGCGCGACCTCGTTGTACTGCATGCCGGCCTCAACGAGCTTCTGAGCGTACATCTCTTCCTCTTCGGAGTACTGCTTGGAAGCCTTCATCCTGAATTCGTTGAAAACGTCCTTGAGGATCTGCTTGTACTCGTCGGGGAGCTTGTTGTAGGAATCGGGGTTGCAGACGTAGCCCATGAACGCGGATACGTGGCTGGTCTTGGATACGTACTTCTGAACTTCGGCCATACCCTCGGAGTAGTTGATCTCCATCGGGTTCTCCTGACCGTCGATCGTGTTCTGCTGGAGCGCGGTGATGACCTCGGCCTTGGCCATGCCTACAGGATACGCTCCCAGAGCCTGGAAGGTGTCGATGTAGAGGTCGGACTGCATTACTCTGAACTTGATGCCTACGAAGTCGTCGATCTTAGTGATCGGACGGACGTTGTTGGTGCACTGACGGAAGCCGTAGCACAGACCTCCGAGGGATATGAATCCGGCCTTCTCAAGTTCTCCGGCCTGATAGTCCATGATCTCGGAATCCATATACTTGAATACGGTATCCCAGTCGGGGAGCAGGTACGGAAGGCCCGTAACGCCCAGTGCCGGGCAGAAGTTCGCGAGTACGGCGTATGTGACCTGTCCTACGTCGATGAGACCTGCCTGAACGCCTTCAGCGATCTCTCTGTCGGAGCCGAGAGAAGCGTTGGTGTATACCTCGAGCTTGAAGTCGCCGTTCGTGCGCTTGAGGATCTCGTCGGATATCTCTCTGGCGATATGGGCCATGAGAACTTCGTCGTTGGACTGGGAAGCAAACTTCCATGTGTAGGTCGGCGCTGCCGCCGCGCCGCCGCCGGACGGAGCCGCCGGAGCCGCGGGAGCCGCGGGAGCGGAGGAAGAGCCGCTGCTGCTTCCGCCGCCGCATGCCGCAAGCGTGAAGAGCATGCAGGCTATCAGCATAAATGCAACAATTCTTCTTTTCATGAATAACCTCCTTGATCTTGAATACAGATCCTCTGTAATGCGGGGATCTGGCTTTATTATTTTTCGGGGTCTGATTTCATGTTAAGCCATCGATGGACGCAAATCAAGAGAAATGTTACAGAAATGTTACAGAGCGCCGCCGTCTTCGGACTTAATATAATCGATGAAGGACCTGAGCAGCGGTTTGGCGTTGTCCTTTCTCCAGACGAGCCGGAGGTCGCGCCGCACGAGCGCCGGATCGCAGTCGATCTCCTTGAACAGACATCCGAAAAGCATCTTCGAATCGGTGAACGGTATGAAGCAGATGCCCGCGCCGGTGCTGACGTATATGAGCATGTCGCTTATGTTATTGAAGTATTTTTTGAATACCGGAGTAAAGCCTTCGATGCAGTAGCGCGAAACCTCTATGAAGACGCCGAAGGCGTTTCTCGATATTGCCACGAGTTTCTGCGAGGCGATGTCGCTCAGCGAGAGCTTCTCGAGCTTCGCGAGGGGCGAGGTCTGTCCGACGGCGATCCCGAAGTGGCCCCTGGCGAACCGGCAGCTGTCGAGATCCTTCTGGTAGATGGCGTTGCTGTCCTCGAAGATCGCGGCGTCGATCTGGCGGTCTATTATCTTGTCGAACAGGTCGGCGTAGTTCGAGAGTGTGTAGCCGAACTCGACGTTCGGGTTGAGGCGCAGATAGTTGCTGGCGCAGCCGGCGAGCATCTCGCTGAAGATTATGTGATAGCCGATGTTGAGCTCTCCGCGCATGGCTCCCTTCTCGCGGTATTCGCGGAGCGTCTTCGCTTCGCCCATCAGTCTGTCCTCGGCGTTTATTATGTCGCTCACGAACGGCTTCAGGTGCTGGCCGTCCATGGTCAGAGAGAGTCCGTCGCTGCTCCTGTTGAAGATCGTGATCCCGAGCTCCTCCTCGAGCTCCATTATGTAGCGGCTCAGGGTCGGCTGTGAAATGAAGAGGTGCTCCGAAGCGGAGGATATGCTGCCGTATTCGGACATCGCGAGAAGCGCCCGAAGTTTTTTTGTCTTCATGGTTATTGCAGGCCTTTCATAAACGGCATAGGGCGAAAGAAATAAACTTATATAAAAATTATAATCAGCCGCTGCCCGCAAAGCAATCATTAACCCCGAAAGTTATTCAAAAAGTGAATAGCCCGGCGCGGCCATTTTCTTTTTTAGCATTTTACAAAAATATTACGAAAGCATAAAATTATTATGCAACGTAGTTATTTTTGGGGTCATCTTTAAACCGTTACAAACAGCAGGATTTAATCATTTGGGCGAAAGGAGTTGTTTGTCATGAAAAGACAGTGCCTTGGCGGCATCAACGCGTATGTCAGCCAGAAGGAACTCGAGAGAAGACTTCACGCAGCACAGGCGATCCTCAACGACAGGGGCGTCGACTGCATGATCCTCTATTGCCACGAAGCATGGCAGCCGGGCGCGATCAAGTATTTCACCGATATCCCCGGCGACGTCAACTATTACATCAACGCGGCCGTTCTTCCCAAGGAAGGCAAGATCGCTTACTACGCTCACGGCACTACCGGAACTCCGGCGATCCCGCCCGCGTACGGCGACAGGATCCTGGAGGTGAACATGGCTCTCACCGCCGCTCCCGTATTCGGATTCACGAAGGATCTCGTTCCCGAGCAGATCGTAAAGTTCATCAACCACAGAGGATATAAGAAGATCGGTCTTTACAGGCCCACCATCATTCCTCACTATCTCGTGGAGTACATCAAGGATCACGTTCCCGGATGCACCTTCGAGACTCTGGACGATCCCATCGACGAGCTCAAGGCTGTCAAGAGCGAAGAGGAGATCGAGATCTGCAAGGAGACCGTCAGGGTCCACGACCAGCTCTACGCGGCGCTGTATCCCATCGTAAGGGTAGGCAGGCTCGAGAGAGACATCGCTGCGGACATCAAGAAGATGTCCCTCGATATGGGCTGCGAGGGCTTCAACATCATGATCTCCACCGGAAACCCCTATGCCCGTCATAAGTCTTTCCATCATCAGAACTGCGTCGTCAAGGAAGGCGACTGCATCGACCTTCTCATCGAGGTCTCCGGCCCCGGCGGATACTGGGGAGAGCTCTCCCGTATGTGGTACATGGGCGAAGAACCCACTCCCGAGCTCGCCAGGATCGTCAAGGACAACTTCTACATCCAGGCTGAGATCGCGAAGATGGCGAAGCCCGGCGTAAAGGCGATAGAGCTCCGCAACAAGATGGTCGAGTTCCAGAAGTCCCACGGCTATCAGGAAGAGCGCAGGCTCTTCGGCCACGGCCAGGGCACAGACCTCATCGAGCGTCCGGCGTACGCCATCGGCGAAGAGATGACGCTCAAGGAGAACATGTTCGTATCCATCCATCCGGGCCTCGTCCTCGAGGACAACAGCATCTGGACGATGAACACGGACAACTACCTCATCACCAAGGACGGAGCCGTACATCTCAACAAGACTCCGCAGCAGATCTACATCGGTCAGTATTGATAAGTTCATGGCACTGTCCCGCAGGCGTCCCAAGGGCGTCTGCGGGTCATCGTGATAATAACGAAGAAAGGAGGTAACCAAAGGATGAAAGTGATCATACTCGGCCCGGGCGCGATAGGCTGCTTTTACGGAGGTATGCTCGCGGAGGCGGGCAACGACGTAACGCTGGTCGCGAGGCGTCCGGAGCATATCGCAGCGCTGAATCAGGGCCTCATCCTCACGAACGACGAAAAGGGAACGAGGACGATACCCGTCAAGGCGTGCCGCGCTGACGAACTTTCAGGAGAATTCGATCTTATACTTTTAATAACAAAAACTACAGGCAGCAGGGCGGCGCTCGAATCCGTAAAGCATGTGATATCGCCGGCCACCACGGTGCTGAGCATCCAGAACGGTCTCGGAAACGGAGACGTCATCTGCGAGTTCGTCGATCCATCTCAGGCTCTCATCGGTATGACTGTATATCCCTGCGACCGCAAGTCGGACAGGGAGGTCGTCACCCACGGTTTCGGCTCGACGGCCGTCATCGGAGTGGACGGCAAGGTCACCGAGCGCGCGCAGAAGGTGTGCGACGCGTTCAACGAGGCCGGTCTCAACTGCGAGACCAACGAGAAGGTGCTGGCTCACATCTGGCAGAAGTGCTGCTTCAACGCGGCAGCGAATTCCATCTCCGCCATCACGTATCTTCCGATGGGCGCTCTCGCCGAAGGCGTAGGACACGACCTTGAGATACGCATCATCAGGGAAGGCATCGACGTGGCCAACAGGTGCGGCGTGGACGCTAGCTTCGAGGAGACGAAGACGATGTTCGAGAACGCCTGCGTGGCGCACTACGGACACGACGCTTCGATGCTCATCGACGCGATCAACGGCAGAGAGACGGAGGTCGACTTCATAAACGGCGGCATAGTAAGCGCCGCGAAGAAGATCGGCATGGAGGCTCCCATAAACGAGACGATAATGGATATCGTCAAGTTAAGGACCATGGCGTTCCATCATTCCTACAGAAGGGAAGAGAAGCGCTGAGACCGGGTCTCCGCGCGAGCGGAAATCAAACTATCGACATTGTAATAAGGAGAATAAAGAATGTCTAAAAACACTAAGAAATACGTATGGATCGCTGTAGCGGCCATCGCGTACATCGTGATCGCGATGTTCCTGCCGACACCCGCGGGGCTCGAGATCGCAGGCAAGAAGGCTATCGCCCTCATGGTCGCGGCCGTTATCCTCTGGGTAACCGAGGCCGTCCCCGTAGGTTACGTATCCATCGCTCTGGCGATGATCACCGGTATACTCGGTATCAGCCCCCTCGGCGATACGATGAAGAACTTCTTCAGCACGACGATCATCTTCATGATCTCCTCCCAGCTCATCGCAAAGGCCTTCGTAGAGACCGGCTGCGGACGCAGGGTAGCCCTGAAGATCAGCTTCATGTTCGGTGATACTCCCAGCAAGGTACTGCTCGCGTTCATGCTCGCGACCGGCGTTATCTCCATGTTCCTGGTAGATATCCCCTGCGCGATCATCTTCGGCGGCATCGCCTACGGCATCCTTCAGGACTGCGACTGCCAGCCCGGCAAGTCCAAGTTCGGTATGAGCATGATGATCGGTATCCCCATCGCGGCGGCTATCGGCGGATTCGCTACTCCCGTAGGTTCCGGACTCAACCAGCTCACCATCAACATGCTGAACAACGCGACCGGCATCATGATCAACTTCGCGCAGTGGTCGATCGTCGGTGTTCCCATGGCTATCATCCTCCTGTTCCTCTCCTGGATCATCATCTCCAAGGTACTGCCCGCTGAGATCGACAAGGTCGCCGGCGCGGAGAACGTAAAGGAAGAGCAGGCGAAGCTCGGCGCGCTCACGTCGGACGAGAAGAAGTTCATCGTCCTCTTCGCGATCGTAGTCTTCTTCTGGGTCACCAACCCCATCACCCACCTCGACAACAACATGGTAGCCGCTCTCGGCGCCTGCGTCATGTCCCTCGCGGGTATCGAAGTACTCAAGCCCGAGCACCTCGGAAACGGCGTTGGCTGGCACGGCATCATGCTGGTAGCCGGCGCTACCGCGGTAGCTATGTGCCTCACATCTACCGGCGCTTCCAAGTGGATCGCTGACATGCTCCAGGGCGTTCTCGGCGGAATGGGCGCGTTCGGCGTGATCGTCATCGTAGTTCTGTTCGCTCAGTTCATCCACTTCCTCATCCCGACAGGCGGCGCTCTCGTATCCGTAATGGTACCGATCATGGCCGCTGTCGCTCAGGGCATCGGAATGAGCCCCGTCATCCTGGCGCTCATCATCGGCTACACCGTATCCAACTGCTTCCTCATGCCGCTGGATCCGATCCCCCTCGCCACCTACGGCTACGGCTACTGGAAGATGGGCGACATGACCAAGTACGGTCTCATCGTAACGATCGTATGGTCCATCCTGCTCGTCATCTTCATGGTCGCTGCGAACGGCATGGGCATCTATCCCGTCGCATAACGAAACACATATCACCTGTGACGGCATAGTACGGTACGTCATAAGGCCCGCCGCGGTCTGAATGCAAGACATCCGCTCCGCGCGGGCCTTTTTCTCCGGCTGGCCGCCATGATAAAGCGGTATCCGCAGGGCATGACCCTTATCATATTCATCGTCAAGACAAAGAAGGGATGTTCAAATGAAAGACAACAAGGAACTCAAAGTCTTCTCAGTAACGAGCGACAAGGAATTGGCGCGCCGCTGGGAAGCGCTCCGCGCCATGATGAGCAAGAACGGCCTCGACTGCCTTCTGTTCTATGGCAGCGACCTCTGGAGCGGCGGACTCGTTCGCTACGTCACGGACTTCGCCCCCGACAACGCGCACGGCTATACGGTCCTCTTCCCCGCTAAGGGCGGAATGGGCGTATACAGCTACGGCGAGCTCGGTGGAAAGGCTATCCCCGACGCCAGCAACCGCGGCAACATCGATGTGAACTTCTCATATCCCTGCGTGCCCAGCCTCTCCTACATGGACGACGTCATCGGCAAGAAGCTCGTCGAATTCGTTCAGGAAAGGGAGATCAAGGTCCTCGGCATCACGAGGCTCAATCTCGTTCCGTACTACTACATCGACTACCTGCGCAGCAACGTCGAAGGTCTTAAGATCGTATGCGTTGACGACCAGGTCGACGAGGTCATCACCGTCAAGTCCGAGGAAGAGCTCAAGAACCTCGACAGGGCGCACGAGATCCACGATCAGGTATATCTCGAGATATACGAGAACAAGCTCCTGCACGCCGGAATGTACGAGTGGCAGCTCCGCGACATCGCCAGAAAGCGCATGAACGAGCTCGGAGTCGAGTACACCAACACGATGATCGGCGCGGACCCCGTAAGACCTTATCACAGACCGATGGGCAGCCAGACCAAGATGATCGAGAACGGCGACTACGTCGAGTTCCTCATCGAGTCCGCCTGCGGCGGCGGCTACTACGCCGAGATCGGAAGGACCTGGGTCGTAGGAAAGAAGCCCTCTGTCGAGTTCGTCCGCTGCGTCGAAGGCTCCATCGAGGCTCAGCACATGCTCGCCGATATCGCCAGGCCCGGCGTAAGGGCTTCCGAGATGAGACGCGCGCTCATGGAATATCAGGAAGCGAACGGCTTCGACAAGGTAGGCAGACTGCCCGGACACGGCCAGGGACTCGACCTCGTTCAGCGCCCCGGCTACATTTACTCCGAGACATTCACGTTCCGCGAGAACATGGTCGTATCCATCCACCCCGACTGCGGAAACCAGTTCGGATACGCGAACGTTTACGACAACTATCTCATAACAAAGGACGGTCCCGCGAAGCGTCTGTTTAAGCTCGATCAGCACCTGTTTGTAGTATAAAGGAGAAATGTACAGTGTATTACAGAAAAAATGAGGCAACTCGTTCGATCTACGCGGTAAGCCCTGAGGA
>JAEEGL010288237.1_pt1 | contig 22504 bp, 29 predicted proteins | sample 9134231 | NCBI WGS metagenome assembly JAEEGL01 (sample SAMN16246548, study PRJNA631951) | gut metagenome | biome: gut microbiome; feature: rumen; material: fiber-attached | host: Bos | place: Iran: Karaj | collected 2018-10
AAATATCCGTTCCGACCGTGGCCGAGCTGGGCGAGAGGATCCGCGCGGCCATCCGTGCCCAGGGCTCCTATTCGGAGGGCCTCGAGTTCGCCATCACCGTGGCGGCCGGAAATTACCATTCGTATCTCAAGTGCCTCGCCTCGATGGGCAAGCGCGCCAAGGTGATGTACCCGGTTCTCACGCGGGAAGGATCCCGCGCTTACAAGATCTATCCAGATGTGGAGCACCTTCCGACACTATCGAAGGCCCTCAAGGAATCGCTCAAATCCCTCGGCCTCACCCTCGACACCCTCGAGGTTACCGATGATGATCCGCTCGACACGCTCACCGGGAAGGTAAACGATGCCCTCAATGGATGATGTAACCAAGCAATATCTCCGAAAGGCCAAGGCCGACCTCGTGGCTATGTTCCGCGATCGCGGCCGCGAGGCCGTTTCCGCGCTCGAGCTCTCCGATGTGGATCCGCGGCTCGAGGCGTATTGCCTGGGCGTGGTCGGATCTCCCGAGGAGCACAACATATATGAGCTTCTCGCGCTTCGCCGGTTCATCTCTTTTTGCGGCACCTACGAGTTGAGGCCGAATGTGGTGAAGGCGAAAATCGTGGTGCTCGAGAGCCTTCGCTTTCCGAGCGAGAAGGGACTCCGCGCCATCAAGCTCTCGCCCGTTCAGGTGTTCGCCATATCCGGCATCTATGGATTCTTTCGCCCAGACGGGAAGCGGCTCACGCGAAATGCCATGCTATTCGTTCCGCGTAAGTTCGGAAAGACAACCCTCGTTGCCGGTATCGCCATCGATGAGCTCATCTATGGAGATGCTGACGGGCAAATCTATTCGTGCGCCAATTCGTACCAGCAAGCGAAATTGTGCTTTGACACCATGCGCGATTGCATCCGCGCCCTCGATAAGACCGGCCGCCGGTTCCGGGTGAACCGTGAGGTTATCTTCAACAAGCTGCGTGGCCGTACATCCTTTGCCCGCTGCCTCGCCTCCAATCCGCAAACCCTCGATGGCCTGAATGCATCCCTCTATATCCTCGATGAATTTTCGCAGTCGAAATCCGCGGAGCTCCGCAATGTGATGGCAACCTCCACCGGCACTCGGGACAATCCGCTCGAGCTCATCATCACCACCGCATCGGATCTCCAGGAAGGGCCGTGCGTTGATACCCTCGAGGCATACAAGCAAATCCTCCTCGGAGCCGCCGAGGATGATAGCGTGTTCGCCCTCATCTTCCAGCCGGATGCCGATGATGCGGAGGGCGATCCGGCCACATGGCGGAAGGTGCAGCCGCACCTCGGATACACCGTGAAGGATGACTACTACGAGAACCAATGGGCGAAGGCCCAGCAGACCGCCGACAATATGCTCGCCTTCCGTACCAAGTTGCTCAACCTCTTTGCCACCAACGATGCGAAGGCGTGGATTACCGGCGATGAGATTCGGGATATCTTCAAACCCTTCTCGTTCGATGAGCTGGGCGAGCAGCCTCCCATCACGATGGTCGCTTTTGATCTCTCGGTATGGGATGACTTTTCGGCCGTAACCTACGAGGTGTATGATGCCGCAAAGCAATCGTTCCATTTCCACACCGATTATTATCTCCCCGAGGAAACTCTCGGCCGGCACACGCGGGCGGAGTTGTATCGCTCATGGGTGGATAAGGGATACCTCACCATCCTCCCCGGCTCCGTTATCGACTACGATCTCATCATAAAGGATATCATCTCGCGCAACGGCCGCGTGCTGATTGCCGGCATCGGGTACGATCCCTATCATTCCAAACAAGCCGTGAACATGCTCCAGGCATACGGGGCCGGCTCCGTGCTCAAGCCAATCAAGCAGACATACGGCGCGTTCACCGGCGCGGTGGAAACCCTCGAGATGATGATTAAGACCAAGCAATGCACCTTCACCCCGAATCCCATCACCGCCTGGTGCTTTGGCAACTGCGATATCGATGAGGATTCCGTTGGCAACCGAAAGCCCATCAAGCGCACCCATTCCGCAAAGATTGACGGGGCCATCACATGCCTGATGTGCCAGGATCTGTTCATCAATTTCAAGCGATAAGGCCACCCAATCCAAGCAATCTCCCGTAGGGTAGATAATTGGATTACTATGTATGTACTTATTGAAGATCTTCGGAAGCATCTCAATGTAGATCACAACGAAGATGATGCATATATCGCCGAGCTCGAGAAGGTGGCGGAAGATGCCATCGAAACCTATCTCCAGCGGCCGCTCACGGATTTCATCAATCCCGAGCAATGCAGCCATGAGAATATGAAACCGGCAATCCGCCACGCCATCCGCCTTCTCGTTGGCACCTGGTATGCATCGCGCGAGGATGTGCTTTTCGCATCCACCAGCACTCTCCCCAACGGCGTTCAGGCCCTCCTCCTCCCACTCAAAAAGTTCGCCTAAATGCAAGCCGGATTACTGCGAGATTTCGTTGAGGTGCATCGCCTCACGGTTACGAAAAACACCACCAATGGCGAGGAGATGAGCACATGGGTGAAGGCGTGGCGCGGCCGTGCCCGCGTGGAGTTCTCATCCGGCACCCAGATGCTCGAGAACAACGAAACCATCAACACCATCACCCGGAAGGTTACGATCCGAACGAAACCCGTGTTCGATGATAAGCTCTCCACCCTCCGCCTCAAGATCAAGGGAGATTTCTACCGCATCCTGTCCCGCGATATCCGCGAGTACGATATGGCAACCATCATGATTGTAGAATTGATAAACGAATAATATGGCACTCTTTGATTTTTTGCGCTTCATGCGGCGCGATGCATCGGATACCGCCGATAAGGAAAAGCGCGAGAAAGGAAACATAACCACGGTGCCCTGGGCGGGAGCCGGTGAGAATGAGGTAACCTCCACGGAGCTCGCCCTCCGCGTGGCAACCGTCTATCGATGCGTAGATATCTTGAGCAAGGGCGTGGCCCAGCTCCCACTCCTCATAAAGAAGAACCGCGGCGGATATTTCACCGAGGAGCCGAACGATGTGTTCGGGCTTTACAACCTCCTCCGATGGATGCCGAACGAGCGGCAAAGCGCGTTCGAGATGCTGCGTTCCACCGTTATCCAGGCCCTTCTCCGCGGCAATGCGGTGCTCGTTCCAGAAATGGGCGCGAAGGGATATCGCCGCATCGTTCTCACCTCGCCCGGCAGCGCATCGTATGATGTTTACAACAATGTTTACATCATCAATGATACCATAAATGCCGTTTTCGGCATCTTCCCGGCCCGCGATGTGATTCACATCAAGAATATCGCCACCGATGGCGGCTATTGGGGCGTTTCCACGCTTACCTATGCCGGCCGCGTGCTCGCCATCACCACCAACGCCGACCGCGAGAATGTGAACACCTTCAAGAGCGGTGGTTTGCTCCGTGGTTTCGTGTCTGGAAAGGGGGCCGGTGCCATGGGATTCGGAGCCATTCAGGATTCGCAGCTCTCCGCCGTTGCCGATAATGTGGAAAAGCAGCTCTCATCGGGGAAAAACATCTTCAATTTGCCCGGTGAGATGACTTTCAGCCAAATCTCCCTCTCTCCGAAGGATATCGAGCTACTTTCCACCAAGCAATTCAATGTTTTGGAGATTTGCCGCTTCTTTGGAGTGCATCCTGATAAGGTTTTCGCCCAGCAGAGCACCAACTACAAGGCATCCGAGATGAGCCAGGTGTCTTTCCTCACCGACACGCTCCAGCCGTATCTCACCCAGATCGAGATGGAGTTCCAGATCAAGCTCATTCCGGCATCGCTCGCCGGTGCTTACCGCATCGATTTCGATATCGAGCCGCTGATGCAGACCGACCTAACCACCCAGGCAACCTATATGGAGAAAACCATCGCCGCCGGTGCCCGCTCGGTGAACGATTGGCGTAAGAAACTCGGCAACGCGCCCGTTCAGGGCGGAGATGATCCGCTCGTATCGGCCAATCTTGTGCCGCTCAACTCTCCGAAACTGCGTGGAGAGGCCACCCAAAACAACCAATAGCCCGTAAGGGTAGATAACAACATCACTATGGATGAGATAAGAGTATTTGATTTTTCCCGCGAGCACCGCGAATTTGCCCCGCATATTGCCGAGGGCGAAGATTCGCGCCGCGTGGAGGGCTACGCCATCGTTTTCAACCAGCGCAGCCGCGTTCTCTATGACAAAGAGAAGAAGAAATTCTTCGTGGAGGTGATCGAGCCGCGCGCCATCACCAAGGAGCTCCTCGATTCATGCGATATCAAGTTCCTTTTCAACCACGATAACAACCACATCCTCGGCCGTTCCACATACGGATACGGCACATTGAGCTACGAAATCGATGATTACGGTGTGAAATTCTCCATCGAATTGCCGAAAAGCTCGGATGGAAACGATGTTCTCGAGCTCGTTCGCCGCGGCGATGTGTTCGGATGCTCGTTCGCTTTCACCTATGACAAGGATGGCGTGGTGGATGTGCGTAAGAACGGCGAAAACCTTCGTACAATCATCAAGTTCGCCCGCATTTCCGATTTCTCCATCGTGGTGGATCCCGCCTATTGGGGCACCTATGTTTCATCCCGCGCCTTCGTGGAGCCCGAGGAGAAGGTTTCCTCGTTCCCGGCAGCCCTGGAGGCGGAGCTTGAATCGCTGAAATCCATTTAATCACCCAATAAAACTTTTCTCATTATGCACAAAGACACCCGAGCTCGTTTCTTTGAGCTCAAAGCCAAAATGACCTCGCTCCTCGAAGGTGCGAAGGCCGAGAACCGTTCCCTCACCGATGAGGAGAACGCGCAGCTCGCACAGTATCGCTCCGAGCTCGCCGAGCTCCAGGTTGAGATGCAGATCGAAGCCGCAACCCGCATGGCGGAAGCATCGCTCACCGTCAATCCCGAAGAACACAACCGCGAAATCGCCCTCCGCTTTGCGGAGAAGATGGTGGCAGCAGCCAACGGCACTCCCATCGAGATCACCAACATCCGTTCGGTGAACGATAAATCGAGTGTTGCCGGCGATACCCCGCTCACCATCGGCGATATCATCGAGCCTCTCGAGAAGGGCCTCATCCTCGGCCTTCTGGGTTGCAAGATCCAGACGGGCCTCTCCGGCGATTGGAAATACCCGGTTGTGGCAGCTATCGAGGCCGCCATCGCTGGCGAATCCGCCGAGATCTCCGACTCCGCCCTCACCATCACGGCAGTCCAGCCCACCCCGCGCCGTTGCGCCCTCTCCATCCTGGTTACGCGCACCGCGCTCAACGCAACCAACGATGAGCTCCGCGACATCGTGCTCAAGCAGATCGTGGCCGGCCTCGATCGCCTCCTGAACAAGTGGATGTTCCAGAAAACCGCTATCGCTACCGGCGTGAACGGCCTGTTCGTTTCCCCGAGCACCACGGCAACCATGGCATCCACCACCCCGACCTATGCCGAGGTTCTCGCCCTCAAGGCAGCGGTTGATACCACGGGTGTCCGCCCGGATGGCACCGCAGCCTATGTTATGACCAACGCGATGCGCGCCGTTCTGGAGGCAACTCCGAAGGGCAGCACCACCGGCGGCATGATCTGTGAGGATAACAAGATCAACGGTGTTCCCGTGTTCGTTACCGAATACGCTCCCACCGGCTGCATCGAGTTCGGTTATTTCTCCTACGCCCTCGTGGGACAGTTCGGAAATACCGAGGTTATCGTGGATCCGTTCACCAAGGCAACGAGCAACTCCGTTCGCTTCGTGCTGAATGCTGACTTTGACATCAAGGCAGCTCGCCCCGAGGCATTCGGTATCTTGAGCCCGGCCAGCAACTAACACTCCGCCCGGAGCCGGGCGGGTGCCCGAGCCCGCCTGGCTCCATTTGTTCACTCCATGAGAGCTGATGCGAATATCTTTAGCGTTGATTCCAAAGAGGTGGAGGAGGCAATCGATCGCCTCGATCCTTCCAAATCCTCCAAGCTCAAGGCATCATTCAAACAGGGTGCTCGCAAATCTCTCAACCTGATTCGCTCATCGGTTCGCAAAGGAGCCGCCGCGGTTACATCCAACCGCGAGAAGCGCAACAAGGGAGTTTCCACCAGGATGTATAAATCGACTATCGGCGGTTCGGTTGGCATCAACAAGAGTTTCACACTCTCAAACGGCAAATGGTTCGGTTTGTACCTCCTGGAATTGGGAACATCGGATGGAATCACGCGCAGCGGCAAACGCCATGGCGCAACGCCTCCGAAACCCTTCTTTGCAGCGGCCGTGAGGGCATCAATGGATAGAGCAACGGATTCCCTCGACAACAACATCATCGCGGCGATCAACAAGGCCGCTCAAAAGAAATGATTCTCTCGATATCGGAACACATCTACAAGGTGCTTTCAACCACATCCGCGCTCACCGCGCTGGTGGGGAATCGCTTCTATCCTCTCGGCACGAAATCGGAGGTATCCTTCCCGTTCGTGGTCTATGAGAGGGACAATGTGGATGTGGAGTACGATAAGGAATGCCGCCGCTATGCGAATGTGGATGTATCCGTGTTTTGCGTGGCCGAAACCTACACCGAATCCCTCGCGCTGGCCGAGATCATCGCCTCCGCGCTGGATAAGCGTGAGGCGCATTATACCGGCTTCGATGTAGTGGATGCACATATCGCCTCCGCCTCCGAGGATTTCGTTGAGAATAGTTTCGTTCAACGCATCAACTTTAGATTTCAAATAACCGAAAACAATGGATAAAGGCAACGCAAGAAAATTCTATTTGACGGCCGCCGCTGCCGCCAATCCCGTATGGCTGGAAGGCGAGCAGAACAACTCCCTCTCGCGCTCCGTGGAAACCATTGATGTTTCCGACAAGAGCGGCGATTGGGCCGAATCGGTTCCGGGCCGCAAGAGCGCAACCGCGGATGTTACCGTGAATCTCGATGATACGGCAACCTCGGCCCAGCACTCCATGCTCACCGCACTCCACAACGGAACGAAGGTGTATTGCTTCATCGGCACGCTCACCACGGGCGAAAACCCGGCACCTTCCGTTGGCGATTTCTTTGAGGCAGTAATCACCGCCATCAACGATACCAACGATAAGGATGCCGTTGCAAGCCGGCAGATCTCTCTCCAGGTAACGGGCGCAATCACCCATTACCCGACAATCTCCGCGAGCTAATCAGGTATGATCCGCTCACGCTACGAAATCGAATTGAGGGAAGGGGGAAAAGTAGAAATGCTTTTCACCCTTGCCCTTTTCGGTATCGCCAAGAAACGCGGGATCTCGCTCGATCTGGGTGAGGAGGCAACCGCCGATGAGCGCATCACATACTATGTGAAGCTCATGTATGCAGCCGCCATCCTCGCGTGGGAATATCGGGCAATCGATAATCCCTCTCTCGGAGAGTTCCCATACAAGTTCATTGATTTTGCGGAATGGAGCGGCAATCATCCTCTCCAATTCGCAAAGATCATCAAGGGCGCATCATCCGCCATCGCCGGTGTTGAGGTGGATGAGGATACGGATGAGCCAAAGGATGTAAAAAAAAAGTAACGGCCCTCGACTACCGCGAGGTTGAGGCGTTCCTCGTGGGGCATTGCAACAAGAGTGTTCGGGAGGCCATGCTCGTGTCGGCGGAGGAGTACAACTATCTCCTTCGCGGCTACAATGAAAGCCGACAGGCGCAGTACGAGATAGCGAGGTGGATGAGCTACAACTCCATGATGCTATCACCGTTCATCAAGCACAAGCCGCATTCGCCTCAACAATATGCTCCCTTCCCGTGGGACACGCCCAGGCAGATCTCGCCATCGCGCGTTACACCCGATGAGGAAATCGAGCTCAATAGATTAAAAGAGGACTTTTTGGCCCGGAATCGAAAATGAGTAAGATAGGCGATGTAATTGTAAAGATGCTTCTCAAATCGGATGATTATGAGAAGGGCCTCCAGCGTTCCAAGAAGGCAACGCAAGATTTCTCCAAGAGCATCACGAAAGGTTTTACCGCTGGCATCGGAAAGGTAACCGCCCTGGTGGCCGCCATCGCCGGCATTGCAAAAACGCTCGATAAGGTTGCCAACGCCAACCAGACATTCGGAGATAAATGGCACTCGTTCACCTCGGGCCTCAAGGGCGCATGGGATGAGTTCGCCCGTTCCATCGCCACGATGGATTTCTCCAACCTGTTCTCCAGGATGAATGAGGCATCCGATAAGGCGCGCGAGCTATATGCCTCGCTGGATGCTATGGGCGAGATCATGACCGCCTACAACATCAGTAGTGCCATGCAAGCGAAGCAACTCGCGCAGCTCCGCGTGGATATGAATAACAAGAACCTTTCGATAAATGCGCGAATTACGGCGGCCCAAAAATACCTGGATATCGTAAAGGAACTTGAATCCATGCCGCTTCGTGGTCTATCGAAGGTATCCGACACCACCATCGAGAAAACGATGACACAAATGGGTATATCGTTCGAGGGTATGGCGAAGGAACAGGTAACCGCATTGAAAAAATCGTTTATCGATTTCTTTGTATGGCTTGGTAGTAACCTCGGGCAGCGAATCAACACCGTGCTCACCAACACGAACCAGAAGGAGGATGGCGGAAAGACCTACAACAGAATTGTATCGAGCGGTATCGTTCCAGGGGGTAAGCAGTGGGTTGATTGGATAAAGCAATACAACGATAATGTTTCGGACAAGGATCGAAAGGCACTCGAGGAGGCCGTTGTAAACTATTACCGCGCGGAAGCCGCGTTCGATGAAACCACCCGCCGCGTTCAAACCCTTCTCAATAACCTCCTTTATGAAAGGGATAACAAAAAGCCATCGGCGGCGGAGATAAAATCCGAGGAGGCGAAGAAAAAGGTGGCGGATCTCCGCGCGGCATTCACCGAAATCGAGAAGATTCCATTCGAGGTTAATCAGGTGGCAAAAGCCATCAAGATGCCTGATGTTATCACCGATGAGTGGGCGAAGCGCAACCAGGAGAGAGCCGATGAGTTTCTCGCAAAGCTGGAGGATTTCAGGCAAAAGGTTGAATCCATCCAAAAATCTTTCGGTGCTGCCATCGATCGCGGCATCGTAAGCTCCATCGATATGCTTACCGAGGCCATCGGTTCTGGGGAGAAGGTTGATGGTGGAGCCGTTGTGAAGGCCCTCCTCTCCCCGCTGGCAGATGCTTGCATCGAGGCCGGCCTTCTCATCATGACTACCGGCAAAGGCGTTGAGGCTCTCCGCGATTCTCTCGTAACCGGCCTGGCAACGGGCGGTATCCCCGCGATCGTAGCGGGCGCATCCCTGATGGCTATTGGTGCAGCTGCCAAGGTTGGCCTCGCCGCCATCGGCCGCGGACAATCCGCCGGATCCACCGCCACCACATCGGCGGCGGCCGCCACGAATACCACGCAAACCATCAATAGCGAATTAACCATCACCGTGCAAGGCACCTTGAGGGGCTCCGATATCGTGATCTCGGGCCAGCGCACGCTCAATTCCTGGGCTCGATAATATGGCATTCAATCCGAACAATTATCACCTCAAGTATTACAAGGAGTTCAAGAACGAACGCGGTGAGGATGTGCGCCTCGAGATTCACCAGAAGGGCGTGGCACTCTCCTCGCCCTATCCGATGGTGATTGGCGATTTGTGTGGCCTGAATCTCACCATTGATGGCCGTGCCGAGAGCATCGACACCCCGATCGTGAAAACAACCCTCACCTTCTCGGTGGTGGATACCGCCGATGAGGGCGATGAGTATGTTGCCGCCGATGATTACTACATCAAGCACGGGAATTGGCAAGAGTTCTACACGCCTGATGCAACCAAATATCTCGTGAAGGTGGAGGTGGACAATAGGATGTACGGCGGGGCCAGCTGGAGCGGATTCATCACCCCGGATTCCTGGGAGGAGAGCCTTTCATACCGCGGCATCATCACCATCACGGCCCGCGATAACATCGGGGCCCTCTCCGAGCTCCCGTTCGATATGGCCCCGGACACGGATGGTATGATAAAGGTTCGTGATCTTCTCGATGCCGCCTTCGCAAAGGTGGATATCCCGATGGAGATCTACAATGCCGTTGATTCCTCGCGTTATGACTACCGGCTCCAGGATGAGAACGGAAACAGTCCGCTCGATTTGCTGATGAACCGTTCTGCCTTCGATGAGGATATGACATGGTATGATGCTCTCGAGAGTGTGCTCAACTCTCTCGGCCTCGCGCTGCGTTATGATAGTGAGGATGCATGGGCACTCGTTCCGATGCGCTATATCCCGAGGCTCAACTTTTCCGAGGATGATGGCGAACTGGAAGATCTCGAATGCGAGATTCGATTCCACGGCGGAAACAAAATCCTCGATCCGGCCTACAAGACCATCGAGGAGCGCATTCGGTTCGGATATGTGAACGATATCGATTTCAATTCGGATGATGCACAAATCAGCTTCATCAGCGATCAGTATCCGACCTACCACATGATGCACATCTACTACCGAGGGACATCGCAGTTTCAGTATCTCGCCATGGATGCGGGTTTGCATGCCTCAACGGATTCCGGCAATGATAAGGCGTGGGATACGGATGGTTCATTGCCGGCATTCCTCGATGTGAGCCGATATGAGATAGATGATGATTCGTTCAACCTCGAGGGGGATGATACGAAGAAATACATCTTCGTGGCGGCCAACTCCACCGACACTAATCTCCGCCAACCCATCTTCAAAAAAAAGATGAGCTCAACGCAATGTAAGCTCTCTCTCGAGCTGGCGGAACACCCGGCAACGGTGTTCAACACAACCGCAGCGAACGATTGGAGCGGCGCAACGGCAAAGCTCCGTATCATGACAAATTGCCGCCTCGCCGAACTCACATATTTGATTTGGTATGAAAGCCCCGGCGGAGGTTACATCAAACGCTGGTGGAATGGGTATTCATGGCAATCCTCCCCGGTAGATGCCGAAATCACCAAAACATGGCAAGTGTTCACCACGGCCGCCTCATCCATCGAGGAGGACTTGAGCGAATGCGAGGATATCAGCAACGGGTATCTTTGCTTCCAGATCATCAATGTGGAGTACCGCCTTTATTATAAGCCCACATCTACCGATGAACTCTCCAAGTGCCGCGGCGTTTTCGCCCGCATCAAGGGCGTTCGCTTTGATTCCGTGAACAAGCGCAACATCGGAAGCCACATCACCACCACCAACAACGAGCTCAACACGGCTTGCAATGTGCGCCTCGAGCGCAACCCGCATTTCGGATTCCTACCGCAGAAAATCGGAATGCTTTTCCCGGATAACTACAAGTATGCATTCTTCCACAAGCGAAACGGAATCATCGAGCAAGCACCCTATCAATGGAGATGGAAGGCAACCGAGGCCCTTCAACCGTTCCCGGTGCTGGTGGCAAAGCAGATCCTTTGCTACCACGCCACAAGCGAGGCGATTCTCGAGGGGGATTTCTCGCAAGTGGTGGAATATAAGGGAGTCGGAACCCATTATATCTTCATGTATAAGGGAACCGGCTACATCTTCCAGGGCGGCACCATCGATTTCCGAACCGGCCGTTTTTCGGCAACCATTCGCGGGTTCCAGATATACGAAGATCTATTCAATAATTAAACGATACACCTATGCCACAAACAATCAGCGCAAAGCGAATTGAGAGCGATGTGCATCTCAAGGTTACACTCCAGGATAGCGGAGTTTCCATCGCGTGGGATTCCGTAGATATCAAGCAAGTGTGCATGTATTCGGTGGAGCAGCACGCATTCGCCGGCCATTGCTCGTGTTCCGTGAGCGAGGAGGATAACAAGATACTCCTCGTTACCTACCCGGCATCCGAGCAGCTCTACACGGGCGATTACCGCATCGTTGCCCGCCTCGTTCTGGATGGGGATGAGCATACATACGATGCGCTCGCCTTCACCCTCAAAGCACTCACCGATGAAAGCGGTTCCATCACAACGGAAGATGTTGAGGTGGGTATCCAGGTTGAGGAGGTCAATACCACCATCATGTATGAAATTCTCACCGCGTGCCAGGCGGCCACCGATTCGGCACTCGCAGCAGAAGCGGCCATCGAGGAGGCGGAGGCGGCCCGCGTAGCGGCCGAGAATCTCCGTGTTCAGGCGGAAAACGCCCGTGAGGCAGCAGAGGCGGCCCGCGTTCAGGCAGAGCAGCTCCGCGTGTCGGCGGAGGCATCCCGTGAGGATGCGGAGGCCGCGCGTGTTCAAGCAGAATCCGCTCGCGTAACCGCCGAGAATCTTCGCGTAGCGGCAGAAACCGCGCGCGTTGAGGCGGAGAGCGCACGGGTAACGGCCGAAAATGCACGCGAGGCAGCAGAGGCGGCCCGCGTTCAAGCAGAATCCGCCCGCGTGTCCGCCGAGCAAGGGCGCGTATCCGCAGAGGCGGCCCGCGTTCAGGCAGAGAACGCCCGTGAGGCAGCGGAGGCGGCCCGCGTTCAGGCAGAATCCGCTCGCGTAGCAGCCGAGCAAGCCCGCGTAAGCGCAGAGGCGGCCCGTGTTCAGCAAGCATCATCGGATCATACCCGGGCAGAGGCCGATCACACCACCACGGAGGCGGCTGCCGCCCAGGCGATCGCAGCGGCCCAGGCGGCCGATGCAGCCCGCGAGGCAATCGCCGGCGAGCTGGCCCGGAAGGCGAACATCGATGGCGATTACGAGCAGATGTCGGTAGGCGCAGCAAAGAACCTCAAGGGGCAGATTGCATCATCCGGCACATTCCTCACCAGAACGGCCGGCGGCGATGCTGATTTCGGCGATGGCCCAGCCAAGTTGATGGGAATCGGTGGTAATTCAGTTGCGTGGCTGCAAAAGATTGCGAACGGAAATTTCGCATCTATATCATATTGGACTACCGCCGGATTCTACGGAGGATCCTATGCGGTTGCCGATAATGAAATGACAATTACCCCATCATCGGGTTCCACCAATGCAGATATCAAGCAGATTCTCGGCGCGCCCGTGATTCCCGGCCACAAGTATATGATTGCGTTTAATCTCAATGGAACTCTCGGCGGTGGAACCGTAAGTGGGCGAACGGCCGGTGTGGCAAATGAGAATTTTGCATTCGAGGTTAGTACATTCAACACTACCAAGCGGAGAAAGTATGCAATCTTCACGGCGGCAAATGCCAACAATTCAATGTTGCTATTCTTCACATCTCTCACCGCCGGTACCACGATTAAAATGAGCAAATTTGTGTTCCTTGACTTAACCCAAGCTAACATCGATAATTTAACCACGGGTGCTCAAGTTGAGGCGTGGCTCTCAAAGAATGTGGGGCTCAAGGGATACTACCCGAGAATAGGCGGGCATATCCTCTCGGTGAAGATGGCATCCATCAAATCCGTTGGCCGTAATCTTTGCAAGGTTACCAACAATGTGGGCACCGCCATTCTTCCTACCTACACCTATGGCGATGTGGTGAACAAGTTCGGCATCGCCGGTGATTATACCGCCTTGAGCTTCACCGACTGCCTCGGGAACACCATCACCCCGGTGCCCGATGCGAATGGCATCTTCCAGATCGATCATGAAGGAACGCTCACCGTAACGGGAGCGAATGCCGCCAATACCTATGTGTGGGCGGTGTGGGATGGCTCCATGGATGGAGCAGAGAATTTCAAGCCGTACACCGAGGATCAGCGCGTGATCGATGTAACGAAAATCACGGGTGTGCCAGAAGGCGGTACGGAGGCTGATCGCGTAACGGTATTCCCTTATGGCATGGGAAAAGTTGGCACCCTCCAAGACTTTATCGGTTATGTAAACGGATCCATCGTGGCAAATGTCAATGTTGGAAAAATCGATTTATCTTCAAGGAACTATGCTTATCGCACTACCGGTTCAGGAACCGCCGAGGGTACAACGCCATACTTTAGTTCCAGCATTCCGGGAATGAAACGAAGCACCTCAAATGTACTTTGTGGTAGGTATCAATATAAGATGAGTGGAGATAAGCGTTTACAGACCGCTGAATGGTACTCACAGAGAGAGATTAACATTTGGGATTCTTCGTATAGTGATGTAAGCTCTTTCATATCTTCACTATCTGGCATAATGCTTTTCTTTGAGCTTGAAACCCCATTAACATACACCGACCTCCAGGATGAGAATGGGGAACCGATAACCCTCGGCAGCATACAGGCCGATAATTGGGGTATCGAAATCATCGAGCCCCAGAACGAGGAGGGCGAACCCATGGAGATCTGCGCGCCCACGGTGGATATCATCTACCCGATGAATGCCGTTGAGGTAATCAAGACGGTTCAGGATGATGGTATCTTCACGGCCGAATTGCGCGCAAACCTCCAGGGCTTGGTGAGCCTCGTGAACGAGAAGCTCGGAACGGCCATGGGCGGCACGATCAGCATCAGCGATGTTCCGACCGATAAGGTATTCTCGTACACCTTCACTCCTTCAGCAGAACCCGCAAACAACGAGGAATAGCCATGGAACACATTATCATCACCGAATTGCCGGATGGTTTCTACCATCTCACTCCCGCGGAGGGATATGTTCTGGTGAACACCATCACGAACATGCGCCACTCCGAAGCAGTAACCAGCACCCCGCGTGAGTTTGTCGCAATGCCGGCGTAAGCCACCCAATGCGACAAATTCACCGTAGGGTGAAAACAACATTCACAAGCTATGGCAGACAAAAGCAAGAAAGCAGCGGCCACCGCTGCGAAACCCAAGGTAAATGCGGCGGCAGCACCCGAGGTTTCCTCGGATGCGAAGCCGGCCGTTGAGGCGGCAAAACCCGAGAAATCCTCGGCGGTTGAGGCGGCACCGGCCACCTACGAATCCATTCTCGCCCAGATCAAAAAAGCACAGGAGGCATAACAATGAAATTCTTTGAATGGCTCCAGCATTTTCTCGAGAAATACGGCCTCGTTACCATCCTCATCGTTGAGGCGGTTCTCCTACTTTGCGCCCTGATCTCCGATGTGGTGTTCATCATCAAGGTGGCATCATGGAGGGCGTTGGCGTGGTTCGGCTTCGCCGGTCTTATCATCATTCTCGCGGTGCTCACCTACGGCATCGTAGATGAGTTCCGCCAAATCAAAAAGCTGCAATAATGAGCCAGATTGTTATCACCATCATCACGGCCGTTGCCGGCCTTCTCGGCGGCGGCACTCTCGTGGCCCTCATCCTATTGCCGCAAACCAAGCGCAAGGAGAATCTCAACAACGATTCCCTTGCCATCGCTGCACTCAAGGACACGCTCAATGAGGTGCGTGCGGAGAACAATCGCAAGGATGAGGTTATCTCGAGGCTCTCCAAGGAAAAGGATGAGGCCCTCAAACGCTACGAGGATAAATGCGAGGAATCGGCATCGGCCAAGAGTATGCTTTGCGTACACATGGGATGCGTGCTCCGCGATCCGGCACTCGGCCAGGGTGATAACTACCTCAAGGCTCACGCGGGAGATCCCACCCTCGGCGCGGACTACACGCCCGTGAATCAACTCCTCCAGCGGATGGGGAAGAAACGCAAAGCAATGGAGATTCAGGAATCATCGGAGGAGCAGCAATGAACCTGGTGATTGTCCGAAAGTATCGTAAGGCGTTATACACCATCGGCAAGCTCTATGTTGATGGCGTTCCGTTCTGCGACACCCTCGAGGATCCCGATCGTGGCCTATCTTCCATCATGAGCGTTGAGGAAATATCGGCGCGAAAGGTGTATGGAGATACGGCGATCCCTACCGGGTACTACGATGTGAGCATGAGCTTCGTGAGCCCCAAGTTCGCAAATAGGAGCTGGGCGTGGCCCTACGGCGGCATCGTTCCGCGCCTCGTGGGCGTTCCAGGATTCGAGGGTATCCTCATCCATCCGGGCAATACCAATGCCGATACGATGGGATGCATCCTCCCGGGCCGGAACAATGTGAAAGGCCGCGTGAACGAAAGCACCATCACCTATCTCCGCCTGATGGATAACTACCTTATGCCGGCGCATCTCCGCGGCGATCAGATAACCATCAGTATCCGTTACGAGCTTTGATTTCTTCGCCTTGAATGGCGCGGGCCTGGTTGCAAGATCGGGCCCGCTTTTTAATCCAGAACTACCATGAAAAACGCAATTATCGCCATCATCATCCTCGCTCTCGTTGCGGCTGGTTATTATATCGGCCGCCTACGCGGCAAACAAGCCGCCTGGAGCGAAAACCCCGAGCGGGTGGATACTCTTATCATCCACGATACGATTCGCCCAAATCCGAAGGTAATAACCGAAACGAGGGTGGATTCCATTCCATACCCGGTGCCGTATCCCGTGGCCGTGCATGATACCATCGACCTTCCGAGAACACAGATCCACACCGAGGGCGAAGGATTCTCGGCGTGGATATCAGGATACCAACCCCGGCTCGATAGCATCCTCGTTTTCCCCGAGCGGGTGGAGATCACCAAGTATGTTCCCGTTTCCAAGCCGTGCCGGTGGAGCGTGGGAATCCAGACGGGCGTAGGCATCACGGCAATCGGCGGCGGCCTCAAGGCGGCACCATACATCGGAGTTGGCCTCTCATATTCGCTGATTTCTTTCTAAATTCGGGATATTTTTGAAAAATCTTTGAAAAAGTATTGCAAAATCAAATAATATCCTTACCTTTGTATCCGGGTTTTGGCAGTTGCACCTGTTAGCCAAGGCCAAGCGAAATGTTTAACTATTAAAAATCAATGCACGATGAACGCAATCGAACTTTATGATTCTCTTTTCGGCATCTGCCACATCTGGCAAGAATGCTGCAGCACAATGAAAGACATCGAGAATGAGGTGCGCCTTCTGGTAGATGAGTTGCCGGATGGCGTTGCTTCAAGATGGCTATCGAGCTGGCTCATCTCGGAGTATGAGGGCAATCAATCGGCTAAATATGATGCTCTCGCCGCTTTTACGAATGGCGTAGGTGCGATGGCACTCTAATGTATCAGGGGGCGGTCTAACCGGCCGCCCCAAATACTTTTTCAGCCATGATAACGATAAACGGAGAGAGCTTCTACGAGAAGCCGGGTTCGTGCGGAACTTGCTCGTTCTGGAAAAGCGATGGCAGCCAGCTCTCACCCTCATGCGAGGGATGGTGCTACCTATTCTCGGAACGCCACAAATCATACATCAACCTACCACGGCGGTGCGCCAAGCTATTCAACAAGGCATTCCGTTTCCCTGATGGAGCCCGCCTGGTGATAACGGCATCGGAGGAATGACCTATGAAAGATAAGTACAGATATGCACATATCGCATGCATCGACCGCTCATTCACCGCGGCGGAGTGGTTTGATTGGATTAAGATACATAGTTGTAGTGAAATCATCTTCCAATACAAGGATTTCGGCTTCAACGATCTCGATGTTTGCTTAACTCCTCATATCACGAAAATCTATGAAGGGAAAAGTGGCAGCTCATGGGCGATACGCACCGCGCAGTCCCCGAACGGCCGGTGGACAGAAGGAAACACCACGGGATTAGGTTCCTCACCCGTGATGTTCTGCACCGATGCTGCACGCGGATATGACACCGAGCGCGAGGCGATCTATGCCGGTTTACTCAGCGTTGAGGCGCAAGTGAAATCACGCATCGAGTGGTACGAACACGCCATCAAAGTTTCTTACGATGTTGATGTTCTGGAAGGCGGCAGCAATGCCCACTATCGCAGCAGCCTGAAAGAGTGTAAGGCCGTGCTGGAGGCAATCGCCATCTGCAAAGACCGGCACGATCCGCGGCAATTGACGCTCTTTTAACCTATGGATTTGTAAAAGCTTACGATATGACACTGAAAGAATGCTATCCTTGCAGAAATCTCCGCCTCCATTTGAACCAGGCTCGATGCTTTGCAAAGGACAAAGCGAACGGCACGCCAATCAGCCGCCTACGCAAGTGCCCTAACAATAACCAATCGACAACAAACCTTATTTCTACGAAATAGTAACAATAAGCACATCCGCATCCGTTTATTATGACAGATTACAACCCATACTACATTATGCCCGCCGATGTTGAGGCAAAGGTTCACGATGCCCTCCTCATGGCAATCGAGATGGCAAAGGCCAGCTATCCTCACCTGGTTGAGCAACTGCAATTGGCAGAGAAGCGGTACACCGCCACGATGGAAACATTTATCGGAACCCAGAACAAGCCCGTTACCAAGAAAGCATATTAAGCCTATGAGCGAACTTGAAAACAATCGCGGCGGCCGCCGCGCTGGTGCCGGCCGGAAGGCCCGAGGAAAACACGGCCCGAAGGTGCTCTCGGTAACCGTGAGGGTAAGCCAGGACACCAAAGATAAGCTCTCATTCATCAAGGCCCGCGGCTGGAAAATCGCGCAGCTCGTTGAGGCGAAGGTGAATGATATCTACGATATGATAAATAATGGGATGTTCAATACATGAGCATCGGATTATTTTGTATCTTTGCCGAGATGTTGGTGCTATCATCGTGCCTACATTTCGCTTGTGGAGGGAGGGTTTGCAACGCCTTCCCTCCTTTTTTGAAAAACTAATTATCGGGCTATTTCGTTGAGGTTTGTTTTACGGATGTTTTACGCGAAATCTCGGTTTCCCATCCATAGCGCGGTAGGGCAATGAAATGCAAAACAACGAAAGAGAATTGTATCCGCAAAACAAAAAACGCGGATTCACGCGCGCAGAGCCGCGATTGTTGCATTTTTACCACCTCAACCTATACCGTATATCACCGATAATTGACTATATTTGCGGTGAATTGTTTTGCGTATGTTTTACAACGCAACTCCAAAAACAGGCGAAATATGGCATCTCCAATCATCACCTATCGGGCGGTGGTGATGCCGGCCCAGAGGCGGAAAGATGGCTCGTACAATATCAAGATTCGGGTTACCTTCAAGCGCATCAGCCGGTATCTATCTACAAACCTCACCGCCACGGCCAAGGATATCACGGCCCATGGAAATCTCAAGGGCGCGGCCTTGATCTCCTCCAACAATCTCATTGCTCAATTCTACAAGTATGCAAACGAGCTCAATTTCTTTGCGCTCCAGGAAATGGATGTGGATGATGTAATCCGATACATCCGCCGGAGGGCATCCATCGGAGGCTCGTTCCGTCTTGATTTCTTTGAGTTCGGAAAGGCTTTCGCGGATCAAAAGGTTGAGGGAACCAGGGCAACATACATCTCCGCCCTCAATGCATTCAAGCGATACCTCAACGCGGATACCATCGACATCAACGAGATCACATACCAAATGCTCTATGCGTTCGGAGAGTTTATCGATAACGAGCCGAAACGATTCTCCCAGGATTGCCCGAAGGAGCGGCGCGTTCGCACCCAGGATCACCCGAAAAAGAAGGGCGCATCCCGTTCGAGCTATACGCGGAAGATTAAGGCCATCTATGAGGCCGCCAAGAGAAAATACAATGATGAAGATAATGGCATCATCAACATCCCGCGGAATCCGTTCCAAAAGCTGGAGCTCAAGTATTCAACCGGCATCGCCCATTCTGCCCGATCGCCCGAATGGATTCAACGCATCATCTCCTACAACGGGACATGCTCTCCGGGCCAACGATTTGCGCTGGATATGTATATCATCTCATTTGCGCTGATGGGCATGAACGCGGCGGATCTAATCACGGCCGCTCCGCCGAAAGATGGAATCATTACATACTATCGGGCCAAGACATGCAATGCGCGCCCAGATCGGGCCGAACATCGCGTGAAGATAGATCCGCGAATCAAGCCGCTCCTCGACAAATACAAGGATCCGAGCGGGGAACGGCTTTTGAATCTATATCTCTATTATCGGGATAACCGGGCCCTCGATTGGTCGCTCCGAAGCATGTATCACGCCTGGGCCTTGGCGAACGATGAGGTTCCATTCACCCTATATTCCGCCCGGCACTCCTGGGGAACGATCGCCAACTCCTCGCGTGTCGGAATCGACATCGCGCTCGTGGATGAATGCCTCGTTCACAAAAATCCATCATTGAAGATGGCCTATGTGTATGTGGAGCGGGATTGGGAGAATCTTTGGCGGGCCAATGAGAAGGTGCTGGATCTATTCGATTGGAGCAACATCCAACATCTGGCCGAATTGCCGTTGAGGCAGCAGTTCAACCCGTGACAAATTGTAACGGTTTCCGTAAGATCACGAAAACGATGAAAAAGCCCGCCAACCGTTGAGGTGGCGGGCCTTTTTCATGTATTGGAAAGCATATCGATAAGCTTTGAGATCTGGGATTGCTGCCGGGCGATCTGCCTATCCTTCTCCTCGAGGAGCCCGATCAGGCGGGCATCATTCCCAATGTTTCCGCCAGCGACCGCGGTAGAATTGCCTGATGCTTTCGCTTCATTGATTATTCCCGTTGAGGATTCACCATATATCGCGGAAATAGGAATCGCAAACGCGGAGGAAATCTTTTCAACAAGGGAACTCTTTACATCCCGCGAGTTGAGCATGGAACCAAGATTTTGAGGCGATTCGCCCAGCATTCGGGCGAGCTCTGATTGGTTTTTACCATACCTGCGGAGGAATATTTTTATATCATCTCCTGTCATGATTCATTTGAAAATTGAAAAATTTTTGGAAAGTTCAAGAAAACTCTTTACCTTTGTTGCACCTGTTACAACAAAGGTAGTAAAAATGGAGTTCAAACAAGCAATTTACAAGGATAGAGAGGTGGATCTCACGGCCACCGTAGAGCAGCTCGATCTCCACGAGGCGGTGGAGATTCCATTCAACCAGCACCAGCGGATCTCCGCAATCCGTACCGCCATCTCCCGCCTCAACAACCGCGGGCCGTTGAGGTTCAAGGTTGCCGATGCCATTGATCACGCCATCATCACACGCACGATATGATAACGAGAGCCACCATCGAATCGCATCGAAAGGCCAGCGAGCTCGCGGTAATCCAAACCCTCAAGCACCATGGCGATATCTCCGTGATGCGGACACTATCGGAGTGCCGGCGGGTATATGGCCGCGAGTTCATCAACGATGCCATTGCGCGGGGCCTCATCGTTGGCGTGCCGGTTGGCAATCGCACCCTATTCTCCATCGAATCAATCATCGCCCTTCAAGAGCTTCAGTTGCAAGAGGCATCCGGGCAAATCAACTATTAACCAAAAAACCAAGCGAAATGAAAGCATTTACCGAAACACTCATCGCCGTTGGCATCTTCGTATGTTTGATGCTCATGAGCGGCGTAATGGAATCCGATCTCCCCGCGGGGAAACAACTCTTTTGGCTGGCAGTCCTGATCGCCGCAATGGTGGCGGGTATCGCGGCCCTGGGCGGCTTCAAGGATTGGAGCCGGAAGAATGTACCATCCGAAAATAAATAAGGCGAAATATGGCAACAAGCAGCAATCAGTATGTATCCATCCAAGGTTGGATGGGAAAATCCGGCCTCTCGTTGAGCGGCCCCTCATTGATCATCTACGCCATCATATACGGATTCTCCCAGGATGGGGCCACCGCATGCCGGTGCCATCTCTCCTATTTTGAGGAGTGGGCGGATATCTGCGAGCGCACGGCGCGCAGCATCATCTCCGATCTCGTTGGTGCCGGCTATATCCACCGAACGGCTCTCGGAGAGGGCCGCGGCGCGCTGGTTGAGTACCGCGCAAACCTTGAAATTGCAGCCGAAGCACAAAAGGGGGCAAAATTTGCCCCAATAATAAAGGGGGCAATTTTTTCCAAAAAGGGGGCAAAATCATGCACAAAAGGGGGCAAAATTTGCCGGGTAGATAATAATATGATAATATATGATAATATAGTTTTTTCTTCTACGCATACGCGCGCGGAGGATGCTGGGGTTGAGGAAAGAAGAAAAGAAGAAATTTTCAAATTGTTTTTCTTTAAGAACTCGGCCGATCCCTCGGCCGAGGTGGATGCATTCTACCGCGTGAACATGGTTGGCGGCTGGCGCGATGATCGCGGCCGGAAGATTGACACCTCGCTCCAGCAGCTTCTCGCCTGGGCCGATGGCTGGGTTCTCAAGAACGGCACCACCCGCGTGAACGAGTATTTCCTTTCGGTGTGGCGGGAGATCTACAACGAGGCGGCGCGCCTCTCGGATCCCATCGCTCCGAAGCTCATCGATACGGCCATCGGATGCACCTCGGACAATTCCACGGTTACCCTCATCGCTCCCGCGGCTGTGGCAGAATGGTTTGAGGCCCGGCTCAAGGCGGCTGATAATCGCATATTCGATTTGTGGGTGGCGTTCCTTCGTAAACGCACATTCCGTTACGCAATCCCTAATAAAGAGCAAGGCCATGAAAATTGAGATTAAGTATTGGTACACGGGCGAAACCATCTTCGAGATAGATGCCAAGAGTATAAAGGAAGCCGTTGAGGCGGCACGCGATAAGGGCGCAGACCTCAAGGGCGCAGACCTCAAGGGCGCATACCTCAAGGGCGCATACCTCAAGGGCGCATACCTCAAGGGCGCAGACCTCACGGGCGCAGACCTCACGGGCGCAGACCTCACGGGCGCAGACCTCACGGGCGCATACCTCAAGGGCGCAGACCTCACGGGCGCATACC
>JAEEGL016603669.1_pt1 | contig 22504 bp, 20 predicted proteins | sample 9134231 | NCBI WGS metagenome assembly JAEEGL01 (sample SAMN16246548, study PRJNA631951) | gut metagenome | biome: gut microbiome; feature: rumen; material: fiber-attached | host: Bos | place: Iran: Karaj | collected 2018-10
ACCCAACCAGGAGAAGCGCCGCAGCCATGAACGCGCTTTGCACGATGAATCCGGTGCTGACTTGCCAGCCTGCCTTGTAAGCGTAGATCCAGCCAACCTCCAGGCCCACGATCACCACGCCTAATACAGCGGGCGCCCAGTTCATCTTCCGGTATTCCTGAAACAGGTTTGCGTTCTTTTCCAGGACAAAATAGAGGATGAGGCTGGCGGCAGCCCCCACCAGATAGGTGATCGTCAGGGAGGCAAAGGCGTTCATGCCCTGGGGAACGGACTTGGTGCAGATTTGATACACCACATTGGACACGATCAACAGGGCCATGGGCCAAATAAAGGCAAACATGTTCTTTTCCTCCCGCGTTTATTCGGCCTGATCGTCCGGCAGTTCTTCTATGTAAACGATGACATTGCCCAGCGAGCCGTATTCTGTATAGCCGATGCGCAAATGCTGCCCGTCGCCGGTGATCACGCCGCCAAGCGAACGGGCGTTGTGATAACCAAATGAAAGAACCCAATCACTGTAGAAGAAGCGAACGCCTCTGATCGTAAAGGATTCCTCATCGTGCCCAGTTGCCGGCATGGGGTGGAAGTTTTCCACATACCCCTCCACGGTCTGATATTCGCCGCGCATGGGGTGGAAGTTTTCCACATATCCCTCCACGGTCTGATATTCGCCGCGCCTGTAAGCGCCTACCGTACTGTTATACTCCATGACTTGGTTTGGAATCCCAATGGCAACAAAGGCCAGTGTGATAAAACATCCGAACCTAAATAGAACCGTGAGGAATTTTTTTAGCCCTCCTTCACTCTTTTTGCGCATCTGACTCACGATAAAAAGCCAGACAGCAGGGATGACAACGAATAGAATCTGTTCGGGCTTAAACGCAAACGAGATTTCGTACAACACACGGGATTCCATGTTTCATTCCTCTCCGCATCTACCACCGTCGCGTCTTTCAGGAATCGTTTTTCAATAAAGGTCTCTTTGGTACTTTCTCTGACTCAGAGAAAGTACACGTCCCCCTCACAGCGTCGCCGCCATGACGGCCTTGATGGTGTGCATGCGGTTTTCCGCTTCGTCGAATACGATGGACTGCGGCCCTTCGAAGACCTCGTCGGTGACCTCCATGCAGTCGATGCCGAACTTCTCGTGGATCGCCCGGCCGGTCTCCGTGTTCAGGTCGTGGAAGGAGGGGAGGCAGTGCATGAAGCGGCACTGCGGCCCGGCGTTCGCCATGAGCGCGGCGGTGACGCGGTACGGCGAGAGATCGGCGATCCGCTTCGCCCAGACTTCTTCCGGCTCGCCCATCGAGACCCACACGTCCGTGTAGATCACGTCCGCGCCGCGCGTCGCCTCCGTCGGATCTTCGGTGAAAGCGAGGGATCCGCCGCTCGCGGCGGCGAGGGCGCGGCATTCTTCCACGAGCGCCGGATCGGGGAAATACTCCCGCGGCGCGCACGCGCAGAACCGGAGCCCCATCTTGGCGCAGCCGACCATCAGCGAATTGCCCATGTTGTAGCGGGCGTCGCCGAGGTAAACGAAACGGATCCCGCCCAGGCGCCCGAAGTGCTCGCGCACCGTCAGGAAATCGGCGAGGATCTGCGTCGGATGGAATTCGTTCGTCAGTCCGTTCCAGACGGGGACGCCGGCGTTCGCCGCGAGCGTTTCGACGATCTCTTGTCCGTAGCCGCGGTATTCGATGCCGTCGAACATGCGCCCGAGCACGCGCGCCGTGTCCTCGACGCTCTCCTTTTTGCCCATCTGGGAGCTCTTGGGATCAAGATAGACCGGATGGATGCCGAGATCGGCGGCGGCGACCTCAAAGGCGCAGCGCGTACGGGTGCTCGTCTTCTCGAAGATCAGCGCGACGTTCTTTCCCTCGCAGAGACGGTGGGGCACGCCGTTCTTTTTCTTCTCCTTGAGTTCGGCGGCGAGATCGAGCAGATACGCGATTTCCTCCGGCGAAAAATCGAGCAGGCGCAGAAAATTTCGGTGCTTCAGCGAGACCATGCGACGTCCTTTCCCGCAGGAGGCGGCACCGCCGCGCCCCTGCGACCGATAAATATTCTCGATATTACGATATATTCATGAGATACTGCATAAATATTATACACGCCGCGCGGCGCGGTGTCAATGGATAAAACGGAAAAACATCGTCGGAATTTCCGCTCCGATACGGACAGAATACCGAAGAGCGCGCGAAAAGCCGGCAGCCGCGGCTGTCGGCGGGGTCAGCGCAGTTCGTACTCGCCGTCGGCGCGGGTGGACAGCGAGGAGGAGTAGAATCGCGTCAGGGCGCGGATGAGATGCGCCGGATCCTCGGCGCCGCCCGTTTCGTACGCCGAATGCATGGCGAGCTGCGCGAGGCCGATATCGACGGAGTTGAGGGAATACTGCGTATTGGCGATGTTGCCGAGCGTCGAGCCGCCCGGCATGTCGGAGCGGTTGGCAAAATACTGCACGGGAACGGATGCCGCGTCGCATACGGAGGCGAAGATCGCCTCGGAGACGGCGTCCGTCGTGTATTTCTGGCTGGCGTTGTGCTTGATGACGACGCCGCCGTTGAGGCGCGGGCGGTGATGCGCGTCGGACAGTTCCGGGTGATTCGGGTGGACGGCGTGCGCGTTGTCCGCGGAGACGAGGAAGCTGGCGGCGGCCGCCTGCCGGCGGTCGGCGCCGCGCGCCTCGCAGATACGGGAGAGCACGTCCGGGAGGAAGGTAGAGGCGGCGCCCTGCTTGGTATGGCTGCCGACCTCCTCGTTGTCGAGCACGGCGAGCACGGGGATCGCGGCGGCTTCATCGGCGGCGCACAGCGCCTCCGCCGCGCAGAAAACGCAGCAGAGATCGTCCAGCCGCGGCGCGGAGAGGTATTCGTCCTTCACGCCCCACACGCATCCGGGCGTGCGGGAATAGAGCATCAGGTCCATCGCGAGCACGTCCTGCGGGCGGACGCCGGCATTCTCGGCGAGCAGCGCGCGCAGCGCGCCGCGCGCGTCCGGCGAGCCGACGATGGGGAAGAGGTCGACGTTCGCGTTGTAGCTCATATTCTCGTTCGCGTTCCGCATCATATGGATGGCGACGTTGGGGATGAGCGCGACGTCCCGCCCGGCGTCCGTGAGACGGGAGACGATGCGTCCGCCCTCGCGCACGACGATCCGTCCCGCGACGGAGAGCGGACGGTCCATCCAGCTCGCGCAGAGCATGCCGCCGTAGCGCTCCGTGTTCAGCCGCACGTACAGACCGGCGGCGTCCGCCTCCTCGTGCTCCTTGAGCTTGAAGCAGGGGCTGTCGCCGTGCGCCGCGCAGATCATGAAAGCGGCGGCGTCCGTGCGCGGCACGGAGAAGGCGATGAGGGAGGACTGATTGCGCGTGGTATAGTATTTCCCGCCGGGAAGGAGCGTCCACGGCTGCGATTCCGGCAGGCAGCGGTATCCGGCCTCCTCCAGCCGGGCGGCGACGGCCGCCGCCGCGTGAAAGGCGGTGGGGGAGCGGGCGATGAAGTCGAGAAGCTGTTCGTTTACGTTCATGGGTGCCTCCTGTCTGCGCCGTGTATGAGGAAAAATGCGGCGTATACGGTGCATGAGTAGATTGTACCGCGTTTTTCTCCGTTTGTCAAGGAGGCGGCGGGGAGGCGGCGGCGGAAACGTTCGGTTTTCGGCGGCTTTTTGGCGGGAAGCATTTCGGGGGGGCGCATATCTTACAATTCCATGCGGGGCTTTTATAAATCGTCCGCGCCGTCCGCGAGCCAGTCCTCGGCGACGTCGCGCAGGGTACAGGGAGTGACGCGCCCGTCGACGATACGCACAAAGAGACGGTGCGCTTCGGATTCGGTGAGGGCGATATCCCGCACCGCGGCGAAGTCGGCGCTCCACGCGGAGAGATCGAGCACGGTGACGGCGATGGAGTAACCGCTGTGGTCGGGAAAGCGTTCGCGGATCAGATCGGTGCGGAGAAGGAGGTGAGACGCCGCGTACCGGCGTGCGCTGCGGCATACCGCGCGCACCGGAGATCGGGCGGCGTCGGGTTCTGTATTCTTCATGATCGGCTCCAAGGTTAAAATGAATTATATCGGCGGATACGGAGGATATCCTATCATACGGGACCGTGCGCGAAGATTAAGAAAAATCGCGGATCCGGGACGCGCGGCGCGTCACAGCGACGGTTGAACAAAAATCGTTCGCCGCGGCCGCTCGGACGGTTGCCTTTTGCCTCTCGTTGTGTTATAATAGTAAGGCATTCTGAAAAATATGGGTTTTTTTAATGACGGAAAGGGCGGATGCCCGTTTTCCGCCCGGAGAAGCGACAGGATCATGAGCGAATGCGTCGGCATACTGAAACGTTTTTTCCTTCCGCAGTATATGCTGCGGCAGGATCAGAGGCTGGGAGACGACTATCCCGCCGGGGACATGTACCGCGGATTCGTCCGGCTGGCGTGGCCTTCGGTGACGGAGGCGGTGCTGACCGGCTTCGTATCCTTCGCGGACACGATCATGGTCTCCTCCTGCGGGGAGGAAGCGATCTCGGCGGTCGGACTGACGTCGGAGGCGGTGAACCTGTTTTTCGCTTTCTTTGCCTCCATCGGCGTCGCGGTCAACGCGCTCGTGGCGCGCCGCTACGGAGAGAAGCGGCAGGAGGACGCCAACCGTTGCCTTGCGATGATCCTGCCGATCTCGCTCGCGTTCAGCATGCTTTTCATGACCGTCTCCTTCTTCGTCGCCCGACCGCTGCTGCTTTTTTCCGGGGCGCAGGCGGATACGATCGATCTGGCGATCCCGTATTTCAATATCGTCATGATCGGACTGAACTTCACGGTCGTCACGCGGATCATCAACTCCGCGCAGCGCGGCTGCGGCAATACGCGCATCTCGATGGTCGCGAACCTCGCCGCGAACGTCGTCAACATCATTTTTAACTTTCTTCTGATCGGCGGGCGCCTCGGCTTTCCGGCGTTCGGCGTGACCGGCGCCGCCATCGCGACGCTGCTCGGCAATATTGCGGCGGCGGTCATCGCCTTCTCCTCCGTGTTGCGCCGGGGAAGCTTTCTGCGCCTGACGTATCTGCCGCTGCGCGAGTGGGATCCCGAACAGCTCCGCACGCTGGCGCGGATCGGCTCCGGTTCGATGGTCGAGCAGCTTTTCATGCGCGTCGGCCTGTTCTCCTACTCCAAGCTGGTGGCGGGGCTCGGCACGATCCCGTACGCCACGCATCGGTCGGTCATGTCGATCGTCAATCTGTCCATCAACGCCGGCACCGGGCTGAGCAGCGCGGCGGCGGCGCTCGTCGGGCAGAATCTCGGACGCGGCCGCCCGGATCATTCGCTCATCTACGGCAAGATCGGTCAGCGGATCGCGCTCGGATTCGCGCTCGTGATCTCCGTTTCCTTCGTCCTCTTCGGCCGTCCGCTCATGACGCTCTTCTCCGACACCGACGAGGTGATCTCCGTGGGATATATTCTGCTCTGCATCGTAGCGGCGTCGGCGTCGTTCGCCATGTCGGGAGAGATCTACCGCGGATGCCTGCACGGCGCGGGCGACACGGCGTATACGGCGGTCGTTTCCCTCGTCTCGCTCGCGGTGGTGCGTCCGCTCCTTGCGTACGTACTCTGCTATCCGCTCGGCTTCGGCGTCGTCGGCGCGTGGATCGCATACTTCGGCGATCATCTCGCCCGGTTCCTCTTCGCGGCGATCCGCGTCGGAGGCTCGAAGTGGTATAAGAAAAAAGTGTGACGGTATTATCCGCATTTATCATTATCAGCTCAGGAGGTCATATCGATGAAGATCGAACTCGTACCCGTAGACGACTCTAACAGAGAGGCCGTACTCGCTCTCTCCGTGCGCGAAGACCAGCCCTTCGTCGCGCCCAACGGGTATTCTCTGAAAGAAGCGGAGGAGGCGAACGCGGAGACCCCCGGCGTCGCCCGGCCGTTTGCGATCTGCGCGGACGGCAGGACCGTCGGTTTCTGTATGTTCTCCTTCGCGCCAAAGGAGGAGGATCCGGCGGATCGGTACTGGCTCTGGCGCTTCATGATCGACAAAAACGAACAGGACAAGGGATACGGCGGGGCTGCCCTGCGCGAGATCATCCGGTATTTCAGGGACAACGGCGCGGACAGGCTGTATCTGTCCACCGAGCCGGAGAACGAAAAGGGTCTCCACCTTTATCATAAGGAAGGCTTCAGGGAGACCGGCGCCGTAAGCGGCGGCGAGGCCGCGCTGATGCGGATGCTCAAGGGCCGGAACAGAACGGTCAGGGATTTCGACGGCATCGACGTGGACCGGCGGCTGCGGATCCGGGGAAAGTGCGGGTACGGCGTGAGTATCGCGATCTCCGACGGAGAGGACACGACCACCTACTGCTCCGGCAGCGGCAGATACGGGCAGGATTTCCCCGTAAATCCGGATATGCTCTTCCAGGCTGGCTCCGTTTCGAAGCCCATGTTCGCGCTGACGCTTTTGCGGTACGTCGACCGCGGCGTCATCGATCTGGACGCCGATATATCCGGCGTCGTGCCGGAATACGTCAAAAAAGGTCCTGTGACCTTCGCCGCGCTGCTGTCCCACACGGCGGGCTACAACCTCCACGGCTTTCCCGGATACCGGGCGGATCACGCGCCGCTCTCCCTCGAGGACGTGCTGGACGGTCGGGGCGTCACGCCCCGCCTTCGCCGGATCCGTCCCTACGGAAAGCAGTATATGTATTCCGGCGGCGGCACGACGCTTGCCGAGCTGGCGTTCACGCGCATGACGGACACGACGCTGCGCGAGGCCTTCGAGAAGGAGGTCGCCGGACCGCTGGGGCTGACCCGGAGCGGGTTCTTCCAGCCGCTGGACGAGGAGAGGGTCCCGAACGCCGCCTTCGGCGGCCGGCTCGGAGAGAAGGAGGATCCCGCGCACGGATATCACTACTACCCGGAGCGCGCCGCCGCGGGCTTCTGGACCACGCCCACGGAGCTCACAAAGATCGGCATCGCCCTCGGACGCAGTTGGCGCAAAGGCGGCTTTCTGAAAAAGAAGACCGCGCGGCGCATGCTGACGCCGGTGATGGAGGACGAGACCTACTGCCTCTGCGTGGAAAACCTCCGAGGCGACGTCGGTTATCACGGCGGATGCAACGAGGGCTTTCTGACGGAGTGGTTCTTCTCTCTGCGGGAGGATCTGTGCGTGGCGAGCATGGTCAACCGCTCGGAGGACTCCGTCGACGAGGCGCAGATGAGGATCGCGATCGAACTGTTCCAGAACGCGGAGGAGGATGTCGCCGGGGAGCGGGGCAGACGGGGCTGGAAGTCCTTCTGCGGCAGATACGAGCATCCCGAGGACGCCGATTTCTGCATCGACGAGGTCTTTTGGCGGGAAGGGGATCTGTACGCGAGGTGCGTGAGGGGGGATGAGGAATTCACAAGCAAGCTCTATCCCATCGGAAAGAACGCCTTCGGCCGCAAGGGCGGCTTTGCCCGGATCGAATTCGGGGAGGACGGTCTGCGTCTCAACGGGGCCGCCGCCAAAAAGCTGCGGTGACCGTATCCTCACAAATCAGTACGTTATATAAGGAAGTATTCGGATGAATCCTCTGTATTGTTCCACCGGCACGATCGTCAGCCGTCTCAACGGCTACGACTATCATCTCGTCACCCGCATCCAGCCCGCGCTGCAGCGCGAGGGACTGTGCGACGGGGCGGAGCTGATGATGCTGCCCGTGTATTACGACCGTCTGCGCGAGATCGCCGACGAATGGCTCGGCGCGGGCATCGTATTCCCCGTGATCCACTGCGAGAAGGAGGTCGGCACGCAGCTCTCCGACGCCGGACGCGCCGCCGCCGAGGGCGACGCGGCGTCCGCCGAGCGCCTGTGCGCAGCCGCGCTGTCGGATTTCGCGCGCAACTGCGAGATGGCGGCGATGGTGCGCGCCCCGCGCATGGTGCTCCATCTCTGGGGCGGCGTCGTCTCGGACCGCTTTGTGGGATACAACGTTTCCGTCCTGCCGCGGCTGTGCGCCGCGGCGCGCGCCAGCGGCGTCCGCCTCCTGATCGAGAACGTGCCGAGCGCGCTCGCCGATCCGCTTTCCAACTGGCGGCGCGTGCTCGCGGCGGGGGAGGACTGCGGTCTGATCTTCGACACCCGCTTCGGGCAGCTCCACCGTCAGATCGCCGAGACGTGGGCGGACGCGGCGGCCGCGGCGCGGATCGAGCACATCCACGTAAGCGACATCCGCGGCGCGGCGCGGGATTTCTCGACTCTGCGCCCGATCTACCACCCCGGCGAGGGGACGATCGATTTTCCCGCTTTCGCGCGGATCCTGCGAGGGCACGGCTACGCCGGCACGCTGACGCTCGAGTCTCCCGTATCGAGCGCGGCGGGCGCCGACGCCGAAAAACTCGCGCGGTCGCTTGCGTACGTCCGGGAGCTGCTCTGCCGAAACGTACCGGAGACAGAGGATCCGGGAACGCCGCCCGCCGCCCTCTCCGCGAAGACTTGACAACGCGGCGCCGTCCGCGTATAATATCAAGGAAGATACCGAACAAATTCAGACAATGATGGAGGATCGTATGAAACCGTTTCTCGACGCGAATTTTCTTCTGAACACCGAGGTGTCCCGCGAGCTGTTCCACAACTACGCGGAAAAGCTCCCGATCATCGACTACCACTGCCACGTCAGCCCGAAGGACATCGCCGAGGACAAGCAGTACTCGAACATCACCGAGCTGTGGCTCGGCGGCGACCACTATAAGTGGCGCGCGGTCCGCTCCGCCGGCGTGCCGGAGAAGTACATCACCGGCGACGCCTCCGACTACGACAAATTCAAGGCGTACGCGTCGGTCATGCCCTCGCTGATCGGCAACCCGCTCTATCACTGGACGCATCTCGAACTGCAGCGGTACTTCGGCTGCGATCTCATCCTCAGCGAGAAGACCTGCGACGAGATCTGGCGCCTGACGTCGGAGATGCTCGCCTCGCCGGAGATGAGCGTCCGCAATCTGATCCGCCGCTCCAACGTCGATCTCATCTGCACGACGGACGATCCGGCGGACACGCTCGAGTACCATGCCGCGCTGGCGGCGGACAAGAGCTTTGCGACGAAGGTGCTGCCGGCGTTCCGCCCGGACAAGGCGTTCAATATCAACAAGGCCGGCCTGCGCGCCTACTACGACCGTCTCAGCGCCGCCGCCGGCGTCAAGATCACCGACGTCGCCTCCCTGAAGGAGGCGCTGTCCCGCCGGATCGATTTCTTCGATTCGATGGGCTGCCGCACCGCCGACCACGGGCTGGACGAGTATCCGACGTTCGTGCGCCCGAATCCGCACGCCTCCGACGAGGCGCTGGGAGTCGCGCTCGCCTCCGACGGCGCGGACGTGACGCCGGAGCAGATGTCCGAGTTCAAGACGGATATCCTCACGTTCCTCGCCGGAAAATACACGGAGCACGGCTGGGTCATGCAGATCCACTGCGGCGTATGGCGCAACGCGAACGCGAAGATGTTCGCGTCTCTCGGACCGGATACGGGCTTCGATACGATCGCGGGCAACAGCATCACGACCTTCGCGCGGCTCTTCGACTGGATGGAGCAGAGCGCCGGGCTCCCGCGCACCGTCGTGTATTCGATCGATCCGTCGGAGAACGCGGCGATCGGCGCGATGCTCGGATGCTTCCAGACCTCCGGCGACGGGATGCCTCGCATGATGCAGGGCTCCGCCTGGTGGTTCAACGACACGCTGGACGGAATGACGGCGCAGATGAAACAGCTCGCCAACCTGTCCGTCTTCGGCAAGTTCCTCGGCATGCTGACGGACTCCCGCAGCTTCACTTCGTATCCGCGGCACGAATACTTCCGCCGTATCCTCTGCCGCGTGATCGGCGAGTGGGTGGAAGACGGTCTGTATCCGGCGGACGCCGAGGCGCTCGCGCAGCTCGTGTGCGACGTCTGCTACAACAACACGAAGAATTACTTCGGCTTCAAGGTCGTGGACTGAGGCGGTCATGCAGGATGCACTGATCGCCGCGATCCGCGAGGCCGGACGGATCATGCGCGGCGCGCACGACGCCGCCCGCACCGTCACGGCGAAGCCGGGCGAGGCGAATTTCGTCACGGCGTACGACGTCGCGGTACAGCGGTTCCTCTTTTCGCGCCTCGGCGCGCTGTACCCGGACGCCGCGTTCGTCGGCGAGGAGGACGGCGCGGACGACGTCGCGCGGCTCTGCCGCGGACGCGCGTTCGTCATCGACCCGATCGACGGGACGACGAATTTCATGCGCGGGTTCGGACACAGTGCCGTTTCCGTCGCCCTGTGCGAGAACGGGGAGGTCGTGCTCGGCGCCGTGTACGACCCGTATACGGACGAGCTGTTTTACGCCGAGCGCGGACGAGGCGCGCGGCTTCTGCGGGCGGGGGAGAGTTCCGCGCTCCGCGTCAGCGGCCGCCCGCTCTCGGACGGGCTCATCCTCTTCGGCACTTCCCCCTACTACGCGGATACGCGCGACGGAACGTTCGCCGCGGCGCGCATTCTGTTCGATCACGCGCTGGATATCCGCCGCGGGGGATCCGCGGCGCTCGATCTCTGCACGATCGCCGCCGGACGGGCGGAGGTTTTCTTCGAGATGCGCCTCTCGCCGTGGGATTACGCGGCGGGGATGCTCCTCGTCCGCGAGGCGGGCGGGACCGTGACGGCGCCGGACGGCGCGCCGGTGCCGCTTGAACGTCCGAGCGGGATCCTTTGCGGCAATCCGACCGCGTATACGGAGGCGGCCGCTCTTCTGAGACAGTTATAACGAAAACGCCGCCGTTTTCAAACGGCGGCGTTTTTCTTTGCGGGACGGTCAGGAGCCGATATCCGTGACGTGCAGCGTACCGTCGGAGACGGTGAAGCTGACCTCGGCGCCGGCGAACGAGACGGTGTAGACGCGCGCGTCCTCCTGATAGGAGGGACGCGGATCCTCCGCGAGACAGGCGAGCAGCGTTTCGCGCTTCGGCTCCGGGATGCGCGAGAGGAGCTCGGACGGGCACTCCACGGCGAGCCGATCCTCCCGGTGCGCGTCCGCGTAGCCGCACGCGGCGTCCGGATGCGCGTCGGTGAAGGGAAGATACGGCTTGATATCGAAGATCGGCGTCCCGTCCACGAGATCCGCGCCGCCGACGAGGAGCACGGTCCCCTCCGCCGCCGTTTCTTCCGTGCCGAGGAGGCGGACGGAGGAGAGGCCGATCGGATTCGGGCGGAAAGGGGAACGGCTGGCGAACACGCCGACGCGCGTGTTGCCGCCGAGCCGCGGCGGACGCACGGTGGGCGACCATTCGCCGCGGTGCGAGAGGGAAAAATCGAACAGGAGCCAGAGGTGGGAGAATTCCCCGATCCCCCGCAGCGCGTCCGGATTGCGGAAGGCGGGGAGGAAGACGACGCGTCCCACGAGAGAGGGGACGCGGCCGCTCTGGCGCGGCACCCCGAACTTCTGCGGGAAATCCGTGCGGATGACGGCGACGGGACGGAAAACGGTTTCGTTCATGGCGGCAGCTCCCTTATGAGGACGGTACGTTTTTTTGCTTTTATACATTTATTATACAGGATCCGGCGGGAAAACGCAAGAGCGGACGTTTCGGAACGGGTGTTATTTCACGTCTTGAGAAAGTATCCCGGAATTGGGTCATATGCCCAAATATCGGGCGGAAACGCTCGGTATTTTTTCAAAAGAAGAGGCGAAAAAAAAACAAATAGCTCTTTACAAATGAAAATCATTGTGATATAATTATCATAACTTTAGGTATGGAATTTTGGAAAGCGGTTTTTACAGCGGAGGACGACGGATGAACGAACGGCAGGAGAATCAGGAGCTCGATATATTGCAGTTAATCACTACCGTGCTCCGCCGTTGGTGGATCGTGGCGATCGCAGCCGTCGTGTGCGGCGTCGGGTACTTCCTGTACACGTATTTCTTTGTGCAGCCCACCTATCAGTCGTGGGTGGATCTGTACGTCAACAATTCGACGATCTCCGTCGGCAGCGTCAGCGTCACCGCCGGTCAGATCAACGCCTCCCGCGCGCTCGTTTCGACGTATTCGACCATTCTGAAAACGCGTCTGACGATCGAAGAAGTCATCGTCCGCGCCGGCGTTCCCTATTCATACGGCAAACTCAGTTCGATGATCAGTTGTGCCTCCGTCAACGACACCGAGATCTTCCGCGTGAAAGTGACGGATACCGATCCGGAGACCGCCTGCCTGATCGCCAATACGATCGCGGAGGTGCTCCCGGAGCGCGTTTCCAAGGTGATCGACGGTACGTCCGTGCGGCTGGTCGATCCGGCGGTGGTAGCGACGGGCCGCTCCAGCCCGAGTTACAGCCGCGCGGCGATCATGGGCATGGTGGTGGGTGTAGTGCTCAGCGTAGCGGCGATTTTGCTCTACGAGTTTTTGAACGATACGATCGATTCCGAGGATTGGGTCGTGACCACGTTCAAGGACAGCATCCCGCTCCTCGCGGTGATCCCCGAGACCGGAAGTCAGAACGGCCGCGGTTACGGACGGTATTCGCGGTACCGCTCTCATTATTATTACACGAGCGGTACTCATTCCGGCGGCAATGAATAAAGGAAAAACGAATGATTGACTTTTTGAAAAAGAGAAAAGGCACCGAAGAAAAAGAAAATAATTCTTCTGTAAAAATCGGAGAAGACCTTGACTTTGCGACAAAAGAGGCGTATAATTTATTAAGGACTAATTTATTCTTCTCTTTTCCGGAGAAAACGGACGGAAAACTGATCGGCATCACGAGTTCCTGCCCGCAGGAAGGGAAAAGCTTCACGGCGATCAACCTTTCCTACGTGCTGGCTGAAGCCGGCAACAAGGTGCTTCTGATCGACGGTGACATGCGCCGTCCTTCCATTGCCAAGACGCTGAAGAAGCCGCTTTCACCCGGGTTGTCCAATCTGCTCGTCAACGGCGATCAGAGCGTGATCCACAAGGGCGTGCTTCATGAGAACATGAGCGTCATTATGGCGGGCGATCTCCCGCCGAATCCTTCCGAACTCATTAGTTCCGGGAAGATGAGCAGCATCCTCGCCGTGTTCTCCAAACATTTCGATTATATCATTCTGGATCTTCCGCCGGTCAATTCGGTGTCGGATCCGATTGCGATTTCTCAGGTGGTGGACGGGATTCTCGTCGTGCTCCGTCACGAGGTCACGCGGCGCAGCGACGTGCTGGAAACAATCCGCCAGCTCCGTTTCGCGAAGGCTCGTATCCTCGGCTTCGTGTACAACGGCTACACGTACCACGGTCGTCCGTATTACAGAAAGTCTCATTATTATAAAGAGTACAAGAATTATTATGTTTCCAAATCGTCAGGCGACGATACAGATAAAGCATAGTGATCGGGTAGGAGGCGATTGCTGATGAACAATGGTATATGGAAGAGAGCCGCCGCATTGCTTTGCGCGTGCGTGATGCTCTTGGGAGTTGCCATGGGAACGTCCGCCGCTTCGCCCGGTGGAGAAACGAAGTATGTGAGCCCCGTAAACTTCACCGCCCTGAAAAAGGTGAATCCCGACGTTTACGCGTGGATCGACATCCCGGATACGGATATATCCTATCCGGTCGTCAACCGCGCAGGGGACGACAGTTTTTACCTGACGCGCAACGTCCTCGGAAAAAAGGACAAAAAGGGCGCGCTCTTTACGGAAAGCTACAACAACCTCCGCTTCACCGACCGCGTCACCGTGATCTACGGTCACAATACGCTGGACGGATCTCTCTTCGGTACTCTGCAGAAGGACTATTCCAACGCAAAGTTCTTCAAGGAACACAAGAAGATCATGGTGTATCTTCCGGACGGCGAATTTGAGTACACAGTTTTCGCGGCGGTTCCGTACTCGAACGTCCACCTCTTATATTACTATGATTTTACCCGTCCCCGCGTTTTCAATGCATTCTTCAAGAATCTGTACTCCATTCGGGCACTGGAAGCGAACATCGATCGCAAGGTGATACTGAACCCCGACGATGACATCCTGATCCTCTCCACGTGTCTGAAAGGAAACAGCAACAAAAGGTATCTCGTACTTGCCGTCAAAAAACGGCCGGTCCAAAATTCTCTAAATGAAGAAAGGGTATTACCATGAAAAGAACTATTTCATTCATTGCAGCGGTCGTTTTCTTCCTGAGTTTCGCGCTTACCTGCGGTGCGATCGACATTTTCACGAAGAGCGTTACCCAGTGGGATTCGCCGGCTTTGATCGCCCCGAACATCCCCGACGGTGAGGGCGCTGTGGCGGCTCTGTATAAGGGCGACGATATCGTCCGTCTGATCGCTTTCGACGAACTCTCGATCATTTCCTACACCGAGAGAAACAAAGCGGATCCCAACGTCCAGGCGGCGCTCGTCAACGCGTTCAACGGCATTCTGGATGCCGATTCTCTGGACGGTGTGATCATCGGACTCGGTGATGCGAGAGAAGACGTCAAAGCAGACGAGTACATCGCGAAGAAGATGTTCGAACTCGTTCTGGCGGAAGAGCCTTTCAATATGCTGATGGGTGACGAAGAAATCTATCTGAAGATGACGTTTAACACGAAGTACAGAAGCAAGGACGATGTCCCCACGATCGCGTACAACTGCGACGGCACTCAGTGGAAAGTTCTGGATCCTTCCAACATTACTTTCAACGCTGCCGACGGTTCGATCACCGTTCGTTTTTACGAACTGTGCACGTTCCTCTTCCTGATCCCCGATGACGGTTCCCTGTTTGTGACCGATCCGGATGTCACCTCTCCGGGAACGATGGAGGTCGCTGATTCCTTCAAGGTCGGAACGATCATCGCTGTGACTGCTGCCGTGGTTCTCGCGGGCGGTGCTGCGTTCGTTCTCACCTCCAAGAAGAGAAGCGCCTGAGTCAAACATGATAAGGAGATTGCACATCTTTGGGTGGGCAATCTCCTTTTTTTGTAAAAGAAATGAAAAAAACAACGATTCGAAAATTACTTCCCGTATTCATCGGCATCCTGGCGTTCGGCGTGCTCGCCGGCGCGTTGTACGGGATAGAGTGGTATACGAAGAACGGCGGGGAGCCGGAGAAAGGCGCTCTCGACGTTCTCCGCGAAAAGGAGATCGTTTACTTCGACGACGTTCCCTACCTGCCGAAATCCGATCTGAAGACGCTGCTCGTGATCGGCGTGGACAAAAACGGAGAGATGAAATCGAGCGAGTCGTACATCAATACGGCGCAGTGCGATTTTCTTCTCCTTTTCGTCATGGATACGCTGAAAAGCGAGTATACGCTTCTGCATATCAACCGTGACACGATGGCTGACGTGGATGAGATCGCTATCAACGGTAAAGTCTCCGGCACGGCGTATGAACAGCTTGCGCTGGCGCACACGTACGGCGACGGGATGGAAGTCAGCTGCGCGAATACGGTCACCGCCGTTTCCCGCTTTCTGTACGGCGTGCCGATCGACAGTTATTTTGCCATGACGATCGACGCTTTGCCGATCATCAACGATTATCTCGGCGGCGTGACGGTCACGGTGCCGCAGGATCTGACCGCAGTGGATCCGGCGCTGAAACTCGGCGCGGAAGTGACGCTGATGGGAAAACAGGTGGAAATGTTCGTCCGTTCCCGCAGCGGGCTTGAGGACTCCTCCAACCTTGCACGCATGGAGCGGCAGAAGACGTATCTCAACGCCTTGATCCGTACTTTCGCGGAAAAGGATCTCTCCGACGAGGAACTGCTTCGGGCGTACGACAAGACGGCGCCGTATATCCTGTCCGATCTCAGCGCGGCGACGCTGTCCGACATGCTGAAGAATCTCCCCGCGTATCGTCTTTCGCGGATCGTTTCGCCGGAAGGCGAGGCGCGCGTCGGACGGGAATATATGGAATTCTATGCGGACGACGAAGCGCTGAAGGAGCTCGTCATCGACGTTTTCTATACCCCGGCGGAATGATCTGCACGGCGGGCGAGGAAACTCTATGATTGATTTTCATGCGCATATCCTTCCGGAAATGGACGACGGAAGCAGTTCGCCCGAGGAATCGGCGGCGATGCTGACGGCGATGGCGGAGCAGGGTGTGACTTCCGTCGTCGCGACGCCGCATTTCTACCCGGACAGCGAAGATCCGGGCGCGTTTCTCACGCGGCGCGCCGCGGCGCTCAAGCGTCTGCGCGGCGTGTGGCGTCCCGGTATGCCGAGGGTATATCTCGGCGCCGAGGTCGCGTTCTATACCGGGATCAGCCGCAGTGCCGCACTGCCGTCTCTGTGCACCGTCGGAACGGAAATGATCCTTGTGGAGATGCCCTTTCTGCGCTGGTCCGCTTCGGTGCTCGCCGAGCTCGACTCCCTGCGCACGGAACGGGGGCTTCTCGTGACGGTGGCGCATATCGAACGGTATGCGGACATGCAGCCGCGCGGGATCGAGCGGGAGCTGGCGGACAGCGGGGTCCTTCTGCAGGCAAACGCATCGTATTATCTGTCGCGGCACACGGCGCGTCAGGCGCTGCGTCTGTACGCCGCGGGACTGACGCCGCTGCTCGGCTCCGACGCACACAACATGACCTCCCGCCCGCCGACGCTCGGCGACGCGGCGGCGCTTCTGCGCGAACGCGCGCCGCGGCAGTTTGTGCGGTTCACGCTTTTCTCCGAAGTGCTCCTGCGTCAGGCGGAGCCGGTCATCGGATGAAAATCAGCGCCGTTTTTTCAGCGCGGTACTGGACAACGGCGGAAAAATGTGTTATAGTTATATAAGCCGATCATGATTCGGCGATGGCGCGGGGCGCCATACCTCATCCTGTTTGCTGCCGGCGCTTCCCGTGCCGGTGTCGAGCAATATATCAAAGAAAAGGAGAATTGTTATGGGACTCATCAAAGCAATTACCGGCGCGATCGGAGGAACTCTCGCGGATCAGTGGAAGGAGTTTTTCTACTGCGAAGCGCTTCCGGCGGATATCCTTGTCGCCAAGGGAAAGAAGAAAGTGTCGAACCGCTCTTCCAATACGAAGGGTGAGGACAACGTCATCTCGAACGGGTCGATCGTCTCCGTTGCCGACGGTCAGTGCATGATCATCGTCGAGCAGGGCAAGGTCGTCGAGCTGTGCGCCGAGCCCGGTGAATTCCGTTATGATACGAGCCTGTCCCCCTCCATTTTCGCGGGCAGCCTGACGGAAGGTCTCGTGGGCGCGGCAAAGGACGCGTGGGAACGCTTCCAGTTCGGCGGCGGCGCCGGCAAGGATCAGCGGGTGTACTACTTCAACATCAAGGAGATCCCCGGCAACAAGTACGGCACGGCGAATCCCGTTCCGTTCCGCGTGGTCGTAAACGAGCAGCTCGGCTATAAGCTCTCCGTCGACCTCCGCTGCAACGGCGAATATTCCTACAAGATCGTGAACCCGATGCTGTTCTACACGAACGTGTGCGGCAACGTCGCCAATACGTACGACCGTACCGAGATCGACAGCACGCTGAAGAGCGAGATTCTGAACGCGCTCCAGCCGGCGCTCGCCAAGATCGCGGCGCAGGGCATCGAGTACTACGAGATCCCCGCGCACACCATGGAGATCCGTGCCGCGCTGAACGAGGTCCTTTCTTCCGAGTGGGGCGAGAAGCGCGGTCTGACCGTCTTCTCCTTCAACGTCAACTCCCTGTCGATCCCCGACGAGCAGAAGAAGAAGATCACCGAGTGGGAAGAGAACGCGATGACGCTCAATCCGGCGACGGCAGCCGCCCGGATCGCCGGAGCGCAGGCGGACGCCATGCGCACGGCGGCCGGCAACGCCGGCGGAGCCGCTACGGGCTTCATCGGTATGAATATGGCAGCCGGCGCGGGCGGAGCCAACACCGCCGCCCTCTATCAGATGGCGCAGCAGCAGGCGCCCGCCGACGGCTGGAAGTGCTCCTGCGGCGCGACGGTGAACGGGAACTTCTGCCCGCAGTGCGGCGCGAAGAAGCCGGAGCCGAAGCCGGCGGACGGCTGGAAGTGCCCGAAGTGCGGCGCGGACGTCAGCGGCAACTTCTGCCCGGAATGCGGCACGAAGAAGCCGGAGCCGAAGCCGGACGGATGGACGTGCCCGGAATGCGGCGCGGTCAACAAGGGCAAGTTCTGCTCGGAATGCGGCGCGAAGAAGCCGGCGGGCGCGAAGCTGTACAAGTGCGACAAGTGCGGCTGGGAGCCTGAGGATCCGGAGCATCCGCCGAAGTTCTGCCCGGAATGCGGCGATCCCTTCGACGACAGCGACGTCAAGGCATAATACAGGTATTCATGCGTCAAAAGAGCGGATGATATCATCCGCTCTTTCGACCGTATAACGCATAGGAGGTGCGTCCGTGGCGGATGTATTGGAATATAAGTGCCCATGCTGCGGCGGTGCGATCGCCTTTGACAGTACGGCGCAGAAGCTGAAATGCCCGTACTGCGATACGGAGTTCGATATCGGGACGGTACAGTCCTACAACGATTCCGTGGGGCAGGATCAGGCCGACGATATGCAGTGGGACATGTCGGCGGGGAACGAGTGGCAGCCCGGCGAGACCGAGGGGATGCGCGTGTACGTCTGTCGTTCCTGCGGCGGCGAGATCGTCGCGGAGGAAACGACGGCGGCGATGCTCTGTCCGTTCTGCGGCAATCCGGTCGTAATGACGGAGAATGTCAGCGGCATGCTGAAGCCGGATTACGTCATCCCGTTCAAGCTCGACAAGAAAGCGGCGAAGCAGGCGTTCATGAATTATACCCAGGGGAAGAAACTGCTCCCGCGCCTCTTTCACGACGAAACGCATATCGACAAGCTGCAGGGCGTCTACGTCCCGTTCTGGCTCTTTGACGCGGACGTCGCGGCGGATATCCGCTACCGCGGCACGCAGGTGCGCCACTGGAGCGACAGCAAGTATAACTATACGGAGACCTCGTATTACGCGCTGGAGCGCAGCGGCAACATCGCCTTCGACCGCGTGCCGGTGGACGGCTCCCGGAAGATGGCGGACGATCTGATGGAATCGATCGAGCCGTACGATTTCAGCGCCGCCGTCCCGTTCCAAACCGCCTACATGGCCGGCTACGTGGCGGATAAGTACGACGTGACCGCCGAGCAGAGCATCGACCGTGCGAACGAGCGCATCAAGAACAGCACGGAGAGGACCTTCGCGGGGACCACGTCCGGGTATGCGGCCGTCCAGACCGAGCACAGCAATATCCGACTGTTCAACGGACGTACGCGCTATGCGCTCTATCCCGTGTGGCTGCTCAACACCACGTGGAACGACGGAAAATACGTCTTCGCCATGAACGGGCAGACGGGGAAATTCGTGGGCGATCTCCCGATGGACAAGAGCGCTTACCGCAAGTATTTCCTCACGTCGTTTCTGATCGTCGCCGCCATTGCCATGGGGGTCACGTACCTCGTGTGGCGTTTCCTTATGTGAGGTGAACGCGATGAAGAAAACGTGGATCAGGACCGTCTTCCTTCTTCTGCTCGCCTTGCTGCTCGTGCCGACCGCGTATGCCGACACGGAAGCGGCGGACGCGTCCGACGAGCCCGCCGAATACTACCGCGCGATCGACGCCGCCGATCTGCTGACGGAATCCCAGTTGCAGTCGCTCAACGAGCTCCTCGATTCCATCAGCGAGAGATACGGCACGAACGTCTGCGTCATGACGATCGATTCGCTCGAAGGATACACGGCGGAGGAAGTGGCGGATTATTATCTCGAAGAGCTCTATAACAACGAGGGCATCCTTCTGCTCGTCAGCATGGGCGAACGGAAGTGGCATATGAGCACCGGGGGCGACGGGATCCGGCTCTTCACCGATTACGGACTGGAGTGTCTGGAGGATAAGTTCATCGACGCGCTGAGCGCCGGATACTACTACGACGCGTTCACGGACTTCGGCCGCGGCGCCGAGGAGTATCTGCGGTTCGAGGCGCAGAACGATCACGCCTTTGACGTGTGGGACGCGCCGAAGGATCCGTACAACCCGATATTGTGCATCGTCATTTCGCTCGTCGTCGGGCTGATCGGCGCGGCGATCTATACGGGCAAGCTCAAGAGCGAGCTGAAGCCGGTGCGCTTCCAGCCCGGCGCCGGCGCATACGTGCGGGACGGCAGCTTCCAGCTTACCGCCTCGAACGATATGTTCCTCTACCGTAACGTGACCCGGACGGTACGTGAATCGAGCTCGTCGGGACGCGGCGGCAGCAGCACGCATACGAGTTCCGGCGGTCATTCTCACGGCGGCCGCGGCGGCAGTTTCTGACGCGGGACCGTCTTTTATCGGAAAAATCAGGGAACGGCGGAACATTTCTCCGCCGTTCTCCGTCCAACGGACGAAACGCCGGAAACGGCGTATCCTCCCGCACGGGAATACTTTTCGGAATCAAAAAAGGAGAAAGACAATGAGAAACCTTCGCTGCACGATCGCACTCGTCCTTGCGGCGCTGTTCGCGTTCGCGTGCGTTCCCGCCGCTTTGGCGGCGGATCAGAGCACGCCGCCCGTCAATACGATCCAGCTCACCGATCTGGACCGCACGGTCATCCAGGATATCCTGAACGGAAAAGTCACAAAGAACGCGGACGGGACGTATCACGTCGCGTCGCTGAACCAGGACATTCCCGAGCAGGCGTACGTGTACTATATGTACGTCATTTACAACAAGCTCTACAGCGGCACCGTCCAGACGCCGTCCGTCACGTATCCGATCAATTACTGGAATCCGTGGGTCGGCGGCAATCAGCTGCAGAAGATCGAGACGACCATGAACCAGTACGAGACCATGTATATCGGCGCGCAGACGCCGTATACGTACACGAGCTCCGATCCGACGAAGGTACTCGTGACCTCCACGGGCGTGATCCAGGCGCTGAAGCCGACGGACGAGAACGAGCCGGTCTTCGTGTTCGGTACGATCGGCAGCACGACCTATTTCGTCTATATCATCACCGTGAAGGCGGCGGAATTCTCTCCGCTGAACTGCACGATCGACGTGACGGTGATGAACTCCGTTCTGACGCCGAGGATGTCGACGACGGTATACGCCGTCCTGCTGTATAACGGGACGCGCCTCTATACGGATCTCGTTCTCTCCGTGGACGATCCGTCGGTCGCTTCGCTGAGCGGCAGCACGCTGACGGCGAAGAAGGCGGGCACCGTGACGGTGACCGCGACGATGCCCTCTCTCGGTCTGACCGGCACGACGAAGGTGTACGTCTACGACCCGACGACCGGGATCCCGACGACCTCCGGCGGATCGACCCCGCAGACCGGGTCGAACGGCAGCGGCCATTGGAGCATTTCGATCGACAACGGGCAGACGCCGGTCCTCGTGAATCCCTCGTTCCTCACGAACGGCACGATCGTGATCCCGGTGAACGGCACGGTGTCCGAGGCGCTGCTCAACGCCATTGATTCTTCCAAATATAACGTCCGGTACCTCATGACGTACGTGAACGGCGTGCTGCAGCCCGCGCTCGTGCTCGTCCCGAAGACGGAGACGCCGGAGCCCGAACCGGAAGCGGAGCCGCAAGAGCCCGCGGAACCGCAGCCGACCGCCGAGGAGATCGCGGCGCAGAAGGCCGCCGAGGAAGAAGCGGCGCGTCAGAAGGCGCTGGAGGAACGGATCGCACAGGCGAAGGCGGGGAAGCTCGACTGGGACGAGATCTACATGGATCTCTACCGCGATTCCTATTACGTGAACGCCGTCGATTTCGTCTTGACGAAGGGCTATATGACCGGCAAGACGGACACCACGTTCGCGCCCACCGCGAAGGTGACGTTCGCCGACGTCCGCGCGCTGTTCATCGCCTATCTCAAGATGAGCGAGACGGATTTTGACGCGCTCGGCTTCTTCAAGGGATACGTGATGACGAAGCAGGTCACCCGTCAGGAGCTTGCGACGCTGTACGCCAAGCTCGCCGCCTATAAGAAGATCGATACGACCGCGAAAGCGGATCTGACCGTATACGAGGATTACGGTCAGGTGAAGGCGGAGCACGCGGATGCGTACGCGTGGGCGATCGGCCGCGGCATCATCAACAAGACGGCGCTGCGCATCATGCCGGAGACGCTCGTCGACCGCGCCAGACTCGCACAGACGCTGTACAATTTCAACCGCTTCTACGGCTGATACGGCGATATCCCCGCGCCCGGAGGGCAGACGAACTGTCCTCCGGGCGTTTTTGCGGGATCAGGGACGGCTGGGGCGGAATTTTGAAAAATAGCGAAAACGTCTTGAATTTCCGCCGGAGATGTGATACAATAATGCGGGTGCGGCGGAGAGTCCGGGATACGGAAGCCGTGCCGCCGTACGCCGGTGTGATGGAATTGGCAGACTTGGCAGACTCAAAATCTGTTCCTGGCAACAGGGTGCGGGTTCGACCCCCGCCACCGGCACCAAACGAACAGAGGGGGGATACCCCCCTCTGTTCGTTTTATAAAAGAGCGGGGGGCGAAGAGGGCGCGTAGTGAATGACAGTCCGGGGGACTGTCAGAGCGCGCCCCGACCGAGCCCGCAGGCGAGACCGACCCCCGCCGCCGGCACCAAG
>JAEEGL010897409.1_pt1 | contig 22503 bp, 19 predicted proteins | sample 9134231 | NCBI WGS metagenome assembly JAEEGL01 (sample SAMN16246548, study PRJNA631951) | gut metagenome | biome: gut microbiome; feature: rumen; material: fiber-attached | host: Bos | place: Iran: Karaj | collected 2018-10
GCCGGCCTTGTCTTCCTGGGCGGAATACTTGCGCGTCTGGACAGGGGAATCGGCGCGGTGCAGGTGTGTTTGCAGGCGGACGACGCATGTGCAGCTGCTGATGTTGTTTTCCGTGAGCCAGACATGCTCGACCGTCCCGCCAACGATGTAGTCGGGGTTGCTCGAGCGGGCCTGGGTCAGCGAGGCTGCCATGGAGACCTGGGCGCCGAGTTTTGCCAGCTCGTCGGCCAGGCCCCGGCTTGCCCATTCGGCAACGCTGGAAGCAGGATTGAACGGGCTGCCGTCCTTATGGACGCCGATGTCGATGCGGCCGCGCTTGTCCTCGAACATGACGACCACGATGCGCGGGGCGGTGGAAGAAGGAACGATGTTGCCGGATGACGACCTGTCATAGGTCAGCCGCACGGTATTGTTCGAGCCGAAGCATCCGGAAAGCATGGTCGCGAGAACGAGGAGGCACAGGATGCAAAGGGATCTGCGAAGGCTGCGCATGGTGTCTGTCCTTGGTTGAAAGAGGTTAAAACGTTGGCCGCCCATGAAGGCGGGGATACCGGGATGGTCAGTCTTTCCGCAGCAGGCCGAACTTGTCGAACAGCCTGAAGGTCAGGCTCATGACGATGGCGATGAGCGTTGCAAGGACCATGCCCTGCACGGTGATGCTCCCAAAGGTCAGCTTGGCGCCGCTCATGCCGACGATCATGATGACGGAGGTCATGACGAGGTTGGAGGACTTGCTGTAATCCACTTTGCGCTCGACCAGCACGCGCAGGCCGGAGGCAGCGATCACGCCGAACAGCAGCAGGCATACGCCGCCCATGACCGGCACCGGGATGCCGCGGATGAGCTCGGCCAGCTTGCCGATGAACGACAGGAGGATGGCCATCACGGCCGCACCGCCGATGACCCAGACGCTGTAGACTTTCGTGATCGCCATGACGCCGATGTTTTCGCCGTAGGTCGTATTGGGGGTCGCTCCGAAGAAACCTGAAAGGATATTCGAGCAGCCATCGGCGAAAAGGGAGCGCGACAGTCCGGGATCCTTGATCAGGTCCCGGCCGACGACGTTCCCTGTGACAAGGAGGTGGCCGATGTGCTCGGCCAGGACGACGAGCGCGGCTGGCGCGATGATCAGGATGGCATTGATGTCGAATGTCGGCTGGTAGAAGCTGGGCACCTGCAGCCATGGAGCATTGGCAACGGGCGTGAAGTCCACCATGCCGAGGAAGAACGCGAAGACGTAGCCGCAGATGACGCCGAAAAGCACCGGTATGATGGCAAGGAAGCTCCTGAAGGCGACGGTGCCGATGACCGTGACCGCCAGCGTGAACATCGAGACCATGACGTTCTTGGGATCGATGGCGTCGCCTGTCAATCCTGCCATCCCCGCGGCGGTCGGAGCCAGTTCAAGGCCGATGACGGCGATGATGGCGCCCATGGCGGCAGGCGGGAAGATCACATCGATCCATGATGTCCCCGCGAATTTGATGATGATGGAGAACAGGATGAACAGCAGGCCGAAAACGATGAATCCGGACTGCGCGCAGGAATATCCGCTGGAGGCGATGATCACCATGACCGGTGAAATGAAGGCGAAGCTGGATCCGAGGTACGAGGGGATCTTCCCTTTCGTGATGAACAGGTACAGCAGTGTGCCGATGCCGTTCATGAAGAGGCAGGTCGTGGGATTGACCTTGAACAGGAAAGGAACGAGTACGGTGGCCCCGAACATGGCGAACAAATGCTGCAGGCTGAGCGGGATGTTCAAAAGAAGAGGTGGTCTTTCCTCAACTTGTATGACATGATTGATCACAGGGCTGCTCCTTTGCGTTTGCTTTCATAAATTGGATTATTGTATTATCATCGGCTTGCGGGCACAAGAAAAACCTGATGCCGGACATCAGAAAATTTTATAACCATGCAAGATCATGTAATGTTTTGGAGCGATATGAAAACCATCGCGCATATGCGCAGCGACATAAAGGAAAAATTCGGAGCGCCGAGGCAGGGCGGGCTTGCTCCGCATGTGCGGGGGCGGATCATTTTTGAAAAGGAATACCGCGATCCCGAAGCCTTCAGGGGACTGGAGGAATTTTCTCATATCTGGCTGATATGGCTCTTTTCGGAAAGCATGGGCAGATGGTCTCCCACCGTCCGGCCTCCCCGCCTGGGGGGCAACAGGCGCGTAGGCGTTTTTGCCTGCCGTTCGCCGTTCCGCCCCAATCCCATCGGGCTCTCCTGCGTCAAGCTCGATCAGATCGAATGGCATGCCGCAGACGGCCCCGTGCTGCATGTGTCGGGTGCCGACCTGATCGACGGCACGCCCATCCTGGACATCAAGCCCTATCTGTCCTCCGCAGACTGCATCCCCGGCGCCTTGCAGGGCTTTGCCGGAAAAACAGCCATGGATATCCTGCCGGTCCGCTTTCTCCCGCAGGCGGAGGATGCCTTGCCCGCTGAACAAAAAGAAGCGGTCGCAGAATTGCTGGGCCTTGATCCCCGTCCACGCTACCACCATGATCCGGAGAGGATTTACGGGATGAAATATTCCCGCTACAATATCCGTTTCAGAGTCGCAGATCGTCATGTGGAGGTCATCGATGCGGAACCGGCAGGGATGCTGTGATGCCTCTGCAAATGCGTGTGCAGACCGTTTTTTCATGGCGCTGGAAGCATCTCGTGTTTGCCGCTGGATACCTTGACATACTGGAGAATGATGGTGTTGAATAGGGAAGCGGCCGGACAGGTCGCGGAACGTGCCATGTGACCAGATGGCGCGTCTTCTCTGCGGCATAAGCATTTAAGGAGCTTTTGTATGGATGAAGGCAAGCTGAACGAACTCATAGGATTGAGCAAAGAAGCGCGAAAACTCTTCATCGAGATGATGGCCAACCTGGGAGTAGGGCATATCGGCGGCTCCCTTTCCATCATCGATGCACTTGTCTATCTTTATTACCGGGAAATGCGTGTGCGTCCGTCTGAACCCAGATGGCCTGACCGTGACCGGCTCGTCGTGTCGAAAGGCCATGCGGGACCGGCACTCTACGCGGTCCTGGCCATGAAGGGCTTTTTCGATAAGCAGGAACTCAGCACCCTGAACAAGCTGGGCACGCATCTGCCCAGCCACTGCGATATGAAGCTGACGACCGGCATCGACATGACAGCGGGTTCGCTGGGGCAGGGGCTTTCTGCCGCCGTCGGCATGGCGCTTGCATTAAAAGTTCAAAAGAAGGACGCACGAGTCTACTGCATCATCGGCGATGGAGAATCCCAGGAAGGGCAGATATGGGAAGCCCTGATGTATGCCGGCTCGCAGCAGCTCGACAACCTTGTGGTCCTGGTCGATGACAACGGCATGCAGATCGACAACTACACCGATGCCCTCAATGCCGTGCGCCCCTTTGACAAGCGCCTTGCCGCGTTCGGGTTTGAAGCCATCAATGTCGACGGGCACGATTTCAACCAGCTCGACGCCGCCTTCTACAAGGCCAAGACCATCAAGAAACGTCCCACGGCCATCATCATGTCCACTGTCAAGGGCAAGGGATTCTCCTTCTGCGAAGGGAAGCTCAGCAACCACAACATGAAAGTCACCGCAGAAGATCTCGCCTCAGCGCTGAAAGACTTAGCATAAGGAACGTGCCATGCTTGAAACTATTGAAATGCGTAAAGTCTATGGTGATACCATGATAGAACTGGCAGCGAAGAACGAGAAGATCGTTTCGCTGCAGGCTGATCTTACCGGTGCCAACGGTATGAAGGAATTTCATGCTAGATATCCGGAACGCAGCTTCAATGTCGGCATCGCCGAAGCGAACATGGTCGGCGTTGCCGCGGGCATGGCGGCATGCGGCATGCTGCCTTTCGTCCATTCTTTTGGCACGTTTTCCACGCGCCGCTGCTATGACCAGATCGCCATATCGGTTTGCTATGCCGGGCTCAATGTCAAGATCATCGGCTCTGATCCCGGCGTAGGCGCTGAATTGAACGGCGGGACGCACATGGCTCTTGAAGATGCCGGCATCATGCGCAATCTTCCGGGCATGGTGATCTTCGAACCCGTGGATTCCACGCAGCTTAAGAGCGCCCTGCCGCAGATCGTCGACTACGACGGCCCCGTGTATATCCGCCTGTTCCGCAAGAACGCAGAAAAGATCTTTGATGAGGGTTATGCCTTCAACTGGGGAAAGGCAGACTTGCTCCGGGACGGTTCAGATGTCGCCATACTTGCTTCCGGCGTTTGCGTGAAGGAAGCTCTTGACGCCGCTGATATCCTTAAAGCCGAAGGCATTTCATCTCGCGTGCTCTGCGTTTCCATGATAAAGCCGCTGGATACGCAGGCAGTCATCGACGCCGCCAGGCAGTGCGGAGCCGTGGTGACCGCCGAGAACCATAACATCATCAATGGGCTTGGCAGCGCCGTGGCTGAAGCCCTGGCAGAAAATGCCCCGGCTCCTCTCGAAAGAGTCGGGGTCCGCGACCACTTTGGACAGGTCGGCAAAGCAAGGGATCTCATGAAGACGTTCGGCATCCTTGCCTCCGACATCGCTGCAGCTGCCCGCAAAGCCATATCCAGAAAAGCGTGACTGCTCCCATCGACCCGTCCGCCCTTATCCGGATGCTGATAGGGGCGGATCCCTTTTAAAAAGTTTGCGTGCGGCCCGCGCTTGACCATGATAACGATTGGGGCTAAGCAATCGTGCCCGCCTGCGGAAGTTTTTGCGATCTTTCATGGAGCAGGGGCCTTTTTTTATTCTGCCATAAAGGGAAGGAACACCCATGAGCAATCCCATTTCGGTGCAAGGCTACAAGAAATTACTCGATGAACTGGAAAGCCTGAAAAAAGAGCGTCCGATCGTCATCCAGGCGATCAAGGAAGCGCGAGAAGAAGGCGACCTGAGTGAAAACGCAGCCTATGATGCTTCCCGTGAGCGCCAGGGGATGCTGGAAGCCCGCATCAATTATATCGAGGCGCTCCTGCCCCAGCTTACGGTCATCGATTTGTCCGAACTGGATGGTGAAAAAGTGATTTTCGGAGCTACGGTCCACCTTATCAATGTGGATACGGAAGAAGAGCGTGAATATACGCTGCTGGGACAGGAAGAGGCAGATTATTCGCGCGGCACCATTTCCATCAGTTCCCCGGTCGGCCGGGCCCTTCTCGGTCACAAAGTCGGTGATGAGGTCACTGTGCGCGTGCCCAGGGGTTTGATCACTTACGAGATAACCGACATCGAATTCAGAGGTGCCGGTGACTAAGGCATGGCCGTGCCTCTGCTCCCATGATCGTAATGCATAAGGATGGAACTATGAGTGAGCCGGATAAAGTAATCTATTCCATGTACAGGGTCACTAAGAGGCATGGACAGAAAGAGGTCCTTAAAGACATTACCCTGGGCTATTTTTATGGCGCTAAGATCGGTGTCCTGGGATTGAACGGCGCTGGCAAATCGTCTTTGCTCAAGATCATGGCCGGCGTAGATGCAGCGTTTGACGGGCAGGTCGTGGTCGCTCCCGGCTACACCATCGGTTACCTTGAGCAGGAGCCCTTGCAAAATGAGCAGCGCACGGTGCGCGAGGTCGTCGAAGAAGGCGTTGCGGATATCGTCGACCTTGTGAAACGGTTCAATGCTGTCAACGAAAAGTTTGCAGAGCCGATGGGGCCCGCGGAGATGGACGCACTGCTTGAGCAGCAGGCAAAGATCCAGGAAGAAATGGATGCCAAAAATGCGTGGGACCTCGATTCCCGGCTCGAAATGGCGATGGATGCTCTCCGCTGTCCGGCACCCGAAACGCCCGTCACCATGATCTCCGGCGGGGAACGCAGGCGCGTCGCCCTTTGCCGCCTCCTGCTGCAGGCCCCGGATATCCTGCTCCTTGACGAGCCTACCAACCATCTCGATGCCGAATCCGTCGCCTGGCTGGAAAGATATCTGCAGAATTTTCCCGGCACCGTGATCGCTGTCACGCACGACAGGTATTTCCTCGACCATGTCGCAGGATGGATACTTGAGCTTGACCGGGGCAGAGGCATCCCGTGGAAAGGTAATTATTCCTCCTGGCTCGAGCAGAAGGAAAAGCGCCTTGCCCTGGAAGAAAAGGCCGACGTTGAACGGAGGAAGACCCTGGCCCGCGAGCTGGAATGGATCCATATGTCCCCTAAAGGCAGGCATGCGAAGGGCAAGGCCAGGATAAACGCCTACGAGGCCATGCTCAGCCACGAAAGCGAGCGCATGGCGCCTGACCTGGAGATCTACATCCCGCCGGGACCACGGCTGGGGCGCTCTGTCATTGAAGCGAAGGGACTCACGAAAAGCCTTGGCGACAAGCTTCTTATCGACAAGGCGGATTTTCTGATACAGCCGGGAGCCATCATCGGCATCATCGGACCCAATGGCGCTGGCAAGACGACCTTGTTCAAAATGCTTGTCGGTGAAGAAAAACCTGATTCCGGGCAGCTCGCAATAGGCGAAACCGTAAAGTTCGGCTATGCCGACCAGGGACGGGAATCGCTGACGCCGGGAAAAAGCGTCTATGAGATCATCAGCGGCGGCCACGATTCCATACGGCTCGGCGGAAGGGAAATAAATGCCCGCGCCTATTGTTCCCGCTTTAATTTCCAGGGCGCGGATCAGCAGAAAAAGGTGGACGTCCTCTCCGGCGGGGAAAGGAACAGGGTGCATCTTGCCTGCATGCTGAAGTCGGGTGCGAACGTGCTCCTGCTCGATGAGCCGACCAATGACATCGATGTCAATACGATGCGGGCACTGGAGGACGCTCTGGAGAATTTTGCCGGCTGCGTTCTCGTCATCAGCCATGACCGCTGGTTCCTCGACAGGATAGCAACACATATCCTCGCTTTTGAAGATGAAGGACATGTCGCCTTCTTCGAAGGCAATTTTTCGGAGTACGAACAGGACAGGCGCAAACGCCTCGGAAAGGATGCGGAAACGCCGCACCGGATGAAATTCCGTCGGTTGACGCGATGATTTGTCATGCAAGAGGGCCCGGCATCCTGCCGGGCCCTCTTGCATGGGGTCGAAAACTGCTCCGCCACGCCTCATGGAGCGTGTCTCCCTACAGGATAGCCTGTCCTTCGGCATCGGGCAGCGAGTGGAACTGGCGGCAGAAATCCGGGGCATAGCGGAAGCAGCGGAAGACGGGCCAGGGCGTCGAGGTGCTGTCTGGTTCCGGCCTCCAATACTCCCAGACCACGTCCTGCTCCGGCGTGACTTCATAGAAATGGCTGTTGCCGCCCTCGCAGATCACGGTATTGCCGTTAGGCTGCCGCCGTGCGCCGGAGATAAATGCAGAGAAAGGCACCCTGCCATGGACATAGCCCTTTTCTTTCGATGATTCCCAGACCACCGAACCGGTCTCCATGTCGACTTCAAGCGCCCTGGAAATATAGCGGAACATGCCGTTGTCATAGCAGAGCATATGCCCGGCACCAGGAAGGCCATCGGGAATGATATGGGCATCGTGGGGCCCTCCGAGCGTGACGGCGGTCGGGGCAGTATGGATATCCCCCCTGACGAGGGAAGAGGGAGACCCCCATTTCCATGTGATGTCTCCTGATGCCCTGTCAACGCGTATCACCGCGTCAAGATGACGGCAGCTGGATAGGATGCTGCCGTCGGGGCAGACCCAGAGGTCGTTGATATGGCTCCATTCTTCCCTTGTATGGATGCAGCCGATGATGTCCCTGTCAACATCGAGATGATCTTTGGCATGCCATTCCCAGACGACGTTTCCTGTGCGGTCTATCTCCCTGTACACGTCGCTCCACATGGCACCGTCTGCATGTTCCGTGCCTGCGATGCCGCCGCGGACTTTTGAGGAGACCGCCGGATCGAGCAGTTCCCAAGCCAGGTAGATATAGTTTCCGCCCGGCAGTTTTTTAAAGTCGTGGTGGAAAGAAAGATCCTTATGCAGGAAGACGATATTCCCTTCCCAGTCAAGTTCGGCAAGTATGCCCATCGTTCCGCCCATGCCGTGCGGAGGGATGCCCGGGCGCATGGGGGCGCATTCTGTTGTCCTCATGCCTGCAAGCAGATGCCCGTCGGGGAGGAGATAGGAGTAAAAAGTCGGAAAGGGGAGGTCCCAATGGTGGACGATGTCGCCGCGCATGGTCATGAGGTACGTGATGCCGTGCGTCTGCCATGGCTTCTCTGCGCCCTCCATGACAGTCGCAAGGGGAGACCACAGCGTATAGCCATTAAAACACCGATCCGGTTCATAATGGACAGTGCCGCTCAAAAATTTCATCTTTCATCACCTGCCGGATTGTTGAAACCCCAGGCTGCTGGTCCGTGGAACGATCACAGGCGGGTCCGCTGGACGCCGTCAGCCTGTTGTCCTGAACCTCGCTTCCGCAGTTTCACTTCGTAGGAGAGAAGCATGACGGCTGAAAGGGCGAGGGGGATAAGGTAGTAGAGCACCCTGAAAACAAGGACAGCGCCAAAAAGCAATTCCGGGCTGACGCCATGGACGATGTGCATCAGTATGACTTCGAGGACGCCAACGCCGCCAGGGACGTGCGTAAGGACGACAGCGACCTGGGCCAGCAGGTAGCTGGGAAGAAAATCGGCGAAAGAGATGCTGGCATCAGCAGGGAGCAGCACATAGAGGCAGGCAGCTGCGACAAGGAGGTCAGCGCTGGCTACGCAAGTCTGTGCAAAAGCGATGGGCAGCGTGGGGAGGGAGAATTCTTTTTTAAAGAGCATGATGGATCTGCCCCGGGCTTTCCAGCATATGAGAAGATAGAACATGGCCAGGGCAAAAAGCATGCCGCCCACAGGTTTAATGTGTGCTGGTGAGATCCCTAATTCAGGAGGGACGTGTACGTTGGCAAAAAGAAGGACGCCGCCGGCAAGTCCCAGGGCCCCGATCCAGAACGTAACGGCCAGCATCAGCACAAGGCGTATTATATCGAGGGGATGAAATCCCCATGCGCTGTAGAGGCGGTAGCGCACCGTTGTCCCGCCAAGAATGGCTCCGAGATTATAGCTTACGGCGCATCCCGTAAACGAGACGAAGCAGATCTTCAATGGGGACAGCCTGCGGTGTATGGCTTTGATGGCAAGCCAGTCGTATCCTATGAGGATGATATAGTTGATGATGACAAGGACGATCCCGGCGGCCAGCTGAGCCGGATGGATGCAGAGTATGCTTTCTATTATTTCGTGGAGACTGTAGGCTTTAAGCTTGTGATACAGCAACCAGCACGCCAGCGCGCAAATGAAGGCAACAAATAATTTCCCCAGTATGGCAGTATATTTTTTCATGTTGCTCGTTCCATAGCTGTGTCTTTCCAACTATTATCCTCATCGACCATAGAAAGCAAGGCAGTTGCCTGTTGCCTGGTGGCATCGCATCGCTGCCGTTTTTGGGGAGGGCGGCAACAGGTGTGCTTATGCGGCGGAACATTTGCCTTTTTATGTGATTTATGCAAACCTTGCTCCCGTTGAGCAAAAAATCATATCGCGATGGCATAAATGAAGTACTGGCGTTTTAGATAGAGGGAAACGAGTCCATGAAAGCCTTTTCTTCTTCCGCCACGGAGCCCTCTGATGAAGCTGCCCAGGCAGAGGGTGCGGAAGCTATCCTCAGGGCGCAGCAGATCATCAATGAAGCAACCAGCGGAAAAAGCAGGATAAACCATCTTCTCACCGGCAGCAGGAGCGTTCAGCATCCCGCTTGCGACCCACCGTCAGACAGCCTGAGACATCTGGGCGAAGACTGGCTTGATGATCTGCTTTCCATAAAGGGACTGTCTCCCATGACAGTTTCATCATACAGGCAGGATCTTGCCGTTTTTTCTTCATTTTTTGAAGAAAGCGCAGGATGCGGAAACATTGCTGCTGATGATGCGCTGCGGTCATTCGATGATGAACAGATACTCCTTTTTATCGTTTGGCTGCGATCCAGGGGGGACAGCAAAAGGACATTGGCACGCAGGCTTTCCTGCCTGCGCGGTTTTTTGCATTGGTGCGAAGAGCAGGGATTTTTGAAAAGCAATCCGGCGGAGATGCTAGACGGACCAAAGCTGCCGAGGCTCCTGCCCAATGTGCTTTCCGGTGATGAGATCCTCCGCCTGCTCGAAGCACCTGATAAAAATACCCGTCTTGGCTGTCGTGACCGGGCCATGCTCGAACTCATGTATGCATCGGGATTGCGTGTTTCTGAAGTCGTCGCGCTTCATCCTCTGGATATCGATTTCCAGACCAACATGGTGCGGGTCTTCGGCAAGGGCAGGAAGGAACGGATCGTTCCGCTGCATGCCCGTGCCGCTGCCATCCTGGAAAACTATATGGATTCTGTGCGGCCAGATTTTTCCCCCCGTGAGAGCCGTGTTTTTTTAAATCGTTCAGGGACCGGGCTGACGCGCCAGGCTGTCTGGAAGCTCGTCAGGCGGTATGCAGCATGTGCCGGGATAGAACGGGATATCTCCCCGCATACGCTGCGCCATACGTTTGCGACGCATCTCCTTGAAGGAGGCGCAGACCTGAGGACCGTGCAGGTCCTTCTGGGGCATGCCGACCTCGCCGCAACGGAACTTTATACCCATGTCCGTTCGGATGTCCTTGAACGTGTCTATCGGCGCTGCCATCCCAGGAACAGGCAGGATGCCGGTGCAAGTACCGGTGGTTGACGAAAAACATAGCGTAAGGTTTTCCCTATGGAGATTGAAACGATCATCACTTGTCATGTCAATGCGGACAATGACGCTGTTGCCGCGATGGTAGGAGCACTTGCTCTGTATCCTGAAGCCTTGTTGTACTTCCCGGGGACGCAGGAAAAGCAGCTTCAAGGCTATTATGAGGATGTCCTGGAGCCCCTGTTTCCTTTTGTCTCGCAAAAAGACCTTGACGCGGCGCAGATAGGCAGGGTCGTGATCGTAGATGCTCATTCGCTGAGCCGCGTTCCCCATATGAAGAAATATATCAAGCGTGACGATCCTGATATCCATATCTGGGATCACCATCCTGTTTCTGAAGACGGGAATGGCGAAGGCTGCATACAGGGGTCTCATGTGGTCATCGATGCGACAGGCTCTGCAAGCACGCTGCTCGTTGAAGAGATCAGAAAACGCGGGATATCCATCGGTTGTGAGCTTGCTACTGTCCTGGCTGCCGGGATCTACGGAGATACCGGATCATTTTTATACAATTCGACCACGCCCCGGGATTTTGCTGCTGCTGCATGGCTCGTATCCCTGGATGCCGACCTGGCGGTAGTGAGCAAAGTGATAAAGCGGGTGATGAGCAGGGAACAGCTGAAGGCCCTTTCCGAAATGCTCGAAAACACTGTCGTCCGCGATCTCGGCGGAGAGGCTATGGCTGTATCCTCCATGCAGAGCGAAACGTTCCTTGACGATTTCGCTACGCTTGCGCCCAAGATCATGGAGATCGAAGGCTGCAGCGTCATATTCGCCGTGGCCACTATGGAAGACAAGGTGCAGGTGGTGGGGCGCAGCAGTTCTCCGAATATCGACGTCGGGGAGATATGCCGGATGCTCGGCGGCGGAGGGCATTGGTATGCCGCATCGGCATCCATCAAGGACATGACTCTCCCCCAGGTTCGCGATTTCCTGCAGATGCAGGCTTCCATGCTCGTCAATGCCGGGGAAAACGCAGGAAGCCTCATGACGAGCCCCGCCGTAGGAGCAAGCGAAAGCCTGACGATCTCAGAGGCGGTTTCCATCATGAACCGCTACGGCTTGAAAGCGGTCCCTGTATTCAAGGAAAACACGCAGATCTGCGTTGGCCTGATCAGCCAGGAAACGGCGGCCAAGGCCGCAGGACACAACCTCGGCAAAATGTCCGTCAGCACCTATATGCAGCGCGGCTTCAAGGCATTGCCGCAGCAGGCCGGCATACAGGAGATCGTCGATATCATGGTCGGCAGCCAGCAGAGGCTCATTCCTGTCGTGGAGGGCGATGACGTCCGGTGCGAGACCGAGCAGCAGCGCTATGAACTTTTGGCCGAACGCCCTGTCATCGGCGTCGTCACGCGGACGGATATCATCCGGCTCTTCATGGGTGAGCATGGCGCCCACATACCCGCAGTGAGCGGCAAGAGCCGCAAGGAGAGGAACCTCTCATCCATCATGTCCAAGCAGCTTTCGCCGTCATGCATGCACTTTTTGAAACTTGCAGGCGACCTTGCGGAAGAGATGGGCGTTTCCGTCTATGTCGTCGGCGGTTTCGTCAGGGACCTCGTCATGGAGAGGAAGGGGATGGACCCCCGGGACATGGACATCGACCTTGTCGTCGAGGGCGACGCCATTACGTTTGCCCATCAGCTTTCCATATGTGTGAAAGGGCGTGTGCGGGAGCACCGTGAGTTCCTGACGGCCATGCTCGTCATGCCTATCGATGAATTCCTGAAGGACGAGAAGTTCCGTGATTCCCATCTCACGGATTCCGGCCTGTTCAAAGTTGACATTGCGTCTGCCAGGCTGGAATTCTATGCCGAGCCCGGAGCCCTGCCCCGGGTAGAACGCGCCTCCATCAAAATGGACCTGTACCGCAGGGATTTTTCGATCAATGCTATGGCCATCCGCCTCAATCCGAAGAGCTTCGGGCAGATCGTCGACTATTTTGACGGGCAGGATGACATCAGGAACAAGCGCATCCGAACGCTGCATGCCCTGAGCTTCGTGGAAGATCCGACAAGGATGTTCAGGGCGGTGCGTTTCGAGCAGCGCTACGGCTTCCGCCTTGGCATGCAATGCGAGCGCTTCATGCGCAACGCCATCGATGACCTGCATCTTGTCGATCAGCTTTCTGGCGGGCGCATCACCCATGAGCTTGAACTGATGATGGAGGAGCATAATCCGTACCTCTGCTTCAAGCGCCTTGACGAACTGGGCATACTCGGGAATGTCCATCCACTTTTGCACATGGATGATGAAAAGCGCAGCATGGCTGACCGGATCAGGCGGGTCCTCGAATGGTACATGCATATGTACCTGCCCGTGAAGCCTGATATGCTCGTGCTCATGCTCATCGCCTTATGCCGCAAGGTCCAGGCCGTTGATCTGGAAGCCATCCTCAAACGCCTGCAGTTTTCCGAAAAACGCATCCGCTATGCGCTGCAGGTAAGGTCGTTCATCATATCGGCAAGGCTGGAGATGGCCAGGTGGGAAAAGATGAATGGCTCATTGCGCGATCTTCACCGCATACTCAGCCGGGCTCCCCTGGAAAGCATGCTTTACCTGCTTGCAAAAGAAGATCAGAGCGAACAGCATGAAAAACTGACCAGGTATATATACCTAGGCAGGGAGATGAAGGCCGATATCACAGGTGATGACCTTCTTGAACTCGGCATCAAAAAAGGCCCGGTGATAGGGCGCATCCTCGATGAGATCCTGGGAGCTAAAATGGAGAATCCCACCTTGGACAGACTATCTCAGTTGCAGATGGCTGAACAATATGTGCAGCAAGCCCAACCGGAATGAACCGGGAAGGATCATGTGCCTGAAAGGGAAAGGCGGGAGCAGAGGCTAGATCGTTCTGTAGGCGCGCTGTCCTTCCGCATAGAGATCCCCTCCCCAGCAGTCTGCAACGACGGTCGCGGGGAAGTCTTTGACGTCCATTGCGGCAAAGGCTTCCGTGCCCAGGTCGGCCCATGCGATCACGGTATACTTCCGGATGCAGCGCGAAAGGAGCGCTCCTGCTCCGCCTGTTGCTGCCAGATAGACGCACGTGTTCTTTTTAATGGCTTCCATGACCTGGGCGGAGCGGTTGCCCTTCCCTATCATGCCGGCCAGGCCGAGCTGGAGGAGGCGGGGCGTGTAGGCATCCATGCGGCCGGATGTCGTGGGGCCTGCTGAACCGATCACCTGTCCCGGCTTGGCCGGAGAGGGACCTACATAGTAGATGATCTGCCCCGAGAGATCTGCCGGCAGCGGCTCACCGCGGTCGAGGCATTCATCCATGCGTTTATGGGCGGCGTCCCGTGCGGCATATATCGTTCCGGTTATGAAGACAAGGTCACCGATATGCAGCTGCCGTACCATATCCTTTGTCAGCGGTGTCTGGATGTGATGCTGGGGCATTTCAGGCTCCTAAAGGACTGCTTCCGCATGGCGTGCGGCGTTGCAATTGATATTGACGGCCACGGGAAGGCAGGCGATATGGGTGGGCATGTATTCGATGTTCACCTTGAGCGCAGTAACGCTACCGCCCAGGCCCTGGGGACCGATCCCCAGCCTGTTGACGAGCTCGAGCAGTTCATCCTCAAGGGCGGCATAGCGGGGATCGCTGTTGCGGGTGTCGACATCCCTGCAGCAGGCTGCCTTGGCGCATAGGCAGGCCTGCTCCATGTTTCCGCCAATGCCTACGCCGACCACCATGGGGGGGCATGGGCTCGCACCGGCATGGAGCACCGTGTCAAGCACTGCTTTTTTGACGCCTTCTATCCCGTCAGCCGGGACAAGCATATGCAGGGCCCCCTTGTTTTCACTGCCAGCGCCCTTGGGAGCGAGCCTGATCGTGATGCTGTCGCCGGGGACGATCCTGGCGTGGATGACGGCAGGCGTGTTGTCGCCGGCGTTTTTCCTGCCGAAGAGCGGGTCGGTCACCGTCGATTTCCGCAGGTAGCCCTTGATGTATCCTTCGGCGATGCCGCGGTTGACCGCATCTTCAAACGCACCTCCGATGATATGCACATCCTGGCCGATCTCGGCGAAGACGACGGCCATGCCCGTGTCCTGGCATATGGGTGCCATCGATCCGGAAGCGATCGCCGCATTTTCCAAGAGCTGATCCAGGACATCGCAGCCCGCCTGCGAGCGTTCGATCCCCCTGGCGTTTTCAAGGGCTTTCAGGGTCGACGCGGGAAGGATGCAGCATGCTTCCACAGAGAGCCGGGCAACGGCTTGGGCGATCGAGTCGACATGGATTTCCCTCATCATGCACCTCCTTATGCCTGGCATGGCTACATAGTCCCTGCCTCACAGGGCGAGGAGTTCCAAGGCGTGCCTTGCACGCTGCTCCGCGCCGAGCCGTGACAGATGGTTGTTCAGCTGAAGGACGCATCCTGGACATTGGGACACGACGATATCCGCCCCGCTTTCCATGACGGACCGTGCCCTGGCTTCGCCAAGTTCGTCAGCGATGTCGGGGTTTTTAAGGCTGGAGACTCCTCCTCCGCCGCAGCAGACCCCCTGGTCTTTCAACTCAGTGATGGTGATCCAGGGCTTCGCCGCCAGCAGGGCGCGGAGCGCTTTTCCAGCGGCTGGAGTCAGCCTGAGGTGGCACGGATCATGGATGGCAACACGCAGGGGGCTGGTCCCACTGACGATCCGGCCGCCCAGGAAAGGGATGCGGCATTCCCCGCCACCACGGGCATTGCACGCCCCATGCTCCAGGAGGAAAACCGAAGCGTCAACAACACGTCTGGAGAGTTCAAGACCGCTTCCCCCATATTCGCTCGCGAGCGTGCGGTGGCATGTCGCGCATTGCGTGAGTACGGGGATGTCCTTATGCTCGGCAAAGATCCTGGCATTGTGAGCCTGGGCCATCTCAAAGGCATCGCCGAACCCGCTCAGCTGAGCGGGAGCACCGCAGCAGGACTGCCCCCTCGGGATATGGACGATGTAGCCGAGCCGCTTCAGGGAGGAAACAAGACTCAGGGAGGCTTCGACATTGACCAGGCTGCCGAAGCAACCTGTGAACAGGGCAACTTCGCCAACGGTGGAGGTCCCCTCCGGGACCACATGCTCCGGCAGCAGCGCATCCAGAGACTTGGGCGACAGACGGGGAAGGCTGCGCTTGCCTGCGAATCCGGAAAAGGCGTCGGGCAGGTGTCTGACAGAGCCTTTCCTGTCGAGAGGGAAAAGCTTTTGCACGCAGCGCAGGCAGGCGACGCATTTTTTCAGCAGGGGCCTGTTGGTGAGCAGCCTGGACACAAAAAAACGTTCAAGCCTGCTGCCAGAAGACCTATGTGCCGAGCGGAGCGCAAGACGGGCGTCAAGGATGATCTGGGCGCCATCCACGCCTTTTCCGCAGATCTCTGTGCACGCCAGGCACTGCAGGCATGTTTTAATGCTTTGCTCATAACGCGGACCAGGGGCAAGCTCACGCGATCCCACGGCACGGGCAAGATCGATGCGTGCCCTGGGGCCCATCGTTTCCACCAGGAAGTGCTTGTAGCTGGGACAGACGCTCAGGCAGCGACCGCAGTATTCACACGTGGGACTGCCCATGGTCATTGCTCCAGCTTGCCTGGATTCATGATGCCGTAGGGATCGAAGATGCGGCATATCCCGCGCATGATGCGCATCTGTTCATCGCCAAGCTGCATGGGCATGTAGCGCTTTTTTTCGAGTCCGATGCCATGTTCGCCGCTGATGGTGCCGCCGATCTCCAGGATCGCTCTGACCGAGGCTTCGCAGAATGCGTTATAGGCGGCTGCCTGCTTCGGGTCCTTCGGGCTGTAGAGGACCATGGGATGCAGATTGCCGTCGGCTGCGTGCGCGATGGTAACGACCTGGCATGCGTGCTCACGCGCGAGCGTTTCCATGGCCTTGAGGGCATCAGGCAGGCGCGAGATGGGGACGGCGTAATCGAGGGTGACGAGCACATCCGCCTTGCGCACGAGCGCCGCTGTGCCGCCTCGCCGCGCTTTCCAGAGGATGTCACGCTCTTCTTCCGTGCGCGCGCGCTGAAACTCGATCGCCCTGTGCTGCGTGCAGATGGCGGAGATGCTCTCCATCTGATCATCCAGGATGGCGTCCGGTCCGTCGACTTCGATGAGCAAGGCGGCTCCTGTGCCCGTGGGGCAGGGAACGCCGTAGACCTCGGCGACCGTTTCGAGGAAGGTGCGGTCCATGAGCTCCAAGGTGCAGGGCAGGATGCGCTGGGAAACGAGGTCGGTAACGACGGATCCAGCCTCCTCGACCGTGGAAAAATACGCAAGCGCGGTACGGATCGACTCCGGCAGGGGCACAAGTTTCACCGTGGCTTCCGCGATGAACGCGAGCATCCCTTCCGAACCGCAGATCAACCTCGGCAGGTCAAATCCCGTGACATCCTTCTGGCATCTGTTGCCCATCCTGACGATGCTGCCGTCCGGCAGGACGGCGGTCAGGCCAAGCAGATAGTCGCGCGTCACGCCGTACTTGGCACCGCTTGCACCGCCCGCGTTCGTCGCGATGTTCCCCCCTATGGTGCAGTAGAGGCATGAGGTGGGATTGGGCGGATACATGAGCCCCTGCGCTGCGGCTGCCTTTTGCAGGTCGCCGGTGACGCATCCAGCCTGGACGACGGCAAGACGGTCTGTCACGGAGATGTCAAGGACCTTGTTCATCCTTGATGAGCACAGGGCGAGACCGCCCATGACAGGCACAGGGCAACCAGCAAGGCTCGTTCCCGAACCCCGCGGGTACACCGGGATATGATGCGTGTTGCACAGCCTCATGACCGCAGAGACCTGTTCCGTTGATGTCGGCAGGGCGACGGCATCGGGACGATGGCTGGCATAGAGGTCATAGGCAAAGGCGCGCAGGTCTTCAGGGGAATGGAGGAAACCTTCCGTCCCCAGGATAGAGCGGAGCCCGGACACGATGGGATCAGGCAGCGGCATCAGCTTCTCCTGGTCAGATAATGTTCCAGGCGGTCCATGGCTTCCGCGATCTTCTCTTCACTGACAGTGCAGGCAAGGCGGATGCAGCCGCGGACCGTCTGATCGGGACCGAACGGAAAACCAGGGACGACGACGACATGTTCCTTGTCAAGCAGGTCAACGGCGAACGCAAAGCTGTCTTTTTCCGCGGCCTCGATATGGGGGAACAGATAGAATGTTCCTGCAGGCTTGATGCACTGCACATCCGGCATGGCGATAAGACGCCGGTAGGCAAGGTCCGTGCGCCTGCGGTAGGCATCCACGAAGGCGAGGAATTCATCCTGCGGACCCGTCATGGCATGGAAGGCTGCACGCTGTCCGGGGCTGTTCGTGCTTGCAATGGAGTAGCTCAGCACCTTGATCATCTCGCGCATTATCCATGCCGGTCCCACGGCAAAGCCCACGCGCCAGCCCGTCATGGCATAGGCCTTGGAAAAGGAATTGAGGATGACGGTGCGGTCGGACATCCCCGGGCGGGTGGAGATGCTTTCGATGGGTGCTGAGAAGGTGATCCTGTCATACACTTCGTCGGAGATGACGATCAGGTCATGCTCGAGGGCAAACTCTGCCATCATGTCAAGCGTTTCCGGCGGCAGTACTATTCCAGAAGGATTGCATGGCGAATTGATGAGCAGCGCTTTTGTATGCGGCGTGAGGCATGCCTGGAGATCTTCCCGTGAGGGGATGAATCCCTCAGAGAATTTCGTGGGGACCATGACAAGGGTCGCACCTGCAAGCCCGCAGTGGCCCTGATAGTCAGAAAAGCATGGAGCTGGGCAGATGACTTCGTCACCTTCCGAAAGGAGCGTGAGCATCACGGCAAGGAGCCCGTGCATGGCGCCCGTCGTGATGAGAAGGTTTTCATCTCCGTAGGGTATGCCCGTCTTCCTGCGGATCTCCTGGAGCAGCGCGGCCCTCAGGTCTTCGTCGCCATGCGACGGTGCATAGTGCGTGAAGCCTTTCATGGCGTCCCGCATGGCGGCTTCGCACACGAAGGCGGGAGTGTCAAAGTCTGGTTCGCCTATGCTCAGGGAAATGACGTCGTCATACGCCTTGGCGCGTGCGACCATGTCCCGGATCACGCTGAACCGCTGTGCCGTGACGCGGCTGTTCAATGATTTGCTGTCCATGATCTGATCCTGAGGATTACAGGTACCCCAGCAGGCGGGGGAGGGTAAGGCAGAGGGGCGGTACATAGGTGATCAGGAGGAGCACTCCGAATTCCACCCATACGAACGGAAGCACGGATCTGATGACGTAGCTCAGGTCAAGCTTCGTGACGCCGCAGACGACAAAAAGGCAGACGCCGAGCGGCGGAGTCAACAGTCCGATGGCCATGTTGAGGACCATGATCATGCCGAAATGCAGGGGCTCGATGCCGACTTGCGTGGCTACGTTCAGCAGTGTGGGGGAAAGGATGATGATGGCAGCTCCTCCCTCAAGGAACATGCCGACGAACAGCAGGAGCACGTTGAGCAGGAGCAGGATGGCAAATTTGTTCGTTGTCAGGGATTGTATCATCGCCGCAAGCTGGTTGGGGATCTGCTCCGAGGCAAGCAGCCATGCAAAGGCGTTCGCCGTGCCGATGATGAGCAGGAGCACAGCGGTCGTGACAACGCTGGAGGAAACGACTTCGACAAGATCCCTGGGCTTGATCGTGCGGTAGCACAGACCGAGCAGGAATGCGTAGAGGACGGCTACGGCAGCGGCTTCGGTCGGGGTAAAGATGCCGAACATGATCCCGCCCATGATGATGCCGGGGGCAAGCAGGGCGGGACCGGCGTTGTAGAGCTCTTTAAGGACGCGGCGCAGCGTGAGGGGGGTTGGATCCTTGGGATAGTTGTTCCGGATGGAGACGAAATAGCTGTACACCATCATGCTTATGCCGAGCATGAGGCCAGGGACGATGCCCGCAACAAAAAGACCTCCTATCGACATGCCGGTCGTCACGCCCATGATGACCATGAGTATGGAAGGGGGGATGATGGGGCCCATGGTGGAGGAAGCCGCAGTGACAGCCGCGCTGAAGCCGGGGTCATAGCCGTTTCGGACCATGCCGGGCACCATGATGGAGCCGATGGCAGCCGTATCGGCGACGGCGGAGCCGCTGATGCCGCCGAAGAACATGGAGGCGGCGATATTGGCGTGTGCGAGCCCACCGGGGATGCGGCCGACCAGCATGTAGGAAAAGTCGATGAGCCGCTGCGTGATGCCGCATTTGTTCATCAGGTCGCCGGCGAGCACAAAGAATGGCACGGCTAGCAGGGAGAAGGAATTGAATCCCTGGAACATGCGCTGCACGACGACAAGCATGGACACATCATGGAAGAGCAGCCCTGCGCATGCTGTCAGGGCAAGGCATATCGCGACGGGGAAACCAAGGAACAGGGTGGTAAGGAAGACGGAGAATATGATAGCCAGCATGCCGCACCTCAGCTTTTGCCCGTGGAATTCAGAGGGTCGAAGATCTCGGTCTCCTTCTCGCAGTCTGCTGCGACTTCGGCAAGGTTTTCCATGACGGTGGATGCTATCTGGGCATCGGAACCGGCATTCGTAGGCCATTTGTCCTGGAGCATGTCAGCGATGACATTGAGCGCCATCAACGCGCCGCCGACAGGCAGGGCCAGATAGGGATAGATCATGGGCAGGTCCATCGCCGGAGAGTGCTGCGCAGCACCGCGCATGGCAAAGGTCCATCCCTTGACCATGACCATCAGGAAAAAGGCGAGCATGACAAGATGGATCACCGGGGCAAGGTATTTGTCATAGAGGCCATCGGGGAGGCGGTCAACGATGACCCGGACGCCCAGATGCCTTCCCTGGCGGAGGGCGACAGCGCTTCCGAGCATGGCCATCCAGCACATGCTGAAGCGGGCGATCTCCTCGCTGGTTTCGAATGTGAAGAGATTGGTGAAGCGGCAGAACACCTGGCCAAGCGTCGCCGCTGTCATGAGAAGGCAAAGCGCTATCCCTGCCCAGAGGCTCACTTTCATGAGCGCATTGGTGAGCTGATTGACACGAAGGGATAACAACGTCATGACATTTTTCATTAACTTACCTCAAAATACGAAAAAGTATGGTGGTGCCATACTTTTGCAAGGCTCCGCACAGGAAAAAGTCGGGGACGATGCCACCGCTAAAAGACCATGCGGAATTAAACGGAGGCAGGGAGCCAGTGAAAGGCCCCCTGCACAGATGGATATTATTTGCCGCGTGCGACCTTGACCATCTCCTGGGCCTGCTTGATGCATTCGTCAAGCATCTGCTGCTCTTTGCCGGCAACCTTCTTGGCGGCATCGTCAGCAGCCTTGATGGCGCCGTCGACCCAGTCCTTGCCGATCTTCTTTGAGATGATCTCCATAGCAGCCGGCTGGGCGGCGTCACGGAACATTTTCTGTTCATCGGGCGTCACAGCATGGATCTTCATGCCTTTGTCCGCCATCTCCTTGAGGGAGGCGGCATCGCTGGCTGCGGTTATGCCCGCATGGACGGTGCAGAAAGCCTCGGCACCCTTGTAGAGGGCGGCCTGCTGTTCCTTGGAAAGGCTCTGGAATTTGTCTTCGTTGATGAAGATGACAAGCGGTCCGTACAGGTGTCCGTCAAGGACCATGCTGTCCTGGACTTCAAAGAACTTGTGGTCATGGATGTTCGCGATGGGGCACTCCATGCCGTCGACAACGCCCTGCTGCAGCGCCATGTAGAGTTCGCTGTAGGAAATGGGGGTGGGAGAGGCTCCCAGGCCCCTGGTCATTGCCATGTGGGCAGGATTTTCCATGACGCGGATCTTAAGGCCCTTCATGTCTGCGGGCGTACGGAGTTCAGCGCCTTTGGCCGTGAAATGGCGGTATCCGTGCTCAGCGATGCCAAGGATGCGGACGCCGGTCTTCTTAAGGAATTCATCGCACAGGTGCTTCACAAAATCAGATTTGTAGAATTCCCAGCCGGCGGCGTTGCTGCTGATGAGGTAGGGGATATCGAAGACCATGGTCTGGGGGAAGAAGTTTGCAGCCGGGCCGCTGGTCAGCGTCCCCATGTCAACAGTGCCCATCTGGATGCCTTCCAGGGCTTCCGCTTCACCACCGAGCTTGCTGGCATGGTAGAACACGAGTTCAACTTCGCCGTTCGTCGCTTTCTTGACGTAGTCAGTATAGACGTCAGCAGCGCACACAGTACGGTTTTCAGGAGTGTCTGGTCCTGAATTGGCGACTTTAAGGGTGACTTTTGCATCCGCAGAAACAGCTCCCGCAAGCAGCATGGCTACGGTAACCAAGGTGGCAAATTGTTTTTTCACAGTCAAAAACCTCGCATAGTGGATGTGGACATGATCGTCAAAAAACCTACGGCTACTCTCCATATATCCATACTGTTCCATTGTCAAGCAAATGCTTGTTTGTCACAGGGCGTTTTATTGCAAAATTGTTAAATTTACTGTAACTATGATTATATAGAAACAGTAATAATGAAAATTTTATACTGTATTTGTGATATATTTGATGTTATTTTCTCATATATCGATGGAGAAATTACTGTTTTTTATCCTGATGGGCATTGACGTTTTTTTATCATGATCCTGCGATGCATCTGTTGTGACAGATCATGCTGCGATATGCGTGGTTTTATCCATCTGGGTCATTCCTGTTTTGCCGTGTGCTCCTGTCCGGACGTCGAGCAGTTGGAAGCTGTCTTGCCCGCATTCCTATGCCGGCAATCATGGGATGACGGCGCACGCAGGGAGGACTGGCGCTCCTTTGACCGTTTTTGAGTAGGTGCAGGGACGTGGCGGCATCTGCCCGCGACAGTGCCGGATCTGATGGAGGGACAGAAAAGGGAGGCGGTAGCGCGCCTCCCTGAAATGAAACGGATCCGGAATCC